>ERZ773073.247-NODE-247-length-30853-cov-4.160497_pt1 | contig 30853 bp, 33 predicted proteins | sample MGYA00580616_ERZ773073 | MGnify/ENA primary metagenome ERZ773073 (study PRJEB29015, sample SAMEA2737960) | human oral metagenome | biome: human oral; feature: human-associated habitat; material: dental | place: China | collected 2131 ...
AGTATGTTTCTTAGCCAATCTAAAAAATACCCCCTCTAAAGTAGTTTACTTTTTTAGTGTCTACTTTAGAGGGAGCATATCAGAGTATGGTGTTGTACTTCCATGGACAGTTTTTCGACTAATGACTTTTGGAAATATTTCCTCATTTTTGGTGGCATTACAACCTGAATATAGAAATAAAGTTGCTGATTATGTGAGTGATACTTTAAGTGTCGAAGATAGAATCCCAGCAAAAGTTTTGTTGTCATGGTCGAATGCCTTACGCTATCTGAGAAATATATGTTCGCATAACAAATCTTTATATGGTCGTTCGCTAACTGTATTGCCTATGGTACATACAGTATATAAAGATTTATTTGTTGCAAATCAAAATAATGATGAGAAGAAATTATTTATTTATTTTACTGCAATGAGACATATTACTTTAGCTATGTCGAATGAATCCCAGACGTTTTGGGATAAAAAATTAGACAATTTATCAGAAATTAGTAGTTATTATAAAATAGATTTGACATATTATGGATTTCCTAATGACTGGATTCAAAAGTTGAGGATTTCTAAGTAATGAGGAAGGGTTTTGTGTGTTGATAATCTTAATCTCGACAAATAAAATGATAATAATTTGAAGCAAACGTCTTTGGGGATAGAAAGCTAAATTTCGAGGTGTAAGTATAATTATACTTATATAAATATTTGAGTATTTTTCTGTTTGATGAAGAAGTTTTAAAGTTTTAAATGTATAAAGAAGCCTATATTTAGGTATGAGAAAAAGATTATATTTCTTAAGTATGACTTCAATGTGCATACAAACCGGAGCCCTGTAAAGGGCTCCGGCTTTTTTTTACTTACCAACTGCTTTTTTGTAGTACAACTCTAACCCTAGCGCTGCAACTAGCAGCAGCGCACCTACTGGTAAGTAGAGGGTTGGGTAGACGGAGCTGGTTCCGTAGATGTCGAAGACTCCTTTGAGGAAGCTGCCGAAGATGAAGGTGAGGACACCCATCTTATAGGCTGCTTGTGCGTCTTCTGACTCGAGGAAGGTTTTTCCGATCATTTTTGCTATGAGATTTGGCACCACTCCAAGCGCGAGTGGAATCATAAACAGCAAGTACATGAATGGGGAGTAGACTTGGTGGCTGAAGAATTCATACACCGTTCCGACGACCAATGTGACAATGGTTGTGACTGCTCGCCTGGTTGGGGAGCTTCTCCTTTCCACTAGGGCAACTATAATTTGCACGACGAACCTAAAATGTACTTAAAAGAGGTGGAAAAAATTAAAAAAGCTCGGTAAGATAGAGATAGAATGAACAATGAGCAGAAGGAAATAGCATTGAATGAATCAATTAGAAGGGAGTGGGAGGAAATATGAAAGGAAGTAGCAAGGAAGTTTTTGATAAAATCTTTTCAACGGCCTCAGTGGATTGTGAGGGAGATAATAGTGGGTTAAAAATGCTATTACGTTATTATAGAGATCACATTCCTAACACACCTCGATATTTATATGATTCAGATGCGGTATACTTTTATCATTTTGATGAAACAATTTCTTCCCTTGAGAACAGTTGGGAGAAAAAGGATTTTGCTGAACGCGGAGATATTATGACCTCTATTTGGGCTCCGCTCACTTATTATTTAGGTCTTAATAAAGATGGCAAGATAATAGCGAAAAATAATGCCAATATCGATGGGATTCTTTCAAATTATAGAAAGAATAGTGAGAAGTTTGCTCTTTTTAATTATTTGGCAGAACATTATGCCTCTAGAGGGAATTTGATATTGTTACCGAACATGAGAAATTCAGCAGGCAAACGGAATTTGAATCCCGATAAGTTTATGGCGTCAGAAGATAAACTGGATCAGTTTTTATACTATTGTTTTAAAGGAAATCTAATGGAGTATTTCATCGACGAGACAAATTTAGTGGAATGGATTTATTCAGAAAACTTAGAATGTATGTTTTCTAAAGATTTTTTCAGCCATTCTTTAAGTGAAATTGAGAGTGGAAAAGTTATAGTTGATAAAAAGAATCTGGAGATAACAGTAAAAAACTTGCAACCGTTGTTAGATAATGTCAAAGTTCCAGATTATAAATATCGAAATTTTTCTTCTAAAGATTGGAAGACGTATTTTGATAGATTAAACAAAGTCATTGCGTATCGTAATTCGGTTGATATTACACCTCATTTACCTTTAAAGTGGGATAAAAGAGACCACTCAACAACAACTAAGAAAGGATAGAAAGCAATGTCTAAAAAAGGGAAAATCCTAGTGTTTGTGCTGATTCTTATTGGAGTCATCTTAGTAGAGCTCAGCATGTATGTCGTACCGTTTATGGAGGAAATCAAAGCGTTAGAAGGTCCGTTATTTGTTGTTGGAATCTTCTTGATAGTAGGAGCGCTGTGGACTCTTACTAAGAGCATGAAAAAGTCAGAGTGAAAAGGTAGAAAGGAGGAACGAAGATGGCAACGATAGAAAGTGGAGTAGGCCAGGGGATTCCGTTAATATTCCTGATGAGTTTTGGATTCATTGCGACATGTGTGCTTGTCATTTTTGTTCGCCGATGGACAGCCGCAAAACAGAGCGGAGGTCCGTTTATGGCACCGTTTCATATCGCGCGGGGTATGTTTTACATTCACGTGGCATTCTGTTTCAAAAAGCGTCGGATTCCTCTTGCATCCATTCGCCGGATTACGATTGATTTCATGCGAGGAAGAAAAGGTGGAGGAGCCCGTTATGTCGTCATCATTGAACAAAAGGACGGCATAACGACCATGTTCTTCATGGGAAAAAGCAAAGCAACTGATGCGCTGCTGGAAGAGTTACCTCAAGCCGTGAAGCGGTATCCAATACGAATTCAGAAGAACTAAGAATAAAAATAGCGTGAAGAAGAATGTTGAAGATCAGCATTCTTTTTTGTTACTTTGATTTAGTATATAAATGAGCAGTTTTGAAAACGCTTGACATTTAATCGTTCGAGCGATAAGATGTAGTCGTCATAAAATGACACCGGTGTCAAAAAGTAAATATCTATTAGGTCAGAAAATATGGAGGTCATTATGAAACGTTTAGACGGCAAAAAAGTATTTGGTATTCGTAAGTTAAAAGTTGGAGTTTGTTCAATTTTGTTAGCGGTTTCCTTCGTGGGCGCACAAAATGTATTGGCAGAGGAAGTAGCTCACTCTACTCAGTCAACTACAGAAGAAAATAAGCTAGTAACAACGGAGACATCGCCTGAAAAAGTTCAAGAGGATAATAAAGAGGCGAAAGAAACTCCCGTTCAAAAGGATAATCAGTTAGAAACTACGGTAGAGAATGCAATTCCAAAAGAAAATGTAGAAACTCCTAAGAAAGCTGATGCTGGTGAAAAAGTAGAAGAAGTAAATAAAGATACAAATGATGAAAAACTAAATGTACCAGCTACCGCACTTCGTTCTGTATCGGAAAGAAGTGCGAATGGGGTAGAAGCTGCTCAACCTACAACTGATACTTTAAATGTTAAAGATTTCGGTGCAGTTGGGGATGGAGTTACGGATGATCATGAAGCTATGCAGGCAGCTATCGATGCTGCATCTCAAGGGCTAGGTGGAGGAAAATTATATTTCCCTGAAGGAACGTACCTTGTAAAGAAAATGGTCCAATTAAAGAGTAATATCGATATTCGCTTGCATGATAATGCAACGATTGTTAACGGAATTAATTTCCAAGGACGTCCTTCAATCGTATTTATGACGGGTCCTTTCATTAATGGAGGAGATAAGATTTTCTGGGAACCAACAGAAAATATTAGTTTTACGGGTGGTACGATTGATATGAATGGTGCTTTGAATGAAGAAGGCACTAAACCAAAGAATTTACCGTTTATTAATTCTTCTGGTGGTTTTGCGATTGGGAATAGCTCAAATGTCACTATCCGCAATGTAACGTTTAAAGATAGTTATCAAGGGCATGCCATTCAAATTGCGGGGTCTAAAAATGTATTGGTGGATCAATCTCGTTTCTTAGGTCAAGCATTACCTAAAACGATTAAAGATAATGCGATGATTACAAAAGAGTCGATTCAAATCGAACCGATGACAAGAAAAGGATTCCCGTACGCATTAAACGAAACTGGTGTGAAGTCAGAAAATGTAACCATTCAAAATTCATACTTTGGAAAGAGTGATAAGTCCGGTGAGTTGGTAACCGCAATTGGTACGCATTATCAAGCCATTACTACTCAAAATCCTTCAAATATTAAGATTTTGAACAATCATTTCGACAACTTAGTTTATTCAGGGATTCGATTTACTGGATTCACAGATATTGTGATTAAAGATAATGTATTTGATAAAAAGACAAAGGAAGAAAGTGTTCGATACAGAGAAGATGGTGGAGCGTTAGTAAATGCCTTTAGTTACAAAAATACAGAAGATGTTCTGGACTTAAATAAGAAAGTAGTAATTACAAATAATCGATTCAATATTAAAGACCCTAAAACACAAGCAATCCGAGTAGCCAGAGATAGTGAAGAGTACTTAGGAAAAGTAAAAGATATCGAAGTAACAAACAATATCATTAATAATCAAGCTCAAGATTCTGAAGTTCCTTCAATTGAACTTCTTCGCATTAGTGATGGATTAACTGTTTCAGGGAACGTTATTAACGGCGGGAAAGATGGGATTGTCATCAATAACTCTACAGGCAGCATTACAGCAATCGATAATTCTTTTTCAAACTTAACAGGGAACTCCATTTCATTGCTAAATTCTGGAGATTATGGAAATATTTCCGTAGTAGCTTTAGGGCTTGGGAATGCCGATATTCATACAGAAAAGGGGAACTATCATGTGATTGCAAGAAATAAAAATGGGTATTATTATCTTGCAACCTACTCCGATGATCAATTAGCCAACTTAATTGACGAAGTTGGGGAAGTAATTATTCCGATTGCACAAGGGGAACGATTTGAAAGATATCTACAGTACGAATTCCGTAAGGTTTCTGAAGAAGGCAAGAAATCCGACACCCCAGCAAAAGAAGCACTCGTTCAAGCTGAAGCAAACAGAAATCAAAAAGAATTACCACAAACAGGAACGAATAGTTATTTAGGTGCTATTGCTTCTCTTGTTGGATTAGGAGTATTTTTTGGAGTCGGAGGAGTGAAGAAACGTCATGAAAATTAAAAGCATTTGTTCTATTCAAGGTACGGCGGTTGAAAACGAAGATGCGCTTGGTAGTTTTGGAAATTTCTTTTGGGTGATTGATGGAGCCACAGATTTATATAATGCAAAAAAATCGATTGGATATTCCGTTTCTGAAGTAACGCATTTATTGTCTAAGGTGATTGCAAAACATTGTGCAGAATCAAAAACGTTAAAAGAAATATTTTCTGAAAGTATTAAGGAGGTCCGTTCGATTATAGGGTTAGATGATTTTAATCATGAAGAATATTGTAAACTGCCGACTTTCGCCTTTGTTTTTGCAAAATTAACAAAAACAAAACTGGAATACATGATTCTTGGAGATTGTGTCGTGCTCGTGAATGACAAAGAGATAACCGACCATCGTGTGGACCGTTTATTTGATTTAGGAAAAAACGAAATTGCACATTCAAGTAAGGACGGCATCCAAAGAAAAACAATCTTACAAAAAATTAGAGAACTGGCCAATACTTCAAATGGATATTGGATTGGCTCGTTGGATGAATCTTGTGTGGAACATGCTATTTACGAAAGTACAGAAGTGACTAGTAATCAAATTGTATTAATGAGTGATGGCTTTTATGAGTTTTATTCTCAACATCCAGAGGATAAGTTGGATGATTTAATTGTAATGAGAAAGCAATCACAGGAAGTCGATCCTATTTATGGGAAGAAAGATGATGCAAGCATACTAGTTGTTGATCTTTTAAAGGATTGATGACCCTGAAATGAAGAAAATAATTAAATAATCAAATAGATTAAGAGGAGAAAATGATGCAAACAGTAATCAATAATTTTGTTGAACAAGTAATTCGATCTGGGCTGTATAAACCTATGGATTACGCATATGTAAAGAATAGAATACTTGCTCTAGTCGGAGAGGAAGAAGCTAATACAGCTACAAGTGAAACGGATATAAAAAAATTAAAAGATATTCTCGTTGAATTAGCTGAGAAAAATGGGAAAGTAGGCCCCTTGGCAGAAGAAAAAGACTGTTTAGGCGCAGAGTTAATGAACTTTATTACTCCAATTCCAAGTGCTGTTAATGAAAATTTCTGGAGTACTTATCAAGAATCTCCTGAAAAAGCTGTAAATGATTTTTATCAGCTAAGTAAAGACAACGACTATATTAAATTATCAGCGATTGCTAAAAATATTGTATTCCGTGCAGAAACAAAATATGGGCCGCTTGAGATTACGATTAATCTTTCTAAACCAGAAAAAGACCCTAAAACAATTGCAGCTGAGAAATTGATGAAAGCTTCGAATTATCCAAAATGTCTTTTGTGTATGGAAAATGAAGGGTATCAAGGAAGAGTAAACTACCCAGCTCGTGCGAATCATAGAATTATCCGAATGAAACTTGGAGATGAAGAATGGGGGTTACAATATTCACCATATTCATATTTTAATGAACATGCCATTTTTCTAAATACAAAGCATATTCCGATGGCGATTACTCCTAAAACATTTGAACAACTATTAGAAATTGTAGATATTATTCCGGGTTATTTTGCAGGATCAAACGCAGACCTCCCTATTGCAGGTGGCTCTATTTTAAGTCACAACCATTATCAAGGTGGAAAATACGTTTTCCCAATGGAAGTAGCGGAATGTGAAACAACCTTCGTGTTTTCAGGATTCGAAGATATTCAAGCTGGTATTGTGAAATGGCCAATGTCTGTTCTTCGATTACGTGGTAAGAATAAACAAAGAATAGTGGAATTAGCTTCGAAGATTTTAAAATCATGGCAAGGGTATACCGATTTAGAGGCAGATATTATTGCTACAACTGGAGAAATTCCGCACCATACAATCACTCCGATTGCTCGTGTAGTGGATGGTCAATTTGAAATGGATCTTGTTTTGAGAGATAATCACACATCAGAGTTACATCCAGATGGCGTATATCATCCTCATAAAGATGTTCAGCATATTAAAAAGGAAAATATCGGGTTAATTGAAGTGATGGGACTTGCGATTTTACCACCTCGTTTGAAAACAGAGTTAGAGGAAGTTGAGAAATATCTTTTAGGCAAAGATAACGCAATTGCAGATTATCATTTAGAATGGGCAGACCAATTAAAAGAAAAATACCCTAATGTTAAAGAAGAAGAGATTAATAGCGTAGTTCAACACGAAGTAGGACAAGTGTTTGCAAGAGTTCTCGAAGATGCTGGCGTTTATAAGAATACTCCGTTTGGACATGAAGCATTTATGAGATTTGTTAAGTCGGTTGGAATTAATTAGGAGGAACCTCAAATGGCAATATTGGTTACAGGCGGAGCTGGTTATATTGGAAGCCATACCGTAGTAGAATTATTAAATTTAGGGAAGGAAGTCGTAATTGTCGATAACCTTTCGAACTCTAGCATCTTGGTATTAGATCGGATTGAAGCAATTACAGGGAAACGTCCTGCGTTTTACGAATTAGATGTTTGTGATAAACAAGAATTGAGAAAAGTTTTTGAACAAGAATCTATTGAGGCTGCAATTCATTTTGCAGGTTATAAAGCTGTCGGAGAATCCGTGCAAAAGCCTGTGATGTACTACGAAAATAATATTATGAGTACATTGGCACTTGTTGAAGTGATGTCAGAATTTAATGTTAAAAAGATTGTCTTTTCTTCAAGTGCGACTGTATACGGCATTCACAATCAGTCACCCCTCATTGAGACAATGCCGACAAGTGCAACAAATCCTTATGGGTACACCAAAGTGATGCTTGAGCAAATTTTAAAAGATGTTCATGTGGCAGATTCAGAATGGAGTATTGCGTTGCTTCGTTATTTCAATCCAATTGGTGCTCATGAGTCTGGTTTGATTGGGGAAGATCCCTCAGGAATTCCTAACAACTTGATGCCTTTTATTGCACAAGTAGCGGTAGGTAAGCGACCAGAGCTAAGTGTTTTTGGAGATGATTATGATACGGTAGATGGTACTGGAGTTCGAGATTATATCCATGTAGTGGATTTAGCGATTGGCCACATAAAAGCGTTAGAAAAAGTATCTGAAAAAACAGATGTTTATATTTATAACCTTGGTTCAGGAGAAGGCACTAGTGTATTACAACTTGTAAATACATTTGAAAGTGTTAATAGGGTTCCAATTCCTTATAAAATTGTTCCAAGACGATTAGGAGACGTTGCGACTTGTTATGCAAATGCAGACAAAGCTTATAAGGAATTAAATTGGAAGACAACGAAATCAGTTGAAGACATGTGTAGAGATACATGGAATTGGCAATCGAAAAATCCAAACGGATATCAATAGTATAATTCTTCTTTGTAATAGTAAAAAAGACAATAAAAACAGGAATAAAAAAAGTTTATGAAAACGGTTGACAAGAAATCGGTTACACACTATAATGAAGTTACCGTTTGACACCGGTGTCAAAAACAAAAGAAGGAAGAATAACATGAAAAATCTTACAAAAATAAAATTTAAAGAAAATGGAGAATTTAATCATTTTCCAGGTAACACTGTTGTTGCCAATCTTTATACAAAACCAGATTTAATGGAAGTTGTGGATATTATTCAGGCTCGCTATAGAGAATTACCTTTTATTGATAAGTTTACTCTCACCCCTAGAGATTCTATTCATATGACTGTAATTGAATTGCTTTGCCATGAAAATCGTGAGCCTGAATTTTGGAGTAGCCATCTACCATTGGATACACCATTACAAGAAATCCATGATTACTTTGCAAAACAACTAGAAATTTTCCCATTGCTAAACGAAGAGATTCATATGCGTGTGACTGAAATGGGAAATCAAAATATTTTAGTTGAACCAGCAGATGAAAAATCCGCTAAACGATTAGAAGAAATTAGAACCTATGTTTCTGAAAAAGCAGGTGTTCGTTTCCCTAACCATGATCGTTACCAATTCCATATCTCAATTGGATATCTTCGAGTTCCATTAACTGAAGAAGAAAATGAAGAGTTTACTAAAGTGAAAAAGGAATTAACAAAAGTTCTACTTGAAAAAATTCCTGTCATTACTGTAAATCGTATCGATTATACAGTGTTTGAAGATATGAGACGTTTTGTTCCATATTGCGAAAAGTTTGGAAAATAAAAATAATAAATAAAAACAAAAAGGAGATTTCAACATGAAAAAATCGAAATTTTTAAAAACTTTACTAGCTGCAGGGCTTGCAGTTACAACATTAGCTGCATGCTCAGGAGGAGCAAATAGTTCATCAAACGCTACAACAACTGCACCTCAAGCACAATCAGAAGAAAAAGCGGATAAGAGCCAAGAATTAGTAATTTATTCTAACTCTGTTTCAAATGGACGTGGAGATTGGCTAACTGCTAAAGCGAAAGAAGCTGGTTTCAACATTCGTATGGTGGATATCGCTGGTGCGCAATTAGCTGACCGTGTTATCGCTGAAAAAAATAACTCAGTAGCAGATATGGTGTTTGGTATCGGTGCTGTAGACTCAAATAAACTTCGTGATGCAAACCTTCTAGCTCAATTCAAACCAGAATGGCTTAACAAGATTGATGCATCATTAGCCGATAAAGATGGATACTATAACCCAGTTATCGTTCAACCTTTAGTATTGATTGGAAATCCAGAAGTTAAAGAAATGCCTAAAGACTGGACTGAATTAGCAGAAAAATATAAAGGTAAATATTCTATCTATGGATTAACTGGAGGAACAGGACGTGCGATTTACGCAAGTATCTTAGTTCGTTACCTTGATGAAAAAGGAGATTTAGGCGTATCAGAAAAAGGATGGGAAGTTGCAAAAGAATACTTCGCGAATGCCTATACACTTCAAAAAGGTGAAAGCACAGTTGTTAAAGTGTTAGATAAAGAAAGCCCAATTAAATACGGTATGATTTGGGGTTCTGGAGCGTTAGTCGGACAAAAAGAACAAAATGTTGAATTCAAAGTAATGTCACCTGAAATCGGGGTTCCATTCGTAACTGAACAAACAATGATTCTTAACACAAGTAAGAAACAAGCATTAGCAAAAGAATTCATCAACTGGTTCGGTCAAGCAGACATCCAAGCTGAATACAGCAAAAAATTCGGTTCTATTCCAGCGAATAAAGATGCTGTAAAAGAATTACCAGAAGCAACTAAGAAATTTGTTGACCAACTTAAACCGCAAGATATTAACTGGGAAGTTGTTGGCAAATACTTAGACCAATGGGTTGAAAAAGCTGAATTAGAATACGTTAAATAATATTAAATGTTGAATTAATCAATAAGAGTCTCGCTAGGATTCTACTCTATGCCATAGAAAGAGTCTACGCGAGACTTTTTAAGATAACACAAAGGAGTAAACGATATGATTAAATTTGATAACATTCAAATTAAATACGGTGATTTTATTGCGATTGACAATTTGAATTTAGAAATTAACGAAGGGGAGTTCTTTACATTCTTAGGGCCTTCAGGATGCGGAAAATCAACAACTTTACGCGCATTAGTTGGGTTCTTAGATCCATCAGCAGGTCGTATTGAAGTAAATGGTAAGGATGTTACTAAATTAGAACCTGAAAAACGTGGAATCGGAATTGTGTTCCAATCTTATGCATTATTCCCAACAATGACGGTTTTTGATAATATTGCGTTTGGTTTGAAAGTGAAGAAAGTAGCTCCAGATGTAATTAAAGCAAAAGTTGCAGCGGTAGCAGCAAAAATTAAAATTTCTGACCAACAATTGCAACGTAATGTATCTGAATTATCCGGAGGGCAACAACAACGTGTGGCGCTAGCCCGTGCATTAGTATTAGAACCAAAAATTCTCTGTCTTGACGAACCGCTCTCTAACTTGGATGCTAAATTACGTGTAGACCTAAGAAAAGAATTGAAACGTCTACAAAAAGATTTAGGAATTACAACATTGTATGTTACACACGACCAAGAAGAGGCATTGACATTATCAGATAGAATTGCTGTATTTAACAATGGTTTCATCGAACAAGTGGGAACGCCTCCTGAAATTTACCATCAATCTAAAACAGAATTTGTTTGTGACTTTATCGGAGATATTAACGTCCTTTCTGAAGAAACAGTTCATGAGATTTTAGAAAGCAATCCAAACATTCCTTTAGAAGATAAAAAAGGATATATTCGTTTAGAAAAAATTCGTTTCAGACGTGAAACAGAAGACGATATTGTTCTAAAAGGAACAATTATTGATACAGAATTTTCTGGTGTAACTGTGCGTTACACTGTTCAAGTGTCAGACCATCAGGTTGTTAATGTTACACGCATTGATAGTCAATTTGCAATCAAATCTGTAGGGGAAAATGTGGAACTTTATATTACACCTTCAGATGTTGTGCAATATTAAGGAGGTACAACATGCGTCATAAGTTAAATTGGAAAGATTGGCTCATTCGTATAGGGCTAATCTGGTTCCTCGTAACGTTTATTATTTATCCAAATATTGATTTGGTATTAAGTGTGTTTGTCAAAGATGGACAATTTACGCTAGATGCTGTTAATCGTGTACTTAAATCACCACGTGCAATTCAAAGTATTATGAACAGTTTTAAACTAGCATTATCGTTAATTGTTACAGTTAACGTAGTCGGTCTTCTTTGTGTGTTGTTCACAGAATACTTCGATATTAAAGGTGCCAAGATCTTAAAACTTGGATATATGACATCTTTAATTTATGGTGGTGTGGTTCTTGCAACAGGGTATAAATTCGTATACGGCCCTTATGGAATGATTACAAGAATTCTTCAAAACTTCCTACCAAACCTTGATCCAAACTGGTTTGTGGGATATGGTGCTGTATTATTCATTATGACCTTCTCAGGTACAGCCAACCATACATTGTTCTTAACAAATACCATTCGTGGGGTCGATTATCATACTATTGAAGCAGCGCGTAATATGGGAGCAAAACCATTTACCGTATTCAGAAAAATTGTTTTACCAACATTAACGCCAACATTATTTGCCTTAACAATCATGATTTTCTTAAGCGGGTTATCAGCAGTTGCGGCTCCAATGATTGTAGGGGGTAAACAATTCCAAACAATTAACCCGATGATTATCACTTTTGCAGGGATGGGGAACTCTCGTGACCTTGCTGCGTTACTTGCGATTGTCCTAGGGGTTGCAACAACAATCTTATTAAGTATCATGAATAAGATTGAAAAAGGTGGAAATTATATTTCAATTTCTAAAACAAAAGCACCTTTAAAGAAACAAAAGATTACTTCAAAACCATGGAATATCATTGCACATATCGTGGCATACGCTTTATTCGTAGTGTTCATGTTACCTTTGATTTTCATTGTCTTGTACTCATTCACTGATCCAGTGGCGATTCAAACAGGTAACTTGTCATTAGCTAACTTTACTCTAGAAAACTATCATCAGTTCTTGACTAATAGTGTTGCGTTCTCACCATTCTTAGTCAGCTTTGTATATGCCAGTCTTGCTGCTATCACTGCGACAGTTCTTGCCGTTGTATTTGCACGTGTGGTTCGTAAACATAAAGCTCGCTTTGACTCCTTATTTGAATATGGTGCGTTATTACCTTGGTTATTACCAAATACTCTATTAGCAATTAGTTTGCTATTTACATTTAATCAACCACAACCACTTGTATTTAATTTCATTTTAGTAGGAACGCTAGTAATTCTATTAATTGGATATATTATTGTGAAGATTCCATTCTCTTATCGTATGGTTCGTGCTATTTTGTTTAGTGTTGATGATGAGATGGAAGATGCAGCTCGTAGTATGGGAGCGTCTCCGTTTTATACAATGATGAAGGTTATTATTCCGTTTATTTTACCGGTAGTACTTTCAGTTATTGCGCTTAACTTTAACTCTCTATTAACAGACTTCGACTTATCTGTATTCTTGTATCATCCATTAGCTCAACCTTTAGGTATTACTATCCGTTCAGCTGGTGATGAAACAGCAACATCAAATGCACAAGCGCTTGTCTTTGTATATACAATTGTATTGATGATTATTTCTTCAGCAGTACTTTACTTCACACAAAGACGTGGCAAAACAACTAGAAAATAATTATGGTTACATCAGGTATTGAATTAACGAATACAGATATTTTTATCCGAATTGCATTGTCTTTGATAGCCGGAATGGTTATCGGCATGGAGCGAGGTAGTAAATCGCAACCAGCAGGAATTAGAACGCATAGTGTCGTTTGTGTTGCGGCATGTTTAATCATGATGACTAATGAATTTGTTTCATATAAGTTTGGGACCGGAGATCCGACCAGATTAGGAGCACAGGTTGTTTCGGGAGTTGGTTTCTTAGGGGCAGGGACGATCCTTGTCACAGAAAAGAAAAAGGTTACAGGGCTAACCACAGCCGCTGGTATTTGGGGCTCTGCAGGAATAGGACTCGCAATTGGAGTCGGCTTTTATAAGGGAGCAATTTTAGCAGCCGTTTCTATTTGGGGCGTGATATCCATGTTTCAACCGTTAAAGATGTATCTACAAAAACGCTCTCGCGTAATTGAACTCTATATTGTAGTCAATTCTACGGAAGCCTATAATCGTGTATTAGTCTATTGTGCAGAAAATCGAATTAGAATTACTGACTCAAGGACTGCATTCGGTGAAGTGAACCAAAGTCGAATCCAGTATTTCGATGTACCAGAGAAGAAAATTGCTTCTTTTGTAACGTTAGAATTAGCTGGCAGCTTTGAACATCTTCGACTTATGGAAGAACTTTCTAATCTTCCAGGCGTCATTTATGTTGAAGAGATTAGTTAATATAAATTAAGGGCAAGAAATCTTGCCCTTTTTGAAATTGTAATTATTTAGTGATGAAAAATTATTCTAAAAGAGGATGATTGAAGGTGTGTTAAGGGATGTTAAGGGATGAAAATATTTAAAATAGATATTGAAAATGGAAAAATTCAATGTTATAACAAAAATTGTTTAAAAGAAGAATATCGTATTTATACACTTTACAATCTATGTGATATGGTATGGGCATTCCGTTTATCAAATGAACAACTGCTTTTAAATGTGTTAACTAGAGAAAAACTAGTTCCCATTATTGATTGTTATATACAATACATTATTCAAATAATCCGAGAGACAAATCATCAGGAAGAATCGGAGAGGATTGAATTGTTTGGCCGTCCATTTTTATATTCTGCGATTCAAGTAATAGCAAAGAGAAAGCTTGAAAAATTAGGATTTAAAGAAGGAAATATTTTATTTAACATAGATAAATGGAAAGAAGAGATAATTGTTTCTACAAGAATATAAATATTTATTTTTATGGCTTAGATATCTTTTATGAATTATAATTAAGAAAAGCATATTTGAGGAGTAGAAATGGAAAAGAAAAAATATACAATTTATGATATTGCGCGCATTTCAGGGGTCTCTCCAAAAACTGTTTCCCGTGTTATCAATGGTGGTGATGGAGTTAGATCAGCAACTTACCAGTCTGTGATGAAGGTAATTGATGAACTGTCTTATATTCCAAATGCGTATGCACAAAATCTGACTAAGAAAGAAACAACGAATATTCTCATTTCAGTCAAGAAGATGGAGTCCTTCCCATTAATCTGGTTCCAGACACTATTGGATAAGGTTTTACAAACTTGTAAAGAAATGGGAGTCAATGCAATCGTCGAGTATTTTGGTGAAGGGGATTCAATTAAGGACTCTATTATTTCAAGTACTGGAAGTTTAGTCGATGGAGTTATTGTCTTTTATGAAGGTAAAGATGATAGTAGAATTCAATATTTAAAGAAAAATAATATGCCTTTTATTGTGTTTGGGGAATCACAGACAGAAGGTGTTATTTATGTTTCGAATAATGATTTCCAAGCAATGTACGATTTGATGGGAGCCGTTGCTGATAAAGGGCTTCGTGATATGTGGCTACTAATGGGTGGAGAGTCACTTGTTAATAAAGATCGTGAGAAAGGTGCTCGTACTTTTGTAAAAGAGAAAAAGTATGAAATTGCTTTAGAAGTTGTTTATGGATTAGCTACGATTGAATCTGTGTATCATTATGCGATGGATAATTTAACAGGTACGAATATACCGGATATTATATTTGTCTCTGGGGATGAAAAAGTCCAAGGGATTATTCGTGCGTGTTACGAAAAAGGAATCTCGATTCCTGACCAATTAGCTATTGTAGGGTTTGACAACATTCCAATAGCACAATATTATACACCTGCATTATCAACCATTTCTCCAGATTATAGTCAGTTAGCAAAAGAAATGATTGATGGAGTTCTTGCGATTATCAATGGAGATAAAAGAAAATCTGTAGAGGTTTCTACAACTCTTGTCAGACGACAATCGTTTTAAGCAGAGCATGGTACAAATAATATAAATGTCTTAAAATGGAAGTAAGCTTTTAGAGTTTATTTCCATTTTTTGTTTCCTGATTTCAGTTTATTTGCTAGGAGGAAAGACAGCAGTTTGATGCACTGTAACATCTCACATTGCGCGATGAGTGCTTGAGTGCTATAATAGGTACTGTTTTTTATATACTTATTTATATGAAATGGACTTTTTTTAGAAAAGTTTCATGAAATGAAATAATTTACATATAAAGGAGGAAATTATGTCTACACGTAAAAAAGTATCACTTTCAGAAGTGAATCAATCGATAGAAACTCCTAATAATAATCATTTTTGGCAAAATTTACGAGCTTTCTTGGGACCAGGTGCTCTTGTAGCGGTAGGGTACATGGATCCAGGAAACTGGATAACGAGTGTGGTTGGAGGAGCTTCTTATAAATACACATTGCTCTTCGTTATTCTTGTTTCGTCCTTAATTGCGATGCAGTTACAACAAATGTCGGGAAAACTTGGAATTGTGACACGAATGGACTTAGCGCAAGCGACGGCTCATCATGCGCCTAAGTGGTTGCGTCATGTTTTATGGGTGATTGTCGAGTTAGCACTGATGGCCACTGACTTAGCGGAAGTGCTAGGATCGGCCATCGCACTGAACCTCTTGTTTGGAATTCCAATTATGGGAGCTATCTTTATCACAGTTCTAGACGTATTTTTACTGCTAGGAATTATGAAGATGGGATTCAAGAAAATTGAAGCGATTGTATCTACCTTGATTTTTACGATTCTTCTGATTTTCGTGTATCTTGTAACGTTAGCAGATCCAAGTATCTCTGGAATTTTTCAAGGATTCTTACCGACAGCGCAGTTGTTTGATAAGACAGCACCAGGGCACGAGAGTATATTAACATTAGCGCTAGGAATTGTCGGAGCAACCGTGATGCCGCATAATCTGTACTTGCATTCGTCACTGTCTCAAACAAGAAAAGTCGATTATGATGATCCAAACGATATTCGTAAAGCGGTTCGTTTTATGACATGGGATTCGAACATTCAATTAAGTTTAGCATTCATTGTGAACTCGTTGTTATTAATTTTAGGAGCCGCATTGTTCTTCGGACATGCCTCTGAAATCTCAGCCTTCTCGCAAATGTACAATGCGTTGCAAGACTCAAAAATTGCCGGTGCAGTCGCAAGTTCGACATTATCGACACTCTTTGCTGTGGCACTATTAGCGAGTGGTCAAAATTCAACAATCACTGGAACGTTGACCGGACAAATCGTGATGGAAGGCTTCTTGCATATGAAATTGCCACAATGGATTATCCGACTCGTAACACGATTATTTGCGTTGTTACCTGTGATTGTAGTAGCACTCCTCTTTGGGGCGCAAGAGAAAACATTGGACCAACTTTTGGTCTATTCACAAGTATTCTTATCAGTGGCGTTACCATTTTCAATTTTCCCGTTGATTTACTTCACTTCAAAGAAATCACTCATGGGAGAATTTACCAACGCCAAATGGAATACCTTCCTTGGATATGGGGTTGCGGTTATCCTTACCATCCTAAACTTCAAGTTAATTATTGATTTATTCTAAAACCAAACGGGCATCTTCGGGTGCTCGTTTCTTGTTTGGGCGGCTTTCAAAATAGAGCTTACTAAAGTACATAGATGTAGGTGAAAATTTTCATGCGAAAACTTCTAATCTTCACAGAAGTTTGGTTGTATTTTTCAAGAGAATAGGATAGATTATAAGTGAGAAAATCGGAACCGCATTCAAAAGTTAGTGCGGTTTCTATGTGGAAAAGGAGTATGGAGAATTCATCCTAAAGAACAATGGCATGTATAAAAGAATCGTAGACTCCAGTAAATATATGGTTTAGATGAGAGAATGTTGGTCCAAAGCAAAGTGATATAGTTGTCATCCTTAAGAAGAGAGAATGGAGGCATTAGGATGAAAAAGAGTCTTATTTTGCTGCTATCTATGAATGTGTTGCTATTATCGTCTTGCAAGTATCCTAGCGAACAAAACAAGGCAACGACTTCGGATACTTCTATAGAAACCTCAACTACAAAGAAAGTGACAGAGCAGTCGCAAACGAGTGAAACAACAACTGCCACGCCGGTGACTACGCAAGAAACAACAATGAGCATCACTACCCAAGAAACACAAAACGAAACCACAACCGAGGCTGTGGCTCCAACGCCTCAACGACTTAAGAAGATTTTAGCTGTCACTCCGCAAATTCAAGAAGAATGGTATTTCTGTGCTCCAACAACGGTGAGTATGATTCTTTCCACTCAGGGGAAATTCGTTTCTCAGCGACAACTGGCACAGGAGATGGGGACTTATGTACCTTTTGGAACTCATAATAAAGATGCCATTCGTGTGTTGAATCAGCATTTATTTGGCTATTCGGTGCCTAAGGAAGGACAGGCTGGATATCGACTAGCCGTTGTTACGAATGCAAGTCCAAACTCTGAGGAGATGAGAGTCTTCAAGGAGCGCGTTCGCAAAAATATTGATGATGGCTATCCAATGTATTACACTTTCACCCTTTCCAAAATTTATCCTGGGAAAAATGGGGAGCATAATGTGATTGGAATTGGGTATGAATTGACTCCAGATGGAAAAGATATTTCAGCGATTTATTATTCAGACTCCATGACACATGAACAAGTTCCTGTGTATGGTGGTTTAAAAAAGGTGACGCCAGAAGAGCTGCTTGAAGCAATGGCGGCTTGCGAGGAACCTAATTATGCTTGGTAAGAGAATGATGAATTAAAAATAGGATTAGAAGGAAAGTGAGAGGAAACATTAATGAAAAATTTTTCTAGAACAATAAAAATAGGTTTATGTGCGGCAACGCTAGTGACGTTAGCTGGGTGTGCACAAACATTCACAAAATCCGAGTCAAAAAGTGTGGCGGAAACAACTGCTCCATCGACAACTGTCGCAAGCACGAAGGAAGAAACGCCGCAATGGGTGGCGTCCTATACGAATATGTCGAACCAGAGCAGTATTGATGAAGTGAAGGCGTTACTCTCTGCATACATCGATAAAGAGAGTGTAGAATCATTCTTAAAATTGGTGAAGGAGTACAATGAAATTGTGGCTGAGACGGGTCTTCAAGGAGATTTTGCGTCTTTCACCAAAACAGAGTATGACGTAGAGAAAATCAGTAATCTTTGGAATGCGAAGATGGGTGATTTTGTCGGAACGAACTGCCGCATTAATACGTATGCATTATTGAAAAATAGCATTGAGATTCCTCCGATTGAAAAAGATGATACGCTCCTTTTCATTGACAATGACGCCATCGACAAAGGAAAATTATTTAGCTCTGAGGATAAAGAAGCGTTAAATCGATTATTCTCGAGAGTAAAAACAGAAGCCACAACCGATGTGAAAGTACATGCTGCAAAAATGGAGCAATTCCTCTCTAGGTTCAAGTTTAATGAGAACGCTCGAATGCTTTCTGTAGTGATTCATGACAATCTGGATGGCGAGTCCCTCTTCATTGGGCATGTCGGTGTATTAGTGCCAACGAGTGACGGTTTCCTTTTCGTTGAGAAGTTAACGTTTGAGGAGCCGTATCAAGCGATTAAATTTGCTTCCAAAGAAGATGTTTACAAGTACCTTTCAACGAAATACCAAGATTATACCGGAGAAGGGGTAGCGAAACCATTCATTATGGATAACAACAAATGGGTAGAGATGAAGTAAAAAGGATGTATTCATCTTGGTAAGCAATTAGGAAGTAACGGGGGGGGATGGTGAAAGGATGGCTTCTAGCAAGGAATATTTAGCGTATATTTTAGAACAATTATCAGGATTAGAGGATATCCGCTATCGAGCGATGATGGGGGAATATATTTTGTATTACCGGGAAAAGATTGTCGGCGGCATTTATGATGATCGATTCCTAATCAAAAATGTGACAGCTGCCAGAGAAAGCATGCCTAACGCTTCATTTGAAAAACCTTATGAAGGGGCAAAAGAAATGCTTCTGGTGGAAAATGTAGAGGATAAGGAGTTCTTAACGAATTTGTTTAAAGCTATCTATGATGAACTGCCCACTCCGAAACCAAAGAAAAAGAAATGATGCTTGGAAGAGAACGTCACTATATTAGACGATTAGCAGGCATTCTTTTGAATCCATACAGTAATGATAACACCTATAGCGGTCTTAAAGTGCTATAGGTGTTTTTGACATGTTGGAAAAAATGGTTGAATGGGAATATAACCTTCTCAAGTTATTTGGTATAATGATGGTATAGTTTAAAGGGATTTGAGGCGAAGACAATGAAGCCAGAAGAGTATTCTTGGAATGAGTGGGAACAAAATAGTTATATCAATGGGAAAGAGAACGACAAATCGCATTAGCGCGAGACTTTTTAAAGAAAGTAGGACACTAAAGATGAACATGATTATTAGAGAAATTATAGATAAAAAAGAAAAAGAATTGATTTCAAAAGAAGTTTTATATGATCTTCCAGAATGGTTTGGAATGCCAGAAAGCACGCAGGAATATGTCGATGATGCGATGGGTAAACCGTTTCTAGCTTGTTTTGTAGACGATAAACTCGCAGGATATGTTGTGTTGAATGCTACGAGTGAGGATTGTGCAGATATTTTTGTAATGGGAGTCAAAAAGGAATTTCACCGCCAAGGAATCGGCCAAAAATTGAATGAGGTGTATGAGCAACTAGCTCGGAGTTTAGGATACACTTATTCCCAAGTGAAGACTGTGAAAATGGGACATTACGAACAGTATGATCGCACGAATCTTTTTTATAAGGCGATGGGGTATAAGGAGTTAGAATGCTTCCCGACTTTGTGGGATGAATGGAATCCGTGTCAAATCTATATTAAATATTTAGGGGCATGAAGCAGAAAACTACAGAAAATAGGCAACAGAGGAGAGTTCGATGAAAGTAAAGAAGATAGGAATCGTTAGCTTATCCAGCGGAATAATGGGAGAGAACTTCATTCAACATGAACTCAATCTTGGAAAGAAACGTTTAGAAGAGTACGGTGTAGCAGTTGAATTTTTACCCCATTCTTTAAAAGGGGTTGAATTTATAAAGCAGCATCCAGAATGTAGAGCAAAAGACTTACTAACCGCTTTTCAAGATGATTCGATAGATATGATTTTATGTGCCATTGGCGGAGATGATACATATCGCTTACTCCCTTACTTATTTGAACAGGACGCGCTTAAAAAAGTTGCTAAACAGAAGATTTTTTTAGGTTTTTCAGATACAACAATGAATCATTTAATGTTACATAAAGTTGGCATTCAAAGCTTTTATGGGCAGGCTTTCTTACCAGATGTATGTGAACTTTCAGCGGAAATGCTCCCATATACGAAATCGTATTTTGAGGAATTACTGACAACGGGAAGAATTAAAGAAATTCGCCCAAGTGAGATTTGGTATCAGGAGAGAGAAGATTTTAGTGAAAAGGGATTAGGCGTTTCTATGCCAAGTTTTCCAAATCAAGGGTTTGAGTTACTTTCAGGGGCTGGGCAGTTTATGGGACAAATACTAGGAGGGTGCTTGGAATCTATGTCGGAATGTCTCGAAAATTCAAGATATGAGGATACGGTTCGCCTCGTACAACAGTATCAACTATTTCCTACTTTAGAAGAATGGAAAGGAAAAATTCTTCTGCTAGAGACGAGTGAAGAACAACCGACTCCTGAACGCTTCCAAAAGATGATTCAAACGCTTGAACGCTACGGACTTTTTGATGTGGTGTCCGGAGTGCTTGTTGGGAAACCACAAAATGAAACCTATTATGAAGAGTATAAAGAGATTCTCCTGGAAGAATTAAGGGAGAAACAGCTATCCATTGTTTACAATATTAATGTTGGACATGCGACCCCTCGTTGTATCATTCCTTTTGGGATTGAAGCCCAAGTGGATGTGGACGACCAAGTGATTCGTTTTATAGATGAGTAAAAGGAACTAAGATAAGATAGATAGAAGCAGACCCTCAAACGGTAAATGAGAGTCTGCTTTCATTTTTTACAAGAGGGACGACCTCTTCTAAGATGTATTTACTGACAAATGGGAATAGAAATGCCATAATGAGGTGAATTCTAATAAATTTGGGTATTGGATGAGATTGCTACTGTATAGGGAATCCGAACCCTAAAACTCTTATGGAAAAGGAGTAAATATGGAAACAAAAAGATGTGATTGGGCTAACCATAGTCTACTTGAACAAAAATACCACGATGAAAAGTGGGGAATTCCTATCTTTGACGATAAGGAATTATTTAAGATGCTTTGTTTAGAAGGAATGCAAGCGGGGCTTAGTTGGTCTACAATCCTTCAAAAAATGGAAGGACTGTGTAAAGCTTTTGATAACTTTGATCCCGAAATCGTAGTGAACTATGATGAAGAAAAGGAGGCAGAGCTCCTTCAAAATAAAGAAATCATCCGAAATCGATTGAAAGTAAAATCTGTTGCGAATAACGCCAAAGCTTACTTTAAGATATGTGAAGAGTTTGGGTCGTTTAGCAACTATTTATGGGGATTCGTTGCACATACCCCAATCATCAATTCTTGGAAATCAATCACAGAAGTCCCAGCAAAAACAGAGCTTTCGGACAAAATCAGTAAAGATTTGAAGAAAAGAGGCTTTAAGTTTATTGGATCTACTATTACTTATGCATTTATGCAATCGGTAGGGATGGTAAATGACCACCTTCTGGACTGTGAGTTTAGAAGGGTAGAGAAGAATTAAATAAAATTTTTAATAGGAGAAAGGTGAAGGAGAAAACATGAAAAAAATTGCTTCAAAAGAGTTTAAAGAATTATACCAAACTAGTGAAATCACGGTATTAGATGTACGAGAAAAGGGAGAATTTCAAGACGGACATATTGCAAAAGCAAAGAACTATCCTTTAAGTACATTGGAACAAGAATACACAACATTAAATCCTGAGCAAAAATACTACGTAATTTGTCAAGGGGGCATGCGTTCAGCAAGAGCTTGTGAATTTTTAGAGGCAAAAGGGTTTGATGTGACGAATGTTGAAGGTGGGATGAATCAGTGGCAAGCTTAGTGCAAACGAACAAGGTGCAATTGTTGCCTTTTAGCAAAAGCTACTTGCAAACGATTTGGAAGATTGGTTTTTCAACGGAGAAGCCAGAGTGGACGAAATCGAACGCACCGTACTTTAATGATTATCGTCCGTTTCAAGATAATAAAAGTTTTGAAGGAAGTCCTGTTGCAGCCTTCTTAATGGGCAAAGATTGTCGGTGTATTGTCGTTGGAGACCAGCCTGTGGGGATGGTTTCAAAATCATGGGTGGATGAAGCCACGCGATGGCTAGAAATCGGGATTGTGATTTACGATGATCAGTTGTGGGGGCAAGGGATTGCGACAATAGCGTTGAAAATGTGGGTAGATGCCATTTTCCAAGAAATCGATGCGCTCGAACATATTGGAATGACGACTTGGAGTGGGAACAGTGCGATGATGGCTGTTGCTGAGAAATTAGGGTTCCTAAAAGAAGGCCAAATCCGTAAAGTTCGTTACTATCAAGGACAGTATTATGATAGTATGAAGTATGGGGTTTTACGCGAAGAGTGGACTACAAGAGCATAACAATAAAGAAAGAGACTGATTACGCGAATCAGTCTCTTTTAGTATGCAAGTCGTGATTATTTTCCAGGCGTTTTTGGATCTAAGCCAAATGATTGTTCTAAAATTGGTCTTAAGCTATTAATCGTATCGGCTGTACCCTCTATTGCAATCGCATATACTTTCTCGCCTTTTTGAACGACCCATTCGTACATGTATTTACCATCAGAGAATGCGATTTTCATTAAGTAGGAATCCTCTCCAGCAAATTTAGCCCTTGAGCCTTGTAAACTAGTCTGTTGTTTGTCATTTTGCCAGTGGTCATACAAACGATTCGCAATTAACTCTGCGCCAAAGGTTTCTCCGGTAGCAAGTTTGACAGAGTCTTTAGTGTACGCGTTCATTGATAATACATTGTATTTATCTGGTGAAGAAAACTGGAATTGAGAACCAGTATTTTTATCTTGGTATGCGACCCAATCTTTAGGAACATTGACATAACCAGATGCTTCACGGCCAACACGTTGAGTGTCTGAAAGTGAAATTTCTTTAGTGGTAGAAGAAGCACCAGCAGTTGTTGTCGGAGCGGTTGTAGTGGGTGCAGCTGTAGTTTCTTTAGCTACTTCCGTTGTTGGTGCTGCAATAGTTTCCGCTGTTTTCTTTTCGCCATTCCCGCAAGCGGATAGCGTTAAAGCAGATAGAAGTGTTACAGAACCTAATAAAATTTTGTTTTTCATAATAAATTGTTCTCCTTAATAAATTTATTATATTTGTATTATACCACTTAATCATTAAAAATCAAATAGGGAAATTTTTGCTAAAAAAGAGGATTGATAGAGTATAACAAAAGAGACTAATCACATGGATTAGTCTCTTTTAGCATTTTTAGATTATTGTCCTGGAGTTTTCGCATCTAAGCCCCATGTTTGTTCAATCAAGTCAAACATTTTTTTAAGTGTTTCTTTATCGCCTTCAAAACTTGTTGAATACACTTTATCGTCTTTTTGGAAGACCCAAATGAAGAAATATTTACCTTCTTTTGTAAGAATTTGGATTAGAAAAGCATCCATTCCAGCTACTTTTGTTTTTGTGCCTTGGATTTTATCAATTCCATCAGTTTTTTTGTATGTGCTATATAAACGGTTCGCAATCATTTCTGCGCCCCATGTTTCACCATTGCCAGGTTGTGCTTGTTCTTTAGTGAAGGCATTTAATGTCACAATATTGTATGCATCTAATGCAGAGTATTGATATTGAGGGCCGCCGTTTAAATCTTTGAATTCTTTCCATTCTTTAGGAACATTGACATAACCAACATCTTCACGTCCGATACGTTGAGTATCTTCAAGAGATACTTCTTTTGTTTCAGAAGAAGTTCCTGCAGTTGTCGTTGGTGCTGCAGTAGTTGGTGTAGCTGTAGTCACTTCTGTTGTTGGTGCTGCAGTTGTTTCCGTTGCTTTCTTTTCCCCGTTTCCGAAAGCCGCTATCATTAACGCAGATAGAAGCATTACGGAACCTAATAAAATTTTATTTTTCAAGATAATTGTTCTCCTCAACAGATTTGTTATATTTGTATTATAACACGTAGCAGATTGAATTTAAATAAAAAACATTTTACAAAGGCTGAGGAAAGATAGGGTATCAAAAAAGAGACTAGTCGCGTGGATTAGTCTCTTTTAGGTTGTTATTGATTATTTTCCAGGATTCTTAGGGTCTAGACCCCAAGTCTCTTCGATAAGCGCAATCATGGTTATAATCGTCTTTTTATCACCTTCAAAAGAAGCGGTATAGACTTTATCCCCTTTTTCGAAAATCCAAGTAAAGTAGTATTTTCCGTCTTTCATTAAGAGTTGTAAGAGGAAAGCATCCATTCCGGATACTTTTGTTCTCGAACCGTGAATTTTTTGGACGTTTGGGTGTTTTTCCCATTGAGCAGCTAGTCGAATGGCAATCATTTCTGCTCCCCAAGTTTCTCCTTCTCCAGGTTTTGCTTGATCTTGAGTGAATCCATTTAATGTAATAATATTGTACCCATCTAAAGCGGAGTACTGGAATTGTGGACCACCGTTGACATCTTTAAAGTTGACCCAATCTTTAGGAACATTGACGTAGCCAGTATCGTCTCGTCCAACACGTTGAGTGTCATTGAGTGAGAATTCTTTTTCTTCAGAAGAAGCACCAGTTGTTGTCGGTGCTTGAGTTGTGGTTTGCGTAGTTGTTTCTTTAACGGCTTCCGTAGTTTGAACAGTAGTCGTTTCTTTTGTTTCTTTAGTAGAGTTACCGCATGCTGCAAACACAAGAGCAGAAAGAACCGTAACAGAGCCTAATAAAATTTTGTTTTTCATCGATACACCCCTAAAATATGAATTTATAGCACTAGTGTAGCATTTTTTAAGATTTTTTAAAAGTTGAGTGAGTAACACTTGCCGCCTTTAATAAAGGTGAGCCCTAATCATTAGAGATGACATCAGATACCAGCATTTTTTAATAGGTGGTATAATAGAATTACGATTAAAGATGAGGTGAGAATGATGCACATATTAAAAATCATCGTCTTTGTTCCAGGGGTAACCTTTTGCCTTTTTTGATATCTTATTGTATGGAAAAAGAAGTATAATCTTATTAATGATTTCAAAGCTCGTAAGAAAGTTGGAAGTCAAAAGGATGCGGATGCAATCCGAATCGGACAGGTTGAGTTGATCCTAGGTATTGGATTGCTTGTACTATTTGTGTTATTAATGATATTTACGTAGAGGAATACTGTAGAAAGAGAGTTTGGTAGTGAAGGAATTAGCATTGACATTAGAAGATACGCAGTGGGAGAAGACGGAGATTACGCATGTTCGACACGTTGCTCGTGCGATTGTTGTGGACGAGGAAGGTTTTTTCTACTTTGTCCGAGTTTGTAGAGACGATATTTTCGGCAACGGAGCTTTTATCGAGACAGCTGGCGGTGGCGTAGAAGTTGGCGAGACAGCTGAAGAGGCAATTCATCGCGAGTTGAAGGAAGAGCTCGGCGTTAGTGTAGAGGTGCTGTGCAAGATTGGCACGGTTAGTGATTACTACAATCAGATTCACCGTCATAATGTGAACCACTATTTCCTCTGCCGGGTGACCAGTTTTGGGAAAACAGAGATGACTCCAAAAGAACTAGAGGAGTTCGAGTTGTCGACGTTGAAACTCACTTATGAAGAAGCCGTCGAAGAATATAAACGATGTGCGGCGAAACCGTGGGGCGTCCTCTTAGCAAACCGCGAATTACCGGTTTTAGAATGGGCGGATAAGTGGTATTCAACCAAGAAATAAACTTTACAGAGAGGCGTGTTTTTACTCAATAAATCTGTGCGCTTAAAATATAACGCAGTTTTATAGATCTGGCAGAAATGCCAGGTCTTTTTTGTTGCAGAGGAAAAGTGTAGTTCTAGATAAGGTATGGTACAATTAATAGACCAATAAAAAGGAGGAATAAAAAATGAAGGATATTCCGATGACAGATTTTGAAGCAGAAAAACAATATGAAGAAGCAAGTCTACTAAACGAAGTACTCGAAGATGTTAAAGAAGGTCGTGTGCTAGATGGGAAAGAGGCGCTCTTGCAATTAAAAGAAAAATATAATCTGTAATAAAAATTAGGACCTAGCAAAAATAAATGCTAGGTCCTTTCATTTAATCTTCTTTCACTAAATACCCTAATTTCTCGAGGGCGCCTTCGATATAGTCGAGGTCTTGTTGGTTTTCAGCTTCTACCAGATGATAATGTACACCGTCTGTTAAAGAGGACAGTGGGCGGAAGTCTACTTGATGGATTTGCTCCAAAAAGTGCTGAACGTCACGTCGACAGGTCAGTTTCACAAGCGTTTGGATTTCACCATAAACGGGATGGTCGATTTGAATGTTTTGCACGCGACCTCCATTATCGACAATCGCCAGAAGTTCACTCTCGATTGCTTTGGTATCATGCTTGACCTTAAAGAGGCGATGAACGTACGGCGAACTCTCTTGCTCCTTGTAGACATATCCGCGGTTGGTCGATAGAATCGTTGCCCCATCAGCGCGAAGAAGCGCGATATCTTGCACGATAATTTGTCGTGTCACGTGGAAATGTTCCGCCAGGCTTTGGCCGTTGAGTGGCTTTGGCGCGTTTTTCAGCAGTTTCAGTAATTCAGCTTTTCGTTCTTTTGGCATAGTTTTCCTCTTTTAACGTCTTTTTTGTAAAACTTTGTACACCACTAGTGCTAATTCATAGTCTACCATACTGTGAATCACTGTACCAAATCCGACTAGAACGAAGAGTACGTAAAACATGCTTTGAAGATCCGTCCCTGAAACCGAGTAGAAGATTACGCAGGCTAATACTTCGCCGACTGCGTGAATGAGCGCCAATACGAAGTTGAAAATCCATGAGGCTTTACGGTTTTCTAGCGTCTTTGGATATTTCTGTAGGAAAAAGGCTCCGAGTGTCGCAAAGAGAATATGCGATAGCGCGCGGAAAACGATAACGAGTGGATACGCCCCAGAAATAAAGAAGCCATACGATGATCCTAGAACGACGAAGATGGCCATCCACGGATTAATAAACATTGCAATAAAAATCGCAACGTGGCTTCCGAGTGTATACGAAGCAGGTGGAATTACCAATTTTAGAGGCATCGCTATCGGAATGAAGATGGCGATTGCGGTTAATAGTGCGGTTAGTGTCATAAAACGAACATTTTTCATCAGAATAAAACTCTCCTTTTGTTTACTGTATATACAGTAGTATAGTTCTGTATATACAATAAATCAATAGTAAAAAATCACTTTACAAAAATAAATGAAAAAGGAACCTCAATATGAAAGGTTTCTTTCCGCTCAAAATCCGCTCATTTTTCGCTTGATTCCATAAAAAGGCCATACAAGTTTATTATTTTTTGTAAATGTTGGATTACTCACTTCAAGCCGAAGTGAGTAAGGGAAGTTATACTCGTTGAAATATTTTTAAAGGAGGAAGTTGTAGACATTTTTGGTAGATATCTTTTTATGAAAAGGATTTATCCAGTGTTTTCTTGAAAAAAATAGCATAGTACTATACTATTAAAAGGTAGAAATTAAAGAGCGAGGAGCTTATTATGAAACAAAAATTCGGAATTATTTTAGCGGCAGGTAAAGGAACTCGTATGAAATCTTCCCTTTACAAAGTCATGCATCCAGTTTGTGGGAAACCAATGGTAGAGCATGTTGTCGACCAAGTTGAGAAAACAGGAGCGACTGAAATCGTAGCAATTGTCGGACATGGTGCTGAAATGGTGCAAAACCACCTTGGAGATCGTGTTTCTTATGCCGTACAAGCGGAACAACTAGGAACAGGACATGCGGTTTTACAAGCAGAATCTCTTCTAAAAGGAAAAGAAGGAACGACGATTGTGATTTGTGGAGATACTCCATTATTAACAAGCGAAACTCTTTCTGCATTAATGGAAGAACATGAACGCACAGGGGCAAAAGCAACGATTCTAACTGCGATTGCCGAAGACCCAACAGGATACGGCCGTGTGATTCGTGACGCGGATGGTTCTGTACTTAAAAACGTGGAGCAAAAAGATGCGTCTCCTGAAGAACAAAAAGTACAAGAAATCAACACTGGGACTTACTGCTTTGATAACGTGGCGCTCTTTAGTGCACTACAAGAAGTTGGTAATGACAACGCACAAGGCGAATACTACTTACCAGACGTATTAGAAATCTTGAAGAAACGTGGAGAAGTGGTTTCTGCTTATCCAATGAAAGATTTCGATGAAGGTATGGGTGTAAACGACCGCGTGGCTCTTTCAAAAGCAGAGAAATATATGCGTAACCGTATCAACGAAGAATATATGCGTAACGGGGTTACTTTAATCGACCCAGAAGCAACTTATATCGAGTCAACGGTTCAAATCGGTTCGGATACTGTAATTGAACCAGGTGTTATCTTAAAAGGTAAAACAGTCATCGGTTCAAACTGCTTCATCGGAGCGCATAGCGTGGTTCGTGACAGCGTGTTAGAAGATGGGGTTCGTCTTGTAGCAGCAAACATCGAAGAATCACACATGAAAGTAGACAGCAATGCAGGTCCATTTGCACACTTACGTCCAAATGCTGTATTAGGCGAACGTGTTCATATCGGTAACTTTGTAGAAGTGAAGAACTCAACGCTTGGGGCTGATACAAAAGTAGGTCACCTAACATACATCGGCGATGCGGACCTTGGCGAAGATATTAACGTTGGTTGTGGAACAGTGTTTGTAAACTACGACGGTAAAAATAAACACCGTGCGACAATCGGGAACCATGTGTTTATCGGATGTAATGCGAATATCGTTGCTCCAGTTACCGTTGGAGATGATGTGTTTATTGCAGCAGGTTCAACGATTACCGAAGATGTTCCAGATGGAGCACTAGCCATTGCACGTTCTCGTCAGGTAAATAAAGAAGATTACGCTTCAAAATTACCATCTGCTCAAAAAGACTAAAATTTTTTCCAAAAAAAATTAGCAAAAATATTCAAAAATCAAATAAAAAACGGTATGATAGTACTATAAAATAAACTTCGGGGGTTATCATTGTGGAACATTATTCCGATCCTAATTTAAAAATATTCGCTTTAAGCTCAAATCGTCCTTTAGCGGCAAAGATTGCTGAAGAAGTCGGTTTAGAACTTGGTAAAGTTTCTGTTACTCAATTCAGCGATGGCGAAATCAAAATCAACATCGATGAGAGTGTACGTGGTTGCCATGTGTATATCGTTCAATCAACTTCTTATCCAGTAAATGATAACTTAATGGAGTTATTAATCATGGTGGATGCATTACGCCGTGCGAGTGCCAAAACAATTAACATTGTTATTCCTTACTATGGCTACGCTCGCCAAGACCGTAAAGCACAATCTCGTGAACCAATCACAGCAAAATTAGTTGCAAACATGATTACTCAAGCCGGTGCAGACCGTGTGTTAACACTTGATTTACACGCTGCCCAAATTCAAGGGTTCTTCGACATTCCAGTGGACCACTTATTAGGAGCTCCACTTCTTGCGAACCACTTCTTAGAAAACAACTTCAAAGATAAAGATATCGTTGTTGTCTCTCCTGACCACGGTGGGGTAACTCGTGCTCGTAAAATGGCTGAGTTCTTACACGCACCTATCGCGATTGTTGATAAACGTCGTCCAAAAGCAAACGTGGCAGAAGTTATGAACATCATTGGTGAAGTGAAAGGGAAAGTTGCCGTATTAATCGATGACATGATTGATACAGCTGGAACAATCACTCTCGCTGCACAAGCGATTAAAGATGCAGGTGCTGAAGAAGTGTACGCTTGCTGTACGCACGCCGTATTATCTGGGCCAGCATTAGAACGTATTAACAACTCAGTGATTAAAGAAGTTGTTGTAACTGACTCAATCGAAGTCCCTGTAGAAAAAACAGGTGGCAAAATTGTTCAAATCAGCGTTGACCAATTAATGGCGGAAGCGATTCGTCGTATTCACGAAAATCGTTCAGTAAGTCCGTTATTTATCGAGAAATTCACTATTTTAGATTAATAAAGAATTGTTAAAATAAATGAGCCGAGGCTATGGTCTCGGCTCATTTTTGTTTATACTGAACCTAACATAGAGGAGGTTGTCATGAAACGAAAAGGTTCAAACAGAGCAGGCTGGTTTACTCTTATCTCATTTATTTGTGGGGTGGTTACACTGGTGGCGTTTGAAGAGATGGATTCATTTGTAAATTCTATTGAAAATATGGACGAAATCG
>ERZ773073.248-NODE-248-length-30839-cov-10.004093_pt1 | contig 30839 bp, 19 predicted proteins | sample MGYA00580616_ERZ773073 | MGnify/ENA primary metagenome ERZ773073 (study PRJEB29015, sample SAMEA2737960) | human oral metagenome | biome: human oral; feature: human-associated habitat; material: dental | place: China | collected 2131 ...
CACCTCGGCCGTGGAACCCGCGCGGGTCGCATATCCCACCAGTACTCGCTGCATGGCTCAAAGCTAGTGCCCAGCGGCAAATCCCGCTTCGGAGTAGGCTCGGGGCGGACAAGGAGGTTCTCATGGGCAATGCGAAACGCATCGGTGTTCTGACGGCAGGCGGCGACTCCCCCGGCCTGAACGCGGCCATCCGCGGGCTGGGCAAGGCGGCCATCAGCAGACACGGCATGGAATTGATCGGTTTCCGCGACGGCGTGCGCGGCCTGGCCGAGAACCGGTGCTTCCAGCTCGGCCCCGAGGCGCTGTCGGGGATCCTCACCATCGGCGGCACCATCCTCGGAACCAGCCGCGACAAGGTGCATCGCATGCGCATGGGCGGCGAGGTCGTCGACGCCATCCCCACCATCAAGGACGTCGTCGAGCAGGCCGACCTCGACTGCCTGGTGATGCTCGGCGGCGGAGGCACCGCGAAGAATGCACTACGCCTGGCTGAGGCGGGCATCCCGGTGGTGCACCTGCCCAAGACCATCGACCGTGACGTCGCCCACACCGACAACACCTTCGGTTTCTCCACGGCCCTGGAAATCGCCACCGACGCCATCGACCGGCTCCACTCCACCGCCCACAGCCACCACCGGGTGCTCCTGGCCGAAATCATGGGCCACAAGGCGGGCTGGCTGGCGCTGGGTGCGGGCATCGCGGGCGGCGCCGACGTCATCCTGATTCCCGAGATCCCGTACTCCGTCGACGCCATCGCCGAGACCATCCGGGCCCGGCAGGCACGCGGCACCAACTTCAGCGTGATCGCGGTGGCCGAGGGAGCCAACGACGTCGCGGCCGCGCAGGCCATCGCCGCCGCCGAATCGCTGCAGAAGGCCGCCGGGACCCCGCAGGAGAAGGCAGCCGCGAAATCGCACCTGGCCCGGGTCCTCGACGACCACCGCGAACACACCTTCCGGCTGGCCCGCGCCCTGGAGGACGCGACGGGCCTGGAGACCCGCGTCACCATCCTCGGCTACGTGCAGCGCGGCGGGACGCCATGCGCGGAGGATCGGCTGTTGGGGTCGCGGATCGGCACCGCCGCCGCCGACCTCATCGCCGACGGGGTCAGTGGGGTGATGGTCGCGAGCAGGGGCGACGGCACCGAGCCCGTCGACCTGAAGAAGGTCGCAGGCAATCTGGCGCTAGTCCCACCGGACCATCCGTGGATCCGGACCGCCCGCGACGTGGGGACTGGCCTCGGAGACTGAGCACAAAATTGCTCCGCTGCAGGTATGGAGCCTGGACTCTCCTCCCAGCTATGCTGAAAGGGTTCGTCTGAATTTATCTCAGGGGGGTAGTTGTGCAATCAACTATTCGCCGCAAGGTGGAAAGTGGAGTCACTGCACTACTCATCCTCACCTTGGGTGGGTTTGCATTCGCACACCAGGGGGTTCCGGCTGAGGAAGTGGACCTCAACGACGGCGGAGTGTGGGTGACCAATACCGCTTTGGGAATGACCGGGCACCTCAATTACCAGTCGCGCATCATCGACGGTGGTCTCAATGCACCGACACGTGATTTCGACATCTCCCAGGAAGGCAATCAGGTCCTGCTGCAGGACAAAGCGGACAAGGCAGCCAGGCCTATCGACACCGCGACCCTGACGATGGGAAACCGGGTCACCACCGGGAACCTGGAATACAGCCACGGCGCGAACACGGTGCTGATCGCGGACACGGGAGAGGGCAAGGTCTGGGCCACCAGCCTGGAACGGTTCACCGATTTCTCCTCCAACGCCGTCCCGCTGCTGGAGGACGTCGACTCCCCCCACGTCGTCGTGGGACGCGACGGCACCGGTTTCGTGGTCGACGCATCCGGGGCCATCACCAAGGTCACCGGCTCCGACGAACGCTTCCGAACCGACTCCGTCGGCGCACTCCCGGACGGCATCACGAGCAACACCCAACTGACGATCGCGGGAGACCAGCTCGTGGCCGTCGACGAGGGACGGGTCCGGACAGCCGGTTCCAGCACCGAGGTTTCCGGGATCACCGCGACGTCCCTGGCCCAGCAGCCGAGTCTGGAACGCGGCCACGTCACCGTCGCCGCCGCTGACGCGCTGCTCACCATCCCATTGGGCGGCGGCGATCCGCAGCGCGTCGAGGTGCCATCCGGGAAACCGGCAGCGCCGGTCGACGTGGCGGGATGCGTCTACGGGGCCTGGGCCGGTTCCGGCGCCCACGTGCGCGACTGTCCCGGTGAATCCGACGACGTCAACGGCACCAACGACACCCTCGCCACCAGCACCAGCCCGCTATTCCGTGTCAGCCGCGACATCATCGTCATCAATGACGCGGCGGGCAACATCTATCTTCCGAACGACAACATGGCCATCGTCAACGACTGGGACAACGTGAAATCCCAGATCGAGGACCAGAACCAGACCGACGAGCAAGAAACCGACGAGAACCAGCGCGAGCGAACCAACGACAACAACGCCAAGCAGGAACCCCCCGTCGCGACCGATGACCAGCTGGGCGCTCGGCCCGGAATCAGCACCACGCTGCCGGTGCTGCTCAACGACATCGATCCCGACGGCGACGTGCTGACGGTCAAACTCGGCAACGTCCCCGAAAACGTGCAGGTCTCACTCGCCAGGAACGGTCGCTCGGCCCAGATCCTCCTGCCCCCCGACACCACGAACCCTGTGACGTTCACCTATCAAGCCTTCGACGGAGAGGACCTGTCCAACACCGCCACCGTGACGGTGACCCCCACATCGGACAACGGGGAACCCCAGCTGGCCCGCAAGAACACCGTCACCATGACCGAACAGGCGACGGTGGAGTACTCGACCCTGCCCGACTGGACCGACCCCGACGGCGACCCGCTCTACCTGGTCAACGCCACGGGCAGCGAGGGCATGGCCGTCACCTTCCGTCAGGACGGTTTCATCTCGGTGCGCGACCTGGGCACCGAGGGGCCCGGAACCCGGGAACTGACCGTCATCGTCTCGGACGGCACCGCAGAGACCACCGCGACAATTCCCGTCCAGGTCTCCTCCGGATCCACGAATCTGCCACCAGTAGCCAACGCCGACCATTACGTGGTCAACGTGGGGGAGCGAGTGTTGCTGCGTCCCCTCAGCAACGACTCCGACCCCAATGGTGAAACCCTCGTCCTCTCGGAGATGGGCGAACCGGCAGCGGACGAAACCCTCGAGACGGACTACGAGAAGGCCAACGCGCTGTTCTCCTCGACCCGGGTCGGTTCCCACGAACTCACCTACGTCGTCTCCGACGGCCCGAACGCGTCCGGTGGCAAGATCCGCGTCGACGTGCAGGATCCAGCAGCCATCGATCCGAAACCCAGCGCCCAGGACGACCTCGCCCTGCTGCCCCCCGACGCGCCGGTGCTGGTGAACGTCCTGGACAACGACACCGACCCACTCGGCGGGGTGTTGGCGGTCCAGTCGATCTCCGTCGACGCAGGGCTCGGCATCACCGTCGAGGTGAAGGACCACTCGACACTACGCATCTCGGCATCCAACGAGTTGAGCGGTCCCCGCACCGTCTCCTACACCGTCTCCAACGGTCGCGAGTCGGCGACCGCCCGGGTGGTGGTGCTGCCGCAACAGCCCCGCCTGAACAACCAACCCCCCGTGGTCCTCGACGACACCGCTGTGGTGCGAACCGGCGACATCGTGGCGATTCCTGTGTTGTCGAACGACTACTCACCCACCGGCATGGAATTGAGTGTCTATCCCGAGGTGGAGGTGCGCGGCGACTCCACCCTGGGAGAAGCCTTCGTCTCCGGTGACCTGGTGCGTTTCCGTGCCGGGAGCGCCACGGGCAACACCACACTGGTCTACACCGCGCACGACAATGCGGGAAACCGGACCAGCGGCAAGATCGACATCGCGGTGCGCGGACAAGATAGCGCGAACCAGAAACCAACCCCCCACCCGGTGACGGGGCGCGTCTTCGCGGGCGCGGAGACCACAGTGGCGGTGTCCTTGAGCGGGGTGGACCCCGACGGTGACTCCGTGGAACTCATGGAGGGTTCCTCACAGAGCCCCAAACTGGGCAACGTCAAGATCGAGGGGGGCTACCTGACCTACAAAGCCGCGCGCGACTCCAGCGGCACGGATTCGTTCACCTACCAGGTGCGGGACCGGTTCGGTGCCGTCGGTGAGGCGAGCATCCAGGTGGGCGTCGTGCCGCCGCCGACCACCAACCAGCTTCCCATCGCGGTGCCCGACCAGGTGACGGTGCGTCCCGGGCGAACCGTGCAGATCCCCGTCACGAAGAACGACGTGGATCCCGACGGCGACGAGATCAGCATCGTCGCGAACAGCGCGAAGGCCCAGGCCCCCTGGGAGGCCGATCTCGAGATCGTCGGACAGGACGTGAAAGTGGTGGCCCCCAACAGGCCGGGCAACTACAAGTTCAGCTACGACATCACCGACCGTGGTGGAGCTTCCGTGACCGGCTACGGCACTCTGATCGTCGACGAACAGGCCCAGCTCATACCACCGGTGGCGGTGGACGACCGGCTTCCGGTCTCCGCGGTCCTGGGCAAGGCCGAGGTCGAGGTCCCGGTGCTCAAGAACGACAACGACCCCGACGGCAGCCAGGACGACCTGCGGATCGAGGTCGAGTCCCCGGGACTCGTCGAATCGGGGCAGGTCCGGGTACCGGTTTCCGACGACCCCCAGGTGCTGCTCTACACCATCACCGACAAGGACGGCGGCACCGCTCGCGCCGCCATCTTCGTTCCCGGCGTCGCGAACGTGCCTCCCACCCTCAACCCCGAGAAGGCTCCTGCCAAGGTGAAGGCCGGCCAGCCCCTGCGCGTCGACCTGTCCGATTACGTGTTGGCCCGCCGCGGCCACTCGCCGAAACTCACGTCGAGGGAGTCGTTGAAGGCCGGGACGGGAGCATCCAGCGACCAGGCGATCACCATGGTCAGCGACACGGTGTTCGAGTTCACCCCCGATGCCTCCTTCTACGGCCCGACGACCCTCGCCTTCGGGGTGCACGACGGCGAGAGCCTCGATGACCCGAACGGTCTGCAATCCACCCTCTCCCTGCCCGTCGAGGTGGAGGCCTCTGGCATGGTTCCCCCGGAGCTGCGTCCCTCACCGGTTGAGGTGGCCAAAGGGGAGCAGGCCGCCCCCGTCAAGCTGCGCGACATGGTCAAGGACCCCGACCCCGGAGACGAGGATGCGATGGCCTATTCGCTGATCTCCGCTCCAGGAACGCTGAACGTGGAGGTCTCCGGGCAGGAGATGCGGATTTCCGCCACCTCCGAGGCCCCACTCGGCGCTGCGGGAGAGGTCGTGGTCCGGGTGCACGACGGGAAAACCGACCCCCAGGAGATGAAGATTCCCGTCACCGTGGTGGGCACCACGCGGCCCCTCATGACCACGACGGAACTCACCGAGTCCGATGGGCGTGTCGGCCAAGCGAAGATCTTCGACCTCACCACTGCCATCACGAACCCGTTCGCCGACCAGGGCGGGGCCATCACGATCAGCGGCGCTGCCACACGGCAGGGAAAGGCCGAGGTCTCGGTCAGCGGCACCGACCTGTCCGTGACACCCACCGAGATCGGAACCGTCGTGGTCAACTACACCGCATCCGACGCCACGGGGGACGCGGCCCGACAGGTCACGGGGCAGGTCACGTTGATGGTCAAGGGCACCCCGCTGGCACCGACGGGCCTGACCGCCCGATCGGACGTCTCCCGCACCGTGGAGCTGGCCTGGACCCAGGGCGATCTGCAGGGCGGAACCCTGGACCACTTCCAGGTCTCGTGGAACGGGGGCAGCCAGGACTGCGGAACCGTCACCAACTGCCGCATCACCGGGCTCACCAACAACACCGACTACACCTTCACGGTCGCCCAGGTCACCGATGTCGGAACCTCCGAGCCCTCGAACTCCGCCCAGGCTCATCCCGACGTGCGCCCGAACCAGCCGTCGACACCCGCCGCCACCGCCGGCGACCGGGAGATCGCACTCAGATGGCCCGCCACCCAGGTGCCCGACGGGGGTTCACCGGTGGAGAAATACAACATCCAGGTCTCACCCGGGATCGGTGGGCAGACGACGTTCTTGACCAGCGACACCTCCTACAACTTCACGGGACTGACCAACGGCACCGCCTACCGGTTCCGCATCCAGGCCGTCAACCGCTACGCAGAAAACAACGTGGCCCGCGAGGCCGACTACCTGTGGAGCGACTGGTCCACCGCCGAGATCCCCGCCGGCGCACCGACAGGGCAGGGCGCACCGACGGTGAGCATGAGCAGGGCTGCCGCCGGGGTGACGCCGCGGGCGTCGCTGTCCTGGGGTAAACCCGCCAACATCAACGGCGACGACAACCTCACCTACGAGGTGACCGAGAACAGCTCGGGACAGGTCGTCTACACGGGGCAGGACACCCAGACCACGGTCAGCATGGGCACCGACGCGTCCGACAGGACCTTCACCGTGCGTTCCACCAACAAGTCCAAGAAGTGGAGCGACCCTTCCCCCGCCTCGAACGCGGTGCGTTTCTACCAGCCGCCCTCCGCCCCCACCGGTTTCTCGCTGAAACCCACCGGGGTTCCCAACCAGGTGACCTTCTCCTTCAACGCCAGCTCCGGAAACGGCGTCCGGGCCGACGAGATCAGCTACCGGTGGAACGCCAACGGCGCCAGCGGCACCGTTTCCAACGGCCAGACGCTCACCAACGGGGCCTTCGCCAACGGTCGTGACGTCCAGGTCACCCTCACCCCCGTGGCCAACGTCAAGGGGGAAACCACCGAGGGAGAGTCGGCCTCGGCCTCCGTGAACGCCTACGGTCCCCCGTCGGCACCCAGCATCTCCGCTTCCGGTGGCTACCAGTCGGTGACCTACACCTGGAGCGCCGACGTCAACAGCGGGGGCCGCAGCTCCACGGTCACCATCGACAACCAGCAGGTGGCCGCCAGCGGCAGCACCACCCGCGACGGTCTGGGCGCCAACAGCCAGTCGTGCGCGACGATCACCGTCACGAACTCGGAGGGCCAACAGGCCAGCAACCAGGCGTGTGGCACCAGCTGGCAGGCCCCCGAGGCCAACGACCGCCGGGGCGCAGCGACCACCGGGTGTCCCGCGGGCTGGGGCAGGTGCGACGTCTATGAGGTCCAACTCCAGCGTTGGAAGCCCAACAGCACGGTGCACTGCAACATCCCCAGCACCACGGGTGAGGACGGCAACATCGACATCCGGGTGGATGCCAACGGCTCCTGGGGATGGGCCCAATACAAGAACACCTGGCGGATCGGCACCCAGGAAATCGTCGGTAACGTCACCGAATACTGCACACAGCAGTGAACGGTGAGAAGGAGCAGTCATGACAGTAACCCCCGAGCACGCCGCCTGGTTCGCGGACACCTTCACCAAACTCACCGACAACGTAGGGCAGGCGCTACTGGGCAAGGCATCCGTGATCAGGCTGGCCCTGACCTGCATGTTGGCCGAAGGGCACCTCCTGTTGGAGGACTCCCCCGGAACGGGCAAGACCGCCCTCGCGCGGGCCATCGCCGCCACGGTCCAGGGCAGCCACAACCGCATCCAGTTCACACCCGACCTGCTGCCCTCCGACATCACCGGCGTCACCATGTACGACCAGTCGACGCGTCAGTGGGAGTTCCACAAGGGCCCCGTCTTCGCCAGCATCGTCCTGGCCGACGAGATCAACCGCGCCTCGCCAAAAACCCAGTCCGCACTGCTCGAGGTGATGGAGGAGGCCATGGTCACCGTCGACGGGGTGCGTCACCCTGCCGGTCGTCCCTTCATGGTGATCGCCACCCAGAACCCCATCGAGCAGGCCGGCACCTACAAATTGCCGGAGGCCCAGCTGGATCGCTTCCTGATGAAGACCAGCGTCGGCTACCCCGACCGTGCCGCCGCGTCGCAGATCCTGCTGGGCGCAGCACAGCCGGATCGGTCGAAGTCATTGACGGCGGTGATCTCCCAGCAAGCCGTCAGCGAGATGAGCGACCTGGTCAAGGAGAACTACATCGACCCCACCATCGTTGACTACATCCAGGACCTGGCTGAGGCCACCCGTCAGGACAAGGACACCGCGATCGGCGTGTCCACGCGGGGCGCGATCGCCATGGTGCGTGCCGTCCGTGTCTGGGCGGCGGCCCACGGTCGCAATTTCGTCATGCCCGACGACGTGAAGGATCTCGCCGCCCCGGTGTGGACGCATCGGATCATCATGGCACCCACCGCCGAGTTCGCCGGTTCCACCGCGTCCCGGGTGATCACCCGAGCACTGAACTCCGTGACCGCCCCCGCCAGCCGGGCACAGAGCGGATCGTGAGTTCCCTCAAAGCGTTACGCGAGCAGATCCTGACGCTGTGGCAGCGTGTCCGCAGTGTCGGGTTCGTCGCCATGGTAACGCCACTGGGCTGGGCGACGCTGGTCATCGGTGGGGTTTCCGCGATCATCGGGTGGTCGCGCGGCTGGTTGGAATTCCGCGGACTCACCTTCCTGGCGCTGGTGCTGTTCGTCGTCGCAGTACTGCTGACGCTGCGGCGCCCCGCCCACGACGTGCTGCTGGAGCTGCACCAGCCGCGGGTCCCTGCCGGGGAACCCGGCCTGGGCCGGGTGCTGCTGCGCGGGCGTCCCGGCGGCACGCCCGCCGCCACCATCGAACTGCCGGTGGGCAAGGCGGTGGCGCGATTCCGGGTGGCGTCGTTGGGTGAGAACGACGAACACGAGGAGCTCTTCAGCATCCCAACCCGACGCCGGGGCGTCATTCCCGTCGGCCCGGTACGTGCGGTGCAGGCCGATCCGGTGGGTCTGATCCGCCGCACGAAGGTGTTCAGCGAACCGATGGAACTGTTCGTCCATCCCCGGATGGTGCCGCTGGAACTGGCGACCGTCGGTTTTCTCAAGGACGTGGAGGGCATCACGACCGCGAACCTGTCAAGCTCTGACGTCAGCTTCCACGCCCTGCGCGACTACGTCCCCGGCGACGACCGGAGGGCCGTGCACTGGCGCACCACGGCCCGTACGGGACGTCTCATGGTGCGTCAGTTCGAGGAGACGATGCGTGCCCATCTCCTGCTGATACTGTCCACTCTGCGTGACGATTACGCGAGCGAGGACGACTTCGAAACCGCGGTCAGCGTGACCGCGTCACTGGCCGTCGCGGCGTTGCGGGAGGAACGACAGGTCAGCCTGTACACCTTCGAGGGGCCGGTGGCCTTCCCGAACGCGATGGGCGCGCTCGACGAGCTGTGCCGGGTGACGCAGATCGACAAGGGCCCCGACCTCAGCCAGGTGGCGCTCCGGGCGGGACACGACACCCCGGGGGCATCGGTGGCGGCTTTCGTCACCGGCGGCGCCGACCCTGCACAGCTGCGTGCTGCACAGCTGGTGCTGCCACCCCAGGTCATGACGTTCGCGCTGCGCGTCAGCTCGGACCTGGAGATGGCACACCGTCAGCTCGGTGACCTGACGGTTCTGGACCTGCCGATGCTCGATCAGCTGCCCCTGGTGATGCGGGGTCTGTCGTGAAGGGCGTCGGACTGCGGTGCATCGGGGTCTGGCTGCTGCTGATCCCGTCGGTGGTGGCACTCCAACCGGCTTTCGGAGGCTGGCCCGGTTTTCTGCCCGGAATGGCCGGGATCACCCTTGGTGTGCTGGTCGGCTACCTGACGGCCCGGTTCAGGCTGTCGCTGCTGTTGACCGTCCTGGCAACACTGGTCACCTATCTGCTGTTCGGCGGCGCGTTCGCCCTGCCACGCACCACCATCGCCGGGTTCGTCCCGACCCTGGACACCGTTCGTCGTCTGGTGCTGCTCAGCGTCCAAAGCTGGCGTGACCTGCTGACGGTGGCCACCCCGGCCGACGATTTCACCGGCCCCGCCGTGGTGCCGTGGCTGCTGGGGCTGCTGGGAGGCGTGGTCGCCGCGACGCTGGCGGCCCGCACCCGCGCCGTGTTCTGGCCGCTGCTACCGTCCCTGGTGCTGTTGATCGTGAGCATCACCATGGGGGTGCGCACCGCACCGACCGCGACGTGGCTCGGGGCCGCTCTCGGCGCGGGCATGCTGGTGTGGGTGTGGGTTCACCAGACAATGACCCAGCGCGCCGACAACGCTGACATCCTGGTGAACAACCAGGCCGAATCGTCCCAGACTCTCCGCCGGGCGATGGCGGCGGCGGCACTGCTCGGGGTCGGGGTCTCGGCGACGGTCATGGCCACGGGAATCACCGGAAGCAACACTCACCGCGACGTGTTGCGCGACCACATCGCTCCCCCGTTGAACCTGCGCAACTACCCCTCTCCCCTGATGAGCTACCGCCGCTACGAGGTGGAGCAGAAGGACACGACCCTGTTCACGGTCACCGGCATGCCCGCTGGGAGCCGGTTGCGACTGGCGGTCATGGACACCTACGACGGCAACGTGTTCAACGTGTCCCAAGACGCCAACCACTACCTGCGCACGGGTCGCAGCATCACCCAGGACATCGAGGCCAGCACGACCCTGCAGGTCTCGGTCGGCGAGTACAACGGGATCTGGGTGCCACTGGCCGGATCGCCGCGCTGGCTGGAGTTCTCCGGGAACCGGGCCGATCTGATGGCCGACGGCACCTACTTCAACCAGAGCGCTCAACAGGTTCTCGCGACGGCCGGAACGGAATCGGGGGACGTCTACCGACTGGAGTCCTCCACGACCACGGAACTCACCGAGGAGCAGCGAGCGGAACTGGGTGCCACCGTCCCGGGGAATGCCCCGCTGGCGAAATTGGAACGGGTCCCCGAGATCATGTCGTCGCTGGCCGTCGAGTACGCCGAGGGCAAGTCCACCGCCTTCGAGCAGATGGTGGCCATCGAGACCAAGCTCAGGACCGACGGCTACTACTCGGATGGCTCCAAGGACAGCAACCGCTCCCGTCCTGGACACACGACGGAGCGCCTGTCCACGATGTTCCAGAGTCCGATCCTGGTGGGTGATGACGAGCAGTACGCCACTGCGATGGCTATCATGGCGAACCAGCTGGGAATTCCCGCTCGGGTGGTGCTCGGTTTCTACCCCGAGGAGAACCCGGGTGATGTGTGGGACGTGAAGGGCACCCAGGCCCACGTCTGGGTGGAGGCCAACTTCGCCGATGTCGGGTGGATGAGTTTCAACCCCACCCCCGACCGGGACAAACAGCCCAACACCGAGGTTCCCAGACCCAAACCCAAACCCAAACCGCAGGTCGATCCACCGCCGAACCCGCCGGAGAAGGTCCCGGAGGAACCGGTGATCCCGGATCGGGAGGCCGACGACCGGGACGGCGACGACGACTGGAAAATCGACTGGGGGCTGATTTTTGCGGCACTTGGTGCGGTGGGAGGAATCGGGGTGATTTCGTCCCCGTTCCTGGTGGTGCTGGGATTGAAGATTCGCAGGACCGGACGTCGTCGCAACGCCGCCACTGCCCAAGAGCGCCTGGTGGGAGCCTGGGACGAGATCGTGGACCGGGCGCGGGATCTTGGATTCCAGCCCGCGCAGAGTAGGACCCGTCGTGAAACCGCCTCCGAGTTGCAGCGCCTCCACCCCGGGATTGACTTCGCCGAGACAGCGGAACGGATCAACACGGCCGTGTACGGACCCGTCCCACCCGAGGCCCCGGTGGCCGAGACGGCCTGGCGGGTGACCGACGGCATCACACACGAGTTGGTCAAGGACCTTCCGTGGTATCGCCGGGCCCTGGTGGCGCTGTCGCTGCGTTCACTGCGCCGGACAAAGGTGGAACCCAGCATCACACCCCAGGAGGAACCTGATGGCACGTAAGCAGCAGATCCCCGAGAAATTCACAGGGGCCACGGTGACCGCCATCCGACGCGCTTCGGCTCGTTTACTGCTGACCTTGCCAGAAGTCCTCCTGGCGGGGGTCGTGATCGGACTCCAGCTGTGGGCCGGCAAGCTTCACATAAAGATCGACGCCGTGTGGGTGGTGCTCTGTTCCGTGGCCTTCGGAGCGTGGCTGCTGATCAACGCCGTGATCCTGCTGTTCCAGTCGCGAACCATCCCTGCACTGATGCTGGGATTCGAGTACAGATCAGTGGAAACCGGTCAGCGTGCCGGCGGCAAGGCCTTTCTGGGGCGGCTGCTCACGGCCCTGCTGTTCTACGCGACCCTCGGGGTCATGGGGATCCTGATGGCTGCCACCTATCGGAACGGACAGTCAATGGTGGATCGCTGGCTCGGGCTGGTGGCGATACATCCGAAACGAATCCGCGACGTCTTCGACCCGGCTGCGCTGGTCCCCCCGACTCCTCCGGCACGTGTACAGCAGGTAACCATGCCCGGAATGACCTCCTCCCCCCCTTTGTACTCCCCGCCCGTTGCTCCGCCGGGCCCCCAGCAACCCGCTCCGGCCCCTGCAGCGTTCGCCGCTGCGCCCTTCGCCCCACCCCAGGAACCTGCCGGGCAGCCCAGCGCCCTCAGGAACCTGCCGGGTTTCCCCACATCCCAGGCGGCCCCTGCGACACCATCGCCCGTCCCTTCATCACAGGCACCGGGCACGGCGCCACCCGTGGACGAGACCGAACTGGATGCGAACCTCGCCGTCCCGACCGGAATCACGATCCGTTTCGACGACGGAACATCCCTGCTGCTGGAGACCACCATGGTTCTCGGACGCAACCCCATCACACCCGATGGTTTCTCGGACGCCCGCTTGGTCGACCTGCCGGACCCGTCGATGCAGATGTCGAAGACACACGTCGTGATCATTCCCGAGGCGGAAAAGGTGAAGGTCATGGACGTCGGTGCCCGCAACGGGGTCGTCCTCGAACTGGACGGAACGAAAGTGCGGATCCCCCCGCAGCAGGTGATCGATCTTCCCGACCAGGCGACGGTGCATTTCGGCGGCCGATCCTTCCAGGTGGTGTCATGATGACCGACAGGACACGAGTCGGCACGGACCAGCCGAGGTTCACGGTACGTCACGGGGGCTGCTCCGACCGGGGGCAGGTGCGAAAGCGCAACGAGGACTCGTTCCTGACAGCCGCCCCGTATTTCATCGTCGCGGACGGCATGGGTGGGCATTCCAATGGTCAGGATGCTTCCCAAACAGCCGTGGAGACGTTCCGGCCCCGGAATGACCTGATGTGGGCCACATCCGAGGGGGTCATTGGCGGAATCAGCAAGGCAGCTGCGGCGATCCGGAGACTCCCCGGCACAGGACGCCCCCCGGGCAGCACCATCGCAGGGGTCGGGCTCAGCATCCAATCCGGCCATCCCTGCTGGCTGGTGTTCAACATCGGTGATTCCCGGGTGTATCTGCTGCGCCGCGGACTGCTGACCCAGATCACCGCCGACCATTCCATCCGTCACGAAGGACCCGACAGCATCAGCCGCAACGTCATCACCCGTGCACTGGGGGGCGGACTGACACAGCCACTGCAACCCGACCAGTGGCTGATTCCCGCCCTGCCGCACGATCAGCTACTGATCTGCTCCGACGGGCTCTACATCGACCTGACACAGCAGTTGATGACGGCGATCCTGCTGGGAGACGGCAATCCCCAGCGAAAGGCCGAAGCCCTGGTCGATGCTGCCAACGCAGCCGGGGGACGGGACAATGCAACAGCCGTGGTCGTGGTCGCCGATGACGTCGCCCCGGTGTCCGGGGCGGCCATGAGAATCAACGAGGCCACAGTGCGCGATGACGAGACCGAGACAGCTCAGGAGGAGGAACTGGTCCCATGACCAAACGATGGGCCCCCGGAGCCTGCAAACTACTGGCCTGGGAACAGGGCGTAGCGCTGCTGGACAGCGAGATCAGTGACGAACAGGCCGAGAAACTCTGGACAACCGTGCAACACGAGGCGAAGCTCGCAACCTTCCTGCAGGCCCTGATGGAAGCCACGGGCGCAGGGTTGTTGAACATTCCGCCCTTCGCCGTGGCAATCCTGGACGAACGCGGAGCCCACGTGGCTGTTCGTGGAGGATGGCTCGTTTCGGTGCGCACCGCCGATCAGGACATCAGGCTCAACGGCGAAAACATCACCACGTGGGAGGAGAAGCTGGTGGCGGGCGCCGTCGCAGTGGAACTCCAGACATCCGGCAGCCACGACCGGAACCTGCCGCTCACGGGTGGAATCGTCGACGCCGGTCGCGTGCTGTGGTCCTGGGGGGATGAATCACCGTTCCCGCCAACCCTAACGGCCCCGGTGGAGGTGGCGGCCGAGGTGAGATCCCCAGGTGAGCAGCAAGCAGAGACCTTGGTCGATCACGTCCCAACCATGATCCCGAAGGACGACCACAGCCACCAAGACGACCAACCCAAAACACCAGAACACGAACAAAAACCCCACCACAACACCGGGGAGGACGACCGCAGCCACCAAGACGACCAACCCAAAACACCAGAACACGAACAAGAACCCGGCCAGGACACCGGGGATGCGGGCGTAATGATCACGGTTCCGAAGAGGAAACTTCCAGATCCGGGAAGCCATCAGGATTCCAGAGGACAGACCACCCTGGTTGTGCCCGTCGATCCGGATTCGGTCGTCCCCGACAGCCCCTATGCCCACCTGTGGGACGACTCGGCAGAGGTGGCGGATCCTGGGACGAGCGGCGGGGAGAACATCGAGGCGAAACCGGGTGAACCGAATGCACAGCCCAGCACCAGGACAACGGCCGGCGAATTGCGCGACGGATTGACCGTTGCCGCGAACGACGAGATCCCGATCGCTTCGTTCCCCAGTACTCGCGGCCCGCAGGTACTGGCATCCTTCTGCGCCGCCGGACACCCCAATCCCCCGCAGCGGGTCCAGTGCTACGAGTGCGATGCTCCTGTCAGCGGCCAACCCCAGTTAGTGGAACGACCGCAATTGGGCTGGCTTCGCATCACCGGAGGCGAGACGGTGCCGTTGCACGGCCCCGTGGTCGCGGGACGCAACCCCAGGAGCACGGCTTTCTCATCGCCGGAGCCACCACGTTTGATAGCTCTGCCCCACCGTCACATTTCCAGCAACCACATCGCCTTCATCCTGGAAGGCTGGTCGGTGCTGGCTCGTGATCTGGGATCCAGCAACGGCTCCTACCTGCGACGCCACGGCAACCCGCCCGTCCGCCTACCGGAGAACGACACCCTCCTGGTACCCGGAGACGTAATAGACCTGGGACACGGGGTGTTCATCAACCTGGATCGGATTCCCTGACATGCCACCACGCAAACCCGCCCCGGAAATTCCCGGATTCACGTTGATCGACTGGCTGGGCGGCGGCGGTTTCGCCGACGTTTTCCGGTACCACGACCACAGCCTCGATCGCGAGGTGGCCATCAAGGTTCTGCATCGCGGCGGAAGCACCGACAGGGCGCGTCAGGCTTTCCGCACCGAGGCCAGCCTCATGGCCAAGCTCAGCAGCCATCCCAACATCGTCAGCGTCTTCCAAATGGGGGTGGCCGACGACGGTCGTCCTTTCCTGGTGATGGAAATGTGCGCGACTCAACACCTGGGAGACACCAGTTCCCGCAGACCCTACAGCCCCGCGAAGGCGATGGAACTGGGAATCCAGATCGCAGGTGCGGTCGAGACCGCCCACCGGCTGGGAATTCTTCACCGCGACATCAAACCCTCCAACATCATGTTCACGGCCTTCGGCCGGCCCGCCCTGACTGACTTCGGCATCTCGATTTCCTTAGATCAGGGGGCGTCGGCCCAACTGGCCATGAGCCCCCTGTGGGCGCCACCGGAGCAATTCGGAAGCTCGGCGGGAAGCACTGGCCCGTGGAGCGACGTCTACTCCTTGTCAGCGACGGTCTGGGCACTGATGGTGGGTCACAGCCCCATGTACCTCCCGGGCGAGTCGAACGACCGGCTGAACCTGGAAGCGCGGATCAGGACCATGCAGGTGCCCCGGACCTTGCGTCCCGATGTGCCCGAGGAACTGGAACGGGTGCTTGCGGTGGGCATGGCCAAGGAGGCGCACGCACGCTTCCAGACCGCCATCGAATTCGCGCGAGCGTTGCAGAGTGTCCAAGGTGTGATCAACCAGCCCGTCACATCCATTGATGTGTTCACCGAACCCGGACAGGAACACTACGACGAGGAGGAGCTGCTCGACGAGGGAACCCGGATCTCAGGGTTCCAGTTGATTGACCCCGACCAGGTTGACCAGACCAGCAGTGCCACCGGCCCCACCTCCGGTTCAACGACGCTGGAGGGACGGGACTCCACCGGTGGCGGGTACGGTTCAACACCTGTAATTCCAGCGGCCGTGTTGCAACACGGCCGCGGCGTCGCCGCTCCCGGTCTGCGAGATTTCACCTTCACGGGCGAACCTCCGGAGCAGCTGCCGAAAGAGCCCGTCGATGTGCTGCGTTCCGCACCCCCGGCCCCCGAAACCCCCGTCAGTCGACGTCCCCCCTGGAAATTGATCGCATCCGTGGTTGTTGCGTTGGCCGTGGTCATCGGGGCGGTCCTGGTGTTCACGCTCAACCGGGGGCAGGGAGCCACCACCCCAGATGTAACAGCCAGCACGAGCCGCAGCGCCCATCCGGCGGATCCCCTCGTCATAGTTCCCAAGGTCACGGACCTGACGGGACACATCGACGGCGACAAGGCGACGTTCACGTGGACCAACCCAGCTCCCGAACCGGGGGATCAGTTCCGCTACACGCTGTTAGATCCCCGCAATGAAACCGCCTACGAGGCAACCAGCGAAACCACCGTCACCGTATCGAAACTTCCGGGTGACACGTGCCTGGAGGTGGCGTTGACCCGCAGGAACGGTCGGAGTTCCGAACCGGTCAAAGGGTGTGCGGCATGAGTACTCTGCAGATCGACTTCGCCGGCGAGGTGTACCAGGTGGAGCCGGGGCAGGAGTTCGTCATCGGGCGCACCGGCGATCTCGCCATCGAGGACAACCCATACCTGCACCGTCAGTTCCTGTCCATCCGCCACGACAGACAGATGTGGTGGGTGCACAACGTGGGCAGCCGTATCCCGGCCCGCCTGTCGGACATCAACTGCTTCACCACCAGCACCCTTCCACCCGGTGCAGGTCTGCCGCTGGTGTTCGAGTCGATGCTGCTGACCTTCAACGCCGGACAGGTCGGTTACGAAATCGAGGTGTCACTGGCCTCCTCGGTGTTCCAGATGGTGGTGCTACCGGAGGAGGACCTGGGGGACACCACCATGGGGGAAACCCGCTTCACCCATTCACAGCTGCTGGCGATCCTGGCCCTCGCGGAGCCCGTGCTGAGCCGAGCCGGAGTGGGAAGCTGGCAGATCCCGTCGGCCGGTGAGGCTGCGGCACGCCTGGGATGGACCCAGACCCGCTTCAACCGGAAACTCGACAACGTGTGCGACAAGCTCGACAAGGCCGGGGTGAAGGGGCTGCACGGCGGGGTGGGGTCCTTGGCCAGCAGTCGTCGCGCCAACCTCGTGGACTGGGCGGTGTCATCCCGCCTCGTGACCACCGAGCACCTGCCCGTATTGGACATTGAGGCAGCACAAAACCGCAAGATGATGGAGGACTGATGCAGCTCCGGGTCACTCTCAGCAGAGGAGATTCCTTCCACAACGTGCTCATCACCGCCGACGCCACTGCCACCGCCACCGATGTGGCCACCGCCATTCTCAGTGAAGGATTGTCCGAGCCGCTCGAAACCTCGGGGCCGCGCCCGACCCTGCAGGTCCAGGACCCCCTTGGGCACGTCGCGGTGCTGTCTCCCGATGCTGCGGTGGCAGAGTCCGGGGTGCATTCCGGCAGCATGATCCGGGTGGTTCCCGAGCCCGAGAACCATGCGGGCAGTGAAACGGTCGGCGCCGTGCTGCGGGTGTTGGACGGCCCGGACACGGGACTCGAGGTGCCGCTGCGAATAGGGGCCTCGAGGATTGGGCGTTCCCCCAGCGCCGACGTCCGGCTGAGCGACCCGAAGGTATCGAAACTCCACGCCCGGGTTCTTGTGGGCACCACCATCGACATCATCGACGACAACTCCGCCAACGGAGTGCTGGTCGGAAACCAGCGGATCAACCGGGCCACGCTGGGAGCCGGTGACATCGCGGTGCTCGGCAAAACCCAGCTGCGCATCGACGCCATGGCAGGTGCGCGCGGCGGTGCCAGCGTCGAGGTGGCCTACATGCGTCCCCCTCGGGTACTGGCCCGGCCCGTGGCCATGGAACTGGAACTACCGGATGTGCCCGAACCCCCGACCCGCGCACGATTCCCGTTGCTGGCGCTCATCGCCCCGCTCGTGATGGGGGTGTCGATGTATTTCTTCACGCAATCCCCCATGACCCTGTTGTTCGTCGCCATGAGCCCCATCTTGATGATGGGCACCTACTTTGCCACCCGGGTCGAGAACAAGCGTAAACAGAAAACGGACCTGGCCAATTTCCATGAGGGCATGAAACTGGCGGAAAACGACATGGCCGAGGCCCAGGAGCTGGAACTCCGACAGCTGCGCCGGCTGTATCCCTCCACCGCCGAGTGCGTGGATGCGGCGATGAACCGGAACGGGGCGCTGTGGTGCAGGCAGCCCGAACATCCCGAGTTCCTGCAGGTGCGGTTGGGTATCGGTTCGGTCCGGGCCTTGCACCAGTTCAAGGCATCGCAGCGTCGCGGACTCGTGGCGTTGCAGCGGCAACAAACCCAGCTTCGCGAGAAGTACCGGCTGATCCACGAGGCGCCGATCGTCGCCGATCTGAGGTCGGTGGGTGGTCTGGGGATCGCGGGCAGCAGTGCGAATCTGATCGAGATCGCGCGCGGCCTGATCTTCCAAGTGGCTGCGCTGCACTCCCCCGCCGAAGTGGTGTTGACGTGCCTCACCTCCACCGACAACAAACCGCACTGGAGCTGGCTCGAATGGTTGCCGCACACCTCGTCGTCGCACCGGCCGATCGAAGGACCGTGCCTGGCAGGCGACGGGCCAAGCGGCAGGGCGTTGCTGGACCAGCTCGAGGACCTCATCGACCTGCGCGCTGAAGGTGACGAGCCAGCCCTGCGGGGCCCGCTGAAATCCGGCGAGAACACACCCGCCCCGGTGGTGCCCGCCGTGATCGTGCTGGTGCACGAGGCCGCCGTCGACCTGGCCCGGGTCGCGCACTTGGCCGAGCGCGGTCCCGACGTCGGGGTGTACGTGGTGTGGGTGGCCGGTGACCGCCACCAGTTCCCGGCCGCTTGCCGGACCTTCGTGGAATTGCAGTCCAATGGGGAGGCGCTCATCGGCATGGTGCGTTCCGAACGGGTGTTCGCGTCCGTCTCGACCGAGGCCGTCGACCTGGAGACGGCCCATGCCCTGGCCAGGACCATGTCGCCGCTGGTGGACGCCTCCTCGCCGGTCGAGGACGAGTCCGACCTGCCACGCATGGTGTCCGTGGTCGGTCTGTTGGGGTCGTCGGTGGACGACCCCGAGCAGGTGCTGTCGCGGTGGCAGGACAACGGCTCCTACGTGAACCGGTCGGCCCCTGCCGTGCCCCGGGAACGCGCCGGGGATCTGCGTGCCATCGTCGGGCACGCCGGTCTGGAACCGTTCACCATAGACCTGCGCTCCCAGGGGCCGCACGCCCTGGTGGGTGGCACCACGGGAGCCGGCAAGTCCGAGTTTCTCCAGGCCTGGGTGCTCGGTATGGCCCACGCCCACAGCCCGGACCGGGTGACCTTCCTGTTCGTCGACTACAAGGGCGGTGCGGCCTTCGCCAAGTGCGTGGAGCTGCCGCACTGCGTCGGGATCGTGACCGACCTGTCGTCCTACCTGGTACGGCGCGCGCTGCGGAGTCTGAGGGCGGAGATCCGCTACCGCGAACACCTGTTCAACGCCAAGGGCGTCAAGGATCTCATCGAGTTCGAGAAACGCGGCGACCCGGAGTGCCCGCCGAGCCTGATCATCATCGTCGACGAGTTCGCGGCCCTGGTCGGTGAGGTACCGGAGTTCATCGACGGCGTGGTGGACGTGGCACAGCGTGGTCGTTCGCTCGGACTGCACCTGGTATTGGCGACGCAGCGCCCAGCCGGTGTGATCAAGGACAATCTGCGGGCGAACACGAACCTCCGCGTGGCGCTGCGCATGAACGACGAACACGACTCCACCGACGTGTTGGGCAGCCCCGTCGCGGCCTCCATCGACCCGGCGAACCCGGGCAGGGGGGTCGCGAAGATGGGACCGGGACGGCTGATCCCGTTCCAGTCGGCGTTCCCGGGTGCCCGCACCCCCGCGGAGCCCCCCGCTCCTCCCATCGACGTCGACGAGCTGGACTTCGGGATGGTGACGCGGTGGAAGATTCCCCGCGCCTCCACCTCCGGCGACCAGGTGGAGAAGGACATCGAGCGGGTGGTGCGCACGGTGTCACAGGCCTCGACGCTGGGACGAATCCCGACTCCCCGTCGACCCTGGCTGGACACTCTCAGCGAGTCCTACGACCTTCTGACATTGAAACAGCAGCGCGATTCCACCCTCATGCTGGGTGTCGTGGACGACCCGGACAACCAGAGCCAGTACCCGGACGCTTTCCATCCGGACGAGACCGGGAACATCGTCTATTACGGGGCCGGCGGGTCGGGCAAGACCACGGCGCTGCGGTCGCTGGCGATCGCGGCCTCCATCACGCCGCGGTCCGGCCCTGTTCACATCTACGGCCTGGATTTCGCGGGTGGTGGTCTCAACATGCTCGAGCCGCTACCGAACGTGGGTGCCATCATCTCGGGCGACGACGACGAACGGGTGTCGCGGCTGATGGAGATGTTGACCAAGAAACTGGACGAACGAGCAGCGGCTTTCAACGCAGTGGCGGCCGACGTCCTCAGCAAGTACCGGCAGCAGCCGGGCAAACAGGATGAACCTCGTATCCTGATCCTGCTCGACGGTTTCCAGAGTTTCCGCACCGAGTACGACTCGGGGTTGCAGCGGGCGAAGACCTACTCCCAGTTCCACAGGTTGCTGGCGGAGGGCCGTGCCGTCGGGATCCACGTGGCGGTCACCGCGGATCGTGGGGCCGCGATTCCTTCGGCTATGCAGGGTTCCTTCCAGGAACGGATCGTGTTGCGGATGAGTGACACGGATCAGTACCTGACCCTCAACGTCCCGAAGGACGTACTGAACAACGCCAGTCCTCCGGGACGTTGCATGAACAGCCGCAACGGCAACGAGATGCAGCTGGCGGTGCTCGGCAGCGACCCGTCGCCGCCGGCCCAGGCCCGGGAGATCGAGTTGCTGGCCCAGAGCATCGCGCAGTTCCAGCGCACCCGTCCCGAGCCGGTGAGGCGGTTGCCCGCGCAGGTGTCGGCCGACGAGCTCCCGGTCACGGTGGGTGGCCTCCCGACGCTGGGTCTGGAGGATCAGAGTCTCGGACCGATCGGTTTCGAACCGCAGGGGGTGTACCTGCTGGCCGGGCCGCCGAAGTCCGGGGTGTCGTCGCTAGTACGGTGGCTTGCACAGTCGATGGCGAACGCCCACCCGCAGGTGCCGAGGATTCTGCTCACGGCCCGGCCCTCGCCGCTCGCCAAGCTGCCCCTGTGGACGGCGGCGATCACGGGACCCGACCGGGTGCAGGACTACATCAACAACCAGTTGAAGCCCTACCTCACCACCGAGGCCGAGCCGGGACAGCCACGGGTCGCAGTGTTCGTGGAGCAGTTCTCGGAGCTGGCCGGTTCCCTCGCAGACGCGACGTTGGCGGAGGCGTTGAAACTGGCACGCCGCAACGGGCACCTGATGGCGGGGGCCGGGGAGACGGCCTCGTTCTCGGGTTTCAACTCCAGCATCCCGGAGCTCAAGGGAGCCCGCCAAGGTATGTTGCTGCAACCCGAAACCGCGGACGGCGACATCCTGAAGGCCGCCCTGCCCCGATCCCGAGCCGCTGATTTCCCACCGGGCCGCGGTTTCTGGGTGAGTGCCGGCAACGTCGTCAAAGTCCAGGTACCGGCCTTCGACTAGCATGTTTTGGCCGGTTGTCATGATGGTGAGTTGAACCCATTGCTGACCCGAAAATTTTCGGGCACCCTAGAAGGCGAAAGGGGAGTAGATGTCGGATCGGCTAGTTATCAAGAATCAGCTGGTTAAAGACGCTGGTCAGGGCGCCAAAGATGCCAAGAACTACTTGGACAACTCAGAGAATTTCGCGGGCAAGCTGGCAACAGCTGTCGGACCTGCTGGTCCATTGGCAAAAGAGGTCGAGGATCAGGAGAGCGAGTGGGAAATCCGCCGCAAGAAGATGTCCGAGGGCCTCGGCAAGCTTTCCCAGCTGGTGGAGGACTGCGACAAGGAATTCGAACGACTCGACCAGAAGGCGGCTGAGGGTTTCAAGAAGGGAACCGACAAGGCGCAGGGCCAGGAGAACAACTCCGGCAACCAGGGCGGCGGCGGAAATAGCGGCTCCAGTGGTGGCGACTCCGGTGGCTCCGGCTCCGGTGGCGGCGGCTCCGATAGTGGCGGCTCCGGCTCCGGTGGCGGCGGCTTCGGCGGCAACATCAGCGGTGGTGGCGGCGCGAATGTTCCACCGATAGGCGGCGATTCCGGTGGTGGCGGTGGCGGCGGCTTCGCTGGTGGCGGTGGCGGCGGTGGCGCTGACGTTCCTTCACTCGGTGGCGGCTCCGGTGGCGGTGGGGGCGGCTTCAGTGGCGGCGACATCAGCGGTGGTGGCAGCGGCGCAAACGTTCCTCACCTGGGCAGCGATTCCGACGCGAGTATCCCCTCGCTGGGCGACGTCACTGGCGGTTCTGGTTCCCCCCTGGTCCCGGGCACCGAGGGCTCCGGCGACGCTTCCTCGCCGACCGATGTCAATCCCGAGATTCCCCCGCTGGAAGGAACCGATTCGGGAACCAACGCGTCCGACGGCCTGCATGGCTTGATATCGCCGGGTGCTGCGGGATCCATCGGGACCGATCCTGAACGAAACCGCCAGCTGGGGCAGCTGATCAACGACTTCGCCCAGCGCTGGGCCGAGCTCACCGGACAGCCGGTGGGTACGGTGCTCAGCGTCATGGGTGGTCTGCTCGGCGCTGGCGCCCTGGCGTCCCTCGGCGTGGCCGCAGGCGCCAAGGGGACCGGCCCGATGCCTGGACAGCTCGGAAGCTCCGGCGGAATCGGATCCGGGATCTCCCTGGATGATCGAGGAAACACCGGGACCTTCCCCGAGCTGGGGCCCGATGGCTCACCCCAGGACCCGGGCGTCTCCGGCACCGACAACGTTCCCACCTTTCCGTCGCTGGGCGCCGAATCCCCGGCACCGACCCAGGACGGGCTCCCTCAGGGCAGCGACCCTGCGTCGCCACCGGGCAGCGACCCAGGTACTTCACCCGAGATCCCCGACCTCGAGCCCGATCAGTCACTCGGCAGTCTGGAAGATCCGAACAGCGGGTCCTCCGGGTCGACGGGCAGCGGCATGGCCGACCTGCCGCCACTCACGGGCAGCGACGACATCGGCGGTGGGATGTCCTCCCCGGATCCTCTTCCCGATCTGGGTTCCGGCGACTCGGGCACGGCAGCAAGCAGCGGTACGAGCACGCCGTCGCCCGAATTGCCCAGCCTGACTGCCACCAAATCGGCGGCAACCACGTCTTCCGTGACGACCAGCACGCTGCCCAGTCTCGACAGCAAGCCCGAGAACCGCAGCGCCATGGCGGGTGCACCGATGATGATGGGCGGCATGGGCAGCATGGGATCGGGCGGCTCAGGAGGCGGCTCGTCCTCCTCCGATGTCTCGGTAGCAGCTCAGGAGGCGGCAGGATTCGACCGCCGCACGGAGCGGCAGGAGGCGGCCAACGTCCTGCTTGATGATGATCAATTCCGAGGGGAGGGCTCAGATGGGTCTGGGCTGTGACGTTTCATTCGCCGGTGTCGGCAACAACCTGGACGGCGAACCCAGTGAGATCCAGGATGGCGCCAAGCGCATGACGACCGCCGGCAACCAGCTGATCGACGCGAGTCACGCCGTGGACAAGCTGGTCAACAGCAGTGATGAGATCACCTCGGATGCTTTTAAGGCAATCGGCGAGAAGGGTGTCGTCGCCACCAAACAGCTGCGGGCCGCGGGCATGCGATATCAGGGAATGGCTCGTGCGCTGCAGGAGTTCGCAGGGGTCCTGGAGGAGGAGCAGCGCAAGGCGCGGGCAGCCGTGCAACGTGCCCAAGCGGCGAAACAGCGTAGGGATGCCGCCAAGCAGAACTACGAGAATGCATGCAAAGCGGCCCGGACCTTCGACAAGGAGGCCCAGAAAGCCGCAGTGGACCATGCGACCAAGGCGGTGGAACAACACAAGGCGGCGGATGGTGATTACCAGAAAGAGGTCAAGATCATCCAGGACGCCGCCAGCCGGGTCCAGGAGGCCAACAAGGACGCGTGCTCGAAACTCGTCACGGCCAGCGACAACGCCGGGTTGGATGATTCCTTGTTCGACAAGTTGAAGGACTTCGTCTCGAAGGTCGTCAACATAGTCGTCAAGATCGGCAAGTGGATCTGGGATCACATCGACGAGATCTGTATGGTGCTGGACATCGTCTGCTTCGTATTGGCCTTCGTGCCGGGGCTGAACTTGGCAGCCGGCGTCGTCAAAGCGTTGACGACACTGGCGCGGGTCGCCAACGCACTGTCCAAGGCTGCCAAGTTCGTCCAGACGGTGAAGACCTACGTCACCGCTGGCCAGAGCGTCGTGAAGGCCATCAAGAATCCGACCGAGGAGAACATCACGGCAGCCGTCACCGCGGTGGGCGGTACTGCCCTGGGCAAATACGTGGGCAACAAAATCACCGCGAAGATCGACGCGAAGGTCGACAGTTTCGCGAGTAAAATGGGAGGAAAAGCAGGAGCCTATGCGGATCAGCTCTTGAAGGGAAAGAAAGTTTTCCCCAATGCGATGAAAGCTTTCTCCGAGAAGATGCCGAAAATCGCCAAGAAGGTCCCAGAATTTGTCGGCAAGACGGTGTACAGCCAAACGAAGGATGCGTTCGGCAAAATCAAGAGCAAGGCGTTTGAGTGGGGCAAGTCCACGATCGTGGGTATGTTCAAATCGAAGAAGCCGCAGCACGCCTGACCTGCTGGTCCTGAGAACTGAGGTAATCACATGGTGACATACAACTATCTTCTCCCGGATGACTGGGTCCAGGTGCGACTGGATCCACTGGATCGTTCGTCGGTCAAACAGTTGACTGATCGGATGTTCGCGGACATCGATGACGAGGTGACACGCGTCCGCGTCTCCGGCTGGGTCACTAGCCGGATGACGACCCAGCTCGAGGAGATCTCGAGCCAGGGAGCCTGGGCGGCCTACCTGCCTGCCGAGGATCCCCGGCTCTCCCCGGTACGACCCATGATCGTGACCCGCCCCTTCGACATGACAACCACGGATTCCGATCCCATGGAGGTACTCGTCGCGCTGGCCGCGGACTCGGACGGGGAGTTCTCGACGATCGAGCCCCAGAACATGGTGGGTTTGAAGATCCGGATGCCGGAGGATCCGGAGAAGGCCCTGCTCGATTCGCTCGCCGAGGTTCCCGAGGACATCCTCGAGTTGACCACCCGCGACGAGCTGCTGGCGGCGGCCGCCGAGACCACCCGGTTGTCGCGCCGCGTCCAGTACGTCATCGGCGACCCCTTAGACCGGAACCGCTGGATGGCGATCGAGGCATCCGTCAGCTGCATGCTGGCCGAGGAGGCCTCCACGGCCCTCGACGGGGTGGAGGAGTTCTTCGACGCCTGGGTGACTGCCGTGAGCTGGGTCGACGAGGATGACGCGGACGAGTCCGCCGAGGAGGAGAAGCCCGATGAGTGAACCGACACCCGTGGTGCTGCCGCTGCCGCCCAACATGCCGCAGGAGCAGGCACCGGCGTGGCTGAATGAGGTGTTCCCCGATCTGATGCGAACCGGTATCGTCACGGATCCCGAAGGCACGGCAGCCGTGCTCCTGGAAATGACGGCGTTTGGCATCCCCGAGCCTGCGGTAGCGTGCTGCGCCCTGCTGCTTCCTGACACCATGCCGCTGTTGGTCGCGGTGTTCGCCTCACCGGATGCCGGCGAGGCAGCGATGCTGCCCAGCCTGCTCGTCGACGATACCCCGGGAGACACTGTCATCAAACGTACCGACGAGACGGTGGATGCGCTCGGCATCCGGGTTTTCCAGGCGTCACGGGTGGTGTCCTCGTTCGAGAACGGGGAGAACAAATTGTTCCTCCGGGGCGCCTTGGCGGGCACTCGTCCGGTGAACGGCGTTGAACGCGACGTGTGTCTCTACTTCACCGGCATCGAGATCGGCAACCTGACCACCGCGTTCTGGCCGCTGACCGCGTTCCTCGTCGGCGACCTCCTGCCTCAGCTCATTCAGCTCGGCGAGAACGCCTGACACAAGACTTGGCGGAGGCACGGTGGGGAACCGCCGCCAACCTATAGCAACATCCCCACGCAAGAAAGGAAGGACGACTCATGGCAGCGAATCTCAATGTCTCCTACGAAGCGATGGAGAGCGAGGCTTCTGCACTGGTCAGCGGTAAAGAAGAGATCACCCAGAAGCTGAGTGCCCTGAAAACCCGCATCGACAACCTGGTGTCCAATGGTTTCGTGACCGACCAGGCCTCTGGTGCGTTCAACGAGATGTACCAGAATTTCACGACCTCAGCCAACAACACCATCTCGTCCCTCGACGGAATCGCCAACGGTCTGCGTTCCATGGCGAACGCCATGCGCGAGACCGACTCCCAGATGGCGAGCCAGATCCGCAGCTGACCCTTTTTCCCGGACGACGCCGGTTGCCCTGCCCGTGGTTTCACGCCACGAGCTGTGAACAACCGGCGTCGTTACTTTCTCAGTCGAAGATCGGACCGACGTCGCGGGACCGCTTGAGCTCGAAGAATCCCGGATAGGCGGTGACCTTCACGAAACCGTCGAACAGCTCACCCGCGGCCTCGCCCTTCGGGGCGGGCGAGATGACGGGACCGAACAGCGCCATGCCGTTGACGCGGATGACCGGGGTGCCGACATCCGTTCCGACGAGGTCCTGGGCCACCTTCTGGTAGGCGCGCAGGTCGGTGTCGAACTCGTCGGTGGTGACGCGCTCGGCGATGCCGGCCTCCAGGCCGCAGTCGGCGAGGGCCGCGGCGACGGTCTCGACGTTGACCGGCTCACCCCCGGGATGGAAGCGGGTGCCGAGCGCGGTGTAGAAGTCGCGCAGGACGTCGTGGCCGTGGAGTTTCTGGACCGCGGCCGCCGCGCGCGAGGCGACGAGGGTGGCGTCGATGCGTTCCCGGTAGCCGGGGTCGAGGTCGCGTCCCTCGTTGAGGATGTAGAGGCTCATGGTGTGGAAGGTGACCTTCACGTCGCGGACCTTCTCCACCTCCAGGATCCAGCGGGAGGTCATCCACGCCCACGGGCACGTCGGATCGAACCAGAAATCAACTTGAGTCGTCATGCACCCATCCCACCACATTGCGACGAAGGAGCGGCCCGTGTCGAAACCACCCTCCCCACTCCGCTATGTTCAGGACCGGTTCACATCCATCACGAGGAAGGTCCCATGAGCGAACAACCCACCCTGTCCACCTCCGGTTCGAACGGGTTCCTCTCACCGCGACGAGTGGCGCGGGTCGCGATCCTGGTGGCGCTGTCGGGGGTGGGGGCGTTCATCAAGATCCCGAGCCCGACGGGCACCGTCGCCCTCGACGCGGCCCCCGGATACCTGGCAGCGGTCGCCTTCTCCCCGCTGGAGGGTGGCGTCGTGGGGGCGCTCGGGCACTTGATCTCCGCCGCGACCGCGGGGTTTCCGCTGGGCCTGCCGATCCACCTGATCGTCGCGGCGGAGATGTTCGTGTTCGCCTGGGTCCTCGGTCTGCTGGCCCGGCCCCTGGGCGCCCTGGTGGCCGCCGCGGTGGCGGTTCTCCTGAACGGCCTGCTGGCCCCCGCGGTCCTGCTTCCCATCGGCGGCCTCGGGATGTATGCCGCGCAGGTGGTGCCGCTGCTGGTGGGTTCCGCCATCAACATTGCCGTGGCCGTGATCGCGGGGATCGCCCTGGCGGCGGCCGGGCTCGCCGGGCGTCCCGTACGACTCACGGGCCCCGGGAAATCGTGACGGACCCGGTTCGTCCCGTCCGCGACCTCCTGATCGTCGACGGCTCCCCGCCCCTGGTGATCGCCTGCGACTCGGTGGGCGGCATCGGACCGCGACCCGCCGATCTGGTGCGGGTGCCCGCCGACGTGGTGGCGCACTTCGCGGCCCGGGTGCCGCTGCTGGAGGTGCTGTGCTCCGGGGCGCGGCCCGTCGCGTTGATCAACACCCTCTGCCACGACATGGCCGAGGCCACCGTTTTCATCGACACCTTCCGGGCGGTCGCCTCGGAGGTCGGCATCCGGCCCGAAGCGGTGACGGGCAGCACGGAGGAGAACGTGCCCTCACCCGCGACGGGGGTCGGGGTGACGGTGATCGGCACCCTGAAAGGTGACCTGCTGACCGGCGGGGGCCGCCCCGGCGACGTGGTGATCTGCGTCGGCTGGCCGCGTTCCGCCCCGCACGACGAGGTCTTCATCGGCCATCCGGACATCGTGCCGCTGGCCGCCGTGCAGGCCCTCGTCGCCACCGGCATGGTCCACGACGCCCTTCCGGTCGGGTCGCGGGGCATCGGTTACGAGGCCGGGCAGCTCGCCGAATCCAGCGGGTGCGGTCTCGCGTGGCTGGCCCATCCCCTCCCCCTCGACGCCTCGGGCGGCCCCGCCAGCTGCGTGCTCCTCGCCTGCGATCCGGCCTCCGTCGCCGACCTGCGGAACACGGTCCCCGGACACGTCCCGTGGTACCCGGTGGCGGAACTGACCGCGAAACCAACAGCCCGGTGATCGAGGCCCGAGGGCTTGGTTTCTCCCACCGCGGCACCGGAACCTGGCAGCTTACCGACATCACCTGCGACATCCCCGCCGGGAGCCGCGTCGCGGTGATGGGCGCCGCGGGTGCGGGCACGTCGACATTCGCCATGGCCCTGAACGGCCTGGTCCCCCACCACCATCCCGGCGATCTCTACGGGCAGCTGCGGGTCGCGGGCATCGCCACCCACGAGACGACCCCGCCCCACTTGGTGCGCGTCGTCGGCATGGTCTCGCAGAACCCGGAGGCCCAGGTGATGGAGAGTCTGGTGATCGACGACGTCGCCGCCGGTCCCGCGAACCTGGGGCTGGGCCGCGACGAGGTGCTCTCCAGGGCCAGGCGGGCCCTGCAAGAGGTCGGGCTGGCGGGCCTGGCGGATCGTGAGACGGCCACCCTGTCCGGCGGGCAGCTCCAGCGGCTCGCGATCGCCGGGGTGCTCGCGATGGAGCCGCAGATCCTGGTCCTCGACGAACCCACCTCGGCCCTCGACCCGGAAGGGGCGGCGACGGTGCGGCGCATCGTCGCGGACCTGAGCGCTGCGGGACGCACCGTGGTCGTGGTGGATCACGACCCGGATGCCGTGGCCGCCTGGGCGGATCTGCTCCTGGTGCTGGAGGAGGGGAAACTCGCGTATTTCGGCGCGCCTGGCCCGTTCCTCGATGACGAGCCGCGGGTCACGGCGGCGGGAATCCGCCCCCGCCACCAGGACCGCGGCGGTGTGCCGGAGCGACCCGAACCGGACACTCCTCCCGTCCTGGAGGCCATCGGCCTGACCCACCGCTACCCGTCGGGGGTGCTGGCCCTCGACGGGGTCGACGTCACCATCCACCGCGGCGAGTTCGTCGCGCTGCTGGGCGGCAACGGAGCGGGCAAGACCACCCTGGCGAAGCATTTCGCCGGGCTGCTGGAACCGACCTCCGGGACGCTCCGCAGCTACGCCGGGCGGGTGGGGTTCGTCTTCCAGAACCCCGACCATCAGATCTTCGCGAACACCGTCCTCGACGAGGCCGCCTTCGGGCCGCGCAACGCGGGACTGCCGGACCCGGAGGTGGCGGCGCGGGCCGGCCGGGCCCTGGAACGGGTGGGGCTGGGGGATTTCGCCGGGCTGCATCCGCTGCGGCTCGGACGCGGGGACCGGCAGCGACTGGCGGTGGCCTCCGCCCTGGCGATGAACCCCGACGTCCTCATTCTCGACGAACCCACCACCGGCCTGGACTGGCGGGGCACCGAGGCGCTCATGGGATTGCTGACGGACCTGAATCGCGACGGCACCACGATCGTCATGATCACCCACGACCTGCCCCTGGCGGCCCGCCACGCCTCCCGCACCGTGACGCTGACCGCCCCCGTCCCGGAGACGGCCGGGCCGGAACGCCCCGGGGATGCGACAAAAAGCGGGAACGGCTTCGATGTGCGTTCGAAGCTGGTGGCGCTGGCCGCCGTCGTCGCCGCGGCCTTCCTGACCTCCAATCCCCTGGCCCACCTCGGGCTGGCCGCGCTCACCGCCGGGGCCCTGGTGCGGGTGCGCGGGATCCGTGGGCTCTGGGGTCTCCTGGCCCCGATGGTCCCCGTGCTGGCCCTGGTCTTCGGTTTCGCCGCCTTCACCCCGGGCGGAATCGGGTACGCCTCCACCCTGGTGCTGCGGCTGGTGACGATGCTGTGCTCGACGGCGGCGCTGCTGGCCACCACCCCCGCCGAACGCTTCACCACCCTGATGCGCACCCTCCGGCTGCCGAACCCGCTGGTGTTCGTGTGCACGACGGCGCTGCGTTTCATCCCCACCCTGCGGCGGCGTTCCCGCCAGATCACCGAGGCCCAGCAGGTCCGGGGAGCGCACATCGACTCGCGCGGCCCGGTGCGCCGCGTCCTGGCCCACGCCACCATCATGGTGCCGCTACTGACCAGCGGAATCCGCATGTCGGAGGACTTGTCGGCGGCGATGATCTCCCGCGGCTACGGCATCACCCGCCACCCGACCCGCCTGCACGACCTCCACTGGACCTGGCGCGACACCCTCCTG
>ERZ773073.266-NODE-266-length-29773-cov-32.349788_pt1 | contig 29773 bp, 17 predicted proteins | sample MGYA00580616_ERZ773073 | MGnify/ENA primary metagenome ERZ773073 (study PRJEB29015, sample SAMEA2737960) | human oral metagenome | biome: human oral; feature: human-associated habitat; material: dental | place: China | collected 2131 ...
CTTCACCGACGCCGACGAGGCCACCGTCTCCCACCTGGCCGTGGTGGCCCGCAAGATCGCCGAGCTGCGCATCCTGGACGGCGAGGCGTCGGCGCAGGACGCGGGCGCGCCCGTCCTGGTGGTCTCGCAGTTCACCCTGTACGGGGACACCCGCAAGGGGCGGCGCCCCTCGTGGGCGCACGCGGCCCCGGGCCCGGAGGCCGAGCCTTTAGTGGAGGCGGTGGTCGCCGACCTGCGTGGACGCGGGTTGCGCGTCGAGACGGGGCGCTTCGGCGCGATGATGGAGGTGTCGTTGGTCAACGACGGCCCTTTCACGGTGCTCGTCGAGGCGTGAGGGAGTGGTGTCCCGCAGCGGGCGGGGATTCTCGCCGTATTCCCTGCGGGTTTTCTCCTCATCTAATCCCATGCGGGGATGAGCCGTGATAGCTTGCTGCGCGCAGGGGTCAGAAGGCAGTCCACCCCCAAGCCCCGAAAAGGGGTGCGCGTCTCGCGCTGGACAGCCGGATCGCCCTGCAGTGGAGGTTTCCCCCGCCCGCGCGGGCGGGGGAAACCGTCCACACGTCCTCCAGTCGGCGCGCGGGCCGGCTCATCCCCGCGCGGGCGGGACACTACTGCGCACGCACCGTGCCCTCCCGGGCGCCGTGAGTCGCATTGGGGCAGGTTAGTCCGCAATGGGGCAAGTTATTATCCTGCCCCAATGCGCCGTTTCCTACCCCAATGCTTGTCCGCGTTTGCCCAGGACCGTGCGGGGCTGGTTGAGGCGCCCGACGGACCTTTGTCACGCAAAGCAGAACGCTTATGGCCGGGGCTCGGGCTGTTTCGCAAGCGAAATCGCGCTCTCAAAGGGAAGTCTGGCCTGTTGGGGGTGGTTTGCAAGTGAAGCGGAGTTTTCAAAGGGATACCGTCACTTTGCAAGTGTTATAACGCTTGCAAAGTGTGGTACCGCTGTGAAAGCGTGGTATTGCTGTGAAAACAGAGCCGCTGTGCGGGACAGCCCTGCGGAGTCGCCCACGCGGATCGCGGTATCGCTGTGAAAACGGAGCGCCAACGGCGCGTGTGTTGGACGCAGTCTGTCGGCACCGCTGATGATCCCCGTTGGCCTGATCTGGGCGCCGACGGCGCCTTTTTGGGCGCACTCCGTGGCTCGAGACCACGGCCGCAGTGCGCTCCCGAGTCCGGTGAGCCGCATTGGGGCAGGAAAACAGGCATTGGAGTAGGCAATTTGCCTGCCCCAATGCACCGTTGCCTGCCCCAATGCGCGGGGCGTGCCCCGGATCCTCGGGCCGTTTCCTGCCCCAATGCACCGTTGCCTGCTCCAATGCACGGGGCGTGCCCGGCCTCGTTGATGAGTCGGCTGACCTCGGCCGCTGCCCGGCGCCCCGCCGGTGGTGCTGGCTGACCGGAGGGCATCGCGTTATGCGGCCCCTGCGCCCTCGGCGAACTCACGCGCGTGGGGCCCGTGCCCGCCGTAGGCTGGGTACCAGTCAATTGGGATGCCGTATCGGCGCGCCGCTGGCGCGTTCCGGCTCTGCCCGCACTGTGAGGAGAGATATGTTCGAACGGTTCACCGACCGCGCTCGCCGTGTCGTCGTTCTGGCTCAGGACGAGGCCCGTGGACTCAAGCACAACTACATCGGCACGGAGCACCTGCTGCTCGGCCTCATCACGGAGGGCGAGGGCGTGGCCGCGAAGGCCCTGGAGACCATGGGCATCAAGGGCGACGCAGTTCGCAAGAGCGTCATCGAGATCATCGGTGAGGGCGAGAAGCCCGTCGAGGGCCATATCCCCTTCACCCCCCGCGCCAAGCGCGTCTTCGAGCTGAGCCTGCGCGAGGCCCTGCAGCTGGGCCACAACTACATCGGGACGGAGCACCTGCTGCTCGGCCTCCTCAAGGAGGGCGAGGGCGTGGCCGCCCAGGTGCTCACCAAGCAGGGCGCGGATCTGGCCCAGGTGCGCCAGACGGTCATCCAGATGCTGAGCGGCTACCAGCGCGGCGACGACGAGGGACGCGAGTCGGTGGGCGCGGGCGTCGGCGGCAGCGGCGGGCCGGAACGCTCGAACTCGGCGATCCTGGAGCAGTTCGGGCGCAACCTCACCCAGGCGGCCCGGGAGAACAAGCTGGACCCGGTGATCGGGCGGCGCACGGAGATGGAGCGCGTCATGCAGGTCCTGTCGCGCCGCACGAAGAACAACCCAGTGCTGATCGGCGAGCCGGGCGTCGGCAAGACCGCCGTGGTCGAGGGCCTGGCGCAGGCCATTGTGCACGGCGACGTGCCCGAGACCATCAAGGACCGCCAGATCTACAGCCTCGACATGGGGTCGCTGGTGGCGGGCTCCCGCTACCGCGGCGATTTCGAGGAGCGCCTGAAGAAGGTCCTCAAGGAGATCCGCACGCGCGGGGACATCATCTTGTTCATCGACGAGATCCACACGCTGGTGGGCGCGGGAGCGGCCGAGGGGTCGATCGACGCCGCGCAGATGCTCAAGCCGATGCTGGCGCGCGGCGAGTTGCAGACCATCGGCGCCACCACGAACGACGAGTACCGCAAGTACATCGAGAAGGACGCGGCGCTGGAGCGCCGTTTCCAGCCGGTGAAGGTCGATGAGCCCTCCGTGGAGGACACGATCGAGATCCTCAAGGGCCTGCGCGACCGTTACGAGGCCCACCACCGCGTGATCATCACCGACGAGGCGATCAAGTCCGCGGCGGAGCTGGCCGACCGTTACGTCTCGGACCGGTTCCTGCCGGACAAGGCGATCGACTTGGTCGACGAGGCGGGCGCCCGTTTGCGCATCCGCCGGATGACCGCGCCCCCGGAGCTTCGGGAGTTGGACGAGAGGATCAGCGAGCTGCGCCGCAACAAGGAGTCGGCTATCGACGACCAGGACTTCGAGAAGGCGGCGGCCCTGCGCGACCAGGAGTCGAAGCTCGGCGAGGAGCGCAGGGCGAAGGAGGCCGCTTGGAAGGGCGGGGAGTCCGATGAGATCGCCGAGGTGACGGACCATGAGATCGCCGAGGTGCTGGCCATGTCGACGGGCATCCCCGTCGTGCGCCTCACGCAGACTGAGACCTCGAAGCTGCTGCGCATGGAGGACGAGCTGCACAAGCGCGTGATCGGTCAGGACGAGGCCGTCAAGGCGCTGGCGCAGTCGATCCGCCGCACGCGCAGCGGCTTGAAGGACCCGAACCGCCCCGGCGGCTCGTTCATCTTCGCGGGGCCCACGGGCGTGGGCAAGACCGAGTTGGCGAAGGCGCTCGCGGAGTTCCTCTTCGGCGACGAGGACGCCCTCGTCCAGCTGGACATGTCGGAGTTCTCCGAGAAGCACACGGCGTCGCGCCTCTTCGGGGCGCCCCCCGGCTACGTCGGTTACGACGAGGGCGGGCAGCTGACGGAGAAGGTGCGCCGCAAGCCGTTCTCGGTGGTGCTCTTCGACGAGGTGGAGAAGGCCCACCCGGACATCTTCAACTCTCTGCTGCAGATCCTGGAGGAGGGCCGGCTGACTGACTCCCAGGGCCGCAAGGTGGACTTCAAGAACACGGTCATCATCATGACGACCAACCTGGGCACGCGCGACATCAACAAGGGCGTGCTCACGGGCTTCCAGTCCTCGGAGCACCAGACGCACGACTACGCGCGGATGAAGTCGAAGGTGTCGGAGGAGCTCAAGCAGCACTTCCGCCCGGAGTTCCTCAACCGCGTGGACGACACGATCGTGTTCCCGCCGCTGCAGAAGGACGAGATCAAGCAGATTGTGGATCTGATGATCGCGAAGTTGGCGAAGCGGATGGAGGCCCAGGACATGCACCTGCAGCTGTCCGACGGGGCGCGCGAGCTCTTGGCGGATCTGGGCTTCGACCCGGTGCTGGGGGCGCGCCCGCTGCGCCGCGCGATCCAGCGCGAGATCGAGGACTCCCTGTCGGAGCGGATCCTGTTCGGGGAGATCCAGCCCGGCCAGGTCGTCACAGTCGGTGTCGAGGGCGAGGGCAAGGAGCGGAAGTTCACCTTCAACGGCCAGTGACGGTGATGCCCAGCGGAGGGCCCGCTCTGGTGCGGGCGGCGCCGCGCAGTTCCGAGCCCACGTCTCGCACTCCGCGTCCACCTCGGCGCTGACGGGTGCCGACGGGGTTCCGAGGAGGGCGCCCTGCGCAGGAACAACCTGTGCGGGGCGCCGCTTCTCCCCTTATGCCGCACACAAGGGCCGGGATTAGGCAACAGGGCTCCGCACACAAAGGCAGAATCAGGCCGTTGTGTGCGGAGGGTGAAATCAGGGTCCTTGACCGGGGGAGGGGGCCGTCCGCTGCAGCGGAATCACGGGTGCCCGGCCTGCCCCTGTTAGCGGCGCACCGCCCCAGCGCCCCCGCCTTTGCCGCGGCGCGCCGTCGCGGCCCGGGGCCGCGGTTGACGCAGCCAGCGGATGATGGTGAGGATCATGGCCGCGGCGATCCCCCCCGCTGTGACGACCAGTGTGACGCGCTGGATGTGGGGCCCATAGTTGACGGAGAAACCTGGCGGGGAGGCGGCGACGACGGCCAGGGGCACGGAGGTTTTGCCATCGGGGCGCGGGGGGCCGGGGATCATCGTGTTCAGGTCGAGGGCGAGCGCCGCGCTGGGGGCGACGATGCCCCATCCGTCCAGTGCGGAGTGCTCTCCGGGATTGGGGCGCAGGGCGGTGGCGGTGAGGCGGTACTTCCATTCCTCGGGGGTTTCTTTGGGGTGGGCGGAGGCGACGAGGGCGGCGATGCCCCCGACGTAGGCCGCCGAGTACGAGGTGGCGGGGGTGTCCGCTGAGAAGATGCAGTCGCCGCCGCCCATGAACGCGGAGTGGACGTTGGAGCCGGGCGCGGTGATGTCGATGGTGTCGCCTTGGGCGTTGGTGTCGGCGTGCGTGCCGTCGGGGTTGATGGCCCCCACTGAGAGCGCCTCCGGATAGGCCGCGGGGTAACGGGGGGCTGTGATGGCGTCGGCGTTGTTGGTTCCAGCGGACGCGACCACCAGGGAGCCCGCTTTGGTCGCGTCTATCACGGCGGCTTGGAGTTGGGGCGAGTCGTTGGGCGTGGATTGTGCGACGACGATGATCCGCGCGCCTGCCTTCGCGGCCGCAGTGATTCCTTGGGCCATGCGGTCGATGCGCGGGCCGTTGCCGGCGTCCTGGGTTTCTTTCTCGGTGTCGCGGTAGACGCGGATGGGCAGGATCTTGGCGGCGGGGGCGACGCCTGTGAGCCCGGATCCTTTGATGGTCCGGGCCCCGATGAGGCCGGCGACGATGGTTCCGTGGCCGTAGGTGTCCACGCGGCCGTCGGCTTCGCCCGTGAGGTCGACCCCGGTCAGCAGCGCACCGCCGCTGAAGTGGGCGTTGGTCGATTGGACGCCGGAGTCGACGACGGCGACGGTGACGCCGCCCCCCTCGGAGGTCTTCCAGGCGTTGCGCAGGCCGAGCTGGTTGATGATGGCGGTCTGGGCGGGGATCAGCTGGGGTTTGTCGGCGCTGCACGCCTCGCCCTCGGCATCGGGTTGTGCGGCGGGCTGGACGGCCATCCCGGTGGTTCCGGCAACGGGGCCGTTGGGCGTGCTCGAGGAGGTGGGGACCCCTGCCCAGACTTGCGCGTTGGACAGGGTCGCGCCTCCTGGGATGAGGCGCTGCCAGGCGACGGGGATCGTGACGATGTCGTTGGCGGTCCAGCCGAGGCGGGCGATGGTGTCGTCGGCGTTCTCGCCCAGGGGGTGGGCGGCTCCGACGTCAGAGACGAAGACGGTGGCCCCCAGGGCGCCGCCGTCGGTGAAGCGGACGAGAGCCCCCGAGCCTCCGGCGACCATGACTTTGGGGCCGTTGGCGGCGGGGTTGGTCCCCGTGGATCCGGATGTCACGTCGGAGGTGCCGACGCCGAGGTCGCCCGCAGAGGGCTCGGAGGACGGCGTGGCTCCGCTGTTGGACGGGGTTTCGTCAGCGGGGGCGAGGGCGCTCAGCGGCACGGTGCTGAGCCTCGCGGTGGGGGTGGTGCCCGTCAGGTCCAGGGTCGCGCAGGGCGCGTTGGCGGGATTGGGCGCGCTGATGGTGGCGGGCCAGTCGGTGGGGCCCACGCCTTTGGTGTCGATGGTGAGGGTGGCCAGTTCGGCGACGGGGACGGTGGTGGGCTGAGCCAGCGCGGGCGAGCCGAGGGCGTAGAGGGCGGCGGTCACTTCGGTGAGGGGGGCGATGGTACTGGCGGCGGTGACGATGTACTTGCGGGCGTCGCCCTGGGCGGCCAGCACGGAGCCGATGACTGGTGACGACACGGAGGCGGGCAGTCCTGTGACGGGGGTCCCGGCACGGTCGATGACGAGCGGTCCCATGGGGGTGCCGTCGGCGAAGACGGCGATCCAGGACGAGTCCACTTCGACGATGCCGTAGGACTCGAGCCCGAGGGCGATGAGGACGCCGGACAGGGCGGAGTCGTCGATGCGGTACTTGGCGTTGCCGGCGACCAGGTAGGCGGTTCCCTCGGATCGCACCAGGGCGGTCCCGTTCTCGACGAGGGACTGGGGGGCGCCGGCGACCCAGGTGCGTGTCACGGTGCCGATGGCGCAGGCGGTCCACTGGTCGGAGCGGAGGTGCTCGGAGGTGGGGACGTCGTCAGGGGCGCCGAGGATGCCGATGGGCGTGCCCCTGGGGATCTCGGCGAGCGCGCTGGCAGAGACCGAGGAGGTGGCCATTTCGCCAGGGGGGCTGGCCAGGCGCGCGGTTGTGATGTTGCCGAGGGGCAGCAGGGTGCCCTTGGAGGTGTAGTATCGCTCACCGGAGTCTTTGACGGTGATGAGCATTCCGTTCTCCCAGTTGTCGGGCAGCGCGGGCGCGAATTTGCCCAGCAGGGCGGCGGCGACGACCATGATGACCGCCAGGATCGCGCCGACGGCGATGGGGCCGGTCATGGAGGTGGGCTCGGTCTCCTGCCCTCCCGGCAGGCCCATGGAGAACACGGTGGTGAGGCGCCGCCTCTGGTAGCGCTGGGCATTGAGGAGATCTTTGTTGGATGCCATGGTTCAGAACAGCTTCCAGCACATGATGACGAGGGGGAAGGCGCCGACGAGGCCGACGAGTTGGAGGGCGCCGGCCACGCGGGAGAGCGTCGGGCGGGCGCCGGGCGCGACGACTGCGAACGCGAGCAGCAGGAAGCTGGCGATGAGCCCGGCGGCTGCAGCGACGGGGACGGCTGCGGGGTGGGTGGACGCGGCGGCGAAGCACGCGAAGGCGATGAGCGCGGTTCCTGTGATCGTGTGGATGAGGACCTCGGCGCGTGAGCGCTGGGTCCTGGCGGTGAGTGTGAGGACCAGGCCGATCGTGGCGACCAGGGCGATCCCCCACGGGTCCGCTTGGAGGTCGAGGGCTTGGCGCGCCGGGTTGCCCGCCTCCGGTACGGACTGGAGCGTCGATCCGAACACCGTGAGCGCGCAGGTGAGGGGGAGGGCGGCTGCGGCTCCGGAGGCGACGGAGAGCACGGCGACGCGTGCGGCGCGGAACCTGGGGGCCACTGTGGCCGCGCGCAGTCCGCCGCCCTGCATGGCGCCAGTGGAGGCGACGTCGAGGGTTTGGGGGCGGGCGACCACCAGAGCGGGCGCGAGGAGCAGGATGACCGCGAGGATGAGGGTGATGAGCGCTGCGGGCCCGCTGGGCACCGAGGGAAAAGCGAGGATGCAGAATCCGATGAGTGTGAGCGCGATGCCGACGGTGGCAGGGGCGATGGCGCTGACGCGCAGGGCCCCCGGCAGGACGAATGTCGCGATCGAGGAGATGGCGATGACGATCCCGCCGGCGATCCAGGCCCCTCCGGGTGTCGTGGCGTCAGCGAAGGACACGGCGGCGGCGCCGCCGAGCAGGGGGGCCGTGTGCGCCAGTGCGAGGCCGCCGGTGGGGCTGGTCCGTGCGACCAGGGCGGCGACTCCCGTGGCGATGACGGCGGCGAAGCCCGCGATGAGGGCGCTGAGCAGGTTCTGACCGGATGTGGCGACCAGGTAGGCGGTGAGGACCAAGAGGGTCGTGGACACCCCAGTGGCCAGGGCGGTGGCGGAGGTGCTGGTCCACGCGGGCACGTTCTTCTCGACTTGGTCGCCGATGGCTTCGACGGGGTCGTCGTAGACGCGGGGAGGTGCGGGGTCCTGGACCTGCGAGAGGGTGAGGGTCGCCCCGGGGCCCACCTTCTGGGAGGCCAGGGTCTGGGAGTAGGAGAGCTCGCGGGAGCCGTACAGGACCGAGATGGGGCGCTCGAGGCTCGGGGAGCCCTCTTCGAGGGCCTGGGCGAGAGCGGGCGCCAGTTCCGCGAGGATCATCTGCGATGGGACGGTGATATCGGCCGTGCGCCGCCCGTACGCGACTGTGATCGGAATCAAGAGCGGGCCTTGATCGGTGGGGGCCATATCTGTTCCTTCTTCCTTCCCCTCACGAGTCTAGGGGATCCATCGTTCGCATACCGAATGGTAAAATAATCGGAATTATTCTTAGGGGCTATACATTGGGCGGGGGACGTGCATATAGTAGACCCATCGGAGCGCCGGCGCATCGCACGGTTACCGAGAAAAATTGACCGATTGCAAGAGGGAGAGGAACCTCATGGCTGGAAACTCAGGGATGCAAGTAGGTGAGGGCGCCATCCAGCAGGCCGCCAACACCATCTCCGAGGCGCAGGGCAGTTTGCAGGCCCGCCTCAAGAGGCTCGAGGGCGACCTGGCGAATGTGGGCGCAGTGTGGCAGGGGCCTGCTGCGCAGCGCTTCGGCCAGCTCATGCAGCAGTGGAGGGATAACGCCGACAAGACGACGAACGCCCTGAGCGAGTTCGTTGAGAAGCTCGGCGGCGCCTCGCGCGCCTACTCGCAGCAGGAGGAGGACCTGGCTGCGGACATGGGCAGGTACACCAGCGCCCTGTGATCGTTAATGCCAAGACAAGGAGAATGTGAATCATGAGTGACGGAGTTCTGGTACAATTCGCCCACCTGGCCCAGGTGGCGGCTGACATCAAGACCGGTTCCCAAGACATTGAGCAGATCCTCAATGATATGGATACCGAGTTGCAGAAGGTGACATGGGAGGGCGAGGCCCAGGCGGCCTACAACGAGTCGAAGATGAAGTGGAACGAGGGAATGACCGAGTTGAAACGGATCCTCGGCGAGGTCGGCGGGGGCGTGGACGCCGCCGTGCAGAAGTACCAGGAAATGGAGCAGCATCAGAGGCAGAACTGGGCCTAGCGGCACGCGCCCCAGTTCGTCGGCGTGCCCGTCCTGCATAGCGTCGTGAGACGAGCGGGCGGGCTGGGTGTGGGACGGTCTCAGCCGTCCCACACCCAACCCCTAGCCCTTCAATATTGGTTATGGACTAAGTGAGGCAGACATGTCATTAGATAGGATTCCTGCACTTGACGACATGATGGAGACCTTCGAGCAGGTTTCAGCGCTCGCGGACTTCATGGAGGCGGCTAACGCGCACGCGCCCGATAGTGTCACTGTGGAGGACCCGACTCAATCCCTGGAGCTCACAATGCTCCGCGATGGCACAATTGAAGAATTCCACATCGAAAACGACTGGCGGGATCGGATTGAACCCGAGGACCTAGGGGACGCCATCTCTGCGCTCATCGGAGACGCCAACACAGAATTGATGGCGGCCTCTGAAGCCTACCTCGCCGAAAACTATGAAGAATGGCAGGAGGAGCGCGAGGGACACGAGTTCAACTCCCTCACCTCTCCGATTGTGGCACAGACCCGCGCGGATGCGAGCGAGATACTCGATAGGGCCGCCGAATGCCGGACATCATTGGATGATGCCCTATCGGAAGCGCTCTCGTACGTTGACGAGGCGCTGGCAGAGACCAGGGCGTTCATAACGGCAATGGAGGAAACTGACGAACAGGATATTGTTGGCGAGACCGTTTGGTGCACTAAAACGGCGGGTCGGGTGACCTCGGTGGGTGTCAACCCAGCATGGGCTGCGACGACCCCCTATCCAGTACTGCGTGATCGGATTCTGTCCGTTTTGGCAGGCGAGGACGACACCGATTTCGATGAATCGTCTTCCGCGCAACGGGGCGAGGAGGTTATCGCACTTCTATTAAGCCAATTGAACCGCAGCACGGAATAATACTTGAGAGGAGTGGTCAATCATGACGATACATGAGGGTGATGGATACAAGGTCGATACTGAAGCTCTGCGCGACGATGCTGCGAAATGGTACGAAGCAGGGAATACCGACTTCAAACTAGACGCATTGCACAACGAAGTCAAACCTAGGGTGCAGACCGATTTTAAAATCACGCCCGACGTAGGTGACTTCGCAAAGCAAGCAAACACGGTACTTGAAAGGCTCGACAATCTGCGGGCCGAGGGTTCTAAGGCATTTTTGACGATTAAAGAATTGCTTATTCAGAGCGCGGCCCTTTACGATGCGACTGACGATGAGATATTTTAGGACAGGCAATGACGAAGTTCGAGTTGTTTGAAGCGCTGGAGCGCATGGTCAAAACCGCTAAAGAGGTTGTTGACAAGATTGCTGAAATAGAATGGACGGCGGCTAAGGCACTGGGTGTGGCGGGCAATCTTTTATCAATTATTGCTGCTGTGAAAGCCCTGATACAGAAACTTATCAGTTTCCTTCTTGGTATGATTGAGCGCCTTCTTCATGATGTGAAGTTGGCTCAAATAATGGATGATGTGGGCAACTATCTCACTGAGGTCCTGGTGACTGATGTTGCTGGTATTCAAAGTGGTTTTCTCCCTGAGCTTGCAGGTAGGAATGATCAGCACTGGCGAGGCTCAGGAGCAAAGGCCTACACCAGGTGTACTGATCGTCAAGGGCAGGCGTGCGCCGAACTCACCACTGCGTACCAATCCGTTGCTAAGGCGCTACACGATGCCTATGGGGGATGTTTGGTGTTTGCGGGCGCAGTACTGGTGGCTGGTGCTACGTTGGTCAAGACGGTCGTTTCAGCGCTAATTGCACTTCTTCCTCCCACAACAGGGATTGGCGCTGCGCTAATAGCTGCGGGTGCTTCGATTTTCAAAGCGATGATCTTTGCTGCCTCCGCTCTAGCGGCTGCATGGTTCGTGAAACTTGGTCCCGAACTGCGGAAGGCTGAGGACGGGATTGACAAAGCTGTGTTGAACAACGGTCAAACGGTATTCTATCATGGAAAGTGGCCTACTCCGGATTTGAGTCCGGAAAAGTGAGGGCAGTCTCTGTCGATTTGAAAGGAGAGAACAATGTCTGGTGGAGCCGAGGGAACTGGCGGGATCGACCCGGACCAGGAGAACGGTGCCCGCACGAGAACGGCGGGCGGCGTTGATGCGCTGACAGGCGCGCAGAACGATGGCCTGAAAGCCATCGAACGTGAGCAGACATCGCTCAAGTGGGGATCCGAGGCGGGGCCGACGGCGATCTGCGGGAAGTACAAGTCCTTGCTGGACGCCACGAGCACGAACCTTGACACACGTATCACGCAATTGCGTGAAATGCTGAAGAACTCGGAGACTCAAGTGGCGAACTACGAGGAGAACGACGCCGAGATCGCGGAAAGCTTCAGGAAAGCGGCGAGTGGGTTGGGCGGCGGCCCAGACTACAGCCCGACGACGACGCCGTCGATGACTCCAGGAACTCCCTCTGCTTCTGCAGAGTCGGGGTACAGTGCGTCGGCATCCTCATCGTCTTCTTCATCCGGGTCGTCGAGTGGTGGTGGGTACACGCTCGTTCCAGGCCAGAGCCAATTCGTGCCCAGGGGGAGCGTTTCCTAGGGGAGCTCGGCTTTAAATACGCATCCAAATGGTTATTCGAGTAGTGGTTAGAACACATATGACGGTGTTTGCACGTCGTTTTGCTTTCCGCCGTTCGTGTGGTTGAGTTATTGGAAGAGAAAGGAGTAATAGTGAGCGACGATTTGGAGCAGGGTACGTGTGTAGCGGAACTGACGCCTTATGATCGCCTGCAGGCCGTGGCTGACTTGCATTACGATGACACGGAGGACGAGAAGGCGTACCAGCTTGTCCTGGACAAGATCAAGGAGTGCTCGGATCTGGTGACGCAGTACGAGCGCGAGAACGGGTACCATTCGCAGGATGTGCGCTCGGCGATCAGCGAGTGGGCTAAGAACTTCCGTAACGATCTGCAACAGACCCGGAACCAGTTGGAGGAGGGGCACCGGTCGGTGGCCCAAGCGCGGGCCGTCATGCGCGATGCGCGCGATAAGTTCAATACGAATGTGGCAGATGATGTCCTTACTCCTGACGAGAGGTGGTGGAAGGACAGTCTGACGGATATGGGGGATGCCATAGTTAGTTGGACCGGTCCGGACGGAAATATATTTTATGCCGCTGCGGATTGGTTTTTTGGTGAATTGGAAGATGAGCGTGAAAAGACGCGCAACGATTACTGTCAGAGCGTCCTCGATCAGCTGAATGATCAGCTCAATCAGGGCGCCGACGGCATGCAGGCGAACATTGACAAAGGCGGGCAGAACACTGGCGGCGACTACTCGCCCACCACCGCCATGCCGGGGATCACCGACCCGAACGAACTCGGCGCCGGTGGTATCGGCGGCCTGGACGGCTACGATCCCACTGGTATTGGTGGTGGCTCTGGTGTCGGCGGCTATGATCCCAGTGGCTTAGGCACCGCGGGTTCCCTCGCTGGTTCCAGTGGCTTAGGCGCCGCGGATTCCCTTGGCGGTTCCACCAGCGACAGTCCTTACGCGGCTGGAAATGCCGACTGGATGTCGGACGGATCCCAGCAATCAGGGATTTCCCCGGGCGATCTTTCCCATGCGAATGCTGACGGCCTGGACGGCGGTGGCCTGGTAGGCCGTCCGATCAACCAGACAGTGACTCCCAATGGCCTCGTTGGTGGTTACACTCCGCCCTCTTCCACGAATTTCTCCGATCCCAAGTGGGACCCGTCTTACAAAATCCCCTCCAGTGTGACCGATATGTCCAAGGCGGCCTCCGCTGGCGCCTTGGGCGCCGGTGCCGCTAGTGCCCTGAAGGGCCTCGCTGGAGCCGGTGGGCTCGGAGCGGCCGGTGCCGCTGGTGCTAAGGGCGGTGCCGTCGGCCTTGCTGGCGCTGGTCTCAAGGGCGCGGGCGCCGGTCTCAAGGGCGCTGCTGGGGCCAATGGTGCGGGTATGATGGGCATGGGAGGCGCGGGTGCCGGCGCGGGCGCTCCCGGCGACGACAAGAAGAAGAAACGCCGTGGCTTCTCCGGCCTGTTCTCCGACCAGACCGATGACACGGGTCCGGTATGGGATCCGGCGCACGGGCCGGGTTCGGAGAACGACGGCGTCGTATTCGAGATCGACCTGGACGAGTGGGGGTTGTGAGGATGAAGTGTGAGCGCGCGGCCCGTGTCGGCGACCCTGTTGCCGGCGCGGGCCTCGCCCGCGTCATGGTTGCGATGGGCCTTGCCGTGGGGCTGTGCCTCGCGGGCGCGCCTGGTGCGCGCGCAGTCGATGAGATCACGACGCAAGGGTATGTGGCGGCGTTGGGCGTGGACAACGAGGTGGCGTCGGGATTCACGGGTAAAGGCATCAAAATCGGCGTGATCGACGGCCCTGCGGACACAAGTATGCCCGAGATCCAGGGGGCCAGCATCACGGTCAAGTCGATGTGCTCTTTCACTGCGACGGATGAAAGCCGTTCACACGCGACGGCGATGGTGTCGATCCTCGCCGCACGGGGTTACGGGGTCGCGCGCGGGGCGGAGATCATCAACTACGCCACGCCGTCGTCAGCCGATACTTACGGGGCCGAATGCGAGCACAGTAACATTGACGACGCGATCAATGCCGCAGTCGCCGACGGGGCGCGTGTGATCTCGATATCCCTTGGCGGTGGCGATCTCGTGCGACTCGCGCGCGAAGCGGTTGCGGGCGCGATTGCGCGCGGTGTTGTCGTGGTCGTGGGCTCTGGCAACGACGGCGCACAGGATCCTGCTGATTCCCTCGCTTCTGTGAATGGGACTGTGGGTGTGGGGGCGTCGGATTTGAGTGGCAATATGCAGAGTTTCTCCAATTACGGGCGCGGCCTGACGGTCCTGGCCCCGGGGGATAGGATCACCCGCCATAAGCTGGGCACTGGCCAGATCGTTGATTCATGGGGCACGTCGTATGCGACTCCCATTGTCGCTGGATTCCTGGCGGTGTCAATGCAGCGGTGGCCCGAGGCGACGGGGAACCAGGTGGTGCAGGCGTTGGTCCATTCGGCGACGAAAGGGCCGACGGGCCAGCCCCTGCTCAATCCGAACGGTCTGGACACAACCGATCCGACCCAGTTCCCGGACGAGAACCCCCTCCTCGACAAGATCCCGGGGAACGAACCCAGCGCCCAGACGGTGGCGGATTACCGCGACGGCGTCCTAGCGACCCAATCGGTGTTCGACGATGCCTCGTACGTGTACCGGGGCGTGGACGCGGAGGTCGCCCGCGCGCACCCGGACCGCTCCGCCTTGGGCACCTCTCCCCGCTACCACAAGAAGAAGGGCGAGTAACGCGGAGCGGCGCGCGGCGCGGCACTGGACGCGCGCCGCTCTCTATTAGACCGCCTGGCGGATCGCGTCGAAGAGCCCCGACGCGTAGACCGACGACGGCAGCACCACGACCATGGCGAAGGCCTGGAGCACGTCGAGAAGACGGCCGGCCAAAGGTGAGGCCGACTTCTTGCGCGTGTCGCGGACGAGGAAGAGCACAACCAGCAGGAAAGCGGCGCACGAGAGCAGGGCGGCCGAGCCGCCGGGAACGCCGGCCGTCACTCCAGCGGAGGCGGCGACGGCGGAGGCGAGTGCGGCGGACGAGGCGATCAGGAGCATCCGCGACGCGCCGCGCTGTCCGCGCGCTGCGAAACCGAGGGATAGGGCGCCGCTCACGATCGTCGCCAGGGCCGCGCGCCCGTGCCACTCCTGTGTGCCCAGGTACGCCCCGGACCCCATGCCGCCCAGCACGCACAGCAGGCACGCGAGCGCCACAACCACGTGGGAGCGCACCCGGGCCGAGGCGTACGCCTCGTGGGAGGCGCGCGCGTTCATCGCCTTCGGCTTCGGCGGCTCTTGCTGGCGCCCCGGCAGCGCCACGGTCATCACCTCCCTGATGTCGATGAGCACGAAGGACCCGGCGCGTACAGTCAGCTGGGGCGAGAGCCACACCAGCGCCGCTCCTGCTGCGACCGCCAGGAACGCTGGGTGCGCCACCAGGGAGTTCCCGAGGATCATGAGGGTGGCGCACACGGTTGCCACGGCCCATGCCGCGCGGGGAACGGAGATCGCGTCCTCCACGCCCTCCACGCGCCGCACTCCGTAGGACAAGCAGTACAACAACCCGCCCCACGTCACGACGATGGGGGCGACGGCGGAGCCCACCGGATTGTCCGCCGGAACGATCTGCAGGCACGCCAGGCCGAACACGAGGCTGGCCGCCGCCACGCACTCCGTCCGCGCCCAAGCGGGGGCGATGTACCCGAGCACCAGCGCGTAAAAAACGCTCAGCGAGCCGAAGGCCAACCGGGACACCGGGTCGGGCTGCCACCCCCACACGAAGGGGCTCGCCAAGACGAACACCTCGACGAGCACCACTACCAACGCCGACCCCACCAGGGTCCCCGCGGATACAGCCCGGGCGCGCGAGGGGGAATCAGCCTCCGCCCCGGAGCTCTCGTGCGGGCTCCGGAATGGCCACCCCTCCTGGGAGAGCATCGCGGAGGGGTCCGCGACGAACACGATGACGTCCCCCGCCGCCACCTCGAACCCCACGCGGTCCGTCGGTTTCACCGCAGAGCCCGAGACCCGGCACAGGTGGACCCATGCGGGATCCACGCCCACCGAGCCGAGGGCCTCAGAAAGCGGGGTTCCCTGGGAGGCCGCGCAATCGCGCAAGGACGCGTCGGGCAGGCGGAGTGTGAAGGGCACCAGCAGATCTGACACGTCGCTCCTGTCTCTATTGTCTTTCATGACATACGGTTAGGATTCGCCGCTCCGTGTATTCTTCCACGTGTGCGGCGCCGTGTGCCAGTGCTGCCCGCGGCTCGTCCGCTCCCGCAGCGCCGCGGGACCACGGGGAGGGCCGGGCGGTTCCAGCAGGTATAATCAACCGGTAAAAATGTGTATCCGGAGGAGACATGGCGCGACTGGCCAGGAAGAAACAGGAATCCCTCAGGAAGAAGCAGGAACCTGAGGCCGTTGAGGAGAGCATTCCCACGCGGCCCCAGGGCGAGCTCGTCCTGGAGCCGCCGCCGGACCGTGAGGAGCCCCCCAACGCGTCCAACCTGCTCACCTCCATCGTCCCCATGCTCGGCTCGGTCGGCATGATGGCCTTCATGGCCCTCTCCCAAACGAACAACCCCAGGATGCTCTTCATGGCCGGGGCGATGGTCTTCGCGATGGTCTCCATGGTCGGCATGCAGATGTACCGCCAGGTCAGCACCTACCGCGCGAAGGTCGCCGACATGCGCGGAGAGTACCTGGCCTACCTGGCCGACACGCGCAGAGCCGTGCGCGACATGGCCAAGCAGCACTACCAGTACCTGCAGTACACCCTTCCCGAGCCCGACTCCTTGGTTCTGCTGGCCGAATCCGGGGCCCGCGTGTGGGGGAGGCGCACACAGGACGCCGGTTTCCTCAACGTCCGTCTCGGGCAATCCCAGCAGAAGCTCTCGAAAACCCTCAGGGCCCCGGAGATCGGAGTGCTCGCGAACCCCGATGTCGTCTGCCAGTCCGCCGTCGCGCGGTTCGTCGATGTCCAGTCCAACCTGGGTCTGGCCCCGTTCGGGGTCTACCTGGAACTCTTCCTCACCGTCGAGCTGTGCGGTCCCCGGAGGTACACCGAGGCGCAACTGCGCGCCATGGTCGCCCACTTGGCCGTCATGGTCCCGCCCGCGGATCTACGGATCGCCGTCCTGGCGGGCGAGGACACCATTGACCTGTGGGATTGGGTGAAATGGCTGCCCCACTCCCGCTCCGAGGACGTGGAGGACGCGGTGGGCCCGGCCCGCATGGTCTCGACGAGCGCGGAGGAGCTCGACGAGCTCATGGGCCCCAGCGTAGAGACGCGCGGCGAGTACCGGCGGGAGACCGTCGGAGGCGGGCCCAGGCCCCATATCCTCCTGATCGTCGACGGCGCCGAATACCCGTCGGACTGGATCCCCATGTCGGAGAAGGGGATGGAGAGCCTCACGCGGGTCGTCATCAGAACGACGTGGGAGGATTTGGAGACGCCGACCACCCTCAGGCTCATCCTGCGCGCGGGCAAAGGCGAGAAGGTCGTCGACGGGAAGCGCTCCGTGGTGCCGATGCCCCTCGGCCAGATCGTGCAGCAGGACACCACGCCAGTCATGTACCGTCCCGATCAGATGAGCATCGGTGAGGCAACGGCTGTCGCCCGGCGCCTCACGCGCTTCACCGAGGGAATGGCCCAGGCTGTCACCACCAAATCGGAGAAGAAGGCTTCCGCCGACCTCATGGACCTGCTGGGGCTGGGGGACGTGCGCCTCTTCGATCCGGACAAGCGCTGGCGCTACCGCAAGGGCCGCGAGTACCTGCGCGTCCCCTTCGGCCTGACCGACTCCGGGTCGCCCATCATTATCGACATCAAGGAATCGGCGAAGAACGGCATGGGCCCCCACGGCATGCTCATCGGCGCCACGGGCTCCGGCAAGTCCGAGGTGCTGCGCACCATGGTGCTCGCCATGGCCCTCACCCACGACCCCATCCAGCTCAACTTCGTCCTCGTCGACTTCAAAGGCGGCGCGACCTTCGCCGGCATGGACACCCTGCCCCACGTGTCCGCCATGATCTCCAACCTCGAGGAGGAGTCCTTCCTGGTCGCCCGAATGGAGGAGGCCCTCCAGGGCGAGATGAGCAGGCGCCAGGAACTGCTGCGGGCCGCTGGGAACTTCGCCAAAGTCGAGGAGTACGAGAACGCGCGCCGCGCAGGCAAGCACGACGGCCCGCCCCTGCCCGCCCTCTTCGTCATCATCGACGAGTTCTCGGAGTTGTTGGTCGCCCACGCCGACTTCATCAAGGTCTTCGAGGCCATCGGCCGCCTGGGCCGGTCCCTCTCCGTCCACCTGCTCTTCGCCTCGCAGCGCATCGACACGAAGGCCGGCGATCTCATGTCGCACATCTCCTACCGGATCGGCCTCAAGACCTTCTCCGCGGGCGAGTCCCGTTCCATCATCGGCTCGGACGCCGCATTCAAACTTCCGCCGCTGCCCGGATCCGGGTACTTGCTGGCCGGTGGTGAGGAAATGGTGCGTTTCCGCGCCTCGTACGTGGCCGCTCCGCCGCGCAACGCGGTGAAAGTCGCCGACGAGGCGGCTTCGGAGGACGAGCAGGTCCGGCACATCCTGCCCTTCCTGGCCGACAGGGTCGGATCCGATGAGGCGGTCGTTATCGAGAGGAAGGCACTGCCCTCCTCCCAACAGGCGGGCCGGGAACGCCAACCGGGATCGAAGGTCCCACCGTCGGGCGCCGCGCCCGTGCCGGAGGCGGAGGCCGCGCCCGACTTCTCCCAGTACGCCGACATGAGCCAGCTCGACATTGCCGTGAAACGGATGGAGGGACACGGACTGGCCGCGCACAAGATCTGGCTGGAGCCTCTGGACACGCCCCCCACGCTGGACATGCTTTTCGGGGACCTGGCTGCGGATCCACGCCTCGGACTGGTGTCGCAGACGTGGCGCGGGAAGGGGCCCCTGCGGATCCCGATGGGCATCGTGGATCTGCCCCGTCAGCAGAAGCAGGAGCCCCTCGAGTACGACTTCTCCGGCGCCAAGGGCCACGGAATCGTGGTCGGCAGCCCGATGACCGGCAAATCCACGGCCTTGCGCAGCCTTGTCATGTCCCTGGCCCTCACCGCCTCCCCCTTGGAGGTGCAGTTCTACGTCCTGGACTTCGGCGGGACCTTCTCGTCCATGCGGAATCTGCCGCACATCGCGGGTATAGCGGCTCGCGGCGACAACGAGCGCGCGACTCGTATTCTGGCGGAGATCGAGGCCATTCTGGCGGACCGCGAGGCGTACTTCCGCAAGAACGGCATCGACACCATGAGCGACTACCGCCGAATGCACGCGGCCGGCGAGGCGGACGACGGCTACGGCGACGTGTTCCTCATCTTGGATGGATGGGCCACCTTCAAGGAGGAGTATGACGGCGAGGACCGGCGCGTGGGGCGCATGATGGAACGCGCCCTGAACTTCGGCGTCCACCTGATCGTCGGTGCGGGGCGCTGGCTCGACCTGCGCATGGACATCCAACCCCTTTTCGGAACGAAGATCGAGTTGCGCGTCGATGACGAGTCCTCCTCGATCATCGACCGGCAGGCCAAGAAGAACGTGCCCGTCGACCGCCCGGGCCGCGGCCTCGACATGGACGCGCACCAGATGCTGCTCACCTTGCCGCGTATCGACGGGGACCGTGACCCCGAGACCCTCAGTGAGGGGGTGCGCAAGTCGATCACCATGATCAATTCCGCCGCGAGGGGCATGCACGCGCCGCGCCTGCGGCTGTTGCCCGAACGGGTCGGAGTGCGCGAACTGCTGGCCGCCATCCCCGAGCTCAGCCGTCCGATGGCCGAGCTGGAGGCAGAGTACACCCGCGCGCTCGCCGAGGAGGCCGCCGCCGCGCGGGCAGCCGCCCCCGAGGGGGAGGAAGTCGAAGAGGCGCCCCTGGAGAAGCCCCCGGTCCCACTGCACGACAAGTGCCTGGTACTGGGCGTGGAGGAGCGGCGCCTCGGACCGTTGGTCTTCGACCCCCTCAAGGACCAGCACATCTTCACGATCGGCGACGGCGAGTCGGGTCGGAGTTCGTTCATCCGTCTGATGGCGCACGAGATCATGCGCACCAACACGCCGAAAGAGGCCAAGCTGGTGGTTGTCGATCCCCGCCGTTCCCTGTTGGGCGAGATCCCTGATGAGTACCTGCTCGCCTACCTCTCGCTCAACGACGACATCGAGGGGGAGCTTCGCGCGATCGCGGGCGCGATCACGAAGAAGCGCGCTCCGGGCAAGGACGTGACCGTCGCGCAGTTGCGCGACCGCTCGTGGTGGTCGGGCCCCGAGGTCTGGGTGCTCGTCGACGACGCGGAGATGCTGACGAGCGGTATGAGCAACATGCTGCAGCCGCTCGACTCGCTGCTGGCCCAAGCCAGGGACGTGGGTCTGCACATGGTGCTGGCGCGGCGCACGGGCAGCGGCGTTATGAGCGATCGATTCGTCACGAAACTCCGCGAACTCGGTGGGACCGGCCTGATCCTCTCGGGCAATCCCGACGACGGAACAGTCATCGCGCGCGTGAAGGCCGTGCCCTCGAGGCCGGGGCGCGCGCAGGTTGTGGCGCGCAGTTCCAGTGTTTACCGCGCGCAGATCGCATGGCAACCGCAATCGGAGTGAAACCGGATCGGACGCGGGCCCGGTAGAATCCTCACTGGAACCGATCAACGAAAGGGCGGCAAGATGGGGACTGTTGTGAAGAGGCTGGGAGGCGTCATCGTGGTCGCCGTGATGACGTGCGCCCTGGCGGCGTGCGGGCAGCTCGGCGGGGGGGCCTCCTCCAACAAGCCCCTCGACCAGCTCGAGAACCTCGGGGCCGGGACGAAAGCGGACTACCAGAGCCGCATGGACCAGGCCTCGGAGGCGGACAAGAAGACGATCCTCGCCGAGGCGAACCAGGTCAATGCCGTGGTCGGCGCCGAACTGGTCCTCGACGACCCCTCGGCGAAAGGCGGGAAGTTCCAGCTCAAGGACGATAAGACGGTCGTCATGGACCAGAGCATCGCCCCCCTGATGTCCAACGCCACCAACTGGCGGGTCGGGGACCGGTCCATCGACCTGTGCGCGGACGCCGACTGCGAGTACTACTCGTCGTGGACGGTCGCACCGAAGACCGGGTCGGGGGGCGGCGGCCTCAGCGGCTACACGCTGACGCTGCTCATCGAGAACGAGGCGGAGGCCGCCAACGTCAATGTGACCAGGGAGTTCGCCCTGGGCAAGTGAGGCCCGCGCGCGGGCCGTCCCGTGCCCTGCCCGAAGGCCTCCTCGTCCCCCGGGCCGAGCCCCTGTGCGGCCGGGCCCGGCCGCTGGTGCCGTCGATGGCGGGCGCAACAGGCCCCCGCCCTCGGATCCCACCTGGTGAGACAGTTCATTATTTGATTACTTTCACTTCCGTCGCGCCCGCTGATCGGGGCGAAAGTCCGTCTCGGGGGCTCTTCCGCTCCGGCATGATGGGCAGTGGTCGGATTTGTCGAATGGCAGTGGGACCCCGCGTTAATTAGTGTGTACCCCGGCCCGAAACGCTTACTTGGCAACTCTCTATGGAGTAACGACTCGTGCGACACTAGGGAGACGGGCCTGAAATCCGACCAGCGGCACGTGATGAAAGGTGGGGATGGGCTGTGAGAGGCATGAAGCGCCGGATGCCTGCGCTGTTCGTCATCACTGTGGTGCTGTTCGTGTCGGTCCTTGGTCTTTTGTACAAGGGCATGGAGGTCACCCACGTCGATGTGGACGACGGCGGCATCTGGGTCATCGACAAATCCAAACAGATGGTCGGCCATCTCAACTACGACGCCCGCGTCCTCGACGGCGCCCTGAGGGCGGAGTCCGCGAACTTCGACATCGGGCAGGCCGGCGAGACGGTCACTATGACGGACCGGGCGACCTCGACGATCGCCCCCATCAACGTCACCGCCGTGGCGCTCGGCTCGGCGACCCCGCTCCCCTCGGGGGCGGTCGCCACACAGGGCGGGGACACCCTCGGCGTCTACAATCCCGCCGAGGGGACCTTCTGGGTGACCAGCGCGAAGGGCCCGGTCGCCGCGGACCTGGGGGACGGGGCCGCGCTCGACAGCGGCGAGGGTGCGGGGGCCTCGACGGTGGCCGTCGACGGCACCGCGTTCTCCCTCAGCGCCTCGGACGGCACTCTGGTCACAGTCGCACCAAAAGGAACCGTCCAGTCGGTCAATAAGTCCCGGATCAAGGGGATCGACCCCGCCGCGACCCTCGCGATGACGGCGGTCGGCAATCATCCGGTCGCATTCGATACCACGGGCAATATTCTGTACTTGCCGAACGGTCAGGCGTACAGCCTCACCGACTACGGCATCGCGCCCGGCGCCGTGCTCCAACAGCCCGGCGCCGACGCGGACTCCGTCTACCTGGCCACCCCCACGAGCCTCGTCGGAGTGCCCCTCAAAGGCGGGGAGCCCTCCGTCGTCGACACGGGCGCCAGCGGGAGCCCCGCCGCCCCCGTGTGGCACATGGGCTGCGCCTACGGCGCATGGTCCGGCAGCGGCGCCTACCTGCGCTCGTGCGCCGATCCCAGCAAGGACACCAACGACGTCGTCGACACCCTCAAATCCGCTCGCGAAGTCGTCTTCCGCACCAACCGCTCCGCCATCGTCCTCAACGACGTGGCCCTCGGATCCGTGTGGCTGCCCGACGAGAACATGACCATCGTCGACAACTGGGACGAAGTCGAGCAGCAGCTCGCCGAGTCCGAGGAGGAGGAGCAGACCACCGACCTCATCGACGAAGTCGAAGACCCCGAGCGCAAGGAGCAGAACACCCCGCCCGACGCCGAGGACGACGAGTTCGGCGTCCGCCCCGGGCGCTCCACCCTGCTGACCGTCCTGGACAACGACTCCGACTCCGACGGCGACGTCCTCACCGCCCGCGCGACCTCCAGCCCCGGCTTCGGGACGGTCCTCTCCACGCGGGGAGGGCGCGCCCTCCAGATCACCGATGTCGCCGACTCGCAGACGGGGTCCACCAGTTTTACCTACGAGGCCTCGGACGGGCAGGACACCGACTCCGCCACCGTCCGCGTCTCCGTCCACCCGTGGAGCGAGAACGCCGCGCCCGAGCAGAGGACCGTCCCCACCGTCAAGATCGGGCAGGGCGCGCAGATCCAGTACAACGTCCTGGGCGACTGGCGCGACCCCGACGGCGACCAGGTCTTCCTCCAGGACGCCCAGGCCCCCGAGGGCCTCTCCGTCCAATTCGCCGAGGACGGCACCCTGCAGATCCGCGAGCTCGGCGCGGGGGCCGGTCCCAAGACCGTGGACCTCACCGTCTCCGACGGGCGCGCGCAGGGCAAAGGAACGCTCAAGGTCGACGTGCAGGAGCCCGGCAACCAGGCCCCGTCGGCCAACGCCGACTTCTACGTGGCGCGCGAGGGCGAGACCATCACCCTGGACCCGCTGGCCAACGACACCGACCCCAACGGCGATCCCCTGCGGCTCGTCGGGATCTCGGCCCCCGCCTCGGTCACCGCCCTGCCCGACCTGGAGGCCGGGACCATCGACTTCACGGCGACCGCCCAGGGGACCTACCAGTTCAGCTACACGGTCACCGACGGCGCCGATCAGAAGATCGGCATCATCCGCGTCGACGTCATCCCCGCGGACGAGGCCTCCGGGCCCATCGCCGAGGACGACCTGGCGGTCCTGCCCGCGGGCGGATCCGTTCTGGTGGCGCCGCTGGGCAACGACACCGACCCCTCCGGCGGCGTCCTAGTGGTCCAGTCCGTCGACGTCCCCGCTGACTCCGGGCTCGAAGTGGCCCTGCTGGACCGCCACCTGCTGCGCGTCAGCTCGCCAGCGGGGATCGGGGAGTCCGTGTCCTTCACCTACACGGTCTCCAACGGCTACGGCTCGGCCACGGCCCGGGTGCTCGTCGTCCCCGGCTCCGAGACGAACTCCTCCCTGCCGCCTGTCCTGCAGCCCGACACCGTCAAGGTGCGCGTCGGCGACGTCGGCACCGCCTCCGTCCTCGACAACGACCGCTCGCCCGGGGGGCTCAGCCTCTCGGTGGAACCCACCCTGAACTACGAGGCGAACCCCTCGGTCGGCACCCCCTTCGTCACCGGGAACGAGGTCCGCATCGAAGCGGGCGGCACCCCGGGCACGCTTTCCGTCGTCTACTCGGTCATCGACTCCTCCGGGAACACCGCCGCCTCGACGGTCACCTTCGAAGTGGTCCCCGACTCCGAGGCCAACAACCCGCCCAGGCCCAAGGCCCTCACCGCGTGGGCGGCCAGCAAACAGACGACGCGCATCCCCGTGCCATTGGCCGGGGTCGACCCCGACGGGGACTCCGTGTGGCTGGTCGGCACCGACCAGCAGCCCACCAAGGGCACGGCGGTGGTACGAGACTCCTGGCTGGAGTACACGCCCGCCGAGGGCACCTCGGGCACTGACGTCTTCACCTACGTGGTCGAGGACCGCCGGGGCGCGCGCGGCACCGCGCGGGTCCGCGTCGGCATCGCGCCCCCCGCTTCCCTCAACCAGAACCCCGCTGCCGTGCCCGACACCGTCCTGGTGCGCCCCGGCCGCCAGGTGTCCGTCAACGTCCTGGCCAACGACGTGGATCCCGACGGGGACCCCCTCGCCCTGGACGCGGACGGCCTCACGGCCTCCGACCCCAGGCTGGCGCCCACCGCCTCCGGTGACTTCGTGACGATCACGACGCCCGAGGCCGAGGGGACCTACCTGGTGTCCTACGGCGTCTCCGACGGGCGCGGCGGCAGCTCCCGCGGGCAGTTGACCGCCTACGTCTCCGCGAACGCCCCCCTGAAGGCGCCCATCGCCCGCGACGACTCCCTCTCCTTCGACAGACTGCCCTCCGACGGCTCCGCCGCGCGCGTGCGGGTCACTGAGAACGACGAGGACCCCGACGGCAGCGTCTCCGACCTGGTGGTCACCACCTCCGACCCGGGCGTCGTCGTCGACGGCCAGGACCTGCTCATCACCCCCCAGGCGAGCAGGCGCCTGGTCGTCTACACGGTCACGGACTCCGACTCCCTGTCCAACTCCGCGGTCGTCTCCGTCCCCGGACTGGACTCCACGCCGCCAACGGTCAGATCCGAGGGCATGCCCATCGAGATGAAAGCGGGCGAGAGCCGCACCCTGGCCCTGGCGGACTACACCACCGTGCGTCCCGGGCGCTCGGCGCGCCTGTCGGAGGGCGGATCCATCGTCTCCTCCAACGGCATCGACCAGGCCGTGGCCAACGGGGAGGGCTCCGTGGACGTCCACGCGCGCGAGGGCTTCTCGGGCAGCGCCACGGTCTCCCTCGACGTCTCCGACGGATCCTCCAGCGACTCGGGGGCACTGAGCGCCAGGCTGTCCCTGACCTTCATCGTCCGGCCCGCGTCGAACCAGCCGCCCACGCTCACGCCCACGCCCGTCCGGGTCGGCGCGGGGGAGGATCCCGTCACGCAGAACTTGGCGCTCGCGGTCACCGACCCCGACGGCGCCAACCCCCGGGACTTCGCATACGCGCTGGTGTCCAAGCCCGACAGCGTTTCCGCCTCCGTTTCCGGGACTGCGCTGACGGTGTCGGCCCCTGCGGGGACGGCAACCGGTGCGGCGGGCTCGATCGTGGTGAGCGTCGACGACGGCTCCGGTCCCGTCCAGGCCTCCGTCCCCGTCGAGGTCGTCTCCACGACGAAGCCGAAGATGCAGGTCAGCCCCATCCAACTCGAGGTTGAGCGCAACGGGTCGGTCACCGTGGACGTGGCGTCCAGGAACGTCATCGGCGCCATCGGCCCCGTCCAGGTGGTGGACTCCGGCCCTGGAGTCGCCGCTGGGAGCGCGAGCACCGTGACCTGGAGTGGGACTTCCGTCACCATCACACCCGATCCAGCGAAGGCCGAATTCACCTACCAGTACAGCATCACGGACGCGCCCGGGGACAGCAGCCGCACGGTCTCCAACACCATCACCGTCAAGGTCAGGCAGACCAAGCCCGCTGCGCCCGTCAGCGTCCGCGCGGAGAGCCGGGGCGGCGCCCAGGGGGTCGGAGCCGCCGGCCTCTTCATCAAGAATGCGGATCAGGGCGCCGACTTCGTCGTCAAGGGCTACCGGGTGACCGACGTGAACACGGGGACTGGCTACGACTGCGAGCCGCAGATGCCCTGCCTCGTCTCCCCGCTCGGTCCGGGGCCCCACTCCTTCACAGCCGTCGTGAGGACCAACAAGGGCGACTCGGCTCCTTCAGCCCCGTCGAACACCCTCGACTTCTCGCCCGATCCGTCCGGCGTGCGGCGCCTCCAGGTGACTCCGGGCAACGGGAGCCTCACCGCGAGCTGGAGCGCCCCCGATCAGCAGGGCAGCGGCATCGTGAACTACGAGGTGGCCGTGACGGGCAGCGGCGGCGGCACCGTGCAGGTCCCCGCCTCCCCGACCTGGTACACCAGGAGCGGACTGACCCCTGGTGAGTCGTACACGGTCTCGGTCGTCGCGATCGACACGAACAGCAGGCGCTCGGCGGCGGTCTCCACGCGGGTCACCCTCCCCAGCGCCCCGGAACCCCCCCGTGACCTGAAGGCGATGGTAGTGGGGGGGACCGGCGACGGCACCACCAGCTTCAACGTGACGTGGAAGCTGGGGTCCCACCACTCCTCCGGCTGGGCGGACGGCACGGTGTCCGTCGACTCCCGGCCGTACCCGGTCAGCGCGGGCGCGACGCAGAAGGAGGTGTCGGTGCCCTCCGGCGGCTCCGCCACCATCACGGTCACCGTGGTCAACGCGGACGGGTACTCGAACGCGGCGTCGATCAGCGTGTCCACCCTGGTCAAGAACCCGCTGCCCCCGACGGCGCCCGTCCTCAAGCCCACCGGCAACGCCGGTGAACTACAGGTCGTGGGCCTGGCCAAGGTCCCCGGCAACGGGTACGAGGCGAGGCAGCTGACCCTGCGCTACGCCCGTTCCGAGGCCGCGTGCGCGGCTGGTGACGAGGTGGAGGACGGGGAGGTCATCGGGGGACTGGGCGCCTCCAACACGCCGGTCACCCTGTTCTTCTGCCAGACCGCCACCGCAGTCGACGCGACCAAGGTCGTCTCGTCCGCCACATCGGCCTCGGGGACCCCCAAGGCCGGCAACGTGCCCAAGTTCAAGGTCAAGGCCAAGGCCGATGGGACGAGCATCAGAGCGACGTGGAACATCCCGGCGGACGCCGACATCGTCAGGGCGCACGCTTCGATCAAGGAGGGGGGCGTTGCGCCCCAGTTCGGCTCGCCGCCCCCCTCGTCGGCTGTCTTCTCCGGCCTCGCCCCGCTCAACAGGTACACGGTCGTGGTCACGCTGACGAACGCCTCGGGCGCCGAGCGCACCGTCGAGAAGGAGGTGTGGACCGAGGAGGACCCCCAGTACATCGAGGAGACATGGGGAGGCCTGGGCAGTTGCTGGGGCACGCCGTGCGGGACGTTCAGCATCTCAGCGACCAGGGCGGACCAGTTCGCCCCGGACGCGACGCTCATGTGCTACGTGTACACCTATCAGGACGAGGACCACCCGCGCAAGCGCGGCAAGTGGCGGCTCGACGCCAAGGGCAACTGGACGGTGACGGGCCTGCCCACCCAGGCGACCTCAGCGGGCGCTTTCGCGGGCATGGACCGGCATGTGACCAGTTGCTGGGTGGAGGACGATGACGACGACTGAGTGCTCTGTAGCACCTATACTTTGTTGGGAATTATTCTTTGAGGAAGGACATGAATGACGCTCTCGACCGAACAGGCGGGTGAATTCGCGCAGGTCTTCAAAAGCCTCGTCGACGCCATCTCCAGCGCAGTCCTGGACAAGCAGCAGGTCGTGCGCCTGGCGCTCACCTCCCTGTTCTCGGGCGGGCACCTGCTGCTCGAGGACGCGCCCGGAACCGGGAAGACCGCCCTGGCCAGGGCGCTGTCCGCCGTCATCGACGGCTCCCACTCCCGCATCCAGTTCACACCCGACCTGCTGCCCTCCGACATCACGGGCGTCAACATCTACGACCAGTCGAACGGCCGGTGGGTCTTCCGGGCCGGCCCCATCTTCGCCTCCATCGTCCTGGCGGACGAGATCAACCGCGCCTCGCCGAAAACCCAGTCCGCCCTCCTGGAGGTCATGGAAGAGGGCCAGGTCACCGTCGACGGCGTCTCCCGCCCCGCTCCCACCCCCTTCATGGTGATCGCCACCCAGAACCCCGTGGAGCAGGCCGGCACCTACCCGCTGCCCGAGGCCCAGCTCGACCGCTTCCTCATGAAGGCATCCGTCGGATACCCCTCCCGCGCCGCGATGGTCGAAGTCCTGGCAGGATCGGCCGCCCCCGACCGCTCCCGCCTGCTGCGCCCCGTCGTGGGCGGCGACGACATCGACCACTGGTCGCGCGTCGTCGCCGACAACTTCGCCGACACCGCCGTCCTCGACTACGTCGCGGCGCTGGCCGAGGCCACCCGTGAGGACGAGTCGGCGCTGCTGGGCGTGTCCACCCGCGGCGCCATCGGCATGGTCCGCTGCGCCCGCGTGTGGGCCGCCGCCCAAGGGCGCACCTTCGTGCTGCCCGACGACATCAAGGCCCTCGCCGTGCCCGTCTGGGGCCACCGCATCGTCGTCGACCCCGACGCCGCGTTCTCCGGGGCGACCTCCCAGGGGATCATCACGCGCGCGCTCACCGGCGTCTCCGCGCCCTCGCTCGGGAGCTGAGGGCCGGTGAGGGGGGTCGTCCGCGCGCTCGGCCGGGGGCTGTCCATCGTGACGCCCACCGGATGGGCACTGCTCACCCTGGTCGCCCTGTCCGTCCTGGTCGGCCTCACCCTCCAATGGTCCGAGGCGGCCACCATCACAGCCGCCAGCCTGGTCGTCATCGTCATCGCCGCAGTGCGCGTCGCGTGGCGCCCCCCGCACATCGTCGCCATCGACATCACCAACGAGCACATCATCGCCGGCCAGAGCACCGTCGGCCAGCTCACCGTCACCAACGGGAGCGCCCGCTCCGCGCGCACCGGCATCATCGAAGTCCCCATCGGCGCGGGCCTCGGGGAGTTCGTGGTCCCCCCGCTGCGCGCCCGGGGCAAATGGGAGGACATCTTCCTGGTCGGCTCCAAACGGCGGGGCGTCATCGAGGTCGGTCCCGCGCGCTCCGTGCGCACCGACCCCCTCGGCCTCGTGCGCCGCGTCCGGGAGTGGGGGGAGCCGGTCGTCCTGCACGTCCACCCCCGGACCGTGCGCGTCCCCTTCGACGCCACAGGCTTCCAAGTCGATATCGAAGGGGTCGTCACCGCGAAACTGTCCAGTTCCGACGTGTCCTTCCACGCGCTGCGGGACTACGAGCCCGGCGATGACCAGCGCTCCGTCCACTGGGCGTCCAGCGCGCGCCTGGGCAAGCTCATCGTCCGCCAGTACGAGGAGACCCACCGCTCCCACCACCTCGTCATCCTCGACAACACGGAGGGCTCCTGGGATCAGGACCCCTTCGAGACCGCGGTCTCCGCCGTCGCCTCCCTGGGGCTGGCCAACCTGCGCGAATCCCGGACGGTGTCCCTGGCGACCGCCTCCGAGTGGATCCCCACCACCTCGGCCATGCGGATGCTCGACGCCCTCGCAGAGCTGGGGACCGCGCCCAGAGGGGACTTCCTCCGCCGGGTGCGCGAAGTCATCGACGACCGCCCCGGCGCCTCCGCGGTCACCATCGTCGTGCCCGCCTCCACCACCGACGAACAGGCCGCCCACCTGTCCCGCCTGACGCCCGTGGACGTCCCCGTCTCGATCGTGCGCATCGACCCCTCCGCCGACCGGGGCAGGAGCGCCGTGGGCGGCGGCGTCCTGCTCGACTGCCCCACCCTCAAGGACCTGCCCAGGCTGATCATCGCCGGAGGCCTGACGTGAGCGAATCCATCGAGATCACACGGAAACGCGTGCACAGCGCCGCCGCCGAGGAGGTCCCCCCGCCCCCCGCCCCCGGCGAGAACGTCGCCTGGGCGGCCACCGCGGTGCCCTCGGGGCGCTACGGCAGCGCCAGGACCACGCGC
>ERZ773073.267-NODE-267-length-29728-cov-3.954302_pt1 | contig 29728 bp, 27 predicted proteins | sample MGYA00580616_ERZ773073 | MGnify/ENA primary metagenome ERZ773073 (study PRJEB29015, sample SAMEA2737960) | human oral metagenome | biome: human oral; feature: human-associated habitat; material: dental | place: China | collected 2131 ...
ACCTTGTGTTTCGTGACGAATATCCGGATGCGCGTTCAGCTTCTCGCGCAACTGACGGAAGGTGATGCCTTCGACGAATGTAATTTCAGCCATCAACACATCGCCGCGCGTCAGTTTGTCCAGCAGCTCCAGGGCATTGATTCCACGGGAGATTTCATAATTCCCCGCCTTGATGGCCGCTTCGGCGCGTCTAAATTTGCCCAGTGCGGCAAACACACGTGGCTCGATGCCGACACCGGCGGCACGGATGTCCTGCGCCGCGCGCCACAGACTGCTGCCGGGCGACACCTGGAATTCGACCCGCTCACTCGGTAGCGACAAGGGTGAAGTCACGTACCAATAGAGTGCGCTGCCTGCAAGCACGCCGATCATGACGCCCGACAGACACAGCTTCAACAGGAATTTGAGAAATTTCAGCATGTGATCAAAGCAGCATTGATAGGCCAAAAAAGTAGCGAAAAAGTGGCAAACAAAAATCGGCAAAGTGAATCGCTTTTGCTGCGTTAGAAACATTGACAGCGGCGCTATGATAGCCGAAAGGTTCTCCGCGAGACACGCCGCACCGGACGAAGCCGCATGGAACCGACGGCGGGCACTCCAGTCGAAATTGAAAAAAATGGGGGATTCTTCTCGCCTCCCTACTCCATACCAAAGGAAAACCGATGAACACCGAAAGCCTTACGAAAACTCCCATGAACATGACGGATAACGTCCCAACCGACACACAGCCCAATCCGGAATGGCTCGCTTTTCTGCGGACACGCGGCGCGCGCGAAAATGGAGCGCAAATTACAGACTTTGGCCAACCGGAAGAAGAACTGGCGGAGCTGACGGCTGCATGCCACAGTACACTGCTGGTTCCGCTCACCCACCTTGCCCTGCTCGACTGCACAGGCGAGGACGCGCAAAGTTTTCTGCAAAACCTGACGACGAACGATGTGGTGCACCTGCCTGCCGACGGTGCACAGCATTCAGCCTGGTGTTCGCCGCAAGGACGCATGCTGGCCAGCTTCATCCTTTACCGTCAGGGCGCCGGTTTCCGCGCCCTGCTCGCTGCCGACCTGTGCACGGCCACGCTGACCGGGTTACGGAAATACATCCTGCGTGCGAAAGTCCGGCTTAATGCCCTATCCGGTAGCCACGTCCTGTTGGGACTGGCCGGCATGCAGACAGAAGCCGCGCTGCACGCCGCCGGACTTGCCCTGCCCACACGGCCCATGACGACGATTGCCGGCACAACGGCCACGGTCATCCGCCTCGGTAATATCGACGGCACGAACAGCGCTCATGGCAGCCATGACGCCGCTGATGCGAAATGGCCACGCTGCATCATTGCTGCCGAAACCACCGCCGCACCCGCGCTGTTTGATGCGTTGGCCGGAAGCGCCCGTCCTGCGGGCATTTCCGCCTGGCAGCGTTTCGACGTGCAAACGGGCGTGGCCTGGATTACCGCCGCGACGCGGGATGCCTTTGTACCGCAGATGCTCGCCTTCGACAAAATCGGCGGCGTCAGCTTCAACAAAGGCTGCTACCCGGGGCAGGAAATCATTGCCCGCGCGCACTATCTCGGCAAGGTCAAGCGCAGTCTTTATCGTCTGCACAGCGAAACACCGCCTTCGGCCGGCGAAGCTATTTACCCGACCGACAGTCTGGAAACCTGTGGCACCGTCGTGCAGGCCGCGCCAGATGGCCAAGGGCATTCCGGTTACATCGCGCTCGCCGTAATCAAAGACAGCGTTGCGCAGGCTGCGCAGTCCGCTGCGGCATCACTGACCGCAGCAGGTAAGCTCATCGATGCGGTCGAAACCGTCGTAGATGAATCGGCATCCGCATAAAACCGCTGCACAACAGCCAATATCGGTACCCGGTATTGCCCTTTTCTTGCCCGAGTCCAAACCCGAAAACGACTCACCAGAAACCGCATGTTCTCGGCTTTGCCATGTGCCTGATGCTGATGACCCGGCAAGCGCGCGTATCTCCCGGCAAGTGCACTGGCAGCCGCTCACCGTGACGCATTTTATGGCCCACTTATTACATCGGCCGCTTTCTGCCCGGATGCTCTTTAAACCCTCACTGGCGGCTGGCTGAACACCATGCACAACGCCCGTCGCAGCCCTGACAAACGGCCGTGATTACCATCTATTGCAACACGGCGATACGTCTTTGCTCAGCGTGCAGGTAATCTGCGCGTTGAAGGCCAATTGGCGCTTTAGCTTTCCGGGCGACCATGCTTGCACAGAACCGGTATTGGCCAGATCGCCACGAAGCCCCGTATTGACGGGCTTTTCAACGACAGATTAGCGATGTCCTGGCTTCAGCGCTCCGCCACCCAAGGCGTTTTTGCGCGTACACTGGTGTCTTCACCGGGGAAATCCGCCAAAAAGCTTGCCACGTTCTTGGGATTGCCAGCCAGCAGCATCACGCCTGATGAGAGTGTAAGCGCATGACACGTCAGCAACAGTGGGAACGGCTTCAGGAAGAAGCTGATTTCGATGTCGCCATTCTTGGCGGCGGCGTTAATGGCGCTTGCCTGTATGACACCCTTTGCCGTCATCGTTATAAGGTTCTGCTGATTGAACGCGGCGATTTTGCTTCCGGATCAAGCCAGTCCTCCGGGATGATGGTCTGGGGCGGTCTGCTTTACCTGAAAAATTTTGATTTCTCCACGGTTTTGCAGCTCTCCCACGACCGCGACCGGATGATTGCCCAGAAAGCAGGCTGGATGAAGCCAACCATGATGCGTCTCATTTCCTCGGCCAAAGATCGGCGTGCTGCATGGTGGCTGTATTCCGGGCTATGGTTTTACTGGCTGATGGGTCTGGGCCGTCGACACAGGCCGTACATTGAGGCGGTTTTTCCCGAAATGGCGATGCTTCGTCCCGGTGTGGCGCAAAAATCGCTGTGTTATGAGGAGGCTTTCCTCAATGAATCGGATGCACGCTTCGTTTTTCGCTGGATTGCCGCACAACGTACCCCCGGACAGATTGCCCTCAACTATTGCAGAACCCGGGGAAGCTACGCAGCTAAAGAAAAACGGTGGTGCCTGGAACTGACCGATGCTTTGTTGGGCAATACACATAAAATCCGGGCATCAATGGTTGTCAACTGCGCCGGGGTCTGGACAGATCGGATCAACGCCGAGTTTGGCATCGACTCCCCTTTCCGTCACGTCTTGAGTAAAGGCGTGTATCTGGGGCTTCCCCGCTCCGGGGAACATCATTCTTCCCTGTTTTTCGAGCTTAACGATCAGGATGATGTGATTACGCATGTGCCGTGGGGGCCAATTGCCCTGTGGGGGCCGACCGAAACCCCCGTACAAAGCATTGAGGAAGGCTTTTCCACAACCCGCGAAGACATCGACTTTCTCTTGGAACAATACGCCTTGCGTTACCGTGAACCGATCGGCATCGGCGATGTTGTCTCGGTGCGCTGCGGCATACGGCCTTTAGTGGTGGATAAATCGTACACGCTGGATTGCTATCCGCTGGACCTGTCGCGTCGGCAAGAAATCGTCCAGCATCATGACAGACCCTGGATTTCCTGTTATGGCGGAAAACTCACCGGCTGCATGCATATGGCAGAAATGGCGCTGCAGCGCATCAAATGCTCAATTGCCCCGACGGGGGAAGCCCGCAACGGTGTTTCGGACGGAGAGATGCATGTCCGGCAAACCCGCTTCCCGTGCATCGACCAGCAGGTTGTTTCACCCGCCTGGAGTGTTGAACATGAACAATGTTGCACCTTGGAGGACTACTTGCGGCGCAGAACCAATATTGCGCAGTGGACGGCGTGCGGCGGTCTGGGCAAAAATGATGCGTATGCCAGGACACTCAGAGACATCGCGCTCGAAATTGCCGGCGGCGAGGTTCAACGCGCTGCACGGCTATTTGACGATTGCCGCAAAAAGATGATGAATAGTCTGTCCCCCCTGTTCACCGAATCAAAAACCCCTGAGACTGTATCGAGGCACATCCAATGAACCATCTAACCAACGCCCCAACTGGCGAGCGACCGGCCATTCTTGGCGGCAATCCGGCCGTCACACTGGATCAGGAGGCCGCCAACCGCTGGCCCGTCCTGACGACGGACGATGAGCAGGCGGTCATCCAAATTCTGCGTGATGGCGACATTTCAACTCATCCCGTGATTCGGCAACTGGAACAGGATTACCGAGAATTTTCGGGTCTGCCCTATGCGCTTGCACACTGTAACGGCACGTCGGCGCTGATGTCCGCTTTCTGGGCGATTGGTCTTCAGCCAGGAGATGAAGTGTTGGTGCCTTCGGCCACTTTTTGGGCATCTGTTCTCCCATTGGTCTGGCTGGGCGCCGTGCCGGTTTTTTGCGAAAGCGAACCTGAGCGGCTCGGCCTCGATCCGGTCGATATGGAAAAAAGGATCACCGCGCGCACCAAGGCCATCGTTGTCGTGCATTTGTGGGGTATGCCGTCAAAAATGACAGCAATCAAAGCCCTGGCGCAGAAACATCACCTCAAAATCATCGAAGACGCATCGCACGCACAAGGCGCCTCATGGCGGGGCCAGGCGTGCGGCACCCTGGGCGATATTGCCGTGTTCAGCCTGCAAGGCGGCAAACTGGCGCCCGCTGGCGAAGGCGGCATGCTGTTGTGCAAGGATAGGGATTATTGGGAGCGTGCGGTCTGCTTTGGCGATATTACCCGCATCATCGAACTGGAAACGCCCGCGCGCCGCTTTGCCGCCACCAGCTTCGGCATCAAGACGCGAATTGCGCCTGTCTCCGCTGCCATCGCCCGCACCCAACTGGCCAGGCTTGCCGAAAACAACCAACTTCGCAACAGCAATCTGCAATACCTTTCAGCCGGGCTGGAAGCCTTGGGCATTCATACCTTTCTTCCCCCGTCCCATGTCGAACGGGTCTATTTTGAATATCTGGTCAGACCCGATTTCGCTTCGATTGGCTTGTCGAAACAATCTTTCATCAAGGCGCTACAGGCGGAAGGCTGCCTGGCCGCCCTGCCCCGCTACCCGCTGCTGCATCAGCAGCCCTTCTTCACTGAAGGGGCATTCATGGCAGTCATGCGTCCCCAGGGCGGACAAACACCGGATTATTCATCGGTGTCACTTCCCGTCACCGAAGCCGCCAACGATAGCATGATGAAACTCCCTTCTTTTCCCTGGGCTTCACGTGAATTGCTGGATCAGTATCTGACGGCGTTCGAGAAAGTGATTCGGCACGCTGACAAAATCGCCCAGCATCTCGATGAAAAAAGATGATCCGGCCAAATGGGCGTGCGCTGTACCCCTTTCTGAATATAGTTTTTCATGGAGCGCACATTTCGATCATCCTTTTCGCCCTGCTTGGCTGGGCGCTGCCCTCGCTGCGACAACTGCATCTTGCCTTGCTCGGACTGACTCTGGGTTCATGGTTCATTCTTGGGCAATGGCTGGGAATCGGTTATTGCCCCATTTCGGATATGCACTGGAAGCTTAAGGAATCCTTCGGTGAAGGACGCCCCGAAGGAACGTACATCCACTACGTACTGCAGAAACTAACCGGCAAAACACTGAGCTCTCCGCGCGTAGACAAAATGACTACGCGGGTAACGCTGTCGCTTGCGGCCTTATCGCTCACACTGTGGCTGCTGGGGTAACGGATAAATAGCTTGTGGACACCGCCTCTGAAACCCGCGTGGATAAAGGGTTTCCGGACAGGTGCCTGGAGATGCCCGATTGACGCGGACTTCAGGGCACCCTCCCCGGAGATGCCCTAAATACGCGGGCTGGCGAGGTGCGGTGACATTGGCAAAGTGTCAGGCTTGGCGCTGGCGGTCAATCATCTGGTTGGCAAGACTCAGATAAAGCGGCGGTGAAATGAAGCGGGAAACAGTCGAAGCGATCAGGGCGGCGGCCATCAGTTCGAACACGATGGGGTAACCCTCGACCATTTCCATGACGATGATGAAGGCGGTGATCGGCGCCCGCGTCGCGGCGGAAAGAAAGCCGACCATGCAGAGAACGATGAGGGCGCTGGGCAGCACGGCGCCGATCAGCGTGCCGGAAAACAGCGCGCTGATGTTCTGCCCCAGTCCCGCGCCGATAGCCAGCGACGGAGCGAAAATGCCGCCGGGCAGGCCGGAAAGATAGGCGGAAACGGTGGCAACGAACTTGGCCAGACCGAAGAACCATGGAATATCGCCGTGGCCGCCAAGGATCGCACGGGTTTCGGTATAGCCGCTGCCCCAGGTCAGCCCGCCGCAGGCCCAGCCGAGCGTAGCGATGAACAGGCCGATCAGCGCGGCAAAAACGTAGGGATGTTCGGCACGCAGCCGGGCGAACGGCCCGCGCCAGCCGGCGCCCCCGAGCACCAGCATACGGGCGAACAGACTGCCGGCCACGCCGCTGACGACGGCACAGACCAGCACGGCGAACAGCAGTCCGCCATCGGCCAGATAAACGTGTCCGTAATAGGCATGATCGCCAAGCAAACTTTTGGCGAGCATTCCGGCAAGCGCAATAGCGGCAATCAGAACGCCGGACATGCGCGATTCGACATTGCGGAATAATTCTTCCAGCGCAAAAGCAATGCCGGCCAACGGCGTATTGAAGGCCGCCGCAATGCCCGCCGCGCCGCCCGCCACGAGTAGATGGTGGCGCTGGATGCGCAGCGTCGCCGGCAGAAAGCGTTCGGCCGCCGCCATCAGGCAGGCGCCCACCTGCACGGTCGGCCCTTCGCGTCCAAAGGAAAAGCCCGCGCCTACCGCAGCAATACCAATGAGCACCTTGCCGAAAGCGATGCGCAGCGAGACCAGCGGCCTCCAGACATTAACGATAGAGTGCGGCCGACGCAGTTCGGCGATGACTTGTGGGATCCCCGAACCTTCCGCCCCCTGAAACCAGCGCCGCGTCACCCAGAGCAGCCCCGCGCCGGCCAGCGGCGAGATCAGGAATGGGGCCCATGGATGGCGGCGGGTCAATTCGATGAAAAGATGAGCGGCTTTATCGGTCAGCAAGGCGAAGCCAACGGCCGCCAGACCGACGGCCAGCGAGGCCAGCCAGAACGCGCTGCGTCCCAGCCAGACACGCGACTGCGCCAGCAGATACGGCCAGCGCCGGCGCAGATCAGCCTGAATCAGCGCCACGTACCGCGCCAAAGGCGTCGCCCGCATCACTTGGGCATCCGGATCGAACGAGGCGGTATTTTCTGCATCGGAACCGCCTGTTCCGGCAGTGCCCACCTCGGCGCGCACGGCGTCCGCACGATCCGCGCTCCTGTCCGAATCTTGGCTTTTACGCTCGGCGGCATTCATAAGGCGCTTTCATTTCCGGCCAACGTCCCCCCTATTTTCCGCACCGGGAAAAATTTTGCCTTCGACGATGTCGACCGGCGTATATATCGGCGTCAGTGCAAAAAGTTCGAGCAGATCGCCATTATGCATGCGGATGCAGCCGTGCGAACCGGGCGTTCCCATTCGGGCTTGTGGCGGAGCGCCGTGAATGTAGATGTAACGGCGCATAGTATCGACCTCGCCAAGCCGGTTAAATCCGGGTTCGCAGCCAGATAGCCAGAGGATGCGCGTCAGAATCCAGTCGCGCCCCGGATGGGCGGCGCCCAGTTCGGGCGTATAAATTTCCCCGGTCGGACGGCGACCGACGAAGACCGCGTTCTCCGGCTGCCCACTGCCAATCTTGGCGCGGATGATATGCCGGCCGCGCGGCGTGCAATAACTGCCCTGCCGCTCACCCGCGCCGCGCAGGGCGGTCGATACCGGCCATTTTCGGATTGTTCTTCCAGCCTCGTCGAACAGCGTGAGATATTGCTCTGCCAGAGAGACGAGGATTTTCATAGCTCGATTTCCTCGATTCCATCGGCGTCCTCGATTTCTTCAATGCCCTGAAGCATGGCGTTGAGTGCGCTGGCAAGCGTTTCACCTTCATGATCGGCATTACGGCGCATGACGAAAAAATCGGAAAGCAGGCGGCCACATTCATCTGCCAGCACGCCCCCCGCGATTTCGGTATGGTGATTGAGCCGATCGACGGCAAACAGGTCAATCGCACTGCCGTGTACGCCGCTCTTGGGATCGCGTGCGCCATAAACGACGCGGGCAAGGCGGGCATGGAAGATTGCGCCCGCACACATGGCGCAGGGTTCGAGCGTGACGAAAAGCTGGCAACCGGGCAAACGGTAATTGCCCAGATGACGCGCGGCATCGCGCAAGGCGACGATTTCGGCATGGGCGGTCGGATCATTCTCGCCGATGGGCATGTTAAAGCCGCGCCCGACGATTTGACCGTCGCACACGACCACGGCGCCCACCGGCACTTCACCCAGGCACTCGGCGGCGCGCGCCTGGGAAATGGCTTCGCGCATAAAAAAATCGTCGTGCATCATCGAATTTTGTCTTGATGTTTTGGCAATACCGTGGAATTGAATCACCTCAGAAAAAATACTGTGCGGATATTCAGTTTCAATACGGTGTATCCGGTTTATCGTCGATCAATCGCAACTTTTCCTATGGCGGTCGTCAAGGCGGTTGCTATCGTTCTGCACTAGCATTGGCTCGCCCCATCGCCATCCGTCATCGCATCTGCCGTCTGTTAAAGCACGCCCCGCTTTCGGCCCACTGTTTCTAGTTGGCCATTGATTTCACCGACGTTATTTTAACAGCGGGGATGTGCCATACAGCCCCCGCCTGTCCTTCGTTTCACGCCGCGCGCACCTTTTACGGCGCTTATGGACGTGAGCCTTACGGCGCAGATGCGGTCAGGCAGAAGAGATGCAGCATCTTGTCAATAAACTTAATGTCCGCATGCTCAAGTCCGCCGAATGCTTGCCCAGCTAAACACCAATGACTTGCTGTTGACAGGTATGGCATGATGTTGATGAGTCACACTGCTATCTCTCAGACTCACTCCGGCCAAGAGATCCGGAAAGTCGTTGTGCCGAAAAATGTGCGGCGCGCGCCAAAAGAGCAATGAGAAACAAATAAACACAAACGAAACCTACTGATCGAATGAACCCCAAGCGAATGGATGCAGACCTTCCCGCTCGCCCGTCCGCGCTGTCGCCTGACAGGCGCCTGCCTTATTCGGCGATCCGCACCAGCGCGGCAATGCGCCTGGTCTGGTGCGCCGGCGCACTGCTAGTGCTCTGGTTATGTGTTTTCTGGGCACTGGATTGAGGAGCGGCGATGAGACCTGACTCAACGATTGCCCCGGCCGCGCCGCCTATTGTGCGTTTCGACAACCTGACGCTGGGCTATCAGCGGCATCCGGCGGTGCACCATCTACACGGCGACATCGCCGCCGGCAGCCTGCTTGCTGTCATAGGCCCGAATGGCGCCGGCAAGTCGACCCTGCTCAAAGGCATCGCCGGCGATATTGCGCCGATGGAAGGGCGTGTAAGGTTACACGGCGTCGAACGCCGGAATATTGCCTATCTCACCCAGCAGTCCGGCGTCGATACGGCTTTCCCCATCGTCGTCCATGATTTCGTCGCCTTGGGGCTATGGCACGAATTCGGCGCTTTCCGCGGCCTTAACCGAGCGGCGCAACGACGCATTGAAGCGGCCATTGCCGCCGTTGGGCTGGAGGGGCTGGAAAACCGGCCGATCGGACATCTTTCCGGCGGACAACTGCAACGCGCGCGTTTTGCCCGACTGACACTGCAAGATTCCCCCTTGGTGTTGCTCGACGAACCCTATAGCGGCATCGACGCCAGTTCCGCGCGCGATCTGGCGGCGTTGATTCAACGCTGGAACGCCGAGGGGCGCACCATCGTCAGCGTCCTGCACGATCTTGAACACGTGCGCCGCGATTATCCGCAAACCTTGCTGCTGGCGCGCGAGGCGGTCGCCTGGGGCGCGACAGCCGAGGTTCTCAGCGAAGCCCATCTGGCGCGGGCACGCCGTTTGGCCGAAACGGCGAGTGAAACAGCCAGCCGCAGTGAAGCGGAAATTTGCCGTGCCAATGCTGTCGGCAGCGAACATTCGCCCCTGGAAAACCGGAGAAATGCGCATGACGCTAGCTGACCTTCCCCTGATTTCGCCGTTCATCGAATTTAGCTTCATGCGCCGCGCATTGGCGGGTTGTCTGGCGCTTTCGCTGGGGGCGACGCCGATCGGTGTATTTTTGATGTTGCGCCGCATGAGCCTAGCGGGTGATGCGATTTCCCACGCCATTTTGCCCGGCGCGGCGGCAGGCTATCTGCTGGCCGGACTATCGCTGCCCGCCATGACGCTTGGCGGGCTGCTGGCCGGGGTTGCCATTGCCCTGCTGGCCGGCGGCGTCGCACGGCATTCGGTGATCCGTGAAGATACCAGTCTCGCCACGTTTTACCTAATTTCGCTTTCGGCTGGCGTGCTGATGATTTCTTCGCGCGGCAACAATGTCGATTTACTGCATGTGCTGTTCGGCAGCGTACTGGCGCTCGACGATGCCACCTTGCTGCTGCTCGCTGTCGTGGCTTCAGTGTCGCTCATCGGCATCGCGGCCGGACTGCGGCTGATTGTGTTTGACTGCTGCGACCCTGCGCATCTGGCGCGCATCAGCCGGCTGGCGCCGCTGGCGTATTACGGCTTTATGCTGCTGCTGGTGCTTAATTTAATCGGCGGTTTCCACGCGCTCGGCACGCTGATGGCTGTCGGTATCATGATTCTCCCCGCCGCCGCTGCGCGCTTCTGGGCGGCCAGCATCATGCCGCTGCTGCTGGCGGCCAGCGGCATCGCCTTGACCGGCTCGCTGGCCGGCCTGCTGACTTCCTACTATGCCGACCTGCCCGCCGGCCCAACGATTGTGCTGGCGCTCGGCGGCGTCTATCTGCTGTCGCTGCTTGCCGGGCCGTACGGGCCTGTTGCCGACCGGTTGCGACCGCGCTGGCATTTCGAACGTTAGCGTCAATGTTCTGCAAATTTTCAGCCTGCCGCACTCATGCGTAGCGATGCGCAGATTTATAGATTTCATCACCCAGAAAGAAAGGTTCAGTTGCCATGAAAATATTCCGCCAACATGCCACGATCCGGCACCTGCGCGCGGGCGCATTTGCCGCGTTGAGCCTCCTCGGCGCATCCGTCCTGTTCGCCGCCAGCGCCCGCGCCGAACCGATGCCCGTCGTTACGAGCTTCACCATCCTGGCCGATATGACGCGCCAGATCGGCGGCGAGCGCGTGCAGGTGCACAGCTTGGTCGGCGAAAACGGCAATGCGCATGCCTTCCAGCCCTCGCCTTCCGACGCACGGCGTCTTGGCAGCGCCAAGCTGGTCATCATCAACGGGCTGGGGTTTGAAGGCTGGATCGAACGGCTCGTGCGCGCTTCTGGCTATCCGGGCAAAGTGGCCGTTGCCAGCGCCGGCATCAAGGCGCTGGACATGCCGGAAGGATGCCATCACCACCATCATCACGGGGAACACGGCCACGACCATGCGCACCATCATGATCACGATCACGGCCACAGCCACACGCACGGCGGTTCCGACCCGCACGCCTGGCAGGACGCCGGCAATGCCTTGCAGTACGTAGATAACATCACCGCCGCGCTTAGTGAGGCCGATCCGGACGGTAAGGCGTTCTACGCAAGCAACGCCGAGCGTTACAAAGGCGAAATCAAGGCGCTCGATGCGGCCATCCGCCAGGCATTCGCCGCGCTGCCCGAAGCACGCCGCCGCGTGGTGACCTCGCACGACGCCTTTGCCTACTTTGGCCGCGCCTACGGCATGAAATTTATCGCCCCGCTCGGCATCAATAGCGAAGTCGAGCCTTCCGCCCGTGAAGTCGGCTGGCTGATCCGCCAGATTCGCCAAGAGCAGATTCCCGCCGTGTTTATGGAAAACATCACCGATCCGCGCCTGATCGAACGCATCAGCAAGGAATCCGGCGCGCGGCTCGGCGGCACCTTATATTCCGACTCGCTCTCCGACAAGAACGGCCCGGCGCCGACTTACCTGAAGATGATGCGCTACAACGCCGACACGCTCAGCGCCGCGTTAAAACCCTGAAAATAATCAAGCGCAACAGGGTGCCCTGAAGCCCTTGTATTTAGGGACTCTCCAGAGGGATGCTCTGTAGCCCTTGTAAACAGGGCATCTCCAGACACCCTGCCCTGAAGCCCTTTATTGATAAGGATTCCAGAGGTGCCTGCCTAGAAACGCCCTATCCACGCAGGTTTCCGGGTACCTACCTAGAGCACCTTTATCCAAGCGGGGTTCAGAGCACCCGAAAAGCCCCTCGCCCCTTGGGAGAAAAATTTGGGGAAAGGGTAAAAAAGACAAAAAGAGCACAGGGGCAATATCAAATCCCATCTGAAGTAACAGAAGCCAAGCCTTCGGCGTGTTGCCCTCTCTACCCCTTCGGAGCATCTCCCCCACAAGGGGAGAATCAAAAATCCATCGACCACTGACGCGACGGCTCCGTGACACCTTCCCCCAAAGGAGTGCTGCCCGCTATCCCGCGTATTTAGGGCATCTCCGGGAGGTATGCCATGAAGCCCTTATAAACAGGGCGTTTCCGGGCGGATACTTCTGAAACCCTTATGGATAAAGGGCTGCAGGGCACCCAACTCTGGAACGCCCTGTTTGCGCGGGCTGTAGCGGTGCCTGTCGGGATTTCCAATTCAGCGCGTGAGCTGTGCCGATAGCAGCTCGACGGCTTCGGCGATGCCGTCCGGGCGCGGGCGCGGCGGCCTGTTCGGCGTTTCCTCGGCGTCCCGCCAGAGCGCCTTCAGGCTGCTTGCCAAGGCGCCGCGCACCAGCATTTCCGGCGCGATTTCCCGGCAGCAGGCGTTTTGTTCCAGCCAGTCGATCAGATAATCCTGTTCCGGCCAGTCGCTTCGCCGCTGGTAGAGCACGGGGATGCTGTTGCAGGCGGCTTCGACGAAGGTGCCGTAGCCCGGCTTGGCAAGCAGCGCATCGGCGCTGGCCAGCAGATCGGAAAAGCTGAAATTGGGGGAAAGCAATGATTCGAGCGCCGTCATGTCCGGCCGCCGGATTTGCCAGGACTGCGGAACCAGCCAGCGGATGCCCGGCAGGTGTGGCCAGCGGGCGGCGCCTAGATCGTGATCAAACCCGCCGTAGGTGATGAGCACCAGGCGCTCGTCGGGCGCAAGCGCCAGTTTCTCCGCCAGTTCGGCGCGGCGCGGCGCGCCCAGTGCGGCGACGGGGGCGATGGCGCGCGTGTTGCCGAAATCGTGCATCGGCATGGCCGGCGTCAGGCGCAGAAAAAGCGCCGCACTGCGGTAGGCGGCGAGAATTTCGCCGTGGATTTTGCAAGGCTCCTCGCGCTTGCGGCGGGCGGCCGCATCTTGTTCGTGGCCACCATTTTCCCGACCGACGAAAAAATGGGCAAACAGGTCGGCCCAGTTGAGCGAACACATCGACCAGGCGGGGATGCCGGCGTGCGCTGCGCCGGCGAGTGGCAGATAGGCGACATCGGTGAGCACGAGATCGGGGCGCAGCGTGTCCAGAAAACGCGCTTCGGCATCGACGCGCCGCGTCCAGTCCGCATGCTGCTGGCGGTAGCGCCGCAGCGTGGCCGGCAGGTCGATATTGAGGGCGTCATGCATGGCAAAACCGAAATCGGAGGCGGCGGCGATGTGCGTGAACGCGCCGTCGATACGGCTTTTCAGCCGCGCTTCCGGCAAGGCGCTGCGCAGCGTCAGGCGCAGGTCGGGGCGCTGCCGCTGCAAGGCATTGAGAATGGGCGCGACCTGAGCGAGATGGCCGAAGCCATGCGCGGAAATATCAACGAACAGGTGCGCGGCCGAATGTGCGGTGGGATGTGCGGCCGAATGTACAGCGGGAGGTGTGACCGAATGTGCGAGCGGACGGCCGCCCGGATCGGCGCCTGCGGCGGCGTTATGTGTCTGCGCTTGGGCCATGCTGCGTCTGGGCGTGGGAGGGTGGTTCACCGGGCAACGGTCACGGCGCTGGTGTTTCAGGAAAACCGCGCCAACATGGCCTCCGCCAGCGGCGCTGGGCGCGGCGCCGGCAGCGGAATCCAGACGCGATGGCCGTTGCCGGGCGCCGTCGGGATCGCTTGCCCGTCGGCGTTTTCCATGCGTTCGAGGCGCAGTGTGATATTTCCCGATGGGTGGATGAGTTCCAGACGGTCGCCGACGGCAAAATGGTTTTTGACGTCGACTTCAGCGAGCTGGCGTGTTTCGTCCCAGTTGAGCACGTCGCCGACGTAGCGGCTGTGTTCGGACTCGGAGCTGCCGCGCTGGTAGTTTTGCAGCCGGGCCTGGTCGGCCAGATCGGCGTTGCGCCGCGGCCGGTAAAAGCCGTCGGTATAGCCGCGGTTGGCGAGGCTTTCCAGCGCGCTGAGCAGGCGCGGATCGAACGGCCGGCCGGTGACGGCGTCATCAATGGCGCGGCGGTAAATTTGCGCGGTGCGCGCGGCGTAGTACGGCGATTTGGTTCGCCCCTCGATTTTCAGCGAATCGACGCCGATCTCGACCAGACGCTGGACGTGCTCGACGGCGCGCAGGTCTTTGGAATTGAGAATGTAAGTGCCGTGTTCATCCTCTTCGATCGGCATCATCTCGCCGGGGCGTTCACTTTCTTCAAGCAGCCAGACATCGCCGGCGGCGTCCGCGGCCGCCGCGTTCAGCGTGTAGTTCCAGCGGCAGGCATTGGTGCAGGCGCCCTGGTTGGCGTCGCGCCGGTTGAAGTAGCCGGACAGCAGGCAGCGGCCGGAATAGGCGATGCACAGCGCGCCGTGGATGAAAACTTCCAGTTCGATGTCCGGGCACTGCTGGCGGATTTCGGCGATTTCCGGAATCGACAGCTCGCGCGAGAGAATGATGCGCCGCAGGCCGAGCTTCTGCCAGAAACGCACGGCGGCGAAATTGACGGTGTTGGCCTGCACCGAAAGGTGAATCGGCATGTCCGGCCAGCGTTCGCGCACCAGGTCGATCAGGCCGGGGTCAGCCATGATCAGGGCGTCCGGCGAAAGCGCGACAATCTCTTCCATGTCAGCCAGATAGGTGCGCACCTTGGCATTGTGCGGCACGGCGTTGCTGACGAGGTAAAACGCCTTGCCCGCGGCGTGCGCTTCGTCGATAGCCTGGCCGAGCCGCACTGCATCGCCGAATTCGTTGTTGCGCACACGCAGGCTGTAACGCGGCTGGCCGGCGTAAACGGCGTCGGCGCCAAAAGCAAAAGCGCGGTGCATCATGGCCAGCGAGCCGGCGGGGGAAAGCAGTTCGGGAACGACCATGACGGGACTGAGGTGAGAAGGCAGGGGAAAAAAAGCAAAAAGAAAGGCGGAGAGATCGCGGTAGAATGCCCGGAATTTCAACATTCTACAGCGTTTGTTTAACGCTTTTGTTTGCTATGTCAGAAGAAATTTTCATCAACTTCACGCCGCAGGAAACGCGCGTCGCCGTGATCGACCAGGGGTCCGTGCAGGAGTTGCACATCGAGCGCACCGCCAGCCGCGGTCTGGTCGGCAACATCTACCTGGGCAAGGTTGTGCGCGTGCTGCCGGGCATGCAGTCGGCCTTTATCGATGTCGGCCTGGAGCGCACGGCCTTTCTGCATGTCGCCGATATTTACGAGCCGCGCACCAACGGCGATTCGCCGCGGCCGATCGAGCGCATTCTGCACGAAGGGCAGAGCCTGATCGTCCAGGTCATCAAGGACCCGATCGGCAGCAAGGGCGCGCGCCTGTCGACTCAGATGTCACTGGCCGGGCGTCTGCTCGTCTATCTGCCGAAAGAGAAACATATCGGCATCTCGCAGCGCATTGGCGATGAAGCGGGGCGCGAGGCGCTGCGCGAAAGGCTCGCGCAACTGGTGCCGGAGGAAGAATCGGGCGGCTTCATCGTGCGCACGATGGCCGAGAACGCCAGCGACGAAGAACTGCTCAAGGACATGGCCTATCTGCGCAAGCTGTGGGCGGATATCGAGGCGCGTGCACAAATCCGGCCGGCGCCTTCGGCAATTTACTGTGAGTTGTCGCTGGGGTTGCGCGTACTGCGCGATTTTGTCAATCCGGAGACGCAGGGAATCGTCATCGACTCGCGCGAAAATTTTCAGGCGCTGCGCACCTTTGCCGAAACGTATACGCCGGATGTCGTCCCGCTGCTGGCGCACTACGGCGGCGACCGCCCGCTGTTCGACCTGCACGGCGTCGAGGAAGAAATCCAGAAAGCGCTGGCGCGGCGTGTCGATCTAAAGTCCGGCGGCTATCTGATCTTCGACCAGACCGAGGCGATGACGACGATCGACGTCAACACCGGCGGCTTTGTCGGCGTGCGCAATTTCGACGACACCGTGTTCAAGACCAATCTGGAAGCCGCGCAGGCCATTGCCCGCCAGCTTCGCCTGCGCAATCTCGGCGGCATCATCATCATCGACTTCATCGACATGGATAGCGACGAGCACCGCACCGCCGTGCTGGCCGAATTCAACAAAGCGCTGTCCAGCGACCACACCCGCCTGACAGTCAACGGCTTCAGCGCCCTTGGGCTGGTCGAAATGACGCGCAAGCGCACGCGCGAGTCGCTGGCGCACATCCTGTGCGAAGAATGCCCGACCTGCGGCGGCCGCGGCGAGGTGAAGACGGCGCGCACCGTCGCCTATGAAATCCTGCGCGACCTGCTGCGCGAGGCGCGCCAGTTCAACGCGCGCGAATACCGTATTCTCGCCGGCGTGCCGGTGATCGACGTTTTTCTCGACGAAGAGTCGCAGGGGCTGGCGAAGCTGTCCGATTTCATCGGCAAGCCGGTCTCCCTTCAGGCCGAGCCGAGCTATGCGCCGGAGCAGTACGATATCGTGCTGCTGTAAAGCCGCCAGCCGCTTCTCTGCCCGATAATTTATGCCGCTAGCCGCTAGCCCTTGTCTATCGGGCGCTTCCGGCCGGCCTGCCCGGAAACGCCCAAAAGACGCGGGCTTCAGCCGAGGGGTATGACGGCATGCGCCAGTTCCGGTACGGCGCTGGCTTGCCGGTCAGGAAGGCGGGCAGGGATGGGGCGGCTTTAACCCGTCGCAGCCGTCCATTCAGCTTGACCGGCGCCCTCAACTGAGGCACCGGTTGAGGCAAGGTTTGGGCGCATTTCGGGAAGCCTTCCGGGACGTATGCCACCGCTTGCCTCTCTGGTCAGTGATTGATTACCGCCGGACGTCTCTCTGGCCGATGATTGATGCTACCGGCCGCTCCTCTGCCCGATAATTTATGCCGTCGGCCGCTAGCCCTTGTCTATCGGGCGTTTCCGGCCTGCCTGCCCGGAACGCCTTATAGGACGCGGGTTTCCGGCATGGCTACCCGGAAACGCCCTGTTTATAAGGGCTTCGGCGGTGCTATGCTGCCCGCGCTGCAATTGGTTGAGGTTTGAATGCATTCACCTGGGTGCAGTGGTTTTTTGTACGGCAAGCATTTCCAACGCAATATGAAAAATTAGGTAATTCCAGAATCTTTCATGTTCGTTAAAGTCAATCGGTTTTCCTTAGCCGAGGAACAGGTCGAGGTAGGATTTGAAGGAGTACAGCCGGGCGCGTTTCTGACCGGTGATTTCGCTCAGAATGTCGAGGCGAACCAGATCTTTGATCAAGGCCTGCGCCGTGGGCGTGGATACGCCAAGCGCTTGTTCCAGATGGGTGGCGGCGATGATGGGGCGGCTGTATAGCAGGTTCAGTGCGGTATGCGCATTGGGCGTGCGTTTGCCCAGGCTCAGGATGCGCTGTTCCGCATCTGTGCGTAAGGCAAGAATTTTTCTGAACGTTTCGCGCCCTTTGATCGAGGTTTCGGCAACGCCTTGCAGAAAAAAACGCACCCAGTGAATCAGGTCGCCGGAAGTGCGCACGCGGGTCAGCGCATCGTAGTAGCTGCCCCGGTTGCGCTCGAAGAAATCCGACAGATAGAGCGAGGGTTTGGCTAGCAGGCCATTGCTGACTAGATAAAGCGGAATCAACAGGCGGCCGATGCGGCCGTTGCCGTCGAGAAACGGGTGAATGGTTTCGAACTGGTAATGGCTGATCGCCACCCGAATCAGGTGCGGCAAGGTGATGGCTTCGTTGTGCCAGAATTTTTCCAGATCGCCCATCAGTTCCGGCACATTGTCGTGATGCGGGGGGATGAACGCGGCATCGGCGAGGCTGGAGCCGCCAATCCAGTTTTGACTGATGCGGAATTCGCCGGGCTGCTTGTGCTGCCCGCGTACGCCGCGCATCAAAATGGTATGGGTTTGACGCAGCAGACGGTTGGATAGCGGCAGGCTATGCAGCTCGGCTATGGCGTAATTGACGGCCTCGACGTAGTTATTGACTTCGCGCCAGTCATCGCGTTTTTCGGGGGTAATCTGCTCTTCGGGCAGGACGGCTTCGTCAATGCTTGTGCGCGTGCCTTCGATGCGGCTGGAGGTTTGCGCTTCCTTGACTACGTGCATTGCAATGAACAGGTCAATATCCGGCACGATCAACGAAAAAGCATTGAGTTCGCCCAGTGCGCGGTTGGCGGATTCCAGCAGCAGGTTGATTTGTGGGTCTTCCCAGGCCCAGTCATGATTGACCGGAACGGGTTCAAAACTCTTATATTGCAGGCGCTGCTGCCAGCGGCCGGGGGTGAAGTTCTCGAATTTCATAGGCAAGATGGGCGGTGCCGGATAGATGGAATGATGGAATGTGGGCTGGGTGGCGATTAGTTTAACTTAAGCGCCTGCGTTAGTTAAAGTTAATCGCATTTCCTTAACTAAGCATCTTTTTTAGTTAAGGTTAATCCATTTTTCTTAACTAAGAAATAGGGCAAGTTAAGGTTTGAAGGTGTAATTCCGGCGAAACCGGCTACACCGGCACGTCGGTACGGTCGACGACCCGGCGCAGGACAAAGCTCGAATGCACGCCGGTCACGCCGGGAATGCGCGTGATGCGGTTGAGCAGCAGTTCCTGAAAGGCGTCCATGTCGGGCACGATGACCTTGAGCTGGTAGTCGGCCTCCTGCCCGGAACGCCTTATAGAACGCGGGTTCTGGCGATGGGTGCCCGGAAATGCCCAAGGGACGCGGGTTTCCGGCATGGATGCCCGGAAACGCCCAAAAGACATGGGCTTCAGCCGAGGGAGTATGACGGCAGGCGCCAGTTCCGGCACGACGCTGGCTCGCCGGCCAGGAAAGAGGGAGCAAAGATGGGGCGGCTTGATCCGCCAAGCGCGTGGATGCGGCTGCGCCCGGCCGCCGGTTGTTCAGACCGGCGGCGATTACGGGATGGCAGAAAGTGATCGGCGCGTATCGCAGGTTCAGCGCCATGCGGCTGGGTGCGCATTTCCCCAGGTGCAGGATGTGCTGTTCCGCGCCGGTGCACGAGGCAGGAATTTTGCCGAATCGTACAAATCGTACGAAATCCTACGCCTTGCGCTGCCTGTGAGAGGGAGGACTGTGTGCGGCCTCCCGTCAGAGGCGGACAGCCGTGCAAAAACTCACGTCCGCCTCGCCTGTGGCCATATCGTAGCGGTGGTAACGCTCAAAGCAGGGACGGGCGTCGTCAATCTCCAGATGCGCGGCGATGATGGCGGCAATGGCCTCTTGCCAATACTGGCGGTATTGCTCGGGCGCTGTCACGGTGCGGCGCAGGGTCGCGTAGCTACCGCCGGGCAGATGCCGTTTTTCGATGTCGCCTTGTAGCGGCACGCTGTCTGCCACCGCGTCGGGCAGGGTGATGGCAATGTCGGTGCGGCACTTTTCGGCGGGCGTGGTTTCCGGGTTGTCGAAATAGATAAACAGGCATTCGCCATCGGCCAGGCCATGCGCGCCGGCCCATTGGTACAGGCGGTTCGTGGCCGCTTCGTAGCCTTGGCCGTAAGAGCCGGTCACGCGGATGTAGGCGACGGTGCAGGGGGTAAGACGTTCGGTTTTCATGGGACGCTCCTGTTGGGTTGCAGAGGCCTCATGATGCGGATTGGCGGGGGCGCTGGCGTGTCCGCTTTTGTGCAAGAGGTGTCCGATCTTGCTGTTGTGCATGGTGCGGATGATGCTTTCCAGATCGGTGCAGGCGCGAATCTCGCTGGGCGGTACGCCAAAGTGCTGGCGAAATGCCTTGGCAAGCGCCTGCGAGGAAGAAAAACCGTATTCCAGTGCCAGCGCAGTGATGTGGGCGCTATCGTCGTAAAAAAGCTGCCGGGCCGCCGCTTCCAGCCGCAAGCGGCGCAAATAGGCCGCCGGCGTTTCGCCGGTGACTGCCTTGAAAACGCGGTGAAAGTGATGCGGTGAAAAGGCGGCCAGGCGCGCCATTTCATGCAGATCAATCGGCTCGGCGTAATGCAGCTCCAGATGGCGGATGACAGGCCGCAGGCGGTGGTGGTAGTCGATCTTCATGGGTTGTGCACGGGGTTGTTGGTACGTGGCCGGCGCTCGATCCCTCGTGCCGTGCATAGCCCGGACGCACGGCATGGGCGACGGCCGCCCGCAGCGCCAGCGTCGGGCGGCTGCCCGCGGACGGCGCGCGGTTTGACGGCAACAAAAGTGGAACGGCTTCGCATTTTATAGGCGCAGTGAGCCTTTTGCTGGACAGAATGAGCGCGGCTACAGAATGGAATGGGCACGAGGCCATTTCCCGATCAAAAGCGTTGCCAGGGTGTGCGTGACCTCTGCATCCGGCGGCGTTATACCGGAATATCCGTGCGGTCGACGACCCGGCGCAGGACAAAGCTCGAATGCACGCCGGTCACGCCGGGAATGCGCGTGATGCGGTTGAGCAGCAGTTCCTGAAAGGCGTCCATGTCGGGCACGATGACCTTGAGCTGGTAGTCGGCCTCCTGCCCGGTGATCAGCAGGCATTCGAGCACTTCCGGCATGGCGGCGATCTCCTGGTCGAAATGCTCGAAGCGCTCGGGCGTGTGGGCGTCCATCGAGATGTGGATGAGCGCCATCAGCGTATAACCGAGCTGTTTGGCATCGAGCCGCGTGTGATAGCCGGCGATGATGCCGGCCTCTTCAAGCGCGCGCAGGCGGCGCAGGCAGGGTGAGGGCGAGAGACCAACGCGGTCGGCGAGTTCCTGGTTGCTGATGCGCCCGTCCTGCTGGAGGTGCCGAAGCATCTGACGGTCGATGCGGTCGATTTGCATGATTTTTTCCTGAAAGGGATATATTGGCAATATTCTGCCGAAGATTTTCTTATTTGGGTTATTTTATTTCGTATTTGAGCCATTCTCAGGAAAAAATCGCAATCGTCTGCGCCGGCGCCCGGAGTATGATTCCGTTATCGAAAACTTGTCTGAACAGCGACTTCCGAAAGAGCGCATCATGTTGAAAAATCCCGCCAGCAAATACACGCCGTTTCCCCCGATACACCTCGCCGACCGCCAGTGGCCGGGCCGCACCATTGATAAGGCGCCGATCTGGATGAGCTCGGATCTGCGCGATGGCAATCAGGCGCTGTTTGAGCCGATGGACAGCGAGCGCAAGATGCGCATGTTCCGCACGCTGTGCCAGATCGGCTTCAAGGAAATCGAGATCGGTTTCCCGTCCGCTTCGCAGACCGATTTCGACTTCGTGCGCATGCTGATCGAGGGAAATCATATTCCTGACGATGTCGCCATCGAAGTGCTGGCGCCGGCGCGCGAGGAGCTGATCCGCCGCACCTTCGAGTCGCTCCGGGGGGTGAAGCGGGCCATCGTTCATCTTTACAACGCCACGTCCAAACCTTTCCGCGAATTCGTCTTCCACCTGAGCAAGGCGGAAGTCGTCGATATGGCCGTCTCTGCCGTCAAGCTGGCGCGCAGTCTGTGCGAGGCGCAGCCGGAAACCGAGTGGATGCTCGAATACAGCCCGGAGCATTTCACCGGCACCGAACTGGATTTTGCCCTGGAAGTTTGCGATGCCGTCAGTGCGGCGTGGGGGGCGACGCCGCAGCGCAAAATCATCCTCAATCTGCCGACGACGGTAGAAATGGCGACGCCCAATGTGTACGCCGACCAGATCGAATGGATGCACCGCCATCTGGCGCGGCGCGACAGCGTGATCCTCAGCCTGCACCCGCATAATGACCGCGGCACGGCCGTGGCGGCGGCGGAGCTGGGGCTGATGGCCGGCGCCGACCGCGTGGAAGGCTGCCTTTTCGGCAACGGCGAGCGCACCGGCAACGTCGATATTGTCACGCTGGCGCTCAATATGTATACGCAGGGCGTCGATCCGCAACTTGATTTTTCCAATATCAACGAAGTTGCGCGCTGCTACGAACATTGCACGCAGATGCCGATCCATCCGCGCCATCCCTATGTTGGCGACCTTGTCTTCACGGCCTTTTCCGGCTCGCATCAGGACGCGATCAAGAAAGGCTTCGCCATGCAGAATGGTGCGCAGCGGTGGAATATGCCCTATCTGCCGATCGATCCGAGCGACCTTGGCCGCAGCTACGATTCCGTCATTCGCATCAACAGCCAGTCGGGCAAGGGCGGTATCGCCTACTTGCTGGAAACCGAGTACGGCATTGCCATGCCACGGCGCTTGCAGGTCGAATTTTCCGGCGAGGTGCAGCGGTATACCGACCATCACGGCGGTGAGATGGACGCGGGCGATATCTGGTCGCTTTTTGCGCGCACTTATCTGAATACCGCCGCCCCTGTGCGTTACGTCAGCCATCAGCTGTTCGACGCTGGCGTGCAGCAGGGCATCCGGCTGACCGTCGAGCACGATGGCATCGCCCAGGCCATTGACGGGCGCGGCAACGGCCCGATCGACGCGGCTGTGCAGGCGCTGGCGGCCATCGGGATCAGCCTGCAGGTGCGCAGCTACGAGGAACGCTCGATGGGCAAGGGCGGCGATGCCCGCGCCTGCGCCTTCATGGAAGTGAGGGCCGGCAACGGCGAGCATGAATGCTACGGCGTCGGCCTGGATGAGAACATCGTGACCGCTTCGCTCAAGGCGCTGGTCAGCGGCGCCAATCGCCTCATCCGGTAAACCGCCGGCAAATCGGCGATCAGCCGCCGCAGTCGCTCGCGCGCAAGGCGCATGGCGCATGAAGCAGCCGCCAATGAAATCTGAAACCTAGTTTTCCGGAGGGATGCGCGGCGACGGCGTTGGCGTGGCCTGACGCCAGCCGAACCAAGCAGCGACGGCGGCGACGGCCTGAGCCAGAATCATGGAGAGGACCGATCCGCTCCAGCCGTATGCCTCGAACGCCAGCCCGGCCACCCAGGCGCCGGTTGCGCCGCCGCCGTAATAGGCCATGTAATACAGGCCGCTAGCCAGCGAACGACCCTCGCTGACATTATGGGCGATGGCGCTGAACGCCGCGGCCTGGCAGATGAATATCGCCGAGGAACACAGCGTCAGGCCGGCGAGAACGGCGAAGAGCGAGGGCAGCAACGCCAGGCACAGTCCGCCGGAAGACACCGCCAAAGCAATGAGGAGCGCCGCGCGGCTGCCGATGCGGGCGATGAAGCGCCCGGAAAAATGCGTGATAAACGCGCCGACCAGATAGATGGAGAAGATGTTTGCCAGCGCGGCGACCGACAGGTTGAAAGGCGGAAAGCCGAGCAATACGACCACATAGGTAAAGGTGCCGATCAGCGAGAACAGCACGCAGAAGCCAACCACGCAGGCGGTGAGCAGCGGAATGTTGTGCAGATGCCGGGCGAGAATGCGCAAGGCATTGCCAAAATCGCGGTTGGCCGTGAAATGGCGTGAAGCGGGTATTCCGCGCCATACGATCAGCGCGCCGAGCGCATCGAGCAGCGTCAGCGCAACGAAGGCGCTGCGCCAGCCGAAAAGATGCCCCAAATGGCCGGTGATGAAGCGGCCGCAGAAGCCGCCTATGACCGCGCCGCTCATAAAAACGCCGTTCAAGCGCGCAATCGCCTCCCCTTCAAACTCCTCGCCGATATAGGCCAGCAGCACGACGACGATGCCGGGGATGAATAAGCCTTGCAGAAAGCGCAGGACGATGAGCGTGCGCAGGCTGTCGGCAAAAGGCACCAGCGCCGTTGGCAGGCATAGCCCGAGCAGCGAAAAGAACACGACCGATTTACGCCCCGCAGCGTCGGACAGCATGCCGATGAACGGCGACATCAGCGCCAGCGCGAAAATCGTCGCGCCCACGGTGAATCCGGCCTGCACCGGCGTGGCGCCGAAGTCGCGCATGACCATGGGCAGCACAGGCTGCATGGCGTAAATATTCAGAAAGGCGAAAAAGGCGCATAGCCAGGCTACTGTACTGGACAGCCGGCGGGGAGCTCCGGGCTGGGACATCGGGGGGGAGGGAGGGGCAGGCGCGGGCGGTCTGGCTGACATGGGCGGGCGGATGAACGTCAGATGAACAGAGGGCGGATGAAGCAGATAGATAAACGATAAACGCCCGGCGGGCACGACTGCCGCGGTTGCGTAACTGGCCTGGCGTGGGCAGGGCACCACTCTAGCACCAACGCCCGGCGACACCAATGCCGTATCCACCATCAGCGCTCTTGTCCGAAACGGGCGGTGGATGCGGCATACGGCCTTTCTCCGTTTGGTAGCATGAGTGTCTGTCTATGGATGATGGATATGCGTGAGAGCTATGGCGGTGCCCGTACCCGCGTGCGAGGCGGCAGGAAACTACAGCGGGAGTTCTTCAGCGTGATAACAAACTTTCTTTCATTTTCCCGAGCAGGTTTAATCTTGGGTTGCCAATAAAGAACAGGACATTACTCGCAGGAGTATCGCGATTTTGGAAGAAAGTCTGCGGAATCCCACTGCCCTACTGGCTAACAAGACAGATGAAGATGCACTTTCGGATGTAATAGTAGAAACAGGCAGTAAAAAACTTCGTCATGACGAAGTTTCTGATAGCGGTAGCGATGGTGATGCGGCAAGCAAGCTTCCGTACCACAATTCCGACATCGAAAAAGAGCAGAAGCCTGCTATGTCTGACTCAATGACCTTGAAGAAACCTTTGCTTTTGGGTATTTACAATGCACGTGCTGTCATGTTGCTGCTGAATCTTAGGCCATCAAAAGACGGTTGGATATTTATCAGATACGAGGACAACGGGCAGGATGAAGAGGTTGAAATTTCCCGTGTATGTTTGAATTTGTTGACGGCAGCGAGTTGAAATATAGGAGCAAGTTATGACTAAAGAAGCCACCATGACATTTCAAGTTGAGGCAGAGCTTCAAGCCAATTTTTACAGTGCAGCCGAGGCAGATCACCGCCCGGCCGTGCAAGTATTGCGCGAGTTGATGAGTAACTATGTGCAGCAAGTGCGTAACCGCACGGCATCCATTTCGCCAGAAGAGCGCGAGCGCAGAGAAGAAGCCTTCAAGTATGCACGTGCTTCCGTCGGACTGGAAGGCTTCAAACTTAGCGAAGCTGCAGAGCAGCAAGCACTCCGCTACATCAATGGCGAAATTAGCATAGAAGAGCTTGTTAAAGGCTATCGCCATGAGCGATAAGCTGACGCTGACCCCTCAAGAGAGGTATGCGTTAGAAGCTGAGCAGATGGCTTTTCGTATCATTGATCTGCGTGCTAGTCCAGTGCGTGGCGACTTCGATGCAGCACACCTAAAAGAAATTAACCGCCGTATTTTTCAATGAGTTGCTCGGCTTGGGCTTTGATGATGTTAAGCCAGGTGAATATCATCCAACCGTAGCAGCCGGCAATGATTGGACCTTTCTTTCCGCCCCGCGCACAAGGCGACAGGTGGCTGCAGCGGGAGTTCTTCAGCGTGGATAGCGAACTTTCTTTCTGCGCGCGCGGTGGGCAGGGGGTACGTCGATGTTCATTGGCTTCCCCGCGACGCGCGTGGAGCGGCAAGCAGGGTATCGAGGCGCTGCGTAACAAGATTGCTATTGGCTTCCCCGCGACGCGCGTGGAGCGGCAATGCTAGAATCACCGCTATCTTTTGATCGCTGTGAAACGCTCTTGCCATGTTTTCCGGAATCATCGCGGCCATAGGCCGTATTACTGCACTGACGCCGCGCAACGACGGCGCATCAACCGTGCGTCTGACCATCGAGGCCGGCGCACTGGATTTGGCCGATGTTGCCATCGGCGATTCGATTGCCTGTAACGGCGTCTGCCTCACCGTCGTCGAGATGAAGGATACGACCTTCAGCGTCGATGTCTCGCCGGAAACGCTTTCCTGTACCGTCGGGCTGGCCGCACCGGGCGCCATCAATCTGGAAAAGGCGCTGCGCCTCTCTGATCGGCTGGGCGGGCATCTTGTTTCCGGCCACGTCGACGGCGTCGGTCGGGTACTGCGCTTCGATGCGCTGGGCGACAACCGCCTGCTTGTCATCCGCGCGCCGGCGGCGCTGGCGCGGTATATCGCGCGCAAAGGTTCGATTACCGTCAATGGCGTCAGCCTGACCACCAACACGGTTGAGGCGGCGGATTTTTCCATCAACCTGATTCCCCACACACTGACGGCAACGACGCTGGGCGAACTCCATGTCGGCGATGCCGTCAATCTGGAAGTCGACCTGATCGCGCGCTACGTCGAGCGCATGCTGAATGCCGACGAAGCCGGCGATGGCGACAATTCCCAGGAGGCGCACTGATGTCGCCCGCCCGCGTATCGTCGGCCATCGCGCCGATCGAGGAGATCGTCGCCGAACTGCGCAACGGTCGCATGGTGATCCTCGTCGATGAGGAAGACCGCGAAAACGAAGGGGATCTGCTGATCGCCGCCGAACACATTACGCCGGACGCGATCAATTTCATGGTGACGCATGCGCGCGGCCTCGTCTGTTTGACCCTGACGGCGGCGCGCGCACGCCAGCTGGGGCTGACGCCGATGGCGCGTGATAACCGCAGCCCCTTTCACACCGCCTTTACCGTTTCGATCGAAGCCGCCAAAGGCGTGACCACCGGCATTTCGGCGCACGACCGCGCGCGCACCGTGCAGGCTGCCGTGGCGCGCCATGCCCGGCCGGAAGATGTGGTGCAGCCTGGGCATGTTTTCCCGATCATCGCGCGCGAAGGCGGCGTGCTGGTGCGTGCCGGCCATACCGAGGCGGGCTGCGATCTGGCGCAGATGGCCGGCCTGGAGCCGGCGTCCGTGATCTGCGAGGTGCTGCGCGAGGACGGTACCATGGCGCGCCTGCCCGATCTGCTTGAATTCGCCGCGCGTCATGGGCTGAAAGTCGGCACGATCGCCGATCTCATAGAGTTCCGCAGCCGCCATGAGACGCTGGTCGAGCGCTGTTTCTCGAAACCGGTGCGGACGGTGTACGGCGAGTTTATCCTGCATGCCTACGCCGACCGCGCCGCTAATGACGTGCATCTGGCGCTGACCCGCGGCGAGATCATGCCGGACAGGGAAACGCTGGTGCGTGTCCATGAACCGCTCAGCGTGCTCGATTTTCTCGATCTCGATAACAGCCGCCATACTTTTTCGCTCAACGACGCCCTGCATCTGCTGGCGCGCAGCGAATCGGGCGTGATCGTGCTGCTGCGCAGCCCGGAGAGCGGCGCGGATATCCTGAAGGCGCAGGCAACGCCGCACGAAACGCATGCGACCCGCTGGGACCCGCACATTTTCGGCATCGGTGCGCAGATTCTGCGCGATCTCGGCGTGCGCAAAATGCGCCTGCTGGGCAGCCCCCGCCGCATCCCGAGCATGGCCGGGTTTGGCCTGGAGGTCACCGGCTACATCACGCGGCCTGGCGAGGCGGATGCATTGCCGCCATCGTCGGCGCCGGCCGCTTAAGGCCGGTTGCAACCGACTGTTTTGATCTGTTTTTGAAGGACGCACCATGCCCCGATTCGACATTTTTGAGTATCCGAACGATCTGACAGGCGGCGGCGTGCGCGTCGGCATCGTCATGAGCCGCTTCAATCCGGAGATCGGCGAGGCGCTGCGCTCCGCCTGCATCGAAGAATTGCGGCGGCTGGGGCTATCCGATGCGGATATCGAAATTGCCACCGTGCCGGGCGCGCTGGAAATTCCGCTGGCCCTGCAAAGCATGGCGCAGAGCCGCCGCTACGACGCGCTGATCGCGCTGGGCGCGGTGTTGCGCGGTGAAACCTACCATTTCGAGGTCGTTTCCAACGATTCCTCACGCGGCCTCATGGAAGTGCAGCTCGATACCGGCATCCCGGTCGCCAACGGCATTTTGACCTGTGAAACCGACGCGCAGGCGCAGGCGCGCACGCGCGAAAAAGGAACCGACTGCGCCCGCGCCGCCGTTGAGATGGCCCATCTGCTGCGCGCCATCAACGAAAGACCGGCATGAACGGCACGCGTGACACGAATGGCATGAATGACATGCACGACATGTATGACATACATATGCCCGGCCGCATACCGGAAGGGCAGACGATGCCGGACACACAGGACGCGCAGGATGCAAAGGCGGCGCCTCACGGCCAAACACCGCCCGGCGCGATGAAAAATCGCCCGAACCGCCCATCCAACGCGCCCGCTTCGTCTGGCCGCGCGGCTGCCCGCTCGCCGCGCCGCCGCGCCCGGGAGTTCGCCATGCAAGGCTTGTACCAGTGGCGTCTGTCCGGAAACGACGAAGCGGCCATCGAAGCGCATCTGCGCGACAGCGAAGGTTTTGGCCGGGCCGACCGCGAATTCTTTTCCGCACTGCTGCATGGCGTGCTTGCGCAGGAGACCCAGTTGCAGGCGCAATTGCAGGAATTTCTCGACCGCCCCTTTGCCGAACTCTCGCCCGTCGAGGCCAGCATTCTGCTGGCGGGCGCTTACGAACTGGGCAACAACCCGGAAACGCCGTACCGCGTCATCATCAACGAAGCCATCGAACTGACCAAAGGCTTTGGCGGCGCGGACGGCCATAAATACGTCAACGGCGTGCTCGACCGGCTGGCTGCCAAACTACGCCCGGCCGAGGTGAATGCCCGCCGCGCTGCCGGCAAGACCGGCGGGAAAGTATCCGGAAAAGCGTTCGGGAAAGCGTCGGAAAAAGCGCCCGATCAGCCAGGGACGGCCGAGAGTGTCGAGAGCGTCGGGAACGCCAAAACGGCGGCCGCCCCGGAGAACGAACCGGTCGCCCGCCAGCCCTGACCCCACGGCGTGGCAGTGCGGAAAAGATTGCCCGCCTGCCCGCCGGTGATCCCTATCTAACGCACACGGCGCATCTAGCACATCCAGCGCACCTGCCGTATCGAATGCCCCGCTGAAGCCCGCGTATTTAGGGCGTTTGCGGGAAGATGCCTCTGAAAGGCTTATAGATAAAGGGTTTGCGGGTAGGCATCTCTGAAAGGCTTATGGATAGTGGGTTTGAGGGGAGGACTCTCTGGAAGCCGCATGAATACTGGGATTGAGGGTTGGTATCTCTGAAATCTTTATAAATGCTGGGTTTTCGAGTAGGGGGCGCTGCGTCACCCTATCCATGCGCCTCGGCGGAAAAGCCCTAAATACGCGGGCTTCCGGGCATTGCTTTCCCCGTTTTTTCCCATTGCCGGCGGGCTGCCGCGCCGTAGCCGAATCGTATAACATCGCGCCATGACCTCTGAAAAACGCTCCGAATTTTCCCTGATCGACCGTTATTTTGCCCGCCCGACGCCGCAGACCGCGCTCGGCCCCGGTGACGATTGCGCTCTGATCGCGCCCGCGCCGGGCATGGAACTGGCGATCACGACCGATATGCTGGTTTCCGGCACGCATTTTTTGCCGGAGACCGACCCGCGCCAGCTGGGCTGGAAAACGCTGGCGGTCAATCTTTCCGACCTCGCCGCCATGGGCGCGCGGCCGCGCTGGATTCTGCTCGCCGGCAGTCTGCCGCAGACCGACGAAGCCTGGCTGGCGGCGTTTGCCGAGGGGCTTTTTGCCTGCGCCGGGCGTTATGGCGTCGACCTCATCGGTGGTGACACGACGCGCGGGCC
>ERZ773073.268-NODE-268-length-29702-cov-9.001450_pt1 | contig 29702 bp, 55 predicted proteins | sample MGYA00580616_ERZ773073 | MGnify/ENA primary metagenome ERZ773073 (study PRJEB29015, sample SAMEA2737960) | human oral metagenome | biome: human oral; feature: human-associated habitat; material: dental | place: China | collected 2131 ...
AAATATGTGCACAAAATAATATAGTATTTATAGGGCCTAGTCCTGAACTTATAAACATGATGGGAGATAAGGCTACAGCAAGGGAAACTGCAATTAAACATAAAGTACCTATAACAAAAGGTTCAGATGGAATAGTTCCTAACGTTGAAGAAGCCAAGAAGGTTGCAAAATGGATAACTTATCCTGTTATGATAAAAGCTACTGCAGGTGGTGGTGGGAAAGGAATGAGAATAGCCCACGACGAAAAGGAACTTGTAGAAAACTACATTGCGGCACAGAATGAAGCAAAGGCGGCTTTTGGAAATCCTGATGTGTATATTGAAAAATATGTTGAAGAACCTAGACACGTTGAAATACAGGTTATAGGAGATAAATTTGGAAATGTAGTTCATCTTGGAGAAAGAGACTGTTCCATCCAGAGAAGACATCAGAAATTGATAGAAGAAGCACCATCAGCAGGAATAGATGCAAAAACAAGAGATAAAATGGGGAAATTTGCAGCGAAACTTGCAAAGGGAATAGGATATGACAGTGTTGGAACGCTGGAATTCCTTGTAGATAAGAATATGAATTTCTACTTTATGGAAATGAATACAAGAATACAGGTTGAGCATACAATAAGTGAAGAAATAACAGGAGTAGATCTTATAAAAGAGCAGATAAGAGTGGCTGCTGGAGAAAAACTGAGTTTTTCACAGAAGGATATAAATATAAATGGACATGCAATTGAATGTAGAATAAATGCTGAAGATTCAGAAAATGGATTCCTTCCTTCAAGTGGAACTCTTGAAAAATATATACCGGCAGGAGGAATAGGTGTAAGGGTGGATTCTCATTCTTATCAGAATTATGATATTCCGCCATATTATGATTCAATGATAGCAAAGCTTATAGTAAAGGGAAAAAACAGGGAAGAAGCTATTCAGAGAATGAAAAGAGCTTTAAAGGAATTTTTAATTGAAGGTATAGATACAACAATTCCTTTTCATTTAAGAGTTCTTGATAATGAAGAATTTAAAAAAGGAACAATATATACTAACTTTATAGAAACACATTTTAAGGATACTTTAAATAAATAAAAATCGAAAGCAAATTAGGAGGTAGCAATATGAATGAATTAGGAAATGTAAGTATATCACAGGAAGTTGTAGCGACAATTGCAGAATCTGTAATAACTGAAATTGATGGGGTACACAGTTTAGTAGGAAGTTCTTCAAAAAATGAAATAACTAAATTTTTTCAAAGTGTATCTTCAGGTGGAAACAAAGGAATAGAAGTAGAAGTTGGAGAAACAGAATGTACTATTGATTTATACATTATTGCAAAACTGGGATATCAGCTTCCGGCTCTGGCAGGTGAAATTCAGACAAAAGTAGTTAAAGCAATAACTGAAATGACAGGATTGAAAGTTCAGGAGGTAAATGTATTTATTCAGAAGGTTGTAAAAGATGTACCTGAACAGGAAACACAGCCTAAAAAATTACCTGAAAACAATACAGTTATTGAAGAAAAATAAAAGGAGTGATTTATGATAGCTTTATTAGGTCTTCTTGCTAGATTGTCTGTTATACTTGGATTTGCTGGACTGGCTTTTGCCAGTATATCAGACTTGATAATGAGAACAAATTATTTGACAATATTGGATGGCATGATTGATCTTGGAAGTACAAAAGTAAAAATAGTTCTTGGTCTTCTTGCAATCATTTATCTGGTAATATTTTTTCTATCCTATATAAATAGACTGACTAAATATTCTAATAACAGAAAAGTTAAGAATAAAAGTGGTGAAATAGAAGTTACAATAAAAACTATAAATGAAGTTGCAAAAGATTTTCTTACTTCGCAGGAAATTATAAAAAATTCCAAGATAAAATCTTATCCTAGTGGAAAAGCAGTAGTTGTAGAAGCAGTGGTAGATACATACAATGTAGATAATTTAAAAGATAAGTTATCAAAAATACAGGAAAAGCTTTCTGAACATGTATTTAATTCTACAGGAATTACTGTTAAGAAAAGCAAGGTAAATCTGAAAAAAGTACTAGGTGAAACAATTGTCGAAAAGAAAATAATTGATGAGCCTGCAGATAACAAAGAAAAAATTTTGGAAACAACAATTTCAGAAGAAAAAAATCCTGATCAGCAAGAAGGAGAAAATTAATGACACGTAGAGAAATTCGGGAAGAAATTTTTAAACTCCTTTTTGAAAAGGAACTGACTGATAATAATGTAGAAAAGAGAATTGAAGAAACAATTAAGGAAAATAATATAAGAAAAGAAGAACATATTGAATTTTTAAAATCTTATATTAATAATATAATTGCAAATGAAGACATTCTTATAGAAAAAATAAAGGAAATACTTGACGGATGGACATATGAAAGATTGGGAACGCTTGAAAAAGTTCTTCTGAAAATATCTTTTTATGAGATTACAATAAAGGAAGTAGGATATGAAATAGCTATAAATGAAGCAGTTGAGCTGGCTAAAAAGTATTCCTATGATGATACAAAGGAATTTCTGAACGGGATATTGGCAAAACTTGTAAAACAGAATAATAGCTAATTTTATTTAAAGATGAATTTGAGAGGAGAAAATATTTAATGAAAAAATTTCATATATCCTGGCAAAGTTTATTAGTTGGATTACTATGGTTTGGAGCAACGACATATTATTTTATTGCCTATCATAATGGTACACTGTCAGGGAGTATAAGAGTTCCTATAATTATTTCATGGGTTTATGACCTGTTTGGATTTACAGCAGGAACTATAGCTCAATGGATATTCAGTCTGATTCTTATAGCTGTAAGTATAAGACCAGTAAAAGTTGATAAATATTCTGATTCTGATGAAGAAGAATAAAAAATGTTTATAGTAACTAAATAAAAAAAGGAGCTGTCTCAAAAAGAAAATTTAAAAATTAATGTAAAAAACTATATTTTAGTAAATGAATAAATATAGCTTTCATATATTACATTTATATTTTTGCTGTTTTGAGACAGCCTTTTTTTTGTTTAATATGAAAGTTTTATAGGTTTAAAAATTTAATCTTTTCGAAAAAGAGGCATTTCATATTCATCAACATCATTTTCTATAAATCCGATTGATTTCCAGAATCTAATTGAATTTTCTTTTGTACAGTTAAGTTCAAAGTGTTTTGCTCCATCTTTTTTTGTATATTTCTCTAGTGCTTTAAAACATTGATGCCCAGTCTGGTTGCCCCTAAATTTGGGAAATATCCAGTAATCTAAAATAAAACATTTTCCATCTTCACTTTTATATATACAGTAGGAAGAAGCACCTATCTTCAATCCGTCTCTAATAAAATATATCATATGCAACTTATCAGGTTCTCTATTCATGAGTGTTTTAAGAGTATTTCTATATTCATTGCCTGAAAAATAGTTAATATCTTCTTTATCAACAATAATTTCATTATTTTTACAGGTTAATAAAACTTTTATTTTGACAGTATTATATCAAATTGTGTTTTTTCTGTCAGTATAAAAAAATCTGTTTCCAAAAATATTTTTAGAAACAGAAATTTTGTGTATATGATAAATTATTAGCATTGTTATGTTATTAAGTTATTTTAAGGTTTTATTATTTTTTTACACATGAAGTTTCAATACCTGAAGGTCCTGTGAAAAGAACGTTATCTCCACTTGTAAAAAATTCTATGTCGCCTCCTTTTGATGTGTATCTTGCACCACTTGCTGCTACTGCTGATTTTAAATTGTAAATTCTACCTGAAGCATCAACGATTCTTGCAGAACTACTTGTAGGATAAGAAACTTTTATAGTGTCAGAACCGCAAGTATAAGTTTGTACTGCAACTTTTCTGGCAGCTGGTCTTTTTGCATTTTTTTTAGAACTTTTAGCTGTTGCAGAAAATCCTAAACCTCCTATCACTGTCATTACAGACAAAATTAACATAGATTTTTTTAATGTTTTCATTTTTCTCAACTCTCTTCCTTAGATTTTTTTCTTCAATATGAATATATCATTTCAAACTTAAAAACTACTTTGTGGTTACTTTTAATTAAATAAAAAAAAACAGTTGAAAAAGATAGTTAAAAATGGTAAATTATATTGATTAAGAAAAGATTAATTTTAAAAATGAATGGGGGAAATATGGCTATAAGTGTATATAGTTGTGGTTATTTGGGTATAGAATCGTATATTGTGGAGATAGAAACAGATATTTCAAATGGATTACCGGTTTTCAATATTGTAGGGATGGGAGATCTTGCAATACTTGAAAGTAAAGAGAGAATAAGGAGCTGTTTTAAAAATATTGGACTTGAATTTCCAATAAAAAGAGTTCTTGTAAATCTTTCTCCTGCAGATGTCAAGAAAAAGGGCAGCAGCTTTGATCTGGGAATTTTTTTAGGAATACTTGCAAATATTGGAAAAATAAGAAATGTTGACAATTTTAAGAATTATCTGATATTAGGGGAAATATCCCTGAATGGAGAAATAAAATCTGTAAAAGGTGCCATAAATGCGACGATTCTTGCAAAAGAAAAAGAAATAAGAGGTATAATAATACCATATGAAAATTATGATGAAGCATGTCTTATTTCAGGTGTGGAGATAGTTCCTGTGTCGAGAATAGAGGAAGCTGTAAGTTTTTTAAACGGAAAAATTGAACTTGATCAACTTCATAAGAATATGAAAGAAAAAATGATTTTAAAAAAGAAGGAAAAAAGTAAAAATAATAGAGAAGAAAAAAATGAGATTGATTTTTCTGATGTGAAGGGACAACTTCTAGCAAAAAGGGCAATGGAAATAGCAGCGGCAGGTGGTCATAATATATTTCTGATGGGAGACCCTGGTTCCGGAAAATCAATGCTGGCAAAAAGATTTGTAACGATACTGCCTGAAATGAGTGAAAAGGAAATAATAGAAACTACTAAAATATACAGTATTTCAGGAATGTTATCACCTGACAAGCCTGTAATTACTGAAAGACCTTTCAGGGCTCCACATCATTCGGCAACACAGACTGCACTTGTAGGAGGAGCCATAAGAGCCGGAGAAATAACATTGGCATTAAACGGTGTATTTTTTATGGATGAGCTTGGTGAATTTGGGACGAGAACACTTGAAACCTTGAGACAGCCTTTGGAAGATGGAAATGTAACTATTTCAAGAGCAAATCTTATAGTGAATTATCCAGTGAATAATATAATGATTGCGGCATCAAATCCAACTGGAAGTGAAAGTTAATGTGTAAAAAAACTTTCACTTCATATTATATGTTAAGAATTATTTTAAATCTAAAATCATTCACAAATTCTATTCTGTTAATCAGTAAAGGAAGTATTTTCTTAAGTTTCATTCTATTATTGGATTGATAGTTTAATAGTACTTCTTTAAAAATTTCTTTTATATCTATTATACCTCTTTTTTCAGAATTTTCTATATATTTTTTTAGTTCTTCTATTTTTTTGTTAATTTCATTTATTGATATGTCTACGTTATTACTCTTTTCTTTGATGTCTTCAATAGAAAAAACACCAACTAATTTTAAAAGTTCTTTTTTATTTTTTATAAGTTTTGTTTTTTCATTTTCAAGATATGAGATTTTTTCAAGATTATCATTTCTCTCTTCAAAAATATCATATTTTTCAAATTCATTTGATATTTTGATAAGCTCCCGGATAATTAATTCCTCAAATTCTTTTACAGGTTTTGAAGAATTAGTGCATTTGTTTCTTCTGTTTCTTAAATTCCTTGTTGCACATGAATAATAATGATCCTTTTCATCTGCTTTTCTTGAACGGCTCCAGCCGTACATTTTACATCCACAATAGCAATAAATAAGTCCTGAAAATAAAAATGTTGGATTATCTTCGTTTTTGATTTTTGGAATAAAGTTATTTTTTAAAAGTTCATTAGCTTTGTTCCAAGTATCTTCATCAATTATTGCAGGATGATTTCCTTTTGTGGTTACAAATTCTTTTCTATAAATACATTTCCCTGTTTTTTTGTCTATATGTTTTTCTCCGAACTTATTATACCCTTTGTAAACTGGATTCTTTAAGACTCTTGATATAAAAGTTTCCAGTTTATTATAAGTTCTTGCTATTTCTGCACGGGTATCGCCTTTTAAAAAATCACTGAATATTTTTTTTACTACTTTAGCTTCTTCTTCAACTATTAATAATGTTTTATTTTCCCATCTATAACCGAAAGGAGCCATGCCTCCCATTCTTTGACCATTTTTCAGTTTAGTGGCCATTCTTCTTTTTACATCAATGCCAATCTGTTCCCGCTGTGCATGCGACTTAAAGAATGTAAGGATGTACTCCATCAGTTCCATCAGATTAAATCTAAAGAATTTTTTTCCACTGTCTATAAATTCAATTATTACTTTATTTGTCTGACATATGTTGGAAAAATTCATTGCAAACAAAATATCTCTAGCCAGTCTTTCTGCATTTACAAGGACAACTCTTTTTATTAATCCATTATTTATATCTTCAATTAATTCATTCATCCCTTCTCTCACGTAGCTCCCTCCACTTGCTACATCTTTATAGATTTTAACGAGATTATATTTTTTGTTTTTTATATATTCCAGACCTTCTATTTCTTGATTTTCAAGACTTTCATTTTTTTCCTGTTTTTCAGTAGAAACTCTAAGAGATAGAGCTGTGGGTAGTGAAATATCCTCCAAGTCTATCTCTGTTATTTCAGTTCCTAATTTCTGCCATTTCTCCAGATCCATTTTTCTATCCTTTCAAAAGAATTATATTTTTCAAAAATTCTTTAATAAAGTTTTTCTTTGTTTCTTCGTTTAAATTGCTTTTTTCTATTTCAATAATATATTTCATATTTATTCCCCCTAGTTTTCAATTATTTCCGCCACATATGGCAAAAAACTATTGTTAAATTTAGTAATCATAGTTCTAATGTACTTTCTTGTTGGAATATCTATATCAATATCCCTATATATTAAATCTTCCACAACCTTGAATCTGACTATAGAATCAGCTAAGGTCTTCAATGCTCCCTCAACCTCTTTATCTTCACACTTTATGTCTTCATGCCATTTTTCAAAATAAGGAGTGGCTTTTTCCACATAAAGCTTTTCGTATTCGGCATGTAATGACTTATTTTCATATATTCTTCCATCAAGGTTGTATTTTTTTAGTAATTCTTTATTGTGCATCATTATCATAGATTTAGTTATCTGTGTTATCACTGTGCCTATGCCCTTGAAATTTTCTAAAATGGGATAACCGCTTAAGGATTTTATTTTAATATTTTTTGTTTCAATTATTCCATTTTCAGTGTGTCGATTAATCCCGAATTGTGTTTTCAGATGGAATTTTTCAAGAAATAAACTTGCTGCTTTATACACAGAAAACATCAGCAAGTGGAAGTCAAAGTTTTCTTCAACTTCCCTTTTTATTTCTTTCCTGTCAGGTCTTTTAATTTTAAGTTTCCTAGCCATTATAATCACTCTCGTACCATTCTTTTACTAACTCAAAATTTTCATATGTATTTCCTCGTATATCGATATAGTAGATATTACTGTTTAAATTTTGTATGTGATTATCACTCATTAATTTGTATTCTCCTTCATCGAATATCACAACCTGATATTCCTCATCGTATTCATTCCAGACAATGTCTTTTTCATAGATTTCATAGCCCTCGCTGTCTTTGCATCTTGTATACTCATTTATGATATAGTTTTTTTTATCTGTTTCATATATATCTCCCATTTCGTCAACTATTATAATATCTCCGTTTTGAGATAAATAATGTTTGTTTGTGTCCGAAACTTTTATAAAATAGCCACTATTTTTATCCCAAATTCTATATTTCATTTTATTCCTCCAGCAAATTTTTATTTTCATAGATGTTTCCAATAACTTCAAAGTCGTCTTTGTTAAATCCAAAATGGAACAAATATATATAATCATTATTGCCGATTATATCAGCTATAAATGCACCATGTTTGAATTTTACAACTGTTTTATGCAAAATATTTGTTTTGTCTATTCGTATTAATACAATATCTCCTTCATAAATTTCTACATCATTTTTGTCTTTGATTCCTGTATACTGCATTAATTCAATATCTTCCAAAAATGTTGTTCTTAAAAGATATGCATCAATAATTTCGTTTTTTTCAAGATATTGTATAGATTTTTCTGAAAAATCTATTGTTTCAACAATAACCATTTTTTTCTCTTCTTTAAGCCAAGCTCTATATTTAATTTCTCTACTCATTTTTTTCCTTTCTTTCATGCCATTTAAGGCTTTTCTTTTTCATGTATTCAGCATATTCCAATGCTTCTTTTCCTATTTCAAAATAGTTTCCTACTTTATATCTCTCATTATCTTTTTCTGTTTCTCTTTCATATACTGTTTTTATTTCGAAAAACTCATCTATATAACAATATATTTCATTATATTTTCCTCGCCATCTCTTTTTAATTCCGTATTTTTCATTGATAGCTTTTACTTTCTCCTCTATCAATGCTTTTTCTTCTGCTGTACAAATCTGAATATTGTGCTCATACGTTCTAATATAACCCTTTATAAAGAGCTTGTTTTCTGTTTTTCTGAATTCTGGAGATTCAAAAGATTCAACATTCAATTCTTCATCTTTAAATACATTTCTTCCTAATATTTCTTCATTCTGTTTAGTAACTCTCCAAGCCCATTTATCCCAAACAGGCTGGAACTCTATTTCTAAAACATTTTCTTTTTCCATCATAGTTCTCCTTATTCATTATTTTCGTCTAGTGCTTCAATGCTATATAGTTCTTCTAAAGCATACTTGTTTACCCTAAATGTATCATCAATAAATTTTACAACTCCTGTACCCTCGTATTCTCCATAATAATCTCCAATATGTCTTGCACCTGTATCATACCACACTAAATCTCCTACAAAAATTTCTACACCGAACTCATCGAAAATCCCAGTACTTATTTTTTCAATGTTATTTTCTATTTTATTCATTAGCTTTCCTTTCTTGTTAAATCATATACATAATCTAACATTACTTCTTGAACTATTTTATTATCATGTTGCAGAACATAATCAATTGTTTTTTCCTTGTATTTTTTAGCCGTATCTGCACTTTTAAAATCCCCTGTCATTTTAAGACCATAAATGAAAACTTCTATTTCCCAGTCTAAGTATTTTCTAATATCTTTTTCAAATTCTTTTTTAACTTCACTTACAAGCATATGTCTGTAAGCTTTTTTCTGAAATTTTCTATTTATAAGATTCTGCATTATTTCCTCCTTGATTTCAATTAATCCCCCCTGAAATTAAAATTGATCTTCTGAATTAAACATTCCTTTCAGTTCTTCATCATCAGAATTATTTTCATTTGTTGCATCTGATTCGTTGATAACTATTTCATCTGTTGTGTCGTTTATGTTGTTTTCATTGTCAACATATTCGACTTCGACGCTATCTTTATTAACGTCTTTTATTACAGCCTGATCTGTTTTTAATGCAGTTTGCATTTCAATTGATAGTATACCAAACTTGCTAAGCAACAATTTTAATACGGTCTTTTTGGCCATAGCATTAAAATCTGTCTGCCAAGTTGATTTTTCTTTTTTGAAAGTTTTACTAAATTTCATACCATGCTGCTCTACTTCTTCTTTACTCATTATGTTGTATTTTTCAAAACCGTTTATTGTCTGAAAATAAGCTACATAGTGTGTTATTTTATCACTAAGTCTATTTTCAAGATTATATTTTAGTTCATCTGTAATCGGATCATAGTTTTCAAATTGCCCTTCGTACATTACAGCAACATTTATTCTTTTGTACTGTCCTGTTCTAATAGCTAACTGCACAAATCCCTTATACCCCATCTGAAATTGTGCTTCATTTTTTTCATGCCAATTTCCTATTTCATCCTTATATTTTTTTTTATAAGGCACTATATATGCAAATCCTAGGTTTGGGTCTATTGGTAAATCTAATGTTGCAGCAATTGCTCCTGCTTTTAAAATGCTATTCGGGTCTGCCTGTTGTAACTGAGCATTCCCATTTGTTGTATTAATAAGTGATGTTAAAAATCCTGCTGCTTTATTTCCTAACATCTCCTGAAATTTCTTTTTAGTAACATCAGCATTTACTAACGCTTTTAAAGTATTCTTTACTACATTGCTATTTTTCTTTGCTAATTTATTTGTATTGTCCATTTATTTCACTTCCTTTTTTTCATATTTTAGTTCATGTTTTCTTATTACTGATAATAAATCATCTGTAGCTTCTTTGCTTAGTCCACTAACTTTGATACAGATATATGTTCCTTTTTTATTTGTATTTTCTGATTTTGGCTCAGGAGCTTTTTCTTCAGTAGCTTTTGCCACTGCTTCCTGTTTTTCCTGTTCCTTTTTTCTTTCCAGTTCTTCAAGTTCTTTTTGTTTCTTAAGTTCTGCTTCTTCCAAGGCTCTTTGTTTTTCTTCTTCTGCCTTTTTCTTCATATTTTCTTCAGTTGCCTTGATTTCGTTCTTTTTTTCGACAAGCTTTTTCATGATACTGTCGTACTCTGCAATCATTAAATACTGTACATCTTCAAAGTTTATTTTGTTTTCTATTTCTTCATTTATTGCTGTTAATTGAGAAGTAATAAAGTTGTATCTTTTACTCCAGTATTCAAACTGTTCTTTTATTTCTTCTTCAATTTTTTTAAGTGTCATTGTCTTATTTTTCCATTTTTCATTTACTGAAAACCATTGTTCCAGCAACTTATTTTCTGAAAAAACATTGTCTTTTATTTTCCCTATTTCTTTCAGTTTTTTCTGATATTCTTTTTCCTCAAATTCTTTGATTTGTTCTGCGATATTGTTTGATAATGCCTTTGTTTCCTTTTCAGCAATTTTAAGTTTCTCTATAAGCTTTTCAATATCTGTGTTAGCTTCTTTCTGAATTCTCTTTCTTTCTTCTGAAATTGTTTTTTCTAATTTATTTAATTTAGTTCTTTCTTTTTTAGCAAAATCTATTCCATCTTCTGTTACAATCCAACCATTATATTTTTCTTTCACTGCTGTCATATAAATTTCAACTTCTTCGATGTTGCACTCAATTTTTGCTGGTGTTAAGTTTTTTATCTCGAACTCCACAACTTGCAATTCATTTGCTTCCATATTTCCTCCTATATTTGTAATTTTTTTCTATAAACTGGCTCAATATCATTAATGATGTATGAATTGAATTCCAGCTCCTTTTCTATTATTTCCTTTATTGCTTCCTCATTCCTATGACAGATATATTTCTTCAAAATATGCCTATCATTCTGAAATGACAGTTTTATATCAGCATACAATATCGCATATTGCCAGCCTGTAACGGCTAGATAATGTTGAATCTGTAACCAGTAGTTTATAGGTATGTCATCAATTGTGTATCTGCCATTTTCATCTTTTACTAGCCAAACATCGTAGTACTGATTCGAGTTAAAGCAGGTTGCTGTTTTGATTTCTAGCACTCCTTTACCAAGTTCCTGATGTTCCAATATTCCGTCCAAATTGGCACTCATAAACGGATATTTTAGGCTCTCAAGAGTTTTTTCAAGCTTACCTACATTGTAATTAGGGTTGTTTATTTTAAAGTGTTCTATAAGCAAATTTTCGCTTTCTTTTCCCCTTATAATTGCCTGATTTTCTGATAAGTCATCAGGGACTTTTCTTCCTGTTTTTTCTCTCCATAAGTCAACGGGATTTTTCCATTCGTTATATCCCATTATAGTGGCACAATCAGAACCGCCTATGTGTTTATTTCTTATTTTGTGCCACTCCTTTTCAGAATGATATTCTATTTCCCTGTATTGCATAATTCACACCCCAACAACATTTTTTCTATTTTTTCAAATTCTTTGTTTCTTTCTTTCTCTGAATCAAAAATGATTGTTGAAAAGTCTTCGTACTTCTCTTGTTGCAAAGAATAAAATAAAATTATTTCATATTTTTTATTTTTAAATATCTGTTGTACAATACTTAAATTGTATAAATTTCCTTTAATTTTAATCCACATTATAATTCCTCCTCACTGGTTATTAACTATCAGTTGACAGCCACTTGAACTTTCAACATCCATTATTTTTACACTCCTTTAGTATATAGTTTCCCATTCTTTGTTTGTTGTTACATAAATACCTAAATTATCTCCCTTTAAAACATCTATTATATGTTTAAAGTTTTCTTTTTTATAAATTTTCTTTTCTTTATTATTTACAGTTATATCAATGTTCGCAAACCGTAAATAGTGGTAGTAATAAGGTATTTTCTTGTGCTCTTTAAACAATGCTGCGATTTCTATCATAAATTCAAAGACATCTTCTTCGATATCTTTGTATTTTTTCATTTCTTCTTTAAATAATTTTTTAAAAAAAACTTCTTCTTCTTCGGTTATTTTTTCGTAAATTCTTAACTCTATTGTATATCTGTTTCTCCCAAGCTTTATTAAATTATACAAAGAGTGAGTTCCATTATAACTTGCTTCATAAGTTTGTATTTCCATTTCAAACCTTTCCTTTAATTTTTAGTTATTTTTTTTAACCATGGATAAACTGTAACTAATAGTATTATCCAAAGCCCGTTTGTTGCTAGTTTTACTATTAAATCAGTCGAATAAGCTTTTGACTGATTTAAAGCTGCTGTTATAAAAAATATTAAGTACCATAGAATTATTTTTTTGTTCATTCTTCTTCCTTTCGTTTCCTCCTAAATTTTTTTTATTAATATCTTATCCAAACCCACAATCTCTTATGGGCTTGGTAAAACATTAATCATCAACTAATTGTTCGAAAGGCTTAAAAAATAGTCTTTCAATTCTCCTGTGCAAAAACAAAGATGTGCTCTATCGTTTAAAAAGTTAGCCCCAACAAAAGCGTTTATGAATTTTTGCCCGCATCTATCTAATCCTGATGTTATTGTAATTTTTTTTATTTCATCAAAATCATCGTCGCCACATCTATTGTCATTTGTTAATTTTTCAGGATACAGAAAAACTTTTGTATTACCATTGTTAGGGTTGATATACAATTCGATTTCTGCTAAATCTCTACCGTAAGTTACTACGTAAGTAGCATCGTTTAATAGTTTTAAAATTTTTTCCATTTTATCTCTCCTTTATTTTTTGAATAATTTTTTGATTCTGTTTTTCAGTTTCTTTTCTTCCTTTTCTTTTAAAACCTTTTTGTTGTTTTTATTTACAATCGCTAATACTTCAAATTTCATTTCACATCTCTCCTAAATTAAATTTTCTTTTTCTTCCTGCAATCACACATTTTATTTTTCCTACAGTGTGGATCATGTCAGGTTTTTTTATTATTTTTTCTAACTCTTCGTTTCGGTATTCTGATGGGCTTAGTTCGTATTCATCGTATGTTCCAGAATACTCAAAGCCCTTTATTTCTTTTTCTGTAATGTCAGGGATTTCATTTTTCAATCTCTCAAATCCCCAATCGTAGTATTCCATTTTGGCTATACCTTGTTCTGGATAACCAAAGCAGTTTTGCATTGCCCATTTTTTTATTATTTTTTCTCTTTCTGTCATTTATTTCACTCCTTTTATTTGCATTTTGTCAAATGAATAGTTAAAAAAATAAGAACTTTTCCTTGTTCAATACTAATATATCACATTATTTTACTTTTGTCAATTAAATAATTGATTTTTTTCAAATGATTTTACAAATGTAAAAAAACAAGGTATAATTTAGTAGTAAATTAGGAGGTCTAAAAAATGAATAAAATAGAAGAAGTTTCCTTAGAAATAAAAAGAAGAAGAGAAGAACTAGGATTATATCAAGAAGATGTAGTAGATAAATTAAAAAAAGAAGGAATTGACATATCTATATCAGGACTTTCTAGAATAGAAAGTAAAGAAAGACAAAAAATAGATACAGCTCTTTTAATTGCATTATCAAAAATATTGAAAAAAGATTTTATAAAAATGCTTGGCCATGAATCCGAAAAAGAACCTTCGAATGTAACAGATGAGATATTTGAAAGCTTTGTGAGAATACCTCTTTACGGAATGGCTTCGGCTGGAAATGGACTTATAGAATCTGAAGAAAGCAATATCGAATATATTAATATACCAAAGTTAAATGGAAATGTTAAAAAGAATGACTTTGCTACAAAAGTAAAAGGCGACAGTATGGAACCATACTATCATAATGGAGATATTATTGTGGTAGATGTATCAAATCAGGATATAAGAACACTGAATGGGAAAGAAGCACTAATATTTTACGAAGATAAGAAATATCTGAAAATTGTGCATTTTGAACCAGGGACAGGAAATTTATTTTTAAAATCATACAATCCGGCTTACAAAGATATAAAAATTGAAGATAACGAAGTTGATACTTTATACTGTAATGGTGTTATAAGTATGGTAATAAGCATGAGAAATAGAAAAATGATATAAAAGGAGAGATTTATATAATTTTGAAGAAAAATTGGTTGGAATCCTAAAGAAATATTTGCCAGAAGAAAAATCGGGAAAATAAAACTGTAGTTTGGTTAAAAAATTGCAAGATTGAAAGCAGGTTTTAAACAAAAGAAATGTTGAAAAAATCTGCTTTTTGTTGAAAAAATTGAATTTAATCTAAAAATAATTAGATATAAATTTTTATTTTAAAGTGATATTAGAACATTTAAGGCCGTTAAAATACAAAATTTCCATTTTTGGAAACTTTTATTGCCCAAAGGTATAAAAAATAGTAAAAAAAATTTACCTAGCTAAAAAGCAGGTTTTTTATGATATTTGAAAAAAGTATGAATATGATATAATAATATACACCGCATTTTGTGGAAAACTCATATATACTTAAAAGGAGTTGAAAAATGAGTTTATTAGATAAATCTGTGCAGAATTTTGAAATTGCTCAAATAGCAGCAGAAAAAAAATATTTTGATGTGGCTGTCAGTAGATTATATTATAGCAGTTATCAAAAAATTATATATTACAAAAATGACAAAATGGTAGATGGAAATTCTCAATTTGAAATGTATAAACAGGAACATGAAAATGATACAGAAACAGAAAAGTATGGAAGTCATGACTGGAATATAGCTTTTTTTGAAGAAAAAAATAAAACGCTTGGACTTGATGGTTATGAAAGTATAATTAGTTTTTTAAAAGATATGAAAATATCAAGAAATACAGCAGACTATAAAAAGAATAGGGTTTGCATTGAATCGGATGAATATAAAAAGTTTGAAAAAAAAACAAAACTTATAAATGCTATGATAAATAAAATTATTGGAGATTAGTATTTTACTAAAAAGGAGGAAATAACATGGAAGATATGAAGTTAAAAATGATAAAAGATATTCTTTATAGCAATCCCAAATATAAGAATATGAAAGTAGGATATCGTCAAGAAGACGATTGTTATCTTATATATCATTATCAAGAAAATTTTGATATTTTCGATGTTGATTTTCATAAATTAATGAGTAAAATTATTAAAGAAGTATTTTATAAGAATGGAATAAAAAATGTAGCACAAAGAGATTTATTTAAACGAGAGTTAGAGGAATATTTTCCAGAGGAGCATAAAAAAGAAAATGAAATTTTTGAAATAACGCTCCTTTATGAAAAAGATCCTGTGTTGTCTCAAATATTTCAAAAAATTACAAGATTGTTAGATAATTATAATAAAGTTTCAGAATATTCTAATAAAATTAAAGACACTACTGTTTTTTATAATAAAATAGAAGCAAAAAATAAAAAAAGAACAACAAGTTTAAAAATTGATTTTAAAAGAACAAGAAATTTGAAATTTAGAGAAATCCCACATCCGTCAATTATAGAAAGTGAATCACTGAATGTAGAATATGTGAAATAAGGAGTTGAATCATGAAAAAAGACAACAAAATAGAAATAGAAAATTATTTTGTAAATAAATTGTCACTAAGATATTTGGAAGAGAATGAAAAAAACGAAAATGAAGGAAAAATTTCCCTGAGGGCTTGGGTTGATGATAAAAATTTAAGTATAAAATTAGATGTTGAAGTTTTTGATGAAACAAGAATAATAGAATTATCAATTATAGGGCAGTTTTCGTTGCCAAAAGGAACAAAAAATAAAGAAAAAATTTTATCAGAAAAAGGTACCCCTATATTATATGAATATGCTAAAATAACTATTTCAGGTATTTCATTATTTGATAAATTTCCTTTATCTGTTACATTACCATCAATTGACTTTGAAAAACAATATGAAAAGAAAAAAGAAAATGAAAAAGGAAATACTGAGGACATTAAAACTAAAAAACCAAAATCTCAGGAGCCTAAATAGGCTCTTTTTTCTTTGAAATTTCTTTTAAATGAGGTATAATATATTAAAAATTTAAAGGAGTGGATTTTGAAATGATTTTATTGATTATTGTTGCTTTTATAGTAATATTGGTAATTGCAAAAAAGAAAGATGATGAAAAAAACAGCGGTTTCTGGAAGAAATACGGAATGGAAGCCCAGTTTGCAAGGAAAAACAATTTTATGATAGGTAAAAAATGCAATAAGAAACAATTGAATGAAATTGCAAAGTTTTTCGATAAGTCAGAATATAAAATTTTTAAAGAATTTGGTTCTGATATATTGATTTTATATGAAAATAAAAATATATTGCTCTATAAACCTTTGGAATTTTGGCAATTCATTAAAGCTGAAAATATAGAGGACTTAAGAGTAGAAAAAGACGGGCAAACCTTTTCTCTAGGTGGAGCAGTTGGAGGAGCAATTTTATTTGGTGGGCTAGGTGCTTTGATAGGTGGAGTAAAAAGTAAAAAAATAACAATAAATGTTATAACTAAAGGTTTTAATTCTAAAAATTACACTTTAGTGTTTAATGACCCACAAAATATACAAGAAATTTTAAATGTTCTGTATCAATTATATAACAAATAAAACAAAGGTTCTTAATTGAGCCTTTTTATTTTAAAAATCATTTGACAAAAATCAAATTTAAAGTTATAATGATACCGAGGTGAAAAAAATGAATGAAAATACAAAAGAACTAAAGCATAATTATAAATATAAAATGTTTAGAAAAATGATGATAGAAAAAGCTTATAATTGGAGGGATATAGAAAAAATAACAGGCTATACAAGGCAAAATATTTATCATGCTTTTAAAACAAATTATCAAAAAACAATCGATTTCGTATTTGAAAAAATACAGTCGGTTTAATTTTTTATGCAATTTCATTTGAAAAAAGTCAAATGAATAAATTCGAGAGAAGCCCTCGTTAAAACTTTTAATTTTAAATCCTAATTTTCTATTTTTGAAATGAAAACAAGTGGAGCGTTTACAATTCAATAACCGTTTACGATAAAACCAAAAAGGAGGAAAGATGGAAAAATTTTCTGAAGTATTGGAAAAAATAAGGATACTTCTCATTGAAAATGAAATAACAAAAGAAGATTTTGACCACATGGTTGAAACTCTTGATGGATATTATTATGAAAATGCAATCTTAAAAAAAAAGAAGCCTCAAAAAGCTTCTCAAAATAAGATTGCTAAATGCGAAATTCAATGATGTGATTTTTATTCAGATATATTTCCTTTTTGTAAACTTCAATATCTGAATTTATTTCAATCAGAATGTAATCTTCAAAAACTTCTAAAATTTTACAGTTTTTGTAGGTTAAATTAGCAATTGAAATTTCACTGATAATTTTATTTTTGAATTTTAGAAAGATAGATTCCATAAAAACATCTCCTTTCAGTGTGGGATATTGGCAATATATTATACCCTGAAAAGAGGTTTTTGAGAGAAGTAACTCGTTAAAACTTGCTGGCACAGACTCCTATAAAATTTTTATTGTTTGATTCTGATTTCTTTTTAAATTGTGCCAGTTGTTTAGGGACAGTTGCCTGAAAGGTTAAAGGAGCAGTTTGCTAAACTGTGAGCGGTTACACGCTTTATCGGTTCGAGTCCGATACTGTCCGCCAATATGGACTATTCGTATTCTGGTGGAGATACTAAGCAACATGAGAGGTCAGTTCGATTCTGACATAGTCCTTATACGTATTGACAAGCAATACACAGTCAGATAAACAGTGTGATTTTCGCAGGGTCGCTCCCGTAGAAGTCATCTAGGTGCAAACCCGTTCTGATGTGTATTGAATATGGGCTGAAATGGAACTGAAGAAATCCTAGGTAATGCTTCAGGTGTGTTCGAATCTCACACAGCTCTGATTTTAAAATGTTTTTTATAGAGGTAATTTGGCGTAAAAAAAATCGGACAAAAGTCCGATTCATATAGGTTTTATAATTTAATTTATACAGCAATTATAGCATATTAGCATATTAAAAGCAAGTAGGAGGAAAAAATTATGAAAAATAGAATTACAAAATATGGATTTTTAGATAACAAAAAATTAAGCTTACAGGCAAAAGGTCTGATGATAATTCTTATTGAAAGAATTGGAGAAAAAGAAGAAGAATGTAGTTTATATGATGCTGTGAACAAAATACATCCAATGCCTGAAAGCCTTTTTGGAACATTGATAAACAATTTAAGCCATGAAGGATATATTTCAATGAGTTTTTTTCGTGGAAGAATAATATATGATATTTTCCCTGAAGGAGGTATTCAATGAAATACACAGTTAATGGCTATAGTCAGGAAGCATTAATAAAAAATGATTTAGATTTAATAGACAGTCTTATTTTAAGAACGCTGTCGGATATGTATTCAAGTAATTCCAAAAAAATAGATTACAAAATACTGGAATATGAAACTGAAAGGAATAAAACAGATAAGGATAAATTCATGTGGATCAAATACGGTTATCTGTTTAAACAAGTCCCGATTGTAGGAAGTGAAAGAACAATAATAAGAAGAATAGATAAGCTGATAGAAAAGAAATTTCTAAAAAAGCAGGTTTTAAACTGCAGAAATGGAATTAAAGGAACATTCTTGTATGTTACCTTTGATGAAAATTATTCTAATTTAACAGAATATGAAGACAAAATGTCATCAGAGGGTATGACAAATTGGCAAGGGGGATATGACAAAATGTCATCAGAGGGTATGACAAATTGGCATGACAAAGATTCTTCTATAAATGATTCATCTATAAAAGATTCTTCTTATAAAGAAAAAAATAAAAAAGAAAAAATGGATCATACAGAAAAACTTTTGAATTATATAGAAACTTTAGAGATTGATTCTGAAAAGAAAGAAATCTTTAAGGAATGGGTAGAATACAAAAAATCTAAAAATCAATACAAAAATACTAAATCAATAGATATTCTGATAAGAAGATTCATTAAATACTCAGTACAAGAATTAAGGGATATTATAGAAAAATCTATCATGAACAACTACTCGGGAATTTTCGAGCCTAAGGAAGGAGTGAACAATGGGAATAGTTACAATGCAAGATATGGTAGAAAACAGGAAGACAGACATTCAAAAAAGCCAGACTACACAAAAGGATTTGATGACTGGAATTAATGTCGAAACAGTGTCATTAAGCATTTTTAAGCAACAGGATATTTATAAATACATGGAACTTTCAAGACTTACTGAGCAGGACTGGTATAAAAGATTTGAAAATGCGAAAGTTCTAAGTTTTGAAGAAAAAGAATTCAAAAAATCATTTGAAAGATATTGTGAAAACTTTGAAGCAATAAAGAAAAAAGGACTTGGAATAGTAATGATAGGAAATCCTGGAACAGGGAAAACATTTTATACAAACTGCATAATGAACGTTTTAAATTCAAAGTATCTTGTATACAGAACATCATTATCAGATTTGCTTGAAGAGATAAGGGAAAGCTATAAAAAGCGAAACGATGAAGATGATGCATTTTTGTTTGAAAGGCTTTCAAAAGCTGAACTAGTTATTTTTGATGACCTTGGTAATGAATTTTTAAGCGACTGGGGAAAAGAAAAGATGTTCATGATTTTAAATTTTCTATATGAAAACGATAAATCAATGATTATAAATAGCAATTTAGATTATACACAGTTGGAGGAATTTTTAAAAATAAACGGCAGCGACAAACTCATGGACAGGATCAAGAGCAAATGCAAAAAATATCTTTTTAACTGGGAAAGCAGAAGAAAAGACTTATACAAAAAGGACTTTGAGAAATTGTATTAGGAGGAAAAATGCGGAAATATACCCCTTGGACAACAGAAGAAATCGAAATGTTAAAAATATTAAGGCTGGAACAAAGACTTCCATATAATGAGATTGCAAAAACATTGGGCAGAAGCGAGAAGAGTTGTCATAGTTCAATCAGGAGACACTCAAAAGAGGAATTTGAAGAAAATTTGCGATTAAGAAAAGAACTCAATAAAAAAATTTTAAATTTATGGATGAGTGGACTTGGAAAACGTGAAATTTCTGAAAGACTCAACGTAAAATTAAGCTCGATTTTAAATCTTTTGAGCTACGTTACTAACACAGCTTGTTTAGATAAAAAACTGGAAAAATCAAAAAACAAATTCAAAAGATGGACAGTTGAAGAAGACAGGATAATAGTTAAAAGCCAACCAATTGAGATAAAAACCCTTTCTAAAAAACTAAAAAGAACTAGCCGAGGAGTTTTGGCTAGAATTTATGAATTAAGAAAAAAAGGGATAGATATAGAATTAAAAAAAACAGGAGATAAACAAAAAGTTTGTAGAAGACTGCTTTATAAAAAATGGAGGATAAATGAAGATAATAACGGAAAATGATGTCATAAAAGCTGAACTTGAAAATAAAGCAATGAACTTGAGAAGAGAAGAGCTGCAAAAAGAAGACAAAAAATTGTTAAAACAGATAAATAAAAATATTGAGATTATTGAAAAATTCAAGAGGATAAAAAAATGCAAAAAATAAAAGTAATTACTCTTTTTTCAGGCATCGGAAGTCAAGAAATGGCATTGAGAAACTTAGGGATAGATTATGAAGTTGTGGGAATAAGCGAGATAGACAAGTTCGCTATTAAAAGCTATGAAGCAATTCACGGCAGAGTACACAACTTTGGAGATATTTCAAAGATTGACAAGTTGCCTTATTGTGACTTACTTACATACTCTTTTCCTTGTCAGGATTTGAGTATTTCGGGAAAGCAAAAAGGAATAAGTAAAGATACAAGAAGTGGATTACTCTTGGAAGTTGAAAGATTACTTCTGAAAGCAAAAGAGAACGGAACATTGCCGAAGTACTTATTATTGGAGAATGTTAAGAATCTCGTTGGCAAAAAGTTTATAAAAGACTTTGAGCGTTGGCTAAGTTTCCTGAACAGTTTGGGATATTACAGCAATTGGGAAGTACTTAATGCTAAAGACTACGGAATACCGCAGAACAGGGAGAGAGTATTCGTGGTAAGCAGTTTGAAGAATATTCATTATGTTTTTCCTAAAAAGCAAGAGCTAAAAATCAAAATGAAAGACTTGCTGGAGGAACATGTTCCGGAAAAATATTATCTGACAGAAAAAACTTTAAAAGGATTTTTAGACGAAAGCAATAGAAATGGATTTATAAGATCAGATAAATTTAAACCTCATTCAGAAAATTCTAAAATAGCTTTTACTGTTAAGACAAAAGAGGGCAGTAGATGTACAGATAATTTTGTAATACAACTAGGGAATTTAAAGAATACAGAAAGTTTTGGTGGAAATCCACACACAGGAAGGGTATACAGTCCTGATGGGATAAGTCCTTGTCTTAACACAATGCAAGGTGGTGGACTTGAGCCTAAAATCTTGCAAAAAGCACATGGATTTAACAAGGGTGGAGTAAAAGAAAATATAGTTCCAGCTATGACATCAAGCTCATGGCAAGAGAATAACATTTTAGTAGAAAATGTCGAAATTTCAAAAAAAAGGAAAGACATTAAAGAATACAACAAAAAATGCAAATATTGTGGAAAAAAACTTGAAAGAAAACGTTTTAATGGTAGATTAGAAGATTTTACCGTGTTTAAAAAACGGAATTATTGTGAAAGAGAATGTATGAGAAAAGATTACTTAAAAGTTGGAAAAAACAATCAATCTTTTTCTAATTCACATACAACAGCAAGAAACATTAATAAATTGATTTTAAAAAAAGATTGTTGCGAAAAGTGTGGAAGTACAAAAAAACTTGATATACATCACGTTGACGGAGATTGGCAAAATAATAATTTAAATAATTTAATGTGTTTATGTAGAAGTTGTCATATTAAAGAACATAGGTCAAAAAATAATATTCGTATAAGGAAATTAACTCCTTTGGAAGTTTGGCGTTTAATGGGATTTTCTAACACAGATTTCTATGCTGCAAAGTCAGCTGGTATATCTGATGCTCAACTCTATAAACAGGCAGGAAATTCAATTGTTGTTACTGTCTTAGAAGCAATATTCAGGCAGTTATTTCTAAAAAAGCATAAGAAAAAACAATCAATAATTGCCGAGCAGATTAGCTTGTTTCAAGGAGTTGGGTAATGAGTAGAATAAAAATTTATTTCATGGAAATTGTCGACTTGAACGATGGAATACATCAGATAAAGTCAGATGACTATAACAAAATATGGGACTTTGTGAAAAGGCACAAAGGTGCAATTAAAGGACTACACTCAGGTAGTAAAACGGTTTCAGAAAAGAAGTTTCAAGAAATGAAAAAAGAAGAAAATTTTAAATAGGAGTGGAAATGATTTATCTTAATTTATCGGTAGTGCCACCTTCTGTTAATCAGATTTGGATTAACAAACCAAAAGGTCGGTACAAATCAAAAAAAGGAAAAGAATTTGAAAAAATAGCAAAACAACAGTTAAAACGACAATACGAAGGAGAAATTCTAACAGAAAAGCTAAAAATAAAAATATGGCTTTATTTTAAAACTAAAGCAAAAAGAGATATAGACAACTACAATAAAGCAATTTTAGATTCAATGACAGGGATTATTTACAAAGACGATTCTTTGATTGAGGAATTGAACATAAAAAAGTCAATTGGATGTGGATTTAATAAAGTTGAAATAGAAGTGGAGGAAATAGAATAATGGAACGTTGGAATAAATTAGCTGAAATGGTAAAAGAATTTTATTTGGCATTTGGACAACAGGAGTTTTTAGAAAAGGAAATGACAGTTGATAGAATGAAGTTAAGGGAGAAAATGTTTAAAGAAGAACAAACAGAATATGAAGATGCAGAAAAACAAAATGATATAGTTGAAAAATTAGATGCGGTGTGTGACATGTACTATGTCCATTTAGGAACATTATTAGAACAGAACAGAGGAGATGTTGAAAAAGTGGCATCAAAAATATTTTTTTTAGAGGATGAAAGAACTAGAAAAATTTTTAATTTGGAAGTGGAAAATGGCTTTGAAAAAATATTATTTCAAGCATTTGAAGAAGTTCACAGAAGTAATATGAGTAAGTTAGGGTTGGATGGAAAACCAATATACAGGGAAGATGGGAAAATAACAAAAGGACCGAATTTTTTCCCACCAAATTTAAAACAGTTTCTTTAAGGGGGGCATTTATGGAAATACTGACAAATACAAAATTTCTTCAGACAGTAGTAATGCTTTTTAGCCTTTATCTACTGTATAGAATGAATAAAAAATAATCAAAAGCAACAAGGACAATGGCAATTTAATAACTGTGAATTAATCTCTGATACCTGAAAATATTGAGGAGTTTATAGAGTATAATAAAAATTAAAAAAATATGTTGACAACGTTACGTAAGTGTGGTAGTATTATTACGTAACGTAATAGGAGGGAACATGACTAAAAGGATTCTAAAAATTTCTTTTGGAAAAAGTGGTTCTGGTGGAATTACTACTAAATTATCAATACCTAAAAGTGTACTTGATAAAATGGGAGTTACTTCAGAAGAAAGAGAAGTAGAGTTTGAATACAACGAAACTTCTAAAGAAATCACGATAAGAAAGAAATAAAAAAATCCCCTAAACCTATTACGATTCAGGGGATATACAGTACAATAAGTACCTAACCAACCTTATTATACTGTATAAACTCCAAAAAATCAATATTTTCAGGAGGAAAAAACATGACATTTGAAGAAAAATTAGGATTTGAAGTAGCAAAGGAATTACTGGACATTCACAATGAGGAGTTACAAAAAGCGCAGAAGAAATTCAGTGGAGTATTTCAAAAAATATGGGACGAAGCACTGGAAAAAGGAATTAAGCTTTTTGATTTAGAAAGTGCCTTTGATGATTTCTTGGATGTAGTCAAGGAAGAATACTATAAGGCAGGAAAAAGAATAGACAGTATAGTGCAGTCAGAAACTCTTAAGAATGAAATTTCAAAAGCTACTGCTTAAAAGTATAATAGGAGGATAAAATATGAATGAATTACAAGTTATAAATGATGAAAGATTTCAAATATTCAGTAAAGAGAATTTAGGAAGTGTAAGAACAGTATTAGTAAATAATGAAGCATGGTTTTGTATAAAAGATATTTGTGACATATTAGAATTAACAAATCCTACGGCAGTTGCACAAAGATTGGATGAAGATGAACGGGCTAAGTTTAGCTTAGGGCGTCAAGGAGAAACTAATTTCACAAACGAAAGTGGATTGTATGCTTTGATTGTAAGAAGTGATAAAAAAGAAGCAAAACCATTTAGAAAATGGATAACATCAGAAGTTATCCCAGCAATTAGAAAAACTGGAAGTTATTCAAAACCGATGTCGGTACAGGATGTTTTGATAGCAACATTAGAAGAACAGAAAAAAATGGTGCATAGGATAGAAATTGTGGAAAACAAGGTTGATAATGAAATCAGAATAGACCAGTCAGAACAAAGAAAGTTACAGAAAGCCATAAATATCAGAGTATATCAAAGACTGGATGTAATCAATGCTGAAAAAAGACTGATGTTTCCAGCAATACATAGGGATGTGAAAGACCGATTTGGAGTAGCAAGCTACAGGGATATAAAGAGAAAAGATTTGACTGAAGCATTGGCATATGTTCAGAACTGGATTGAAAAAGCAGAGTTAAGGGGGTTAAATTAAGATGTCAATAGAAAAAATAAAAACATTCGAAGAATTTAAAAAAGAATTAGATTTTGAAACAACAAAAAAGCTGACAGAAATTTTTCAAATGATTGCTAAAAAAGATGGATTTAAAGCTACTAACGCAGAAACAGGAAAAGACATTTCAGACGAAGTTATTGAAAATGAAATTGGAATGGAAAGAATAGATATAGAAAACATTGAATTTCTAATTTATAAAGAGTGGAAAAAGTGGTGGAGAAATATATAAAAAGACAAATTCACAGTTATTAAAGGCTGTGAATTTTTATTTAGGAGGAATTATGATAGAAGAGCAAATTGAGAAAATTGGAATCATAAAAAACAAGCTAAAAACAGGAGAAGTTTTAAGCAAAGATGAGCATGATTTTTGCAGAATGAATACAAGAATTTTTGAAAATTTGAAATTTAAGAAAGTTAGTAGAGCAATAAAAAAATGGCAACGGTAGAGATAGATAGACTGAACTGTGAAATAAGGTTGCTGTATCCAACTAACGAAAGTGTCAAAAAACTTGAGGAATGGCAGGATGAAATAAATAACTATCCAATTAAAATCATTCCACAGAACACAATAACAATGGAGCAAATGAAACTGCTATATGTTCTTTTTAGACAGTTCAGCGAGGGTATAGAATGGTATGACTTGGGGTATACAAAAGACTATTTAAAAGACATGTTCAGTAGTATATATGAGATTGGAGAGTTCAGTTTAAGTCCATTTAAGAAAAATCCGTTGACGTTGGAACAGGCGACTGAATTTATCCAGTTCATAATAGAACACGGAATTGAAAATAATATAAATCTTTATATTCAGGACAAAAATACAGGAGTAAAAAGACATATAAGGGAGATAGTACCTGATATTCAGAGATATATAATCAGATGTCTGAGGGAAAGAGTATGCTGTGTATGTGGAGAAAAGCATGACTTTAAGAATGGAAAAATAGTGGACTTGGAACATTATGACAATATCTCCAGTACGGCTACAACTTATGATTTAGATGATGGACTACAGAGCAGGTTTTTAACTTTATGCAGAAAACATCATATGGAAATACATAATATACCAAAAAAAGAATTTATAGAAAAATATATCCTTGAGCCTGTATGGTTAAATGAACAGTTAGTATATGAATTGCTTGACAAATATCCGAATCACTTTAAGCTGTTCAGAAAAAGACTTAAAGAGGGATACTATGAGGGAATAATTAGAAAGGAGAAGTAATGAAGAAAATATTAGATGCTTGCTGTGGCTCAAAAATGTTCTGGTTTGATAAAGAAAATAAAGACACTATATTTATGGATAATCGATATTATGAAGATACATTGTGCGATGGCAGAATTTTGAAAATAAATCCGGATATTATAGCAGACTTTAGACATATGCCTTTTGAAAATGAAAGTTTTTATCTAGTTGTATTTGATCCACCGCATCTATTAAAAGCAGGAGAAAATTCATGGTTGGCCAAGAAGTATGGAAAACTAAAATCAGACTCTTGGAAAGAGGACATAAGGCAGGGCTTTAATGAATGTATGAGAGTCTTAAAGCCAAACGGAACATTGATTTTCAAATGGAACGAGGAACAAATAAAATTAAATGAGATTTTGGCCACTATTGATTTTAAACCTTTATTTGGAAATAAGAGGTCAAAAACTCACTGGCTTGTGTTTATGAAAGAATAAAATAACAACCATTTTCTTGACATCGGCAAAATGGTATAAGCATTTAAAAAAAGGATTTAATCGTTTTGCTGATGTTGGAAAAACGATAGAGAGGAGAAAATAAAATGGTAAAATTTTTAAAAATATATTTGTTAGGATTTGCAATAGTTTTTTTGTTTTTAACAATAGTCGCAATAATAGGAAAAATAAATGCATATAGAAGAACTAAGAGATGGAACAGTCATAAATTTGACTGGAAAAGCATTATATATTTTTCACTATATAGTTTCGGATTCTTTGCTATATGGTTACATGACACTATTGGAGATAATTTTTATATATAAAAAATAACAGGACAATGGCAGTTGAATATTTTTGGTCTTAAAGTTATAATATCTCTATGTAACAGAAAGGAGAATTTTATGAAAACTTTTAATATGGTTAAACTGAATACGGATTTGTACAACAAATACGAAAAAGAAAAAGAAATTTTATTGGAATATTCTAAACACAGTATTTTTCTTGAAATAGAACTCTATAAAAAGAAAGGATATACTGATAAAATGATACTTGAAGTAGAAAAACTGTTGATGAGATTTGAAATAGATGAAGAAGCTTTAAAACAGTATCATGATTTCATAAGCAGATTTGATAACTATAAAATTTAATATTTTAAAAAGAGACCGAAAATATTGGTCTTTTTATTTTAGAAAGGAAGGTAAAATGAATAAATACACATTATACACAACAAACAATTGTAATGTCTGTGACAGAGCGAAAAGCTTAATTCAAAGGCAGGAACTTAACATTGAAATTAAGAAAGCAACAGAAGAAGAAGTAAAGGAATTCAGGTCAAAGAAAATATTGAGTTTCCCAGTTTTAACAGATGAAACTGGAGAAATAATAAATTTTGGATTACAAGCTGGATATTATATAGCAGAAAATATTGCAAAATTTAAGAGCTAGGAGTGAAAATATGAAAACAAATTTTGAAAATGAATCAAGAGCATTTGCTGTAATGTTGGCTGGAATGCTTGAATTGAAAAAACAAGGCTATACAGATGAAGAAGTGCAAAAAGCAGTAGGAATTTTCAGTAATAACAAGAATAATGAGCATTCGAATGAATTATATGACATTATAGAAAAGTTATTAGATAGAATAGAAAACTTAGAAAAAAGATTAGGAGTGAAAGCGTGATAAAAATAGTTATGATTTATTTTTTTGGTGTTATTTTAACTACACTTGCAGCTTATATTACTGATTTGTGTAATGAAGATGAGGAAATAGAATGGACACTAAAAAGAATTATCAACTTGATATTTGGAGTGATAGTATTTTTTTTAATGATTGTTGTAATCAGGAATTGGACATTGGAAGTAAAGAAGGCAACTACATTTTTAGAAATAATAAAGACAACACTTATTAATACTGTTTACTTTTTACTGCTTACAGTCTTTGGAAATGCAGTAGCAAAAAATATGACTAAGATAAAAGCTGGACTTACTATAGCACGTTTAAGAAAAATATGGAGAGAAAACGAGGAGGAAAAGAGATGAAAAAAATATTATTAGGAATTGGGATAATAGGAATATTGGGAAGCTGTGCGAACTGGGAAGATACAAAGAAAGATTGGGAGAGCAGCACAGAAGGATTAAAAAGAAAAGTTGAGGTATACACTCTTGATGGCAAATTAATAAAAACATATGAAGGTCTTATGAGAGTGAGAAGTGCAAAAGAAAGCAGCATGGTATCTCTTAATCTTATAGAAGAAGGAAATAGAAGAATTATGATAGATAATGCTATCGTAATAATTGAAGAGAAGTAGGAGGATCTATTTTGAGCAGAAAAATAGCAATAAGATGCAAAACTTGCGGAAACACTTTGGGAACATTTGAATTTAATGGTTACATTACATTTGACTACAAATGTAAAAAGTGTAAGCAGAGGAACACAGGAGTAATAAGAGAACATAAGAAGAAAGGTGAAAAAAATGGATAAAAAAACATTTTTAAACAGAATGGCAAACAATATTGAAATTATTGAAAGTCATATAGGTTGTATTGAGTCAATCTTTTTAACAAAGGACTATGCTCAAATAATTTCTGAAAAAGTGAATTTAAAATATAATTTTTCGGAAAAAAAACTAGAAGCAATAGATTTTTATTTTCCTTGTGTTTCTGTATTGAAATATGTTGAGCATATTCTGAATGAAAGTTTAAAAGAAAAATTTGATTTGGAAATGGAACTTCAAAAAATTGGGTACAGCATAAGAGGAATAGCAAAGATAAAATTTAACGGATTAACAGAAAAATATGCAATTGAAGAAAAAATTGAAAGTTTGATAAAAAAAGAAAAAAATGAAATTGAAAAGATAGGTATTAAATAAATATCTTTTTTTGAAAATATGATATAATATTATATATAAACAATACAGGAGAAAAACAATGAGGAAAGCTAAGGGTAGAAATCAACTAATAAAAAAACTGCAGGAAATAAACGAGCATATAATAATTGACTTAATAGTTGACAATTTTAATGAGCATATGTTAAATAGTGCTTTTAAAGTAGATACAACGTTGTCGCTAGGATATAGTGACAAGATTATATATATAACAAAAAACATACTGGCAGGAAATGAAAAATACTTGAACACTCTCATAAATTATAACAACTCTTACATCATAGAGAATAGCTTTGACAAACTGACAGAAGAAGAATACAAAGAAAAATGTCCCAATAACGAAGTCAGAAGTTTAACGGATTCAGGAATTAATGCAGAACAGATGATTCTTTATATAATGACAACGGGAAAAATGAAAAATAAGCTGGAATTTTTTAAGGAATTTTATAAAGAGGATCTGAAAAAAGTAGAAAAATACACTAAAGACACATTGAGCCAAAAACCTGAAATGCTGGAATTATTACAAGGAACTCAATTTGAAATGGAATTTCAGGAATTTATAAATAACAACTACAAGGGAATTGATAAAATAGACTTTGAGGGATTAGCTGATAGATATAGAATTAAATATAATAA
>ERZ773073.269-NODE-269-length-29629-cov-18.189254_pt1 | contig 29629 bp, 28 predicted proteins | sample MGYA00580616_ERZ773073 | MGnify/ENA primary metagenome ERZ773073 (study PRJEB29015, sample SAMEA2737960) | human oral metagenome | biome: human oral; feature: human-associated habitat; material: dental | place: China | collected 2131 ...
ATTGCATACATCTGTATCCCTCCTCTTTTAAATATTTTACAACAATATTTTAGTATATTTTACCATAATTGTCAATTTTTTGTTTTTATTTTTTAATTGACATTTTGTACAAAAAGAATTATAATAAATTGTACAAAAACTATAAAGGAGCGATAAATATGTTAGCTGTAAGTTTTTCAACATTGAGAAATAATTTAAAAAGTTATTGTGATAAAGCAGTGAAAGAAAATGAAGATGTAATTGTAACAAGAAAAAATGAAGAAAATGTAGTTTTAATAAATCTTGAAAAATATAATCAATTTTTGAAAGCAGTCCAAAATGCTGAATATCTTGCAAAAATAGATAGAGGATTTTCTCAGATGAAAAGTGGAAAAGGGCAAGTTCATGATTTAATAGAGGTTGATGATGAATAAATTATGGACTGATGATGGCTGGGCAGATTATTTATATTGGCAATCTCAAGATAAAAAAACTTTAAAAAGGATTAATGAACTCATAAAAGATATTGAAAGAAATGGAGCATTGAATGGAATAGGCAAAACCTGAAGCTTTGAAATATAGAAAAGGATTTAGTCGAAGAATTGATGAAACTAACAGGCTTGTCTATGCCATTGATGAAAATGGGGTTTTATGGATAATTTCTTGCAGAGGACATTATTAAAATTGTTTTTTGTTGATTAAAAAGAGTGGATAATACCACTCTTTTATTTTAAGTATTTTAATAAATACTTTAGTTTCATGAATATTGCTTTATTAACAAAATTAAAATTAAATCATTTAATTTACTGATTTTCAAATCCACCTGTATAAAGCTGATAATAAGTTCCTTTTTGTGCAATCAGTTCATCGTGATTTCCACGTTCGATAATTTTTCCTTGATCAAGTACCATTATCACATCGGAATTTTTGATAGTTGAAAGCCTGTGGGCAATTACAAATACTGTTCTTCCCACCATCAACTTATCCATTCCTTCCTGCACGATTTTTTCTGTTCTTGTATCAATGCTTGAAGTTGCTTCATCCAGAATTAAGACTGGCGGATCGGCGATTGCTGCTCTTGCTATTGACAATAATTGCCGCTGTCCTTGTGAAAGGCTCGAACCGTCACCACTTAAATAAGTGTTGTAGCCTTGTGGCAAGTGTTTTATAAAATGATCGGCATTGGCAAGTTTTGCAGCAGCATACACTTCTTCATCTGTTGCATCAAGTTTTCCATATCTGATGTTGTCGGCAACTGTTCCAGAAAATAAGTGTGTGTCCTGTAATACAATTCCAAGCGATTCTCTTAAATCCTGTTTTTTTATTTTTTCAATGTTAATACCATCATATCGGATTTTTCCAGAGTTAATATCGTAAAATCTGTTAATTAAGTTTGTAATTGTAGTTTTTCCAGCTCCTGTTGCACCAACGAAGGCAATTTTTTCTCCTGGCTTTGCATAAAGATTGATATTATGAAGTATTGTCTTTTCATCATTGTAACCAAATGTTACATCTTCAAAAACAACATCTCCCATCAGTCTTTCATAAGAAATCGTTCCGTCAGAATGTGGATATTTCCAAGCCCATGCACCTGTGTGCTTTTCAGTTTCTGTAATATTTCCATTTTCATCAATATTTGCGTTTACAAGAGTTACATAGCCGTTATCTTGTTCAGGTGTCTGATCTAGCAGGTTAAATACCCTTTGAGCTCCAGCCGATGCCAATATTACTGATGTTAATTGCTGTGCAATTTGTGAAACAGGCTGGTTTATTACTTTTATAAACTGCAAGAACGATACAAGTCCTCCGATTGTAAAGCCTGCAATATTATTAAACACAATTATTGAGCCAAGAACTGCTGTAAGTACAAAGTTTATATTTCCAAGATTTCCAACAGCAGGGCCTAGAATGTTTGCAAATTTCATCGCATTGTTCGCCCTGTTAAATAATGCCGTATTCAGTCTGTTAAAACGTTCATCAGCCTTTTTCTCATACGAAAATACTTTTACAACTTTCAGTCCTTCTATCATTTCTTCCACATATCCATTTACAATACCAATATTTTTTTGCTGTGCCGTATAGTTTTTTGAACTTTTTGAAGAAATAGTTTTTGTTGTAACAATCATAATAATAATCATTATTACTACGAAAAGTGCTAGTGGAATATTTAATATAAACATTGAAATAAGAACACTTATAATTGTAATAATTGAAGATATTACCTGTGACAAGCTTTCAACCATCATATTTCGTAAAGCGTCAATATCGCTTGAATAGACACTCATTATATCTCCATGCGCATTTGTATCAAAATATTTTATGGGAAGCGATTCCATGTGTATAAACACATCATCTCTTAATCTTTTTAATGTTCCCTGTGCAACGTAAATCATAAATATTTCATAAATATATGTACAAATTACAGCTCCGCCATATATGACCGCCATTTTTAAAATTAGGCTCACAAGCTCATTGATAAAGTTAGGATTATTTTTTCCAATGTTAGGAATAATGATTCCATCAATCAATTCTTTTGAATACATTGTCCCAATAACCATTCCAAATGAACTCAAACAAATAAATACAATAACAAATAGCGTCTGTATTTTATAATGCTTAAACATATATCCAAGTAATCGAATTAATCCTTTTAGCTGATTTCGTGATTGCGAATTTTCAGTTTTTTTATTTTTACTCATTACTTATCACTCCCTTCTGTCTGGGATTCATAAACTTCACGATATACCTTGCTTGTTTTAAGCAATTCATCGTGTGTTCCTGCCGCTGTGATAATTCCATCTTCCAGAACTAATATTTTATCAGAATCTTTTATTGATGATACTCTTTGACCAATAATAATTTTTGTAATGTGTGGCAATTCATTTTTGAAGGCTTCCCTTATTAATTTGTCTGTTTTTGTATCAACTGCGCTTGTAGAATCATCTAAAATTAATATTTTAGGAGATTTTAGCAAGGCTCTGGCAATACATAGCCTTTGTCTTTGCCCTCCAGACACATTTGCTCCACCGCGTTCAATACGAGTGTCGTATTTTTTAGGAAATTTCTGAATAAATTCATCAGCTTGTGCCAATTTGCAGGCATGTTCCATTTCCTCATCAGTTGCATTTTCATTTCCCCAACGTAAATTATCCTTTATAGTTCCTGAAAACAGCACATTTTTTTGAAGAACCATCGCTACATTGTCCCTAAGCGTCTTTATATCATAATCCTTTACATTCACTCCGCCAACTAGAAGTTTTCCCTCCAGAACATCATATAATCTTGGAATCAACTGAACAAGAGCCGATTTCGCACTTCCAGTTCCCCCAATAATTCCAATAGTTTCTCCAGACTTTATTTCCAGATTTATTTTTGTCAAATTCAGCACATCAGGATTATTACTGTAACTGAAATCTACATTTTTAAATACTATTGAACCATCTTTTACCTCTGTTATCCCATTTTCAGGATTTTTAATGCTTGGCTCTTCATCTAGAACCATCACAATTCTATCTCCAGATGCTCTTGAAAACACAATATTTACAAGCATCATTGCAAGCATAAGAAGGCTCATAAGAATATTGGTTGTATAAGCAAAAAGACTTGTAAGCTGCCCAGTCGTCAGCTCATTTACAACAATCATCTTTGCTCCAAACCACGAAAGCAGTAAAATACATCCAAATACCGTTATCTGCATTACAGGAGACACAAATATTATAATCTTTTCTCCTTTTAAAATCATATTTTTCAAACTTTCAGTAGCCTTCTTAAATTTATTAGTTTCATATTTTTCACGGATATACGCTTTTACAACTCGAATACCGTTTATATTTTCCTGAAGGCTAGAATTTATATCATCATATTTTCTGATTGCAGCTGTAAAAATTGGATGTACCTTAAAAATAACAAAGGCTAAAAAACTTCCTAAAAACAAAACTGCAACAATAAATATCATCGACAACTTTGGACTTATCATAAACGACATAAATATTGCTACACACATCATAAGCGGAGCCCTTACAAATCCTCTGATTAACATTTGAAATGAATTCTGAATGTTATTAACATCTGTCGTAAATCTTGTAATCAGTCCAGCTGTAGAAAATTTATCAATATTAGTGAATGAAAAGGACTGTATCTTAGAAAATAAATCCTTTCTCAAGTTTTTAGCAAATCCAGCCGAAGCATAAGAAGCGTATTTACTGGCCTGTATACCACATAACAACGACAACATAGCCACTCCAAATGTTGCAAGTCCCATTATAACGATGAACTTTATATCTCCCTTGCCGTCATTTCCATTCAGTCCGCTGTCAATAATTACAGCCATAAGCGTTGGAATAAGCATTTCAAAAATAACTTCTATTCCAATAAATATTGGCGAAATTAATGCACTTTTTTTATACTCCCCAAGATGGGAAAATAGTTTTTTTAACATATAAATAAACACCTCTCTTTTCTTAATTATAAAAATTTAAAAGCACGAAACTTATTGAAGAAAGAAATAAATACTTATCTTCATTAATAAATTTCAGTGCTTTTTATTTGTTAGTATAATTAAATAAATTACCTAGATATCCAAATGTTCCATAAAATATCTTATTTGCAATCTCCACCAGTCCCAGTCATGAGCTACATCGTAACCCCAGAAATCATTCCATGCTGGAACTTCTTTTTCATAAAGAATGTCTGCAAGTTCTCTGTTACTCGGAAGAAGTTCTCCTTCCCAAGCTCCTTGTCCAATGCACACTATGATATTTTTCTGTCTGTAAATATCAAGATAAGGATGATCCCATGGCATATTTCTTAAAAAGTCAACAACAGAATTGTTATAAACAAGATCATCTTTGTAATCTCCAAAAAACATTGCTGCATCAAACATTCCACTTAAGGAAATCAATGTGTCAAATAAGTCGGGCCTTCTAAAAAATACTATTCCCGCATGAGCTCCTCCCATGCTGCATCCTGTAACAATAATATCATTTCTCCAAGAAATATCCCATATTCTTGGAACAAATTCATTTGTAATATAATTAAAATATTTCTCCTGCATTTCTATTCTATGTCTTGGGTCTCCGTAAATGTCTGACCAGCTCTCAGCGTCAACACTTCCGACGCAGAATAACTGCAGTCTTCCTTGCTCGATGTAATCTGACAGCACATTTACCATTCCAAATTCTTCATACTGGTTGCAAGTTCCATCTTGTGAAGGAAAAACTAGAACAGGCTTTCCTGAATGTCCATATCTTATGAATTCCATTTCTCTTCCTAAATTATGGCTGTACTCTTTTTTGTATTCTATTTGCATTCTTTCTCCTTGTAATTTTATTTATTTTTATTCTTCAACTTTCTGATGTACAAAGCTTATAAATTCTTCCATTTCTTCTTTTGTGGCAAATTTTGCAGTGTACATATAATTTCCCATAGCTCCTGCAAAAATATCTGGCATTCTCTCATCCATTACAATTGCATTTCCATATTTTTGTTTAATTTCATCATGTGAATGTACATAATTTTTATTATCACGACGGCTTGCATAAACACAGTAGTTTTTTTCTATATCTTCATTTAATTGAGCCTTTTCAATTCTATCAAAAGCAATCATATCAGCCCAAATTTGGTAAACATCAGTATTATTAGCGTAATTATACATATCAGGAGTATATCCGCCTGCAGGACGCATATTTGATTCCAATCCTACATAATCCCCTTTTTTACCCAAACCTTTTTTATTTTTATTTAGTCTGAAAAATTCAAGATGTATAAATCTGCTTTTTACTCCAAAGCCTTTTACAGCACGTCTCCCTGCATCCAATAATTTTTCAGGCATTTCTTTTTCTACATAATAAAATACATCCAGCCCTTTATTTACAATATCCATAACAGCAGGCTCAACTATCCCTGTTTCAAAAACAGGATTCCCATTGGAATCAATAATCGCATCGTAAGAAACTAAATCTCCATCAACATATTCTTCCATAATATATTTTACATTTTGATTACAAGTTTCAAAAAAATTCTTCAATTCTTTTTCATTTTTAATTTTATGAGTATCGCTTGCTCCAACCCCGTTATCAGGTTTAGCAACTACTGGATATCCAACTTTATCAATAAATTTTTTCGCTTTTGCAAGTGTTGTTACTAATGAAAAATCAGCAAACGGTATTTCAGCTTTTTTATATGCTTTTTTCATTTTTGATTTTTCTTTTATATTTGCTATTTTATCAGCTTTTATACCAGTTGTTATATTAAAATCTGAACGAAGTTTGGCATCTTGCACAAGCCAATGTTCATTATTTGACTCAAGCCAGTCAATTTTTCCGTATTTATGTGTAAAAAAAGCTACTGCCTTCAAAACTTCATCATAATTTTCAAGATTAGAAACTTTATAATATTCTGTCAAGCTATCCTTCAATTTTTGATCCAATTGATCATATTCCATATCTGCAATTCCTAATACATTTACTCCATTTTGCTTTAATCTATCACAAAATTCACAGTTAGTTTTTGGAAATTGTGGTGAAATGTAAACAAAATTCATAATATCTCATCTCCTTCTACGGTTAAAGTGTTTTATTATCACTATTTCTGTAATTCATTTTTTTAGTAATTATATATCATTATAGCATAATTTTTTGAAAAATGTAAATACCATTATTTCATACTGTCTTATCATTTTTAATTTTTTATTAAAAACTAATACTGTTTTTTTATTTTAAATTTTGAAAAATAATAAATTTATGTTATAATAATTTAAATAAAATTAAGATATGAAAATGGAGGTCATTATGGATTCTAAAAATAATTTTTTAGATAGGCAAAATAATAACAGAAATGGAGAAAGTGGGGGTTATTTCAATAATATCGCAGAATTAAACAAAATCAGGGAAGAAGTGGCTGGAAGTTTTGGGCAGGAAAATCAGAATTTCAGAAATTCTAAAAACATCCAAAGTAATGAAAAAAATGGTTCAATTAAGCTAACTTTAGATGAAATGACCATCAAGAATATAAAGACAATTGTCTCTATAACAAAGTTCCTTTCCGTTGTAGGTGTTTTCATCGGGATACTGCAGCTATTTGTATTTCTTATTGGGATTTTTACTATTTTTATTTCTTTAAAATTTCTTAATTTTGCTTCAGATCTAGACGATGCTGTTCAAATGGAAGATGAAAATAAATTAAAAACTTCTTTTAAAGAGCTTGCAGGAGGATTGAAATTTTATATAATCTCATTAATTACTATATTTATTTTCGCATTTTTCATTATTGCTATATCTGCAAGCCTGTATCACTTTTCGGAATATTACTATGATTCGTATTAAAATTAAAAAACAGGGAGATTTTTTTCTCCCTTATTTTCCAATTAGTGCAGTATTAAGCACTTGATATTACTACTGTCTTAATTTTCTGTGTTTTATCATAATTCTGTTTCATTATGACTCCCCATATCAGATTTACATTCTTATTATTTACAATGCCCGAAATTTTTTCTGTTATCTGTCCAATATCTGATAAAGATACATCATGTCCCGCAGTAAAGTTTATAAGAACCTTTCTTGCGTTTTCCAATTTCCCCTCAAACAGATTATTTTCCATCAGCTGTTCCATTATCTTATCAACTGCATTATCTCCCTTGCCTTCTCCAACCCTAATAATCGTATCCTTTGAATTTTGTAGAACAGCCTTTATATCCAATAAATCAATATTCATAAACCCAACTTCTGTAAGAATATTTGCAATACTTTCAATACCTTCCTTTATAATTTCGTTGACTTTAGCATAAGCTTCTTCAAGCGGCTTTTTTCTATCTATGTGATTATATAATTTTTCGTTAGGAATTACAATCAAGCTATCTGTAATTTGCTCAATTTTCTTCATTCCCGCATTTGCAATTTTCAAAGTTTCAAATCCTTCCAGATAAAATGGACGAGCAACAATACTAATAGTAAAAATACCCAATTTTTTTGCAACTTCAAGAATAATAGGCATTATTCCACTTCCAGTAGCTCCACCAACTCCCGCAACTAAAAATAAAATATCAGTCCCCTTTAATAGTTCCCGAAATTGATTTTCACACTGGAATGCCACTCTTTCAGCCTGTTCCCTAGTACATTCCTTAACTCCAGTATCCAAAAAAATCTTTTTATCCGCTCTACTAAAATTAGAATTCCTGCTATCCGTATCTATCGTTATATATTCAATTTTCCGCACATTTGAAACTATCATAAAATTAACAAAATTTATCCCCATCCCGCCAATTCCAATAACTTTTATACTCATTTTATCCTTCATACCAATCCCATTCTTGCAAATACAAATTATTGCAAATCTCCCTTCTATTGAAAATATTTAATTTTGAAATTAACTTTTTGTTTATAGGTATATTTTAGCAGATTAAAGGGGGTATTTCAAGAATGAAATTTACTAAAATACTTTTTCATATTAATATAATTTGTTTAAAAATTCAGAAAAATTATCAGTTACAAATTCTTTTTCTTGTGTTTCATGTAAATATAGGATAACTTTTTTATCATCATTTAAACATAAAACATTCCCTGATGGATCCAAACCAAAAGGAATTAAATTCATACGAAATAACTCTTCAAATTGATAAATATTTTCTTCATCTTCTCTATTGTATGATATTAAATCTTTAAAAATTTTTTCCTTCGATACTTCAGTATCAAAAATCTTTTTGTCAGGGTAACCAGCATTGTTATTTTCTATACACTCTTTCAAATCATTTGGTAATAAAACACTGTATTTTTTTTCTATTTCTTGTATTTCCTCTTTATTTTCTAAAGGAATTACATATTTCCAATTTATATTATTCATATTTTATCTCTCCTTATCTATTTTCTTGTCCTCCACCCCATATAGCTTTACCACCTGTATGTGCAGTCTTATTATGTACATCTGTTTTTACTAGTTGCATTTCTCCAATTCTTTCATTATGATGCCATGTATATCCTCTTGGTGTTTCCCCATTTTCTATCATTTCAAGTTGTTGTTCATTAAAGTTTTTTCTTAATATTTTATCATTTTGAACTGCTTCTTTCAATTTTGAATTGCACTCTTTAAATTGATTCTTATCTGTTGCATTGTAATTTTCTTTAGACAACTTAGTATCAAATACTGATTCAAACTCTGGAAAAACACCTTCAACTCTAAATCCACCTACTTCTATACTTTTTTTATTATAGGCTACTAGTGTAGTATCATGTTTTATTCCTTCAAGCGATGAATTTAAAGTTTTTAATTGAATTGTTCCATTTTTATCTTTACTAGCATTTTCTATTAAAGAATCAGACATCCCATTTTCTTTTAAGATGTTTTTCTCTTTATTAGATAAACCTATTTCCTTAACCATAGGCTCATCCAGCTCATTTTTATTCATATTTTTATTTTCCACAGACTTTGCAATCTCTGATAAAGGAGATTTTCCAATCCCTGCTTCTGACAATTTTAATGCCATAGATTCTATCATTTTATATTACCTCCTGTAACAACAAATTCTCTCCATACAGAATATATTTCAAGGGCATCTTTACCTTCTAAAGAAAATTCTTTCATTAAACTTTGAGAAATAGCTAATTTTAATTCATTATCTTCGATTTTTACACTTCTTTCAATTAAATTGACTAATTCGCTATTTAAATCCTCAAAATTACTTCTTGTAATAATTAATTTTTTTAAATTATTTTTATCAATTATTAAATTAGTAACTATTTTAGATAATTTTTCAAAATTCTTGTTTTCCCATATTTTTAACTTATTAGTTTTTCTATATTCGTCTAATAGTTCTAAAATTTCTACTTTTTGTATTGTTGATAATTTAGACTTAGTTAAAGTGTTATCTATATACTCAATATTAGGCGTAATTTCCTGATTAACTTTAGTTTTTAATAATAATTTCAATAATTCTTTTTTTAATTTACATTCATCAACCTTTTCTGTATATACTCGAGTATAATTATACTTTTCTTCTTTTCCTTCAAATTTATTAACTTTACACAATACAGGCTCTATCCAATCGTTTTGATAAACTACAGCAACTCCTTTAGGTAATTTTGCAATTTCATCTAACTGTTCATCTTTTAACGCCGCAGCTTTACCTGCCAATCTTCTATCAACCTCATCAGGTAATCTCATAATAATCTTTGTATTTGTATTTCTGATTGCTGAAACATCAACTGCATTAGGAGATTGATCCGCTATAATAAATCCTTCTCCATAAGTTCTCATTTCTGCTATCGCATTTGATAACATTTCTACTGATTTCCCTGAAACATTGGAACTTTCTGAATTTTGTTCAGTTGAAACTCTTTTTAGTATATTGTGAGCTTCTTCTAAAACAGTAACATGTTTTAATTTTGAGTTCATTTCTGTTGCCTCTGACATTCTGTATTCATTCAATCTCATCACAAGTATTCCCATAATAAGTGATTTTGTTTCTAAAGAACCAATTCGGCTTAAATCAATTATAACATTTTCATCAAACAATATTTTATTATCTATCTCATCCGAAGCAAAAATTTGACCATTTAATCCATTAGTTAAAGACTTAATTCTAGTTACTAATGAACCAATGTAATTTCCTTTTAATTCGTCAGAATATGCTGAATTTTCAATAACAGTCCACAATTCTCTTTCCAAATCAGCAAACGTTGGGAATAACTCATCCGAAATTCTATTTACAGATTCCACTAAATCCCATCCACAATCTTCATAAGCACTTAAAACCGCATCTTTTAATACAGCAGGCATTGCCGCATACATTGGCCAGCATACATTAAATATTTCTATTAGTCTATCCACATGCTCTAATACATGAATAGATTTAGGAAATTTAAATGGATTGATTCTTAATAATTCACTGTAATTAGGATTAGTTCCCAGTACAGTTACATTATTTCTATTCCCAAAAACATTTTTATACTCACCTTTAGCTGGCTCAATTATCATAAATTTTATACCAACTATATCTAACTGATCCAACATTTCATATATTGCATTACTTTTACCAGATCCTGTTGAACCTGTGATGAAAGTATGCATTGCAAGGCTTTCTCTGTTTAATCTAACCTTAGTTTTTGTTTCTGTACCCATATTATAAATATTCCCTAGATTTATACTTCCAAAGACTTTATCATTATTTGATGTCATAACTTCTTTAGCAAAATCTACATGTTCAATAACAGGAAATCCAGGAACAGACTTTCTTGGAAAACCAATATGTAAGGCTAATTCATTACCGCTAACTGTTACAGTTGGAGTTACTGGTATTGAGATTTGGGAAATATTGTTATATAAAAATAATGGATGATAAAAATTTTTTATATATTTTCTTATTTCATTAACTTTTTCCTTATCACTCCATGAATTTACAGCAGAAACTTCTACTCCTGTATTTGTTCCACTCATTAATGCCTTATAAGTAGAAGCCGCAATTTCTGAAGTGTATGAATTTTCAGAAACAAAATATGCCGCACATTCCCATAATCCTAAACTTTCAAATTCTTTTATTCTTTCAAATTGAATATCTAATTTTTCTAATATGTTGGAAATACTTTTATTTTCAATATTCATTGTTATATTTTGAGAATTTCCTCGTTGCATTCCTTTTGTTTCAGTATTACTTTGACTTGTTCCATAAGTATCACCCATACTGGTTCCAGAGGTATAAGAATGATTTTCCGAGGTAGATTCAGTTGTAGTTGTTCCTTTAGTATGCGTCTTTCCAAATCCAGCACCTAAACTATTTATTCCCATTGAAAGGACTCCGGCTCCTATCAAGCTTGCTCCTCCTGTCATAGGAGCTAACAATAATCCTGCTGTACTTACTGCCATTGAAGTTACGCCTGAAATTTTACCAATAGCATCTTTTTCAGTATAACTTTCTGATTTTGATGTACTCTGTGATGTTGTTTTTCCGTAAGTTTCAGATGAATTTGTAGTATAACTTTTACTTTCTGATTTTCCAGTTGTAAAAGCATTAGCCACATTTACTGATTCATTTACAGAATAATTTACTTGAGATTTAGAAAACGGCATTAATTGTGTATAAATGTTTTCATAGTTCTTTCTTATTTCTGCAAGTTGTCCTTGTTCTACTCCATTTGCAATTATTATTCCTGTATATTTTTGATTTTGCATTGATAATGCCAATTTTTCTAGTCCTTGAACAAACGAAATGTTATTTTTTTCATCTATTTTATCATTTGCAACACACGAAACAGCAGAAATGTTATTTACTTTAATTTTATCTAAAACATTCTGCATTTTATCATTTGTGTAATTTTCTGTCTTTATACCAGGAAATTGCCCATTTAAGGCATTTTTTAAAGTATCTCTTAAAGAATTTATAGTGAAACTTGAATTTAATGATTTAACTCCCATATAAAAATCAGTTTTTTCTCCATCACTATCTATTATAATGAATATAGCACATTTCATAGAAATCAATGAATTATACACGCTTGCAAACTTATAAGTTGAATATTCGTCTTTTTCATATATCATTTCAGTAATTTTAAAAAATCTTATAGTATCAAATAAATCTTCATTTTCAGAAGAAAACGGAACTACTTCTAAATCTTCCAATTTTGTCAGATAATTTTTTAACAATACATCATCTACAATTTTAATGGCATTATTAAAATTCTCCTGAATAGATTTTTGTTCAGGTATATAATTATTTTTAGTTATTGTTTGTAATTTATCGTCATACATTTTTTACACTCCTTAATTATTATCATTAAATAGAATTATCCCACCTGCTACCAATACAGCACCACCAACAGCACCAACAACAAATGATTTTGCCACAAGTCCGCTTAACAATAATACTCCTCCAACTCCAGCTACGACCATACCTGTCTGTTTATAATTTATTGAATTATTTCTATTATTAGTTGTTTTCTGGAATCTTATGGAAGATTTATTAGTAGTATTTCCATTATTTATTTTGCTTCTATTATCTGAATTTACAGTTTTCACAGCAAATAAATGCTTTCTAACTTTTCTTAACAAATTCATTCTTTCTCTTGAAAAATTGAACATCAAGTCTTTCAAAAGCTGTTTATAATATTCTTCTGTCCAATTTGCTACATTCAAATCTAATTTCTGATTATCTTGTTCTTTATATAGAGCATTTCCTATATTTTCTTCTGCATATTTAACCATTTCTTCACCTTCATTTGATTTAGGCGATACTGTAAAACTTGTATAAATCTGTGTTCTTACTCCATTAATATTTCTTTCGCTAACTGCCTTTAAAAATTCTGAACTCAACATCATTTTTATCACTCCTTCTTATTATATTTCTAAAATTCCATTTACTCTATTTTGAATATTTTCTAACCAAGCTAACTTACTATTATTTTCATTAATTATATTTTCCAGATTATTATTTTCGCTTGCAAATCCTTTTAATTCCTCTAATTTTTCATTTAATTTACTATCTAATTTATCTGCTTCTTTTCTAAAGTTTCTTTTAATTTTTGTAATTGTATCATCTATATATTTTTCTGTTTCATCTGAAATTTCAAAAAAATGATTAATTGGCGAACTGAAATATCTTGTAGCAAATTCCTCGCCTTTAACATATCTTATTTCTTCATAAATTTCTTCTTCAACATAACTAGGCTCCCAAAATTTAATCCAACCAAAAAAACCGCTCTTTTTCTGATTTTTTACTGTTCTAGTTCTTCCAGTAGCAACACTCTTTTCTTCAGCAATACTTTCAAATATTAAATTTGCGTTCATAGAATCTATATCTCCAGAAATGAAATCTAATGGATCTATTTCAATATTCGCAACTGTAATGTCCTCTGATAACGATTTTAATCTATCTTTGTAATTTTTTACTAAATTATCATACAATTTTTTTATTTTCTGTTCTACCGTTTCTTCTAATTTTATTAGTACCTTATTATCTAAATTTTTAGTTTTTATTTCAAATTCATTTACTTTGGATTCTATTTGATAATCTCTAAATTCTTTTCCTTGTTGTGCATATATTGTCTCTTGAATTTCTTGCTGAACATTTTCAAAAATAGGTCTAATACTTTCTTTTATTTCTTTACCATCTATTTTATCAATTCTTTCTTCTAAGAATTTTCCGGCACTTTCAGCATCTTTCAACTTATTTTGAATCTCATTAATAGCTTTAATTATCTCAGCTTGTTTTTCTCTATTTGATAAGATTTCTTGTTTTACATTTTCAAATGACTTTGCACTTTCCAGTCTTGAATGAAATGTTTCATAAATATTTTTTATTTTAGCTGTTTTAGAATACTTTTCAACATAAAGTTTTATTGCTTCCTCAATAGAAATAATCCCTGAGTGTATCAATGCTTCCCATTTCATTCCTTCTGATTTTTCTTCTTTATCTTCACTAGAACTCAATTCTTTGGCTTCCTCTATTTGCTTATCAAGTTTATTTCTCATACTAGGAGTTGCTGGTGCGTATTTTTCTAAATGAAATTCTGTATTTTTATTCATTTTTTTAACTTTATTTATTATCTCTCTTACATTATCATCCAATTCATCCAATTCATCTTCAGAATACCCTACAACTCTATGATTTTTCAAAATTGTTCTTATATCTAGTGCTATTAAAGCCGAAGCTGGATATACATTAGGATTTTTTATTCCTTTATCTTCTAAATATTTTTTTACTTTTTCTATAGAACTTTCAACATCGTCTTCACCTTTCCTAAAGTTATCTAATTTATTTACAACAAATATATATCTATCTTTAGATTGTTTTCCACCAACTTTCATACTGTCAGCGACCATTTGTAATAAATTACTATCATCATTTACTGCTAATTGGGTTGCATTCAAGACGTATAATACCAATGTTTTTGATGTTTCATTTAGATTTCTCATTGTCATTCTTTGATGTTCAGCATCTCTTGAATTATTTGGACCTGGAGTATCTACTAGTACTAACGAAGTATCATCTGAAGCCACAAAAGGTATATCTCCATTTATTTCAATTCTAGAAACACTTGGATTTGAATTAAACTTTTCCATGTCTTCTAATTTTAAATTAGGATTACTATTTATAAGATTATTATTTTTATCAAAAATTTTAGCTTCAAATACATCTTTATCTTTATCTGTAATTTCAGTTACTATTGCAGTACATGCTTCTTGTTTTGCAGGCATTAATTTTTTTCTTAACAATGAATTTATTAAAGTTGACTTTCCAGCACTCATTGTTGCTATTACATTTACTGGGAATTTTTCACTTAATGCCATTTCAAAAGAATGCTTCAAAGATTTATCATTTAATTCTTGAAAAGGTCCATTTTGAATATCATAAAATATTTCTTCAATTGCTTTTTCCTTATCGCCTAATTCCTGTACGGCTTCATGTATTACATGCATTCTCACATTTTCTGGAAATACTTTTCCATTTTCTGTTTCTATTCCTTCTCTTCTAGCATTTTCAACAACAAACTCCACATCTTCATAATCTAAGCTAGTTCCTTTAAATGTAATCTCAAATTCCTCTTCCAACGTATTACATTCTTCAAACAAAATTCTTGGAAAATCTTCAATCCATTCTTGTAATCTTTTATCAGTTAAATCTAGTGCTTTTAATTCTTTCCCCTCCAGCATAACTTCTGTTTCTACTTTGTATGGATTATATTTGATGTATACCTTTTTCATTTTTCTATTTTTCCTTTCTTTAACAATTTTTTATATTTCTAATATTTTTCTTTCTAATAATTTTATACCTGAATTCTTTAACAGTATCTCATATTTATTATTTTCTATTTTTTCATCAGATATTTTACAATTGTAATATTTAGATAAATCCCAATATTCTTTTTTAAATTTTCGTGCTAATTCATCCACATCTTCCAGTATATCTTCATTATATATTTCATCAAATATTTTTTGCTTTGCAAGAAAACCAGCATGTGCAGAAATTGGACAAACTATCGGATCTTTAAATCCTATTTTTTTTAATTCTTTATTCACATTCATTATGGTATCTTCAATAGAATCTTCCCCTTTCCTAAAACTATCTAATTTATTGATTACAAAAATAATTTTATTATCTTTCTTATTTTTAAAAATATAATTCAAATAATTAAAATTATCTGTACTGCTTATATTTTCAGCATTAAACACATACAATAAAACATCATAATCTTTTTCTTTTAATTTTTTTTCTGTTATAGATTTATCATTGTTTCTCAATGATGAATTTATTCCAGGAGTGTCTATAAAACATACTTTATTTTTGTCAAAGCCTCTAAAATAACTTGATACCAGTATTTTATCTTGGGTATTATTCTTATCATTTTCTAATAATGTTTCTTGTGTTGCATTTAAAGAAAGTTCATTATCAAATTCATAAATATTTCCATCTTCATAAGGCTTATTATAAATATAATGCAATTTTTCAGTACAAGCTTCATTTGTTACCTTACTAATCTTTTTTCCTATTAAAGCATTTATAAGTGTTGATTTTCCTGCACTCATTGTTGCAGTAATTAATACTTTTTTCTCTTTTTGATTATTAAAATTATTATTTTCTTTCCAAAGTTTTATATAGTCTTTTAACCCATTAAATTCTTCAATAATTTCTCTATTTTCATATAAAATATTATATAAATCCATAAATTTCTGAGGAAATTTATATAATTCTTCAAACTCTTTAATAATTTCATGTGCCTTCTCTTTTTCATAAAAAGAATTGATATACAAGCAATCACATAACAAGAAATATTTAAATTTCATAAAACTTTTATTTCCAAATGATTTATTTATGTCTATTTCTTTTTCACTCTCGTTGTTTTTTAATAATTTTATTTTATACATTTCTAAGATTTTCTCTGAAGAAATATCTGTAGAATATTTATTTTTAAAGTATTCCAATGTTTTGTAATACATATTTCTAAATTCAAAACTTTCTTTTGAGTAAATAGTTTTAAAAATTAACTTCTTTATATTTTCTATTATCTGCTGACTTTTGCTTTTATTTTCATATCTAAATATTAAATTTTCCTGCATTATTTGAGAATTCCTAAAAATATCTAATGCTATTTCCATTTATCTTTCCTTTCTTTAAAAATTTAACCCTACATTTCCAATATTTTCTGTTCTAATAATCTAATTCCTGAATTTATTAATAAGGTTTCATATTTATTATTTTGTAATTCAGTTATGTCATTATCATAATATTTTGACAAATTCCATAATTCTTTTTTTAATTTTTTTCTTCTTGAAATATTGGATTATTACTTTTATTAGATATTTTTAAACTTTTTAAAAATAATTTCATTTATTTTCCCTCCTAACTACTAAACAACTAATTTCTTTCAAAATTTTTTACACATTTACAATTATATCTTAATTTCAAATATTTTTCAAATTTTTTATTAACTTGTTTCAATAAAAATTCAAATTCATAGTTATTTATGTTTTTTATTTTTAAATAATATCACAAACTTTTTATTTAAAATCCAATTTTTTATAACCACCACCACTCTATCCTCGGCATCTCAAAATTCCTATCAAATTCCATCAAAAATTCTTTATACGTAGGTACAATTATTTTTTCAGAATCCTCATATTTAAGTGTATTCTTTAATGAAACTATATATGCATTTCCAAGTTTTCTTGTTACTTCAGACATTATCGAACTTGAAACATTAAAATACACATAGGGAATCATTGATTCTGCTAATTTTTCTTCCAAATTATTTTTTTTCACATCTTTTTCTATAATATCTTCAATTCTCTTTTTTATAGCAGGAACTATTGTCCACATTGAATTATTAATTCTAAATTTCTTGTCAATTCGATAAACCATAACATCCCAAATTCTTTCAATTGAAGTTTTAACATCAAAGTCAGGTCCTGCCATCAAATCAAATGGATGAATAATATAGCCCCCAATATTTATCCCAATACCTGGTTGATTATTTCTACGGCTACACATTATTCTCTTTCCAATTGCAAGATTATCTTTGTTAGATGCAGCTTCTTCAACGATTTTTTCTAATTCTTTTTCTATTTCTTCAGGACTTTTGTTTTTCTCTTTTTCCAGTTCTTCCTGTTCATCTACAATTGCTATTTCCTGTTTGCATATATCTTCTTCAGCTACAATTCCCAAAAGATTTGATACTGTTTCCAATGCTTCTTCTTCGTCAGTTCCATCTGCATAAATAGTAATTTCTGAACCCATTTTAATTCCAAAACCGCTTAACATCAATGAAGATTTATTTTTTATTTTTTTCCCATTACACTCAATTTCGATTTTACTTTCAAATTCTCGTGCTTTTCGCATAACTTCTGTAGCAAAATACATGTCTATTCCGTAGCGGCAATTAAAAATTATTGTTTTACTAACCATTTTTCTATCCCCTTTTCCTTTTCCTATTCAAAAAAATTATATTTTTCTATTCATCTCCTTCAATTCCTCTTTTTTTCTATCCCTAAACATCTCCTCAATCTCAATTTTATTCTCAAACCCTTCCCTTTTTAAGAGTAATTTTTCATATTCAGATAGCAATTTTTGTCTTTCTGACTCTTTTTCCGCTAATTCTGCTAATGTATCTATCAGTTTTTTACTTAAATTTACTCTTTCCGAATTGATAACAAGATCTAATTTTAGTTGTTTTTCACTAAGTATTGAGTTGTAAAGTTTTTGAGACTGTTTTATTGTATTTCTTAAGATTTCCTTTTTTCTGTTAGTTTCAGTCCATACATTTGTAAATTTATTTTCTTTATTTATTTCCTGTGATAATTCTTTTTTATAATTATTAATTTTGCATATTTCATTATAAAGTTTTGAATTATATTTATTTTTTATTTCTCTTATAAATTTCTTTAACTCAAATGTATAAGGATAAACTCCATTTTTATCATTTATTGTCAGTTCATCTTTTTGTAAATCATAATCAATAAAAACTTCCTTTAATGCTTTTATTTTTTTGTGAAAAAAAGCAATTTTATTTTCTACTCCTTTGATTTCCCATTCTTTTGTAATTATTTCCCAGTTACTTTTTACCAATATTGACTGATTCTGATCAATTATACTGTCTATTTCTTCAAGTTCTGAAACAAATCTTTGAACATCATCAGAATACTTATTAAAATTCAAATTTCCCATCTCTAATCCTCCAATATTTTTACTTTTTTCCCTTGGCTTCTAAGCCACATTTTAATTCCTTCTTCTCCATAAATTTCAGCCCAAATAGTATATTTTTTCACATTATTTCCCAAATTTTCCACTTTCTTTATTTCCGCCGTTGGCAATCTATCCAGAACCACTTCTTTCAGCCCTGTATATTCAAATTTTACTTTATGCAATTTTCCTGAATACATAAATTGTATTCTTTTCCTGAATTCCCCATCTTCAAATCTTGAACTATACGGAATATCAAATTTTTTATTTGTATTTCTAACTTCCGTTATTCTGTCAATCCTAAAGACAATTGGTATCTCATCATCTTTATTTACCATAAATACAATTAGGTAAAAGTAAAATTCTGAAAACATTATTGAAAGTGGCTTTACTGAATGAAATTTCTTTTTTCCAATGTTAGATGTATATTCAATTTCTATAATTTTTCTGTCAGTAATGTATTTGGATAAATTCCAAATTGCTTTAAGAAGAGGTTTTCCATGTTGTAATTGAACGTAGTTAAATCTCTCATTTTTTATTATTTTTTCTATTCTCTTGTAGCTGTCACTACTGGCTGCCTGATTTGCTATTTTCCTTAAAAGAGTCTCTAATTCTTCTTTGCAAAATGCTCTACTTTCCAGTAATATTTTACTAATTGCTAATATTTCCTCATTAGTAAATACATTTATATTCACATCTTTTTGCAGTTCATAGCCCTCTTTTTGCCAGTTATATACGACTTTGCTTTGATTTTTTTCAGCATAATAGCTGTTTAATGTATCAAAATCACGCTGAATACTCTTTTCACTAACTCCATATTTCTCAGACAATTTTTTCTTTTTTAAAATTTCCCCTTTTTCCAGTTTTTCCTTAATTTCTATAAACCTAAACAACTTCTCTGTTTTTACTGACTTTTCCATCCTTATCCTTTCCATAAAATTTAGTGAATCAATATTTTCATTTTATTTATAATTTGTATATCCTTAGAATTATACCTCAAAAAAAAGACTTTTCCAATTTTATAATGAATTATATCATAATAAGTTGGACACTTTTTGTCCATATCTACAAAAAATTATAAAATTATTAACTTTAATAAAGTTATTTTAAATAAATCAACAAAAAAATCACAGCTAACTGAATAACTGTGATTCTTATTCTTAAAATAATTTACTATTCTAATAGTCCTTCCATAATTTCATTATGAAATTGCTCCACTTTTTCCACTATTTCTAAAAATAGTTCTTCGTAATCTAATTTCAAATCTCCTATTATAACACTTGTATCTATTTGTTGTCTTGGTATTGAAACTATTCTGTGTGTTCTAACATACGATAATCTTGTCAAACTTATTTTAGGAAATTTTACTGGATCTATTTCTATATCGTATATCGGATTTACGTTTGCTCTATTTGGAATACTTGAGATAGGAAGGACTACATAATCATCATTTACAGGACTTTTTATTACTAATGCAGGCCTTGATTTAATGGAATTTCTCTGTAACCTCACATCATAATATTGGGTTAAACATTTGACTATTTTACCTATCATTAAACCATCACTTTATAATCTTCAAATTCGTCATAATACATATCCCACATATAATCATAAGGTCTTACTTTTTTTGCATCTTCTTTTATATCTTCCATTTTAATTTCCACATTTCCATTTTCTTCTTTTTTAAGTCCTTTTCGTGAGTTAAGCCACGAAGTTTCTTTATGTGTCAATGCACTTAATTTCCACGAAGCTAATGCCCCATATTCTTGAATTATGTTATTTATTATGTATTTACTTTCGCTTTTTATATCTTCTGTTTGTGCATTTATACCATCTTCAGTAAAAACTGTTCTAACCTCCCTAGAAACAGGTCCATACTTCCACCCCTCAAATACTTCGTTAAAAAGAGGCTGATTTAAAATAGCAAATGTTTCTCTCTGTGAAAAATATAATAATTTTTGCAATTTCATTTCATCAATAATTTCTTCTGTTACTCTTTTATACTCATTGAAAATATACTGAGCAACATTTATTATTTTTTCCATATTACCATCTCCTTAACTACTATTTAATAATTAAATTATACCCTTTTTACTACAAAAGTGCAACCAAAATTTTTAATATTGTATTTTATTTTAATTCTTTCTACTTCCACCAATCTTCTCAAAAACAATCGACTTTGTTACTACATAAAGCAAAATCGCTATTAATAACGGCAATACAATTGATGTCAATAAAATTATTCCAATAATAACTGGCGTATTTTCAACCAAGTCTTTTGAGATAACATTTATTTCTTTTGAGAAATTATCAATTTTGACTTTTGCACTGTCAATTTGTCCTGGAATGTTAAAAATACTTTTAGACTGATCTAATGAAAGCATCTCATCCTTCACTTTATTTAGTCTTCCCAAATCCTGATTTAGTTCAACAATTGCAGGTTCTTTATATTCTTTTTCAAAATAGCTTGATATTGTGGAATTTACAAATATCGCACTTGGTAGAACTATGTAAATATAAAGCAATATAAAAAACGAATATTTAGAAATCTTTCTAAAAATTCTTGTAACTTTGTTTTTATAAATAGTATATGGAAAAATTGTAATTAATGAAATAAATGTCAAGATTGTAGCCAATTTTACCTTAAAAATTTCATAATAAATCGTTTCCAGTTTCAATATAACAACGCTCGCAAGCGACACTTTCCATAAAATATTTATCATATCGTAAATAGGCTGAATAATATCTCCAATCTCAATTTCCATTCCGACAATCATACTGACATTAACCGTACTTCCTTCAATAATATCCGTAGTTCCTTTCAAAAGCGACAATGTTAAAAACATCTTTTTAGACTCTTCATAAGTTTTTTCCAAATACGGCATTGTTAAATTTTTAAAAAAGTTAAAAATCGTATGTTCAAAGATTTTATCCATTATTCCAAAAATACATAAAATCAGTCCAATTACAATTAATATTTTAACCAAAAGATTCTTTTTCTCTAAATCCCACTTTGGAGAATTATTTTTATGGTTTTTCTCCAAATTTTTGCCTTCGTCTACTGTCAAAACAGCGTCATTTTTTTCTGCCAATTAATCTCACTCCTTTTTCCTTTTTTATTTCAATTGTTTTCAAACATTTATTAGTAAGTAAATAAATGTGCTTGATAATTTATTTTAAAATTAATTTTCTACTATTTTCCATTTGAATAACAGATTAATCATGAATTTTTTTGCAAGGGGGCAAAACTCCTTATTAACAAATAGTATAAAATATAATTTATATTTTAGCTATAAGTACAGGATTTACAATAATAAGCAATCCTGTAAATTAACGATACTTAATCCCACTCCAATAACTTTCTTACTACATAGGAAGCCAGCACAAGCCCAGCCGTTCCTGGTACAAATGAATTGCTTCCAGGCGTAGTCTTTCTCGGAATTTTATTATTTTCCCTAAATTCAGTTGGCATTTCTTCCTTGAATAATTCAGATTTATTTGGCTTTACAGGTATTTCTTTTGAAAATACTGCTGGAACATTTGTGATCCCCTTCTTTTTTAAAATACTTCTAATAGTTCTTGCCATCGGACAAACAGAAGTATTTTTTATTTTGGCAATTTCTACCATTTCAGGGTGCATCTTGTTCCCAAATCCCATTGAAGAAATGATATTTATTTCATTTTTTACACAATATTCTATCAGATTAATCTTGCTCCCAATAACATCAATCGCATCGACAACAAAATCATATTTATTATTTCCCAAAACTTCATCTACATCGTCATAAACTAACCTTTTTACAAGTTCAACCTTACAATCTGGATTAATGTCCAAAATTCTGTCTTTCATAACATCAATCTTAGACTTCCCAATCGTACTTCTAAGCGAATGCAGCTGTCTATTAATATTTGACTCCGAAATCTCATCAAAATCAACCATAGTAATATGTCCAACTCCAGACCTTGCCAAAGCCTCCACGGTGTAAGACCCAACGCCACCAACTCCAAACACAATAACACGAGAATTTCTTAATTTTTCAATTCCATCTTCTCCAACCATCATAGAAAATCTGGCAAAGGTCTGATTCTTATCGTTCATTTTTTTTTCATCTCCCCTTTCAATATAGAGTTTTCTATTCTCTATCTAAAATTTCGCTCATATTATATCATAAATATTTAAAATGTAAATAGCGAGAGTATAAATTTTTATTATAAAGTTTTATTTGATACTTTTAATTTATTTAATACTAAATCCTATTAGAAAACAGTATTGAATAAAAAGTTATAAAATAAATATAGTTATTGAAAAAAACATCAATTTATAATATAATACCTTTAACACAAATTAAAAGAAAGGAAAAAAGATACCTATGTTTATAAATACTATGAAAACAGGTTTATTAATGTTTGGATTAGTTTTTCTCTTTGTAGCAATTGGTGGTGCATTAGGAAGTCAAAAGGGAGCAGTAATTGGACTTCTGATTGCTGGGGGAATGAGTTTTTATAGCTACTGGTTCAGTGATAAAATGGTTATAAAAGCGTATAACGGACAAGAAGTTACTTCCCGAACTAATCCAAGATTATATCAGTTAATACAAAGGCTGGCAAATAACGCAAATCTGCCAATGCCAAAAATTTACATAATTCCAGAACGTCAGCCAAACGCATTTGCAACTGGGAGAAATCCTCAAAATGCTGCGGTTGCATGTACTGCGGGATTGCTTGAACTGATGGATGATAATGAGCTGGCTGGAGTTATGGCTCATGAATTGGGACATATAAAACATCGTGATATTCTAGTAAGTACAGTTGCAGCCACTTTTGCTGGAGCGATTGCCAATATTGCACGATTTTTACCTTATGTATCAAGTGGAGATAATCGAAACGGAGAACGGCGAAGAAATAACGTTGGAACTGCAATGCTGCTTTCATTTTTAGCTCCAATAGCAGCTTCAATAATTCAAATGTCTATTTCACGAAAAAGAGAATATATGGCAGACAGGGCTGGAGCAGAATATTCAGGAAATCCTTTATATTTACGTAACGCATTACAAAAATTAGAAAGTTACAGCCATAATATCGCAATGAACAGACAAGATCCTGCAACAGCGCACATGTTTATTGTAAATCCATTTTCAGGATTGGGAAATTTTAATTTAAAAAGCCTATTTAGTACACATCCGTCTACTGAAGATAGAATTAGGGAACTGGAAAAAATGGCAAGGGAACAGCATTTAATCTAATTTTGCTATAAAACCTCTTATTTTACTTGAGAATTTATTTTAAATATGTTAAAATGTATAAAAATTATCAAATATGGAGAATTAGATATGATAAATGCTTTTACATTTTTAACATTATTATTACTTTTTGTACGTGTTTATTCACTCGTATCTTTGCTATTCCTAAGTGGAAAGCGAGTACAGTTTGCCGAAAGAATAACAGTACTTATACTGCTGCTTGAAGTCTTAACTATATTTTTATATAGCTTTTTCACTTCGTTCCGTTACTTGCTGCCACCAGCTCTAATGCTGCTAAAAACTCCCAAATTTTTGATTTTCAAAAATTTTTCAATGATACTTTTATCGTATTCCCTCTTGAATCTGGCACTAAGTTTTACGTTCAACAGTCAAAATATTTTTAAATTTATAAATAGATTTCTAGTAGGGATAGTATTATTGACAAATATTATTTATGGATTTTTATTAATAGTTTAAATTTTAAGTAAATAAAAAGTGTACTGAATAGAATTTATCTAAAAAGTACACTTTTTTTATAATTTTTATTTTTCATAAATGTTATAAAATTCAAATTAAGATAATAAAAATTAATTAAATTTGAATAATAAATATAATTTATGTAACTATCCTTCTTGTTTTTCAAGAATCATATTTACTTCCTCAATAATCATGTCCGGATTTAGTCCGTGAACTGCAATCCCTTCTCCCAATGTTTCAGCGCTTGAAATAATGCACCCAACACATCCAAGTCCGTATCTCATAAGCACTTGTGCTATAATCGGATATTTTTCAACTGCTTCCATGATATTCATATCCTTTGTCACTTTTTCTGCCATAATTTTCCTCCATTAATTATCATTTTATAATGTAAGTATATCAAATTAAATTATACTAGTCAACTTTAAATACCAAATATTTTTCAATTCAAAATTATATAACTTTATATAAAATGACTGATTTTCGTAATTTTAAATAAAAGAGATTGAATCAAAATAAATTTAATGATTATTCTTAATAAATAACAATTAATTTTATCCAATTCAATCTAAATCTATAAATCTATTTTAATTTACTTCCTATTATTTTGCTGCTTCATATTTTTTAGATACTTCATCCCAGTTTATAACATTGAAAAATGCTGAAATATAATCTGGTCGTCTATTTTGATAATTTAGATAATATGCATGTTCCCATACGTCTATTCCCAAAATTGGAGTTCCTTGTGAACATCCACAAGAAGTTGCTCCTGGCATTAGTGGATTATCTTGATTTGCAGTTGAAGTAACTTTTAATTTTCCATCTTTATTTACAACAAGCCAAGCCCAACCCGAACCAAATCTAGTTGCCGCAGCTTTTGCAAATTCTTCTTTAAATGCATCAAAGCTTCCGAATGCTTCTTTTATTTTTTCAGCTAACTCTCCTGTAGGCTCTCCACCTGCGTTAGGACCCATTATTTCAAAATATAAGTTATGGTTGTAAAAACCTCCTCCGTTGTTTCTAACAGCTCCACGAATTTGTTCTGGCAATACTTCCAAATTTGCCAAGATTTCTTCTATCGGTTTTTCCAAAAATTGTGGCGCATTGTTTTTTAATGCATCATTCAAGTTGTTTGTATAAGCTGCATGGTGTTTTCCATAATGGATTTCCATAGTTTTTGCATCAATATTTGGTTCTAATGCATCAAAATTATAAGACAATTCTATTTGTTTAAACATTTTTTATCACTCCTTGTATATTTTATGATACATTTTAGCACATTATTTTTATAAAATCAATAAAAATTTATATTTTTTATGATTTTGTTATTGTTACAATTATGAATTAGTTAATTAAAATATTCACTATGCTGCATAAATTAGAATTTATATAACTTTTTCAAATTTAACTGAGAAATTCAGCAAAGGAGCAAGATAAAACAATTCTAAATTTAATTTAAAATTATTATTATTCTTTTATAATATATCCCACGCTTCTTACAGTCTTAATAATCTTCTGTTCATGCCCTTTATCTATTTTTGATCTTAAAAAATTAACATATACATCTACAATGTTGCTTTCTGAAACAAAGTCTATGTCCCAAATTTTTTCAGAAATCATTGTTCTTGTAAGAACTCTGTTCTTGTTTCTCAAAAAGTATTCTAATAGCAGAAATTCCTTATTAGTTAATTCAATTTCTTTTCCATCACGCTTAACTTCTCTATTTGCAGGATTTAATGTCAAGTCATAAGCTGTCAAAATTCCCATTTCATCTTCTGTTAAACGTTTGTTTAAGATTCTTACGATTGCTCTGAATTTAGCAGAAAGTTCTTCCAGCCTGAAATCGTTGTATATATAATCATCTATTCCTTTTAGCAGGGCCTCTGTTTTCGCATATCTGTCATCCTGTTCAATTGCCATCAAGATATAGCTTTGTTTTTTATATCTTAATACTCTTTCAATTGCCAACGGAAAGTCTTCTATTGAACTTATGTCTAAAAAGGCAATGTCAAGAGATTCTGTTTTCAGCGCATCCAGCATTTGCTCCTCATTTTCTGCCAGTATAACATTAAAGCTTAATTCTTTTAACAGCTGTCCCACTACCATTCTAGTTTTTTCATTTTTATTAAATACTAATACTTTCATTTTCTTATTGTATAATAAATACACTAAGTTGCGGCATATTTAAGATACTTCTCCTTTCGCTCTTATTTACTTTTCTAATTTTTCAATTATTTTAGTAATTATATCATTCATTTTTCGTGATGCTACAGAATCATTTGAAATAAATGGTAACCCATTATCACCAGATTCCACGATATTCCCATCCAATGGTATTGAGCCTAAAAAGTCAGTCTTTTTTTCTTGTGCCATCGTTTCAGCGCCGCCTTTTTTAAATATATTCACTTCCTTTTGACAGTCAGGGCAAATAAAACCACTCATATTTTCGATTATTCCAAGCACATTTAAATTAATTAATTTAGCAAAGTTTATTGCTCTCGTAGAATCCAGAATGGAAACTTTTTGCGGAGTCGTAACTACTATTGCCTTAGAATCTGTTCCTATATTTTGTGCAATACCTAATGTCTCGTCACCTGTTCCAGGCGGCAAATCGACTATTAGAAAATCAAGTTCTCCCCATCTGATTCCTTCCAGCATTTCCATTATTGCTGTAATCTTTTGCGGACCTTTCCAGACAACTGGAGAATTATCAGGTACAAAAAAACTTAATGATGATATGTGTAAGTTCTCTGTTATTTCCAGCGGTTCAGAAATCTTTGAAAGCTTTACGCCTTCCTTCCCAAACATAATTGGAATATTTGGTCCATGCAAATCAGCATCAAGAATACCAACTTTGTATCCTCTTAACGAAAGCCCATAAGCTAAATTAACAGATGCAGTTGATTTTCCAACTCCACCTTTACCGCTCATTACTACTATTTTATGCTTAATCTTGGACATGTTGGAATCAATTCTTTGTTTTCTTTCAGCTAAAGCTTGATTAACTTGCATTCATGCCTCCTTACTCTAAATATTCTAATTTTATTTAACTTCCCTACTTTAATTAAATCATAAACTCAGAAAAAATACAAGTGATTTTTTACATTTTTTTCAAAAAAAATTAATTTTTTTGTTATTATAAATAAATTATAACTAAAAATTTTTTTTATTAAAAAATAAGCTGGACTAATCTCTTTCTTTTTTATATAATATATCTGAACCTTTTTTCAAAATAGTATACACAGCTTTGCAATTAATCCCAATGGTTCATGTTATAAATAAACAAAGAAAGGAAAATAAATTATGAATATATGTATAAAATCAAATATCCGAAGAATGCTGCTATTTTTTATAATGACTTTAGCGCTTCTATGCAAATCCAAGACAGAAAAATATACATGGTACACCCCAAGAGAAGTGATTGCCAACATAGACATGCTGGAGCCGGGAGATATTCTTATTCTCTCTAAAAGACCAACATTACGTTCGATGTGGGGACATGCCGCAGTCCTTAACGAACATAAAAAAGTTGTCGAATTTCCATCTTATTCTGCAGGATATAGTGAAAGTCCGCTATACGCCTGGAGAAACATTAAAAGAAAAGTTGCCATTTTTAGATTGAAAGGAATTGATAAAAAATTTAAAACTGCACTATTTAAAGAAATTGACGATACAATAACAAAGCCTTATGGATTAACATTTCACAAAAATTTTGACAAAAGGCTATACTGTTCACAATTTGTTTATCTTGTATTTAAGAAGGCTGGTGAAAAAGTTGGACGTGAGATAAATCTTGATTCCAATGGTGGCGGATGGGTTATGCCCTTTGATATAATGGATTCTCCATTATTAGAAAATATTTCTCTTTATTAATAATTTTTACTTTAAAAAGCTCCCATTTGAGAGCTTTTTCTATTTTGATATTTTTAAAACTAAATTTGAAAATTAGAAATTTCTTCTAACTTTGTCAAATCATACGGCGTACCTTGATAAACATGATGATTTACCCAGTTGGAAAACAGTAAATTTGCATGAGCCCGCCATACAAAAAGTGGTTCTTTGGTTACATCATCATTCGGATAATAGTTAAATGGTACTTTTATATTTTTCCCCAATTTCACATCCCGCTCATATTCCTTGGCAAGTGTCATTCTATCGTATTCAAGATGTCCCATAATAAAAATGTTTCTTTTATCCTTAGTACGAACTATACTAACCCCTGCTTCTTTAGAATTTGCAATAATTTCAAGATCTGGTATTTTCTCTATATCTTCTGCAAGTACTTCTGTATGTCTTGACTGCGGCATATTAAACACTTCGTCAAACCCACGCAGCAGCATCGTATGGCAAATATCAATTTTTAATGGGTAAATTCCAAAAAGTTTTTCTTTTAATGGATATTTCTTTATTCCATAATGATAATAAAGAGCTGCCTGCGCTCCCCAGCAGATGCACATCGTTGAAAAAACGTGAGTCTTGCTCCATTCCATTACTTCCGATAATTCTTTCCAGTAAATAACTTCTTCAAAAGGTAAATTTTCCACTGGTGCTCCTGTTATAATCAAACCATCAAAATAATCATTCTTTATATCATTAAAAGTCTTATAAAAATTAGACATATGTTCTTCTGAAACATTTTTGGACATATATGAAGCCATTTTTAAGAAAGTAACTTCCATTTGAAGCGGAGTATTGCTAAGCAATCTCAGTAATTGAGTTTCTGTTTCAATTTTTGTAGGCATTAGATTTATTATTATAAATTTTAAAGGACGAATAT
>ERZ773073.272-NODE-272-length-29269-cov-9.778873_pt1 | contig 29269 bp, 28 predicted proteins | sample MGYA00580616_ERZ773073 | MGnify/ENA primary metagenome ERZ773073 (study PRJEB29015, sample SAMEA2737960) | human oral metagenome | biome: human oral; feature: human-associated habitat; material: dental | place: China | collected 2131 ...
GGCACGCACGAACCCGGGGGTCCGCGCGGAAGAATCATCGATCCGGGTCACGTGGATGCGCAGCGCCATCTTCCCCACTGTGGCACCGAAACCGGCAATGAAGAGAACCCGGTACAGAACACCCAGCACCATGACAGCAATCCCCGCGGTCGTCAGGGAGTTGAGGAGTTCCATGGGAATCTCACCTGGGTAGCTCTTTCCAGCCTGCGCTGCCTTAACCAGCTCGTACATCCAGGCCTCGAAGCGTTCGTAGAGGCCTGGGGCCAACAGCTCGATGAGCAGGTAGGAGGGGATGGCCAGGATCAGCCCATCGAGGATGCGGGCAGCAACCCGCGCCCCCCAGCTCGCATATCTGACTCCTCCCCAAGGCTGCGTGATCGTGCTGTAGATTCCCACGCCCCCGTAGTCGATGGGTTTCGCCGAACGACTATCGGGCCGGGTAACGTCGGACCAGCTGGCACCGTCCCAGTAACGCTCATCACCGGAACCTGCTGGGTCGGGATACCACCCAGCGGATGGTTGCGGGGCGGAGTAGTGCATGGCCACAAGGATGCCATCCTGAACCGGAGGAAACCACCGAGTCCGACGGTCGTGTCCTTCAGCCCACATCATCATAAACTGGTCCAATTCGCAGCGAGGCGACAATGGCAAGCACCGATGCCACCAACAGAGTGAGAAAGATCCATCCGAAAGCAGGCGCGCCCTCCGCGAGCAGCACCGCGTAGCAGGCCCCAGTGAGCGCAGTCATCACCGAGGTCCCGATTGACTCGGCCACCAGCAGGGCGCCGGTGTTGCGTCCCTGATCCCGCGGGCCGGACAGCGCCATGGTCGCCACCGCGGTGCTGGAGACGGTCAACCCCATCCCACACCCGGCAAGAGTCCAGGCCGCCACCCCGATCCACAACGGCACCCCCAGCCACGTCAGGAAAACCACGATCCCCGCCATCCCAAGGGCAACGAGACATGTCCCAGTGGTGATGATGCGGTCGCGGCGCAGCCGCATCCGGGCTTGAAGCCAGGATCCGAAACTCCATCCAAGGCTTCCTATGGTCAGGGCCAGCCCCGCCTGCAAGGTGTCGAGCCCTTTCAGGTTTTGCAGGCCGAGCAGGAGAAACGCCTCTCCCGCGTAGAAGGCCCCGGTCTGGATGGCTCGGCTGGCGATAATGGGGCCGAGCCCGTTTCTCAGGTCTCTGGCCCGTGGAGGCAGCACTTTCGGCAGTCCCACTGCCAAGGCCATGAGTCCTGCGGCCGCCGCCAGCAGGCTCCAGTGTCCGATGCCTTGACCGGCCAGCTGCAGCAGAGCCGGCGCTCCGGCCACCGCCACCACTGCCCACACGACAGCCCCGGGCGCTTCGGGATCTGGCTCACTGCGCTTTTGGATAGCCTTCAGATGCGGCCAGGTCAGGACAGCGGCGACCAGCAGCAAGGGCACCGTCACGGCGAAATTGAGACGCCAGTTCACCGCCACCAGAGCAGCCGAGATCGGTGGTCCCAAGAACGCAGGAAGCACCCAGCAGAAACTGAGCATCGCAAGTACTGCCGGGCGTCGTCCCGCGGGAAACGCAAGTGCTATGACCACGTAGAGGGTCAGGTTGATGGCTCCAGCTCCCAGGCCCTGCACGAGCCGGGCCGCCAGCAGCATCCAGACATCCGTGGCGAGAGAACCTGCGGTGAGTCCCAGGAACATCGCACCAAACCCCAACCCCATGGAGACCAACGGCCCGTGCCGGTCACAGTGCCGCCCGGCCACCAGGATCGAGATCAGCATTCCCGTCACGGCCATGGAAAAAGCCCACGGGTAGAGAGCGACAGCCTCGAGGGAACGCATCGCTTCGGGCAGGGCCGCTGCGACCCCAATCATCTGGAAAGCGATGGCGAACACCGCCAACAGCAGCCCCACCAGCAGCCCCGTGGTGCCCTCGCTACGGGATCTGGTATTCACGATGTTCTCCAGCGTCTAGGATTGATTTCATGAGTGAGTTTGCCCCCGGTTCCCAGACGGTTCTGGACGAACGCGCCGAACTGCGGGACTCCGATGACCACGAACGATTCAGCCACTACGTGCCGGCCAAGAAACTGGAAAAGGCCAGGTTGACCGGCACCCCCGTTGTGGCTCTGTGCGGAAAGGTCTGGGTCCCCTCCAGGAACCCGGACAAGTACCCGGTGTGCCCGGAGTGCAAAGAAATCTGGCAGTCCATGAAACCGGGCGACCCCGAGAAGTGACCGCATCCGCGGGTGTGGCCCAGATCACCGGGCCACACCCAGTAGATCAGTAACGGTAGTGCTCAGACTTGAACGGGCCTTCCACCGGAACCCCCAGGTAGTCGGCCTGCGCCTGGGTCAAGGTGCTCAACTCCACTCCCAACGACGGCAGGTGGAGACGCGCGACCTCCTCGTCCAGGTGTTTCGGAAGCAGATACACGCCGGGTGGGTAGGACTCGGGCCTGAGGAACAGTTCCATCTGGGCCAACACCTGGTTGGTGAACGAGTTACTCATCACGAAAGACGGATGCCCCGTCGCGTTGCCAAGGTTCAGCAACCGCCCCTCACTCAACACGATCACAGCGTGCCCGTCCGGGTAGACCCATTTGGCCACCTGCGGTTTGATCTCGCTCTTCGTCACGTCCTTCCGGGCGGAGAGCCCGGCCATGTCGATCTCGTTGTCGAAGTGCCCGATGTTGCCGACGATGGCCTGATGCTTCATCCTGGCCATGTGCTCCTCGAGGATGACGTCGCGGCACCCAGTTGCGGTGACGAAGATGTCGCCGATTCCCACCACCGATTCGAGCCTCGATACCTGGAATCCGTCCATCGCCGCCTGCAGGGCACAAATCGGGTCCACCTCGGTGACGATGACCCGCGCTCCCTGGCCGCGCAGCGACTCGGCACACCCCTTGCCCACATCACCGTAACCGCAGACCACGGCCACCTTGCCACCGATCAGAACGTCGGTAGCGCGGTTGATGCCATCGACCAAGGAGTGACGGCAGCCGTACCTGTTGTCGAACTTGGACTTGGTTACTGAGTCGTTGACATTGATGGCCCCGAACAACAGGGCACCGTTGCGATGCATCTCGTAGAGGCGGTGGACGCCAGTGGTGGTTTCCTCCGTGACCCCGAGGATGCCTGCGGCAAGGCTCTCGAAGTCCAGCTGGCCCAACGCATCCCGCAGGGCCGCCTTGACGACGAGGGTCTCCTCCGGATCTGCCGGGTCGTCGGCGGGTACGGCCCCAGCGCGCTGGGCCGCGACGCCTTCGTGAACGAACAGGGTGGCGTCACCGCCATCGTCGAGAATCAGGTTGGGGTTCGTCTCACCAGGCCAGTCAAGGATCTGGCGGGTGCACCACCAGTACTCCTGGAGCGTTTCACCCTTCCACGCGAAAACAGGCACGCCCCTGGGGTCCTCAGGAGTGCCGTCCGGGCCGGCGACGACGGCGGCCGCTGCGTGGTCCTGAGTGGAGAAGATGTTGCAGGAGGCCCACCTCACCTCTGCGCCGAGCGCCACGAGGGTTTCGATCAGCACCGCGGTCTGGACAGTCATGTGGATCGATCCCGCAATGCGAGCACCTGCCAGAGGTTTCGACGCCGCGTATCGTTCACGCATGGCCATCAGGCCAGGCATCTCATGTTCGGCGAGGGTGATTTCCTCACGACCGAAATCAGCCAGGGACAGGTCTGCTACGCGGAAGTCAAATGTCACGTCCCGGAGTCTACGCCCGAGCCTGCTGCAATGCTCGACGAGTCGGGGGTTGGGTGCTGTGTCCCGGCTCTTCGAATGACTTTTCCCGGTCTTCCTGTTTTCTGCTATCTGCTCTTAGCCCCGCCCAGGCCGATACCCAGGTAGGTGGCGGCGTAACGTCCCTGGAGCAGCAGAGTGACGTAGCGCTCCACGTCTGAGGCTCCCAACTCCGCCATGCCGGAACTGATGTGACACACCCGCACCCCGACGCTGTCAGCCAGGCGCGTCAGCCTTCGGGCAGTCTCTGTCATCGGCTCCGGCACCTGGTCCGCGTCGAGCAGCAGCAATGCAGGACCGATCTCGGCGTCCTGTTCAAAGGGGTCGGTGAACACGTCTCGTCGGGGCGTGCCGAGTAGCACCGCTTCCAGTTCTTCCGCATCAGCAGCCAGAGCGACCCGACCGCTGGCCCGCCGCAACGTCTCAGCGATCCGCCGGGAGGCGCGCCCCGCCAGCGTCGTACCTCCCCACACCAGGGGAAACGAGTCGGCCAGCCCCACAGCCAAATCCTTGCCCGGGTTGTCCCCGAGGGGACGCGCTGGAGAGCAACGAACCGCGACGGCATCTGCGGCCGACGCGGCGAGCTCAACGTCCACCGCGGGTCCTAGCTCCAGCTGGCCCAGCAACGCCAGCACCGCGATGGCCGCGGCCATGGGGTCGTCGGGCGGGGTGGGCAGGTGGGTGGTCAGCGAGCCCTTGCTCACCGCTGCCAGCGCCGACTCCTCCGGGGCAGCAACTATGACGGTGGCTCCTCTGCGAACGGTTTCAGCCAGGCAGCGAATCTCCCACGTCGGGGCGTCGTGGGAACCGAGCGCAACCACCAGGTCAAGCGGCCCGACCCACGCGGGCAGAGCCGGCCCGGGCCACGCCATGAAAGGCACGGGACAGGCGGGCTCCAGAACAGCTCGCACCAGCCTCGCTTCTGCCCCCAGCACAATCACTCCACGAGGTCGATCCGCGCGGGCAAGTCGCCCAGCGGGCTCGCTCAAAGCGGCACGCCTGATTCGGGCGCCGGCTGATGCGAGCCACCACAGCGACTCATCGTCAGTAAGATCATCGGCTTCCAGGCGGGAGTCATCGAACCACGTACGAGACATCCGAGAACCTCACTGGGTGTTTCGCGCCTGGTCGATCAACAGGACCGGGATGCGATCCTCCACAGGGTAGGCCAGCCCACAGGACGCGGATGTACACACCAGTTCGGAACGCTCGTAGTCAACGGCGAACTTGGCATGACACGCCGGACAAGCCGCGATGGCCAGGAACTCCGTGGACAGTTCCGTGGTGGCCTCAGTCATCGTTTTCTCCTTCTTCCCCGCGGACGAGCGTCAGCACTTCATCCCGCAACCGGGCCATGGTTTCTGCGTCCCGGGCCTCGACGTTGAGTCGAAGCAACGGTTCCGTGTTGGAGGGGCGCAGGTTGATCCACCATCCGGCCTGTTCATCGCGGATGGTCAACCCATCCCAATACTCAACGTCGCCTCGTCCCTCGAACACCTCAGCGACGCGTTCCATCACGACTCGGTGATCGGTGACGGTGGAATTGATTTCACCGGAACGCCGGTATCCGTCAAACCGGGCGGCGAGCGCTGACAGGGGTTCGGTCGAGGTACGAAGTTGTTCCAGGATGTGGAGGGCAGCGAGCACACCAGTGTCGGCTCCCCAGAAGTCACGGAAGTAATAGTGAGCGGAGTGCTCGCCACCGAAAATGGCGTTTTCGCTGGCCATGAGCGCCTTGACGAAGGTGTGTCCCACGCGCGAAACCTCCACGCGTCCGAGCCCGGCCACCGCGTCGGCCACCGCCTGTGACGTGATCGCATTGACGACGACCACTCCCCCGGTTTCCTTGGAAAGTTCAGCGACCGCGATCATTGCAGTAATCACCGATGGATCAACCACCTCACCGCGTTCGTCGATCAGGAAACATCGATCGGCATCACCGTCGAAGACCAGACCGAGATCGGCGGAATGCTCACGCACCGCGGAGCACGCATCCACCAGATTCTCCGGTTCCAGAGGGTTCGCAGGGTGATTCGGGAAGGTGCCATCCGGCTCCATGTACAAACCGATCAGTTCCACATTGCGATCGGCCAGGACCGCGGGAACGATAAGTCCACCCATCCCGTTCCCAGCGTCCACAACCACTTTGATCCGTCGTTTCCCGGCGACCGGCACCAGCCGGTCAAGATGCGCCACGAACTCTGCGGTCAAGTCGCGTTCCTCGTAGTCACCCACGACTTTGTCTCCGATACTCACAGTTTTTGCGCGTTCCCGCAGGTCAGCGGTGAAATCGGAGTACACAGGAGAGGCGCCGGCCAGGCAAAATTTCATGCCGTTGTACCGCGCCGGGTTATGACTTGCGGTGAACTGCACTCCGGGCAACCCAAGATGTCCAGACCCGAACCACAGTAGATCCGTGGATGTGAGCCCGAGGTGGATGATCGATGCCCCTGCCCTGCGTGCTCCGTCCGCAAAGGCCATGGCCAGTTCCTCTCCGAGTTGTCGCATGTCGCGACCCGTCACGAAGGTTTCACCGGAGAGGTCGAGCAAGTCAACGAAAGCAGCACCCAATCGGCGGGCTCCGTCAAGATCCAGCTCCGGATTCGCCCCCGTCACAACACCACGGATGTCATTAGCCTTGAAGATCTGCTCCTTAAGCACACCCCGAGCTTACCGTTCGGTGCCTCTCGCATGGCTCATTCCACGGTGGGAAGCAGACGTAGATGCCCGCCTTTTCGCCGACCGGTGGGGTGCGGTTTCGGTTTCGGGGCCGGAGTGCGTTCCACGGGAGTGGTCGGAACATCCTCTTCTTCGCGTAACCCGATCTCCCGAACAGCGTTAGCGAGAGCCACGAGCTCATCGTCAACTTCTGGTTCGCTGCGTCTGTGGTCCAGGGGGAGCCGAATCACTTCCCACCCCATCGGAACGGATGTGCGGGAGGCGTGCTCGGCACAGAGATCGAAAGCCCCGGGCACCACGACATCGGAAAGCGGCCCGAGCACTGCCATCGAGTCCGCGTACACATAGGTGAGCGTGGCCACGGCGGGTAGACCACAGGCAGTCCGGGAACAACGACGCACCATCGAAGTTTATCGCTTTCCGCAGCTAGAGTTGCCGCATGCCACGCAACCGCGACCGTCACGACCGAGGAATGCACGGACCTGTTGCCCTGCCGGATTCTCACAATCACAAAACCGTGCCGCTGCGCCCCCTGAGCCGAGTCGAATACTTCAACCAGTGTGTCAAGCAGGCGCTTGCCACCATCGCCAAGGCCGACCCACACGCCCTCGACGGTACGGTCGTGGGGGTCGAAGACGTTCCCCTGCTCAAAACCGCTTGGTCCGGTGACCGGGTCCCGATGTCGGCCGCACTAGAACCGTCGAAGGGTCGTCCCGCCCAGATCGTGATCTACGAACGACCACTTGAGCACCGCGCCAGCAACCGCGCGGCGCTACGCGCCTTGGTCCACCGCACGATCGTGGAGCAGTTGAGCGCTCTGACAGGACGTCCTGTCAGCGACCTACTGGGGCACGAACCGACTGACTGGGACGACTGATGATCACCTACCTCTTCAGTCAGTGCAGCCCGGGGTCAAGTTCGGCCGCCAGCGGCGGAGTTTCTCCCCCGGTCATCGATTCCAGGGGAGCCACCCAGGACCCTGTGTCCCCGGAGGAGACGACGGCTCCGAACAACGGCTGATCGGAGTTGACCACGATCCGTTGCCCCTGTTCCGTAGCGGTGGGAACCTTGTGGACGACGGTCTGTCCGGCTCCCACCGCTACTGTTGTTCTCTCCTCAGCTCCGTCAGCACCAGTAGCCGTGACCGTGGCCTGTATGTCGAGCTTTCCCGGGTTCGTCAATTGCAATGTCCCGCCGGCTGGAGTGAAGGCACCCAGTGATGTTCCCGCCGCGACTGGAGCCACCTGTGCGGAATCCCCCAGGGTGAAAGCCATGCCGGCCATCACAGGTGCGTCGGAGTTCACTTGTATGGCCGATGCCTCACCCAGCAGTGCATTCTCGAGGGACACCGAGACGCTCGCATGCGGTGGAACGCTGATGTTCTCGCCGCCTTGGGGGTGGTAGGCGGGAGTGGTTCCGTAGGCCGTCAAGTTGGCGGTGATCCGCGTCTCGCCGGGATTGGCGAGCACGACCACGGAGCTGGTTGCCCCGGCCGGTATCCCGGGAAGCAGATGGGAGGTTCCCAGTTGGGAAGGCCCGGCTGCGGTTCCGCTGCTCTGGGTCTGGGTGATCGCCATTACCGCGGCCCGCCCCCGGCTGGCCTGGAATGACACCCCGACCGGAGTCGCCTTCTTGGTCAGAACTGACAGGGCGATGACACGCTCCTCGTAGGCTGCGAGCGTAATCCCCCTTGCCCCCAATGACTGGATCTCGCCTTCCGCGCCGTAGAGGGTGAGGTCGATCGCCGCCTCGGATGCGTCCGGGTTGACAATCTTAAGTTGTGTGTCCGCCGTCGCGGGAAGCGCGATCACACCTCGGGAAGCAGGCTTCACGCACTGGGTCAGGGTCCGCACCCCATCAGCTCCAGCGATTGTGCTACCCATGGGATCATCGGTTCCCTCGGCAACCACGGAGGCATCCTGCCCCGTGAGCACGGCACGGTTCGTCTGCGTGGTCGCCCCACCCAAAGGGGTGACCGTGGTGGCGCTGTCCACCATCACGGTCGCACCTGCGGCAGCAGGTACGCACACCACCTTTGTGGAGCGAATCGCCTCGACCGTGGTGACACGCGGTAGTTCAGCCGGGGTCAGGGCGGTTATCCCGATGACGACACCGGTCAGAATCGCGAATCCCACCAGCGTCTCGATCACGCGTCGCATCTTCAGTCCTCCAGTCCGCGCCGGGCTCCCGAGGAGCCTCCGATCGTGGGAGCAGCCAGGCCGATGATCAGCACGACGACACCGACCTGCAAGCCAACCATCCACCATGTCGGCGTCATGCCCCAGGTCACCCTTCCCTCGAGCCCAGCAGGAACGACGAAGGTCACCTTCTCACTCCCGGGAAGCGGGGTGAGTTCCTGCCCATCGATGCGAACTCGCCAGCGATCGTCGGGAGGTTCGGCGAGCACCAGGCGACGTTCGGTGGCAGCAGCTGTGACAGTCCCGTCCAGGATGGCCCTGCTGCCATTCTCATCGACGATGTGCACGCGAGAGGGGAGTTCCACCACCGTCCAGATGACGGTTCCCCCGTCCACCGAAGAACGTGTCAGACCTGCGGCGTTTCCAACAGCTGCCAGCTGTTCGGGGCTGAATCCCTTCATCCATACGTGGCTGACGCCGAGGTCCTGCAAACGATCGGTCAGGTTCTCCGGTGCATCACCGCCTCCGAGCAACTGCACGAGAGCCGCGAAATCATCGTGGAAAGCGCCTGCCAGGTTGCGTTCAGCTGTACCCCAGCCGGGTTGGGAGGAATCGACCACGTTCCATCTCAGACCCCCGTCAGGTTTGGTCTCAATCATCAGGACTCGGGTCTGACGCTCCGAAACCACCACGCCGCGGGCGAATCCTAGCTCGGAAGGATGGTTGGAGACGGGGCCTGCAAAACCGATCACGGCCCAAACCCCAGCGGCCAGCAGCGAGACCGTGGTGAGACAGGCGAGCAGGACACGCAGATCCACCCGTGCCTTCTCGTCCCGGAGCCTCATGGCGACGACCGGAGCGAGCAGACCCGCCACCGTCAGCAGGGCCCACCCCGAGAGCAGGGCTCGCGCCTCCCCACCGTTGACCGGCAATGCAATCCGGGAGAGCACTACCCCCGCGATGAGCGGCAGCCCAATCCCAGCTATTGAGAGCAAACGGATTCGTGTACTCCGGACTGTGCAGATGGCGTAGCCTGCCGCCACCCCCAGGACCGCAAAGAAAGCGATGTTCGCCCACAGCGGCAACCCGGATGGCAGGATCCGTCCGAAAAGAGTAGCCAACGAGGCCGGTGTCCACGCGGGCCAGGCCAATGGGTCGGGTCCCGTGAGAAGACGGCTCGGATGGGTAACCAGTGATGGAATCCACGGAGCCAGGAAAATTGTCGGAAGAACGAGTGCAATCAGCACCGGCAACCAGACGAAACGATCCCGGATCACCCAGATGATCCCGCCGAGAATCCCCAAGATCAGCAGCACCGGCCAGGCGGTGGAGCCGACCAGCAACCAGGCCGCTGTGCTGGCGGGTGCCCGGAGCCGTTCGGCTCCGAGGCTGTCGTCGACGGCCATCCGCTGGATGGAAGAGGCCAGCTGTGGCAGGACAATTGCGAGCATCATGCCCGCCGCATCGCCTGCCGTCACCAGGCCAAGCAGGATCACGGCTCCCGCCCATGTGCCTGCTGCAATCGCCGACGTGGTAAGAGGCACCTCGAAGCGACGCAAGAAAGCGTGTGCGGACAGGCCTGCTAGGAGAGGCGCCAACCCCAGAGCCAGAAAAACCAGCAACTGCGGACTACCGAACGAGAGAGTGGACAGTAGGGCCCCGATCATGAGCCACGGCGCATCGGAGCCCGCAATGCCGGCGGTCGGGCTCAGTGCGGCGTCCCACGCCTTCCCGACGTTCTCGGGCGCTGGGAGCAAGCCGCCGCCGAAAACATCCCCAAGCCCGAGCAGATTTCGCAGGGCCACTCCCCCAGCCACCAGCAGCAACAATGTCAGGACCGTCAGGGGAGCCAGGAACCCGCGTTGGGAAGGCCCCCCAGCGAAATCATCCCCCGTCATTTCGTCGATACTGAAGCCGGATTCCTGGTTCGTGAAGTCCCGGTAGCGGTCGGCCAGGTCCGCGCCCAGTCGGTCAAGCGCATTGCGCACGGACCAGTAACGTCTGGGAAGCAACCGGGAAACGTCTTCATTGCCCATCGACCGGGCTGCCAAGCTTTTCACCTGGGGACGGGTTGATACGAATCTGCGAGCGGCTCGTAGCTCGGCCCCCGCGAGCCTGGGAGACTTTGCCAGGAGGAAACCGAGGGCGCGAAACCAGCTCCCGAGAACCAGCCGAGCGATCGAAGCCGGTTTCACGCCGCGGGCAGCCGCCACGCGAAGAGCGGCGAGACGGTCGATCTCGTGTGCTTCCCGCGCAAGAGCGCCACGTCGCTCTCCTGTCCTGCCAGATTGGCGATGAGTCAGGGCGGCTTCTGGCCATGTCACAACCTTGTAACCAGCTTCATTGGCACGCCACCCGAAGTCCACCCCGTCGCGGTGCAGCGGCAGTTCCGGCGCCAAACCACCGAGTTGGCGCCACACGTCGCCGCGGATCAGCATGCCAGCTGTGGAGCCTCCAAGGACGGGTTCAGAGACCTCCTGCCCCTGGTCGATATCCCCGTTGTCGACGATGGCCACGCGCCGGCCTGTCCGAGTGATCGACTGCCCGATCTCGGCGAGCGTCTCTGGATAGTTGCGGCGACGTGGCTGGAGCAGCTTCGGGTACAGAACTGCCGCCCCCGTTCTGGCCGCTCCCTGCAACAACTGCCCCAACGCGTTGGGGCGAGGAGCCGAATCGTCGTGTAGCAACCAGATCCACGGCGCGTCAGGAGGTATCGCAGCGGCAACCGCTGCACCGAAGCCAAGGTTTTTGTCGCCATCAATTACACCGCTGATGATCCCCGATGCACGAGCCTTCTCCAGCAGGTGCCGGGAGGAGTCGGTTGACCCATTGTCGACCGCGACCAACATCGCCGGGCGGGGATTCAACGCAGCAAGAGCTCGTAGCTGACGCGGCAGCCATTCCTCCGCATTGTGAACCACCATCACCGCGGCCACCATGCGGGAATCTATCGCTTCAACCGGCTCGGGATCCGACTCTTCGTCGATCCAGGCCCAGAGGTTGTCTGCCATTGCCTGACTCGTCAAGCCGGTTCCTCCTGTCAGCAGGCCCCCGATCCTCGGGGGACACACCCCTGACGATAGCCCAACCGGCGATGTGACGAGTCAGGCAACTGTTTCAGATGGCCTGGCGCTTCAGCTTTCGCCGCTCACGCTCCGACAGTCCACCCCAAATCCCGAAACGTTCATCATTGGCCAACGCGTACTCCAAGCATTCAGCGCGAACCGTGCAACTTGAGCACACGCGCTTCGCCTCGCGGGTTGACCCCCCCTTCTCCGGGAAAAATGCCTCAGGATCCGTCTGTGCACACAATGCATGCTGGTGCCAGGCGAATTCATCTTCGGCGTTCACCCCCAACGTCCAGATGTCGTCCATTTTGCCCCCTCTCTGGCCCAAATTACACACGTGCGGTTCCTTCGCGTCAAGCCCGTCCGGCGAGTCGGCTTGCGCCAAACCGGGCGGACAAATCCACTTCATCTCCCCAACCGTTCGCCACCCGCCGGAGATGGAACCCCAAGGAGAAACCACTTACTCCGTTCTCACCGTCAGGATCGCCATCGACCGTCACGATCGAAACGCCCTCCGATTTGATGGACCATCACCGCCTCGAGAACCGAAACCCTCGATGGCAGATTAAGTTGAAGGTTGAAGATATGGTCTAATCCTACCCGCGCCAGATAGGCGAATAGCCCCGATCCGGGCTCCCTTCTGTCCTCCGTTTGGTCAAGTGCACGCGTCCTACGCTCCTCCTGCGGGTTCATGCCTGATGCTTACCCCAACATCGTTTGTCCACGAACCCACATGTCAGGCGTATTCAGCTCCGTGTCCTTCGCGCACCATCTCCACCAGCTCACGGATCCGCCCGGTCTCCGCCAGAGGAGCAACGAGAGTGGCTTCTCTGGTGTGAACGACAAGCATGTCCCGGAGCCCCATGGTTGCCACAACATGCCTCCCACCAGCGGTGTTGATGATCACACACCCTGAGGAATCCAGGCTCACACTTCGCCCATCGACCCGGTTTCCGCGCTCGTCCACCAGGAACTGTTCGGCGAGATTCTGGTAGCTACCGACGTCCTTCCAGGAGACATCCAGCCCAACTGCTAGCACCTCTGCGCTGCCCTTGCCGCGTGAGACCGGCTGCATGACCGCATAGTCGATGGAGGTTTTGAGAAGGGTGGGGAACAGCTCGTCAAGGAGCTCATTGTGCGCAGCGATCCTGCGCACTTTTTCGGCGGTGTCCGGCACCAGCGTCTCCAGCTGTTCCAGCAAAGTTCTGACACGCCATACGAACATCCCGGCGTTCCACCAGTACTCCCCCGAGGCCAAATAACGCTCGGCCACGTGAAGCTCCGGTTTCTCCTTGAACTCCGAGACCTGCCAGGCATCCAGTTCTTCATCGACGCATCCGCCGCGGTGCAGGTACCCAAATCCCGTGTGAGCCTCAGTCGGGACAACTCCCATCGTCACCAAGGCCCGGGGTCTGGCCTCCGCCACGCTGAAGGCACGCTCCAGAGTGGCACGAAACCCTTCAACGGGGGTGATGATGTGATCGGCACTCAGCATGGCGACGACGGCTTCCGGGTCACGTTGCTCGAGGATCGCAGCAGACCATGCGACGGCACTCAGCGAATCACGGCCAACGGGTTCCCCGAGCAGATTCTCCCTCGGTAGTTCGGGAAGCTGTCGGGCAACGACATCCACATAGGTACGGGATGTGCACACGAGAATCCGATCATCAGGCAGCAGGCCTGCCACCCGTTCATACGCAAACCGAAGGAGGCTCCGACCGTCAAAAAGCTCCAGAAGTTGCTTGGGCGTTCCCTGTCTCGAGAGGGGCCACAGCCTCGTACCCGAGCCGCCCGCCATTATCACCACGTAACGCATGACAGGACTTTAGTTGGGTTGTGGCGTCCTGCAACGCATAACAGAAAACTACGAGGCTGCTACATGCGGATAACGACCAGCCAGATCCAACGCCCGTCGACCAGCAGACACCCCGGGCGAATTTCACCAATGCATGCTGGCAGGGCTGATGCGCACCTCTAGCATCGGAGACCATGTTCATCGAAAAACTTGGCGCACGCCCCGGGACATCGCCGTTGTTCACCCATTATGACGAAGCTTCCGGCTCCCGAGTCGAGTTGTCCGGAACGACTTTCACGAACTGGGTGGACAAGACCGTCAACATGCTGGACGGCCTCGGTGTGGAGGCCGGGGAACCTGTTCATCTGGATCTGGTCAACACCAGCCCTGGGCACTGGGTGACTGCGGTGTGGGTTGCCGCGATCTGGCAACGCGGGTGCCCCGTGGCCGCACGAAACGACGGCGAAGCGGTGCTCACAGTGGTTGGCCCGGCGAGTGACACCAGAGGCCCCGTCACCGTGATGTGTTCGCTGCATCCCCTCGGGCTGGGCCTCCCGGACCTGCCCACGGACTGCACAGACTACGCAGACGTGTTGGCAGAACCGGACGTTCACTGGGTGGAGCCCGTTTCTCCGGACGCTCCTGCATGGCTACCGGACATCACCCGTGCTGAACTGGAGCGTTTCCCGGGATCGGATCAGCGGCTCCTGTTCACGGATCCGTCTCCGGGTTGGGAGAGCGTGCAAATGCTACTGGTCTCCCCGGTGCTGGGGGGTGGCTCAACGGTCGTGGTGACTGGCGCCTCACCCGAGCGTATTTCCCGGATCGCCAGCGAGGAGAAGGCCCTTCTCACCCGTGTCGAGGAAGCCCCTTGAGGAACCCAGTTCCCCAGGCCATGTGCATGGTTGCCAACACCACGGGCAAGCGGAGTCGCGCTGCCGCCGGCACACCGCGCATGGTCAGGGTCGCGAAGACAAGGAAACCCAGGTACAGCATCGGGAAAAGAAGCATGGCGGCCAGCCAGGGCCGGCGCAGCCACACCCCGGTCATTCCGGTTCCCAGACCAATACTCGTGCTCAGGACTAGGGCGGGTGGAGCGAGGTAGCGGAGGTTCGCGGTATCCGGGTGTCGCCTGATGACCTCCCGTCGCCACCTTCCTGTCAGGTGGAACTGCTTCGCCAGGGCTCGCAGGCTGGAACGGGGGCGGTAGATGACCCTCAGCTCCGGGGTGAACCACACCAGGTGGCCGGCACGACGGAGCCGGTGATTGAGCTCCCAGTCCTGGGCGCGGTGCAAGGATTCATCGAAACCGCCGACCTGCTTCAGGGCGTCGCGGCGGAAAACTCCCAGGAAGACGGTGTCCGCCGGCCCAGCTGGTGTGTCGGCAAGGTGGAACCCGCCGCCCCCGAGTCCCACGTGTGAGTTGTAGGCTGCTGCGACAGCTTGTTCAAAGGGGGTACGCCCCTGGGCGTCCATCAGGCCACCAACATTGGCTGCGCCCGTCGCCCGGAGGGTTTCCACCGCGGTGGTGATGTATCCCGGGCACAGCTCGGCATGGCCATCGACGCGGACGATGATCTCATGGCTGGCCGCCTCGATAGCCAGGTTGAGGCCGGCTGGGGTGAAACCCGTTGGGTTGTCCACCACGACGATCCGGCCATCGGTTGTCGCCAAGGAATCGGCGATCTCGCGGGTGCGATCACTGCTTGGGCCCACCGCGATCACCACCTCTAGTTCGCCCCCATATCCCTGGGCCAGAACACGCCCGACGGCGGCCTCCAGGTGCGGTTCCTCGTTGCGGACGGGCATGACGACGCTGACAGGTTCGGGAATCACCCGATCAACTTACCCGGCAAACGGGTGTTTCGGCACGTGGTGCCGGGCTAGGAGACGGGCTGTTGTCGCTGGTTTCCCCGCTGCTGGGGACAGTGATCTCCCCTGTAGGAGCCGGAGGATCAGTGGCCGGGAAAGACGTGCTGCTGTTCATGGGAGTGGCTGATGCTTCCTCGGCCTCCGAGGCCTCGATGGTCTCGGCCACGGTTCTGCGGATCAGCGCGAAGTCCGGGGAGGATGTGCGGATCAGAGGTGGGGCGAAATTGACGGATTCGATCGGTAGGGCCTTTCCCCTGAGCGCGAGCTCCACCAGCTCGGGCAGTTGATCCGCTCCCACGTCGGTACGCGCTATGTCACTGCCCGCCTCAGCAAGGTCGACGAACCTGGTCGCGACAGTGCCAGGATCGAGCTGTTTGGCCATGGCAGCCATGACACACTTCTGCCGCGTCATGCGTTCATAGTCGTCGGAGTCGGCCCGAGAACGAGCGAACCACAGCGCATGGTAACCGTCGAGGTGGACGTTTTTCCCCGGCTCGATCCAGCCGTAGATCTCCGACCCGACCCCTCCAATAGGCACCCGTTTCCCAATGTCGATGCTGATCCCACCCATGGCATCAACGAGGTTTTGAAAGCCGGCGAGGTCCACCATGGCGTAGTAGTTGAGCTCCACTCCCAGGGTCTCCGCGACCGCTTCCTTCATCGCGGCCAGACCGGCTTCTCTCCCCGGGTAGAGGTCAGCATGTTCCTGCCCCAGGGTGTAGACGCCGTTCAACATGCACTCTTCATCGCACCGGAAACCATCAGGGTAGAGCTTCGCCAGCGGCGACGAGGACGGGAAGGGGACGCCAACGAGGTTCCGGGGCAGCCCAAACACGATTGTCCGTCCCGTCTCGGCGTCGATGGATGCGACGTTGATCGAATCAGGCCGGATCCCCTCCCTGTCGGCAGCCGCGTCCACGCCGAGAAGCAGAATGTTGTAGCGGCCCCGCTTGACCTGGCTGTCGCCACCACCCGTGAAGACATCAGAGACGTACCCGGCGGCGGTGAAGGCACTGGCGAGCAGGTTGGTTCCTATACCGGCCACCACGGCCAGGAGGAGACACGTCCCGGTCAGAACCAGACGAGCTCGGCGTTTCAGGTCCGGTGGACGCGACAGGCGCCAGGCGTCGAACAGCAGAGCCAACCAGCCCAGGAACACCACCCAGACGATGATCCTCATGACCGCAGCGACTGCTCCGTTGAGAAGCAACCCGATAGTCGGTCCCCGCCAGAACAATAACCCCAGTCCGGCCAGCAGAGCGCAGGTCGCAAGCACCCCCCAGATACGCAGCACCGTACGCCCCACCCTACGGTTCCCCGCCACGTACTGAGCGCCTCCAGGCAGGAGGATCGTCAGAAGGATGAGCCCAGTGGCGCGCCTGTTCCGTACAGCGGTATCAGGGGCAATCATGGCGGCTCCATGGGCAGACAATAAGGAATTCCGGGGTGCCACGGTCTGATGGGGCAGCCGCAATGACCATCACCGCGACGAGCCAGCGAAACGAATGGCAAGGATGGCACCGGGTCGCACTTCCAGCAAGAACGACTCAACCGGCCTACCCCGGACATTCGCGCCATTGGCACACCCCCCGTCCGTGGGACCTTGTACAAGGGTGGACCGCTGGCGACTGCCTCACCGGCAGGCACGCCGCCGAGCTGGCGAATCCTTCCGAAGGGTAACCTTGCATACCATGAGCGACCACGATCACAATTCCGACCTTGACTGGTTGTACCGCCGCGACCAGAAGCCGGACCAGAATCGTGGGTACCCGACATCCTCCCGACCAGAACCACAGCCCTACCCTTCCCATCAGTCACCGCCCCGACCGGAACCACAGCCCTACCCTTCCCATCAGTCACCACCTCGACCGGAACCACGGCCCTACCCGCGAAGTATTCCGAGCACCGAACAGCCGGCTCCCTACCAGTCAGCAGCACCACAGCAACCGCTGGGATACACCCAGCCCTCACCACACACCCGACCTCCGAAAATACGTGGCCCAAAGCGCCGTCATCCGATCAGACGTCTGGTTCTCACCCTGATCATCGCCTGGCTGGCATTCATGATCGGAACTCCCATATATGCCTGGAGCATCGGCAACAAGGTAGAAACCGCCCCCGGGGGTGATCGGCCCGCCGAGCAACCCGGCACCGCCGTCTTGCTGGTGGGCTCGGACGGGCGCGACAAACTCACCGAACAGCAGCGCGGCGAACTCGGCACCGGAGACACCGAGGGGCAACGCACGGACAGCATGATGCTGCTGTACAAACCTCCCTCCGGGAAATCCGCCATGATTTCACTGCCCCGCGATTCCTGGGTTGATGTGCCCGGGCACGGTAAGGCGAAATTGAACGCTGCCTACTCCTGGGGTGGAGCTCCGCTGCTGATCCGCACCATCGAGTCCAACACGGGTATCCGGATAGACGGCTATCTCGAGGTTGGCTTCCTGGGCGTGGTCGAGGCCGTGGACGCGGTGGGAGGCATCGAGATCTGCCCGGAAAAGGCCATCAACGACAAGGACGCCCACCTGGATCTCCCTGCGGGCTGCCAAAACATCAACGGGAAAACCGCCCTCGGGTACGTCCGGATGCGCAAGTCCGACCAAACCGGCGACATCGGTCGCATGATGCGCCAACGCGAGGTGATCGGGAAGGTCGCCAAAAAAGCCCTGAACCCATTGACCCTTCTCAATCCTTTCTCCTACTGGAAACTGAACATGGCTGCGGCCCATACCTTGCTGCGGGGCTCCGAAACCGGCTTCGGTGAAGTAGTGGGAGGGGCCGGGGTGTTCCTGAGTTCCGCCACAGGTTCCGGATATTCCCTCAGCGTGCCGGTCTCCGACGCGAACGCCAGCCGCGGTGGCCAGAGCGTGATGCTCTGGGACCAGCAAGCCAGCCAGGAGGTTTTCGCTACCGTGATCGCGGGTAACACCGAGCCCTTGGCAAAGTATTCCCACTGAGAGGTCGCGCCAGCAGGATGCGACCACCGCGCTCGACCTGGGACACGCAGGGCTAGCCTGCTCCTCCACGGATGCACCGTCCCGGGCGCGACGTTCTTCGTTCCGTTGCCCCCTCACCATTGCGTCGTCACGACACTCTTCAGCATCCTCTATCCGACGAGCTCCTCGGTTTCCTTGGGTTCGACTGGCCCTCCCCATCCTCACGACTACGCAAGCACCAAGAGCACGACTACACAAGCACCAGGAGCACAGTTACTCTGGTTAAGGAAGCAACATTCCTGATTCGGAGGAACAACACAGTGAGTCAGAACCATCAGGGACCTCCCCCGCAAGGGAATTGCCCACCGGGAACCCAGCCGCAAGGGTTCCAACAACAAGTACCACCGCCACAGGCCTGGCAGCAGGGACCACCTCCCCCGGGATCCCCTTCTGCCCAATGGGGCGTCGCCACGTCCAGCAAGCGCCGGTCGAAAAAGACGATGATCTTGGCCAGCGTCCTCGTCCTCGCCCTCCTGGCCGGAGGAGGGTTTATCACGTGGTGGTTGCTGCGAGGCGCCACGCCCGCCGCGGCCAAGGGCATTCCGTCCAACGCCCTAGCGGTGCTCGAGGTGAACCTAAATCCGTCCGCGGGCGACAAGCTGGCGGTCAAGGAAGTCGCGGCAAAGTTCCCCTTCCTGAAGGACGAAGCCAACGACGCCGGGGACGACTACAAGAAGGCTCTCTGGTCAGTGTTGGCCAAGACCGACAGGAGCGCCCCGGACTACGAGTCCGAGGTGAAGCCATGGCTCGGCGATTCCGCTGCATTCGCGGCTCTTCCCGGGAAGGATTCCGGGAGCAGGTCCATGCCCAGTACGTATGTCTTTTCTGTCCAGGTCACTAACAAGGACTCGGCCAAGGCCTTCGCCGACAAGCACATCAAAAACCAGAAGGTCGTCTTCGTCGACGACCTGATGGTGATCTCTAACGATGAGGACAGCGACATCAGTGAGTCCTCTCTCAAGGACAACATCACCTCCGTCGAGTCCTACAAGGCGGACATGGGCAAGCTGGGAGACGGCTTCCTTGCCACCGCATGGGTTTCCTCAGACCTCGTCAAACAGGCCAGCAAATCCGAAGGGACCGGCTCCACCGATCTCCTCGAATCACGCTTTGCGGCAGGGCTCAAGGTGCAGGACGGAACCATCGCCCTGCGAACCATCTCTTGGCAGAAGGACGAGCTCAAGGAGCGCGGCGAAAACGTCAAAGACTTTGCCGGCAGCATGCCCGCCGACTGGCTTGGTTCTCTTACCTTCTCAGCGTCTCCCGAACTCGTGAACAAGGCCTGGGAGAATTTCAAGTCCCTGCCCACTTCGTCTCAACGCCAGCTGGAGGATCTCGGGATCTCCTCGGCCGATGACATGCACGCGCTCCTCGGCACCCAGTTCTCCTTCGCTGTTACGGGTGATTCCAACCAGTTTCAGGTTGGCATCAAGGTGCGCACGAAAGACCCGGAAAAACACAAGAGCATCCTGGAAAAGCTCACCAAGAGCGGAAAACTGCAGGATGCCAAGACTACTGTTGAAGGCGACACAGTCACCACCATTTTCGGCGCCGACAACGGTTCTTTCTCGAATCCCAGCAACAAGCTCAGCGGGAACAGCGAGTACGAGAAGCTGACCAAGGGAATCGACAACCCGCAGTCCTCAGCATGGGTGAACGTCCCGCAGGTCCTGGAAACCATAGAAAAGACCAGCAGAAATGGCTTGCCCACGCAGGTCAAGGAGAACCTAGAGCCGATCAGCGGCATCGGAATGGTCGCGGGCCAGATCGATGACCACTACTTCGACTCCTGGGTCCGGGTCGGCACCAAGTGACCCCTCACTGATACATGGACGCCCCCGGTGAACTTCCGGGGGCGTCCTCGTATCCCAAGGACCTAGTTCCCTGAGCTGGCCCTGCGCACCACCTCGCCCTTGGCGCGTGCGGTGTCACGCAGGTTCGCCTGGAACTGCACCATCTGCGCCCGCAGTTTCTCGTCACCGGCGGCGAGGATGCGGACGGCCAACAGGCCCGCGTTGCGGGCGTTGCCGACGGCGACCGTGGCGACGGGCACCCCGGCGGGCATCTGAACGATCGACAGGAGCGAATCCATGCCGTCGAGGTGTCGGAGCGCCACAGGCACCCCGATCACCGGCAGCGGTGTCATGGCGGCCAGCATCCCGGGCAGATGCGCAGCACCCCCGGCCCCGGCGATGATCACCTTGAAGCCCTGTTCGTGAGCGGAGCGCCCGAAGGCAATCATCTCCTCGGGCATCCGGTGGGCGCTCACCACGTCCGCCCGGTAGCTGACCCCGAACTCCTCAAGGGCCTCCGCAGCAGCCTGCATCGTCGGCCAGTCCGAATCGGAGCCCATCAAGATCGCGACATCACTCATCGATTTCTCCCATCAGATAACGGGCAGCATGCCGAGCACGCCGCATTGCCCCGTCGAGGTCGGTTCCACAGGCGGTGACGTGACCCACCTTGCGGCCAGGACGTACGTGCTTCCCGTACAGGTGAACTGCCAATTCCCGGTCCCTGGCGAACACGTGCCTGAGTGCCTCCGTGAGATCCCTTTCGCTTCCCCCCAGCACATTGGTCATCACGACCACCGGGCTGGTCATTTCCGGGCTGCCGAGCGGAAGGTCCAGGACCGCACGAATATGGTTTGCGAACTGGCTGGTCCGGGCACCCTCGATACTCCAGTGACCGGTGTTGTGGGGGCGCATGGCCAGTTCATTGACGACGATGCGACCGTCACGGGCCTGCATGAACTCAACGGCGAGCACACCGATGACCCCCAGCTCGCCAGCGATGCGCAGCGCCAGCTCTTGCAAAGCCGTCGCTGCGGGACCAGAAAGCCCCGGCGCTGGAGTGACCGTCTCCACGCACACCCCGTCGCACTGCGTGGTCTCAGAGACGGGATAGACCACTGCCTGGCAGCTCGAGCGAACTGCGATCACGGAGAGCTCGCGTTCGAAATCGATGAACTCCTCAGCGACGATCACCACTTCCTCGCCTGCCGAGACGTCGGGTTTGGCCTCGAAGGGGGCCGCGGCCTCCGATGGCCCGTGGAGTTTCCACACGCCCTTCCCGTCATAGCCTCCGCGGGAGGTCTTGGCGATGATCGGCCAGCCCTGCTCCTGCCCGAAGTCGATTAGTTCCCGGACCGTCCGGCAGATCGCGAAACGCGGGCACGGCACGCCCAACCCCGACAACCGTTCCCGCATCCGGGCCTTGTCCTGGGCGTGTTCAAGTGCCTCCGGTCCGGGTTTCACCACGATCCGGTCCTCCAGAGCGCGCAGATGCCCGGTGGGGACGTGTTCGTGATCGAAGGTGATGACGTCGCACTGCCGCGCGAAAGCGGTGAGAGTATCGAGGTCCGTGTAGTCGCCGACCGTGATCAGCGGAATCACCTGTGCCGCGGAGGAGTCAGGCCCCTCCGCCAACAGACGGGTCTCGATGCCCAGCGCGATGGCCGCCTGCTGCATCATCCGGGCCAGCTGCCCGCCCCCAATGATTCCGACCCGATAACGACGATCCACGGGGCAGCAGCCTACTATTCGATTTCTGTTTCTCCGTCGAAGATCAGGTCAGCGATCACGGTGTGCACTTTCTCCACGCTGGGAACGTCATGCAGGGTCAACGGATCTTCCGCTGCCGTCAGCAGTATCAGGGTGCCGCAACCGAACATCCGGTCCATCAGGGAGCTCTCGGTGTTGACGTTGTTGATGCTGCGCAGCGGGAAGTCGTGGCCGGTCCTGTTCAGGATTCCCTTGCGGGTGATTATCCGGCGGTTCGTGATGGTGTAGGTGGAGGTCAGCCACAGCAGCCAGGGCCTGATGACCAGCCACACGATCACGGCCGCGAAGATGATGACCAGAAACCAGATGCCCCAAGGTTTGACCTGTTCGGGGAGCAACACCAGGAAGATGGTCAGCAACGCACTGGCCAGGATCAGGGTCAGGATCGCCCCTATGAGCGACTTGAGATGGGTACGCATGTGCAGAACCACCTGCTCGTCGGGAGCCAGCATGTCTTTCTTGAGTGCCATGACACAAGTCTTTCACGTTTACCGGGCAAGCCGGGCGTGGATGACGTCACCGACCGCGAAGGTTTCAATCCCGGATGCGGTCGCCACCTGGAGCCGCCCGAGCTCGTCCACCCCGTACCCGGTTCCCTCCACAATTCGTTGCTCATCGACGACGATCCGCAGCGGGGTCCCGATGGATGCACAACGTCGCTGGTACTCGTCACGAACCTCTCCCGTTTCCTGCCAGTGCTCGTAGAGCGGCTGAAAGCACTCCAGGACCGACCCCAAGAGCCGCTTCGGGTCCTCGCACAGTCCAGCGATCCTCAAGGATGTGGCGGTCGGGATCGGCAGTTGTTCCTCGCTGATCGAGACATTGATGCCAATACCGACCACGGCGCGGTCCCCGTCAGGGTGCTCGACGAGCTTGTTGAGGATCCCGCATACCTTGCGCCCGTCGATGAGCACATCGTTGGGCCACTTGAGCTGAACCCGTCCCGTCTCGGGGGCCAGGCCATCGATGGCCTCATGCACGGCAATGCCTGCCAGCAGCGACAACCACCCCCAGTGAGGCCGTTCCTGTCTCGGCTCGAGCAGCATGGAGAAAGCCAGCGAGGTACCCGGAGGAGCCACCCACGCACGGTCCATGCGTCCACGACCGGCCCGCTGCTCCAGGGTCGCTACGACGAACCCCTCCGCCCCACCTCTCTGAGCCTCTTTAGCCACGTCGGAATTGGTTGATCCAGTGTGATCCAGCCAATGCACCTCACGCCACATGTTCACGGACATGGCCGTCACCTTAGAGCCTGCGTGACCGAGACGCGACGGCACCGTCACCCCCACTGCAGTCGATCAGCAGAACCTCACCCCCAAGCGGAGAAAGGACGCCATCACAGCATGAAGCATCGCACTAAATCCAGATGGAAGGCATCATGTCCAGGGCCAGAAACGAGGACTGCAAGGTCTTCGACGGCGTGCAAGCAAGTCGGCCGGAAATCGATCTGCTCCGTTTGGGTAGAAGCGAAGGTCCGCCGCTCGGAGCCGCATTCGCCATGGCATTCCCAGGAAGCCCGGAGAGAGCCGGCGTTTACCGCTGCTGATAGCTGTACCCGGAACGACCCCACCGAAGACTAGCCTGCTGCCCGACGGCGTCGTCTGGACGCCGGGAGAAGGAGACGACAACATGAATTCTCGACTGCTCAAGGGGTCAGTGGCCGTTCTGGCCGCAACCGCCATCGCGTTGGGTGCGACCAGTTGCAGTGGAGGGAAACCGAGCAAGGACGCCGTCAAGGCAGGAGTGGCCAAGTCTTACAAGGACAATGGTGGTGGCGTCACCGACGACAGCCTGATCAACAGCTATGCCGGTTGCATAGTGGATGAAACCTACGACGGCCTGAACGACTCCGCCCTCCAGAAACTCGCCGACGGCAAGATCGACCTGAACGGCAAAGGCACCACGGAGGGTTTTGAAAGTGTGTACAAGGCGCGCGAGAAGTGTTCCACTAACTTGACCAAGGAGAAGTGACTCCCGACCGCTACGGGCTGGCCGGTCAGTTGGTCAGCCCGTGCGGCTGATTGATCGGTCTCCTGACCCTGCATCGCTGCTGACTCATGAACAGGTGACCACAGCCAGCCTCGCGGTACCCGTTTCGCCCGGACGCTAAGGTTCCATGCATGGACATCGACATCCACACCACTGCCGGCAAGCTGGCGGATCTGGGACGTCGCATCGATGCGGCGGTCCATGCCGGTTCCGCCACCGCCGTCGAGAAACAGCACGCCAAGGGCAAGATGACAGCTCGCGAGAGAGTGCTGACGCTCCTGGATGAGGGCAGCTTCGCGGAGTTGGACGAGTTCGCCCGGCACCGCTCCAAGAACTTCGGGATGGATGCCCGCCGCCCCTACGGGGACGGTGTGATCACCGGCACCGGCGCAATCCATGGCCGCCCCGTCTGCGTTTTCAGCCAGGACGTGACGATCTTCGGCGGCGCGTTGGGCGAGGTCTATGGCGAGAAGATCGTCAAGATCATCGATTTCGCTCTGAAGACCGGATGCCCCCTGATCGGAATCAACGAGGGTGGCGGCGCACGCATCCAGGAGGGAGTGGTTTCCCTGGCTCTGTATGGAGAAATCTTCCGCCGCAACACCCGGGCCTCCGGAGTGATCCCGCAGATCTCGCTGATCATGGGAGCGGCCGCGGGAGGTCACGTCTACTCCCCTGCCCTGACAGATTTCGTGGTGATGGTGGACAAGACATCGCAGATGTTCATCACCGGCCCCGAGGTGATCAAAACCGTCACGGGCGAGGACGTGTCCATGGAGGAACTGGGCGGTGGCCGCACCCACTCCAGTAAGTCGGGGAACTCGCACTACCTGGCTGCGGACGAAAACGACGCTCTGGAGTACGTTCGCGACCTGATCAGCTACCTGCCACAGAACAACCTGGAGGATCCACCCGTCTACGACGACGCCGAGGTGGATCTGACCATCACTGACCACGACCGACAACTCGACCAGCTCATACCGGACTCCGCGAACCAGCCCTATGACATGCGTGAGATCATCCACAATGTGCTGGACGACGAGGAATTCCTCGAGGTCATGGAGCTGTTCGCGGGCAACGTCATCACAGGGTTCGGAAGGATTGAGGGCCGCCCCATCGGAATCGTCGCCAATCAACCGACCGTGTTCGCTGGCTGTCTGGACATTGACGCCTCCGAAAAGGCCGCACGTTTTGTCCGAACCTGCGACGCCTTCAACATCCCGGTGTTGACCTTCGTCGACGTCCCCGGTTTCCTTCCGGGGGTGGATCAGGAGCACCAGGGAATCATCCGGCGTGGGGCGAAGCTGATCTTCGCCTACGCCGAGGCAACAGTGCCCACCATTACGGTCATCACCCGCAAGGCTTACGGTGGTGCCTACATCGTGATGGGTTCGAAGCATCTCGGTGCAGACGTGAATTTCGCATGGCCAACGGCACAGATCGCGGTGATGGGCGCGCAGGGCGCAGTCAACATCCTCCACCGCAAAACCCTGGCGGAGGCCACGGATCCCGACCGGCGCCGCCAAGAGTTGATCGCCGAGTACGATCAGGAACTCGCAAACCCGTACGTCGCGGCGGAGCGAGGCTACATCGACCAGGTGATCTACCCACACGAGACACGGGCCCAGATCATCCGGGTGCTGCGGCTGCTGCGCACGAAACGCGAACAACTGCCGCCCAAGAAACACGGGAACATTCCGCTGTGACCGGGCGCTACGACATCCGGGCGAGCGGGGCGACGGAAGAAGAGATCGCCGCTCTGGTGGTGGTACTCAGGGCCCACGACATGGCCGACGACAAACTCAAGGCGGCCGATGACCGTCCACTCGCGGGAGGCTGGAAATCCTACTACCGGACCGTGCGCCAGCAGCTCGTCTACGGACGCGACGCCTGGCGCACCTACATCAGGTTCTGACGATGCGTTTCATACTCGCTTCCAAGTCCCCCTCCCGGTTGAAACTGTTGCGTCGAGCCGGGTTGGATCCCGAGGTCCACGCCAGCGATGTGGATGAATCACTGGTGACCGATTCTCAACCCGTACGACTCGCACTTCGGCTGGCAGCCGCGAAGGGAGAATCGGTGGCCGAGCGGGTCGCGGGGGATGCCATCTTCGTCGCCTGTGATTCCGTGCTGGAGTTCGAGGGACGCGCCCATGGAAAACCTCGTAGCGTCGAGGCCGCGACCGCGCAGTGGCGGCGGATGCGCGGCCGCCAAGGCGTACTGCACACGGGACATTTCGTTCTGGTTCGCCGTAACAACGAGGCCCGACAGGCATTGCGTACCGCGAGCACAGTGGTGAAGTTCGCCGACGTCACCGATGAGGAGATCACCGCCTACGTAGCGCGCGGCGAACCCCGCTGGGTAGCTGGTGCCTTCACCATTGACGGGCTGGGTGGCGCATTCGTCACAGGTATCGAGGGAGATCCACACAATGTGGTCGGCCTGTCCCTCCCCCTGCTGAGGCAAATCCTGCTCGACCTGGGCGTCACCTGGCCGAGTTTGTGGCGTGGGGGCACCGAAACCTGATCTCACGCCTGCTCGAGTTGCTCCATCCTCACCCGGGTGACCCGGCTCCAGTCATCGAAAGCGCAGTGCACACGCGTCCCGTTCGGATAGGTCAAAACGATGCCGCCGTCGTTGGTCCGTGCTGGCCTGAGGCCTCGTTGAGCACCGAAGTTACCGATTGTCTGACGATGGTTCCTCGAGTACTCGAGGCAGGCCGACATCATTCGCGGCAGCGTCTCCGGCGTGGGGGCAGGCAGTTCGAGATTGAAAATGGCGAGATAGGCAACACCACTGCCGTACGGGGCGGCATACATGGCTGGCGCCCCCGACAGCCGTGCGGCGAGGAAGGCGACGGCTGATCCCGGCCTCATGCCGTAGTCCGTAACTCCGTCCAGGGAGAAGGATTCCACGGCGAACTCCGGGATACCGGCTTCACGTCCCTTTGCACACCCCGGCAGGATCGCCGACACCGCGGGGTGTGAGGCACCGTATCCAGGGTTCGCCCAGGACCACATCCATGTGTTCGAAATTTCGGAGGAGGTCCCGATCATCGCGATGTCATAAGGCCGCTCCCCCAACCAGAGCCTGCACTGGTCCAGGTCGGCCTCCCACTCGGTTTCGCCGGCTTCGTCGTGCAGGGCCTGCTGCCCTTCCACAGCCAACAGGGCGAAGTCGGTCAGAGCATCAGCAAGAGTCACGGCCATGAGGCAATGCTTCCACATTTTCGGCCCGGTTCTCGAGGGATAACGAGCCCCTCTCCGAATCGAGATGATTTGTTATTAAATCTTCCTGAAGTGTTATCACCGGTTGACCAGTCCCGACGGGGACTTGAAGGACGGCTTGGCCGAGCAGCAGAATTGGGGCATGTCGTTGCCTGCCCGTTCCCCCCTGACAGACGTCGGGGCGAAGGCTGCCAGGATTCTGGACCAAGCTCAGGCGATGGCCGATCAATTGAGAGCCGAAACCCGAGCAGAGGTCTTGGAGATCCTGCGCCGTCACGAGGCGGAACGCACAGCCGCCGAGGACCTCGCGGCAGCAAATGCGCAGGCCCGACAGGAGCTGGCCGGCACCCGGGATCAGGCACGTCAGCGGATGGCCGATGCAGACGAGGAAGCGCGTTCCACCATGCGCGACGCCTCTTCCCGGGCCGCTCGCCTAGTAGCCGGAGCGGAGCAAACCTGCGACCAGTTGCGCGCCGATGCCACCGCGGAAGCGAAACGAATAATCCAACGCAGCCGCGACGAGGCGGAGCAGATCCTGGCAGAGGCTCGAAAAGCAGCCGAGGAGGTCACGAGGCAGCAACACGTCGAGCACGAGAAGCTGCGAGCCGCGTGGACCGAACAACAACAGGCATGCGAGAAGGACATCGCCACACGCAGAGCGGAGGCTGAGGCAGAGACAAGAAGCTTCCTGACATCAGCCCGCACGGAGGCCCGAGAGATCATCGAGAAGGCCCACAAGGATGCGGAGCGGATCAGAGATTCGACCACCGAATGGCGTGAGGAATACGTCGCCGCGGCTGAGGCCACGGTGGCCACAGCCGAGAAACAGCGTGACGACCTGCTCGCCTCGGCCCAGAAGGAATCCCAGCAGTTGCTCAAGGAAGCTTCCTCACAGCTGAGCTGGACCAAACAGACCGTGGCCGATCTGCGCAGCAGCGTCGAGGCCGAGGTGGAAGCGAAACGGGCCGAGGCCGCAGAAGAGCTTGAGCTCTGGAAACAGAGCCAGAAAGACGATCTCGATGCCTTCATCGTCTCCCGTCGCCACGAGCTAGCGGTGGCAGAAGCCGCCACCATCGCTGCGGTTCGAGAAGCGAACGAAAGAGTCGGCAGCTTGCTCTCCGCAGCCCAGGAGGAAGCCGAACGAACTCGTCGTACTGCCGAGCAGGAGGCCGAGAACCGTCGCCGCATCGCCGCCGAGGAGTCACGGGAACTGGTCGAACGAGCCAACCGGATTCTTTCCGTTGCCAAGGATGAGGCCCAAACGCTGCGGGAACAGACGATGACCGAGCTGGAGCAACTCCACTCGGAGCACTACACGAAACTACGAACCGACCGCGAGACCGCCAAACGTGAACTCGAACAGGCCCGCGCAGAAGCGGAGCACGCCCGCGCAGACGCACGTCGCAGGCTGCGGGATGCACGCGAAGAGGTCAAGGCGCTCTCTAAACAACGCGACGAGATCACAACCCAGTTGAGTAAACTGTCCGGGGTCATTGAGGCTTTGGCCGCACCCGGCGAGAATGAATTAGGAGACCGATGACCGACGAAACATTCGCAACGGTACGCCGGGGCTACGATCCAGCCCAAGTCGATTCCGTTTTGCGCCGGATGCGACAGACACACGCCGCCGCCCTGCAGGAAGCGGCCACCCAGACGGTTGAGATCAACAAGCTCAACCAGGCGCTCGAGGCCTCGCAGGGCCGCGTCACCGGGCTGCAGCAGCAGGTGAGCGAACTCCAGGAGCAGGTGACCCAGGCCCAATCACACGCCTCGAACGGCCACGGCACCGACTTCACATCCCTCGGGGAACGGATCGCCCAGATGTTGACCCTCGCCCAGGAGGAGGCCGACGACATCCGGCTGCGCGCCCAGGAGGACGCCGAGGCCATGGAGATCCAGGTGGCCCACGAGGTGGAGCACGCCCGCGCGGCCGCGGACGGTTACGCCACCGAGACGCGCAGCAAGGCCGAGGCCGACGCTGCCCGGATCATCGACCAAGCAAACCGCGAGGCCGACGAACTGCTGGATCACGCCGACCGTGAGGCCTCCGCGCGCCGCCGCGAGGCCGAGGCCGTCTTCGAGCAGCAGCGCGCCGCCGCCGGGGCCGCAGCGGCCGAGTTCGAGGCCACGCTGGCGGAACGCAGGGAGCGCGCAACCGCCGAGTTCGCCACCCAGATGGCCAACCACGAGCGTGCCCTCGCGG
>ERZ773073.273-NODE-273-length-29163-cov-8.785454_pt1 | contig 29163 bp, 24 predicted proteins | sample MGYA00580616_ERZ773073 | MGnify/ENA primary metagenome ERZ773073 (study PRJEB29015, sample SAMEA2737960) | human oral metagenome | biome: human oral; feature: human-associated habitat; material: dental | place: China | collected 2131 ...
CTTCATTTACCCATTCCTGATTTTCAAGATACCATTTTACAGTTTTTCTTATTCCAGTTTCAAAATCAGTTTCAGGATACCATCCAAGATCCCTTGCTATTTTTGAAGGATCTATAGCATATCTCATATCATGCCCCAGTCTGTCCTGAACGTAAGTTATCAGATTATAGTTTATATTATCAAGGTCTGTTTTCAGAACTTTCTTATATTCATCATTATTTGTAATCTCCTCTTTTAATATGTCAATTACAAGCTTTACAATATTTATATTCTGTTCTTCATTAAATCCACCTATATTGTAGATTTCCCCTTCTTTTCCTTCCCTTAATACAAGGTCAATTCCTTTACAATGATCTTCTACATATAGCCAGTCTCTGACATTGTCTCCCCTTCCATAAACAGGAAGTTTTTTTCCTTCAAGGACATTTTTTATCATAAGAGGGATCAATTTTTCAGGAAAATGATAAGGTCCATAGTTATTTGAACATCTTGTTATTGTTATCGGCATTTTATAAGTTTCTCCATATGCAAGAACTATATGGTCTGCCCCTGCCTTTGAAGCTGAATAGGGACTTCTCGGATCTAAAGGTGTTTTTTCTGTAAAAAATTTATCTCCATATGTCTTTAAGTTTGTTCTGTTTTTTACAACATTTTTAACTTTTTCATCTTCAATTACAAGTTCTATAGCTTTTTCATAATCTTTTGACAAACTTCCATAAACTTCATCTGTGGAAACCTGCAAATATTTTACACCGTCTCTATAAACAGGGTATCCATTTTCCCCTTTTGAAACTGTCCATACCTTTTTTGCATTTTCAAGCAGATTCTGTGTTCCAAGGATATTTGTTTCAAGAAATATCTGAGGATTTTCAATTGATCTGTCTACATGCGATTCTGCAGCAAAATTCACCACATAATCAACATCATTTTCAGAAAAAATTCTTTCCACTTCTTTTCTATCCCTGATGTCCACTTTTTCAAATTTTACTTTTGTATTTTTTAATTCTTCCCTTATAGTTCCCAAATTTCCTGCATAAGTTAAAGCATCTACAACTATTACTTTAATATCCTCTTTACCCTCATATTTTTTCAAAATATACTTCAAATAATTTGCACCAATAAATCCTGCAGCTCCTGTCACTAAATATGTTTTCATTTAAAGTCCTTATAAATTTTTTATAATTAATTCATAATTTCAATTTTTTAAATTAAATTTTTTGCTTTGTTTATTATATAAAAATATGAAATATAATTTTATTTACCACTACTTCTTTTTATAGACCCTTACATAATCAACTTTCATTTCTGTTGGAAACTTGATATTTCCATCTTCTCCCGTCTTATTTTCTAATGCTACATTAATCATTAGAAAATGTGGTAACTTAAATGTATTTTCACTTGATCTTGCCACTTTTTTCATAGACAGTCTTTTATACACTCTTCCATTAAACAGCCATTTTATTTCCTTATCATCCCATTCAACAGCATAAGTGTTGAACCTTGTCAAATCTTCATTTCTCTTAATTCTAAGATCACTTCCTATAAACGAAGCATAAGTATTGTCACTTTTTAACGCATGGGCCGTTCCTGTAACTCTCTGTAAATTATCTCCATATATCTCAAATATATCTATTTCTTCTTTTGCCGGAATGTTTGATGCCTGTGAATAATCTGCAGGCCATGTCCAAAATGCAGGCCAAGTACCTACCCCTTCAGGCATGGTAGCTCTCATTTCTATTTTTCCTTCATGAATAGTAAATTTATCCTTTGTGTGGATGGCTCCTGAACTGTATAAAATTTTTCTATCTTTTCCGTCTATTTTTACTGTCTTGTCGTCTTCCTTTTTTACCGTTATTACAAGATAGCCATTTTCAAGTCTTACATTATCCCTTAAATAATATTGCTTAGCTTTAAATCCATACTGATCTACCAGATTTCCATTTTCATCCAGATAATTTCCAGAATTCCATGGATTTCCATTTTCCCAGTAACTCCATTTAGAATCATCCAGTTTATTTTCATCAAATTCATCCCTCCATACAAGCTCCCACTCTACTTTCTTTTTTTTGAAAGGATTTGATATTTTTATTTTTTTCTTCTCTTCAACTGCCGCTTCAGCCTTATCTGAACTTGTTTCACTTTCTATCTTTTCTGCATTCTTTTTTATATTTGTTATTTCTTGTCCTGTTTCTCCTGCAGCCAAAGAAATTCTACTAAATCCTACTATTCCTAAACATAATATTAAAAATATTTTTTTCATCCGATTTCTCCTTTTCCCTATCATTTTTTAATTTAATTCTAAATTACTTATTTTTTCTATATTATACAAAAAAGACTGAAATAAGTCCAGTCTTTTAGTTTTAATTCATCTATCACTATTCCTATTAAAGTTCACCTTTTTCCTTCATTTCTTTCAGGAATCTGTCTATTCCGCTTTGCCAGCTAGGAATTTTTTCTCCAAGAAGTTTTTCTACTTTTACAGAAGATAATTTTGAAAAATGAGGTCTTTTAGCTGGAAGATTAAAATCTTCAGTTTTTGCAGCTCCGATTTTTCCCTTCCATCCTATTTTCTCCAGTACATATTTTGCCTGGTCATATTTACTTGCTTCTCCACTATTTGTAATATGATAAAGACCGTATTTTCCTGTCTGTATGAGTTTCCAAGAAAATTCCGCCAGATCTTTTGAATAAGTTGGAGCAGATATCTGATCATCAACTATATTTAGTGTATCTCTTGATTTACTCCAATTAATTACCTGGGTATTAAAATTCTTTCCTGATATTCCAAATAACCATGAAGTTCTTATTACAAATGTTTTTCCATATTCTTCCAAAACATCTTTTTCCATAGAACTTTTTGATTTTCCATAAATAGATAATGGTGAAACATTATCTTCTTCTAAATAAGGCTTTTTTTTCTTTCCATCAAATACAAAATCACTCGAATATGTCACAAACATTGCATTCATTTTTTTAGCATATTTTGCAATAATTAGTGGAGCTTCCTTATTTATTTTGATACATTGCTCAATATCTTTTTCTGCCTGATCTACATCATTATATGCTGCACAGTTTATTATATGAGTAAAGTTATTGTTTTTCTTAAAAAAAATCTCAATATCTGTATCATTTGCTATATTTAATTCTTCATAATCAGCTGCTATGTATTCTATATTTAAATTTTTAAATAACTCTTGAAAATCATGTCCTAATTGTCCATTTGAACCAATTAAAAGGATTTTTATACTCCCTTTTTTCATTTCCTTTCTTTCTCCGTTTCTTTTATTTTTATTAGGGCGTGTCTTAAAACTCTTAAAATGAATAATTTTTGTCAAATTTTTGCTATTTCTCAAGAAAAACTATCTAAACATAAACAATTTTCTTCATACTTCATATTTTATATACATGCTCTGTCTTTTCTTAATTCTTGCAACTTTATAAATAAAATTCATAAATGAATCTATCAACTTATCATAATGCGTAACTATTCTGTGGAACTGCTTGAACTTGCTGAAAAAACATTCTACATGATGACTATTTCCTACTAAAATAATAAAAAAGAATAAATTATAATTATAATGATGTAATGAAACAAAAGATATAACTCTTCATAATGGATTATGATTTAGTATGACATGGAAACTTTTTATCTCTGCACTACTCTGACATACTTTAACTATAAATTTAATGCTAGTTTTCTTATTTAAAAACATAACACTATGAATTTGTCATTTGCATTTTTTATTTTTTCATATATATTATAAATACTTCTTTTTTTTATTTAACTTTATTATATCTTATTCAATCTACTACTGCAATCTTTTTTTCCAATGTCTTAAATATATCCTCTACAATTTGTTCTTTTGTAAGTCTATTATCTATAAAAAATTCATCATAAGAAACTTCATTAGTAAATTCTTTTTTCGCTCCTACATTTAAGACTTTCATATTAGAAGTTGAATAGAATGCAGATATTTTTTGTCCAAATCCACCTTCTTTTTGACCACTTTCTAATGTTACAACAAGTTTATGATTTTCTTTTAAATCCTCTAATATTTTCTCATCAAGTCCTGTTATAAATCTTGGGTTTATTAATGTTGCTTTTATTCCTAATTTTTCTTTTAAAAGTTCTTTTACTTCCTTTCCTAAATAGAAAAATTCTCCTAGAGCTACTATTGCTACTTCACTACCATTTTCCTCTATTTTAAAAGTATTCAATTTTGAATAATCTTTATCAGGTTCTTTTTCAGAATGTCTAACTGTCCAACTTGGTACTTTAATTACTACTGGATTATCATTTTGTTCTATTCCCCAATCTAACATCGCTAAATACTCTTCTTTAGTTGTTGGAGCAAGATATACTACATTTGGAATATTAGAAACCATCGGTATATCAAAATATCCTAAATGTGTTATATCATTCATTCCTTTCAATGTTCCTCCAAACACTAAAATGACCGCTGCATTATTATTAATCGCAAGATCATGTAAAATTTGATCATAAGTTCTTTGAATAAATGTACTAAATACTGAAAATACAGGTTTTCCACCATTTTTTGCCATTCCTGAAGAAAATGTAATAGCATGCTCTTCAGCAATTCCTACATCTATATACTGTTCTTTTAAATCTTTTAAATTTTTTCTTTCTAATTGACCAAACCCTGCCACTGTCGGTTGTGCTGCAGTAATAAAAGATATCATTTTATCTTTTTTCATTTTTTCAATTAAATAATTATAAGTAATTACTGGATAATTTTCTGAACTAAAATTAGACGTAAATGACTTTAAGTTTCCATCTTTTATATCAAAATTTCCATTGTAATGCCAAGTTTCTCTATCTTTTTCAGCATAAGAGAGCCCCTTTCCTTTTATAGTTTTGATATGAAGAACTATTGGATGGTTAATATTTTTTACACTTTCAAATAATTCTATTAATTTATTAATATCATGTCCATCTTCTAAATATTTATAATCTAATCCTAAAGATTTAAAATAATTATTTCTAGCTTTCCCTTTAGTTTCCCTAAGTTTTTTCAAATTTTTATAAAGTCCACCGTGATTTTCCGCTATAGATTGATCATTATCATTTACTATTATGATTAAATTCGTTCCTTGTTCTGCTACACTATTTAAACCTTCAAAAGCAAGTCCTCCCCCTAAAGCACCATCACCAATAAGAACTATAATATTCTCTTTTATCCTTTTTAAATCTCTTGCTTTTGCCATTCCAAGTCCAAGACTTATAGAAGTAGAACTATGCCCCACTTTGAAGAAATCATGCTCACTTTCATCCTGATCAGTGTATCCACTTACTGTATAAAATTTATCATCACAAATAAATCCTTCTTTCCTTCCAGTTATTATTTTGTGTGGATAAGATTGATGAGATACATCAAATAAAATTTTATCAAAGGGAGAATTAAAAACATAATGAAGAGCTATAGTTAATTCAACAACACCAAAATTAGAACCTACATGCCCTTTTTTAGAATTTTTAGTCAATCTGTTTAACATTGCCTGCCTTATTTCTTCTGCTAAAATTTTTAATTCTTCTTGTGATAACTTTTTTAAATCTTGGGGTTTATTTATTTTTTTTAATACCATAAATTATTTATCTCTCCTTCTTTTAAAATATTATTTATCTTTAAACACCCAATATTTATTCATAAAATAATTTATAGGTGTTGTTATGAAAATATTTATAATAGGAGCTATTATATCAGATATTTTCATCATTTCAATCCATATATATAATAAAATAGCACTTAAAAGCCATGTACTTAAATAAGTTAAATAGAATTTTATAATTGAAACTAAACTTCTATTATAACTTTTAAATACCCATATTTTATTCCAAATATATCCATTTATACTTCCTATTATAAATCCTACCATGTTTGCAATTTGATAATTTACGGAAAAATATACCAGAAAATAGTAAGTTAATAAAGAAACAAATAAATTTCCAAATCCGACTATAACAAATTTTAAAAAATTATGGTATTTTTTTATATTATTTTTTATTAATTTAATCATTTTTTTCCTTTTTATAATTTATATATTGGATTCTAATTTTTCAAAAATTTCTTTACTTAATTTAGGCTCCATATCTTTACAACTATTTCCTATAGGTAAAGATATTTCCAGATCTATGTTTTCATCAACTATAAAATTAATAAATAATGGTTTTGTATAGTTACAATTTACTAACTTACTGTCAATATCCTCTATAGACTTAATTTCAACATATTTAAAATTATATGCATCAGAAAGTTTTTTTAAATCTACTACACTGTAGCCCGTTTCTTTTGTTGTTAATAAAAATTCCAAATTATATCTTCTAATCTGTCTTGATTTAATCATTCCTGAGGAATTATTATTAATAATTACAATCCATATAGGTAATTTATTATTAGAAATAAACTGTAATTCTTGCGGATTCATTTGAAGTGCCTGATCACCTATAAAACAAATAATGTTTTTTTTCAAAGCATAATATGCACCAATTGCTTTTCCAATTGAACACCCCATTGTTCCAAGTGATCTTGAAAATAATATCTTATTCTTATTTTCAGAAAATTCATAAGCTCTTGATAACCAAAATTCATTATTCCCAACATCTCCAACAATAGCTCCTATACCTTTAAGACTATCTAATAAATATGCTATCTCATTTACAGGCGTATTAGTATCACTATCCCAAAGAATTTCTTTTATTTTATTACAAGTATTTAACCATTCAGATATATTATTATTTTCTATATTTTTATTAAGAAGTTCTTTCAAAACATCTTTTACATTACATTGAAAATTTTCGCTATTCGGGATTTCTCGTATAAATTCATTTTCATCTATATCACATCTAATCAATTTACATTTATTAAAAATATCTAAAAAACTTTTTGATTTTATAGGAAAAGATAATCTATTTCCAAGACTAATTAACAAGTCTGCTTCTGATAATATATAATTTGTATATCTAATGCCATGACTTCCTACATAACCAAAAGCCATCTTTGAAGTTGACATAATATCTTGACATCCTCTACTATAAATAACTGGAATTTTATTTTTTTCAGAAAATTCAATAACTTCTTTTTCAATTCCTGCCTGTCTTATTCCATCACCTATAAGTAATAATGGTCTTTTTGATTCATTAAGATTTTTTTCAATTGATAAAATAGCATCTTCAAAAGTATTTTTGAAATCATTCACATTTCCTAAAACTTCTTTTTCTAATTCTATTTCTAAAACCTCACTATTCCAAATTTTTGAAGATATATCAATTACAACTGGTCCTTTCCTTCCTGAATTAGCTAAATAGATAGATTTTTTCAATTCTTCAATAAAAGAATCTGCATTATTTACTCTAACACAATATTTTGTAATAGATTGGAAAATAGGAACAATATTTATTTCTTGATCTTCAATAAATCTCATTTTATCACTTGTATCATCCAATGAATGCGCTGTTATGAACAGCGAAGGAATAGAGTCGGCATAAGCTTCTGCTATGGAAGTTGTTAAATTTAAAATTCCAGGACCTTTAGTTCCAAATGCTACTCCCAGCTTTTGATTAAATTGTGCGTATCCAAGAGCTGCAAAACCTGCATTTTGTTCATGATGCAAGAGGTGTGTTTTTATATTTTCTGTTCTTTTATTTAAAGCATACACAAATTCAAGAACTACTCCACCAGGTATACCAAAAACATCTGTAACTCCCATTTTTATTAAACTTTCAACTAAATAATCAGCAACTTTCATATTATTCATCCTTCTTCATCTTCAATAAATTCAAAAGTTTTTCTAAATTTTCCTGTGTATATCTGTGTCTCAAATCTTCTGAAATATTTTCTAGCAAATAATTTATTTCTCTATATGACAAATTATATCTTTCCCTTAAATTAATAGAATACTTATAAGCCACCTTGTGTAAAGCAGGTAATAGAGTAGGTATTGTATATCCCCATAAAGGCTTTGGAGAAAATTTTTCAATTAATTCACAAATTTCTAATATTATACTATAATTATATTTCTTATTATAATATTCATTTAAATAATATGAAATAATCTCTGTTTGTAAATTACCCGCTCCTTGTCCCATACCTAATACACAGGAATCTACAATAATATCTCTATTCATTTCATAGCTTATAAAAGCTTTCACATTTGAAAAAGCTAAATTCAAATTATTATGACTATGAAATCCTATTTTTATTTCTGGATTTAATTTTTCATCATATTTCTTTAAAAAATAAATTACATCTTGTTCAGTCATATATCCATAGCTATCTACAAAATATAAAGCGTATGCTTTCATTTCATTAGCTGCTTTTATAATTAAATCTAATTCTTTTTCTGTATATCTCATTGTCAACATTGGCTGTACAAAAACTTTATATCCTTTTTCAGATAATGCTTTACAAAAATCAAGTGATTTTTGTAATTCAGAATATCTAATAATAACTCGAGTTCCTTTGCAATAGTTTTCATTCCAATTCGGTATATCTTCAATTGGAGTATCTGGTCCTCTAAACAAGGCAACGTACATTTGATTTTTAGAATAATCTAATGGTATTTTTTTGGAAATATCTTCTATAGACTTATAAATGCAATATTTAGTCATGTCATAATTTGTTATTTCAATTGAACCTAATTCTATAATATCTAAATTAGTTTGACTAAAAGATAAAATCACTTTATTAATTGTATTTTTATCAAAAATCTCTGTTTTTATTCCTGTTTTATTAGCATCTTCTAAGCTAAGTCCACCATCTCTTAGTGTACAATCAAGAATTTTTATCTCCCTCATGTTATTCTCCTAATTTATTCTCATCAAAATTTATTCTTTCTTCCTCAATTACTAACGGTCTGTTCATAATTCTTATATTCATACTCATGATATATTCTCCAACTAATCCTATAAAAAATAATTGAAGACCTCCTAAAAAAAATACACCTATCAATATAGGAGCTGTTCCTATGACAAATTTATCCCAAAAAAGAATTTTTAAAATGAAATACACTATAGAAATTAAAATACTAATTAAAGATACTGTAAATCCAAAAAAAGTTGCTATTCTGAGTCCACTTTTCGTATAACTGGTAAAACTAAGCATTGCTAAATCAAATAGAGAGAAAAAATTATTTGAACTTTTTCCACTTTTTCTAAGTTGATGCTCATATTCTATTGATTTATGATCAGGTGCATACTCTGCTACTAATCCTCTTAAAAATGGCGTAGAATCATTTAAATTTTTTAATATATTAATAAAACTTTTATCATATAACCCAAAACCAGTAAAATGTTCTATTATTTCTTCTTTACTCATTATTTTAATTAATTTATAATATATTGTCCTTAAAAAATACATAAATTTGTTTTCTTTACTTCTTGTTCTTATTGTTGTAATAACTTTATGCCCTTTTTCCCATTCGTGAACCATTATAGGTATAAGTTCAATAGGATCCTGAAAATCAGCAGAAAAAAATATCGTACAATCTCCTGAACTTTGAAATAATCCATAAAATGGACTGTTACTTTGCCCAAAATTTTTAATATTAAAAATAGCTTTTACTCGCGAATCTTCCTTACATAATAATCGAAGATTTTCCCTTGTTTTATCTTTTGATTTATTATCTATGAATATTATTTCATATTCATATTTTGGAAGATCTTTAGCAAACATGTCTTTTAAAGCTTTACATATTGGTATTACATTTCCTTCTTCATTATAACACGGTATAACCATTGATATTTTCATACAATTAAACCTCTAATTTCTTAGTTTTTATTATTAATTTTATAATCTTTCTAATTTTCTAGTGATAATACAAAAATTTTAACTCTCTAAAAATTCTTTTATCTGATCTAGACACAATTCATAAACATTATCATTATTATATCTTTTATACCACTCAACTGTTTTCTCTATCGTTTTGTCTATATTCCATCTAGATGCCCAATTCAATCTAAATTTAGCTTTAGTAACATCTAAAGAAAGGAGTTGAGCTTCATGAACTTCATTTGGATTTGAAATATCTCTTAATGAACCTTTTCCATAGTTTTCTATTATTTTTTCTCCTATTTCCCACACTGGAACAATCCCTTCGATATTTGGACCAAAATTCCATGCTTCTGAGTATTTATTTGGCTCTTCATACATTTTTTGCCCTAATAACAAATAACCATTCAATGGCTCTAGAACATGCTCCCACGGCCTTATAGCTTTTGGATTTCTTATATTGATAGTTTCACCTTTTTCAAGAGCTCTTATACAGTCAGGAATTATACGATCTAATGACCAGTCTCCACCACCAATAACATTTCCAGCTCTAACACTAGCAATAGACTTTCCATGTTTGTCATAATCTTTTGGATTAAAGTAGGAACTTCTCCAGGAACCTATTGCTATTTCCGCTGCACCTTTTGAGGATGAATAAGGGTCGTATCCGCCTAAAGAATCTGTTTCTCTATAGCCCCATATCTGTTCCTTATTTTCATAACATTTATCTGTTGTTACCATTATTCCTATTTTAGTTTCAGGAGTTTCTCTTATACATTCCAACACATTTATAGTTCCCATCACATTTGTTTCATATGTTTCAACAGGATTGTCATAAGATAACCTTACTAACGGCTGTGCAGCTAAATGGAATACAAATTCTGGTTTGTATTTATCGAAAACTTCTTTTAAATGTTTTTTATCTCTTATGTCTCCTCTAATGTCAACTATTTTATTTTCTAAATCCGAGAGAACAAAATTATCTTTTTTAGTATATGGATCAAGTGCATATCCAATAACATTTGACCCCAATTCTTTTAACCATATTGATAGCCAGGAACCCTTAAAACCAGTATGCCCTGTTACTAAAACTGTTTTCCCTTTATAGACTCTATTAAAATATTCCATGTTTCCTCCTAATGTTATTCCCATATTTTCCATGGAGCCTCATTCTTGTTCCACATGGCATTAAGTTCTTTATTATCTCTTAATATATCCATAGGTTTCCAAAAGCCTGTATGCTTAAATGCATTCATATTTCCATTTTTAGCTAATTCTTCAAGAGGTCTTTTTTCAAAAACAGTCTGATCACCATCTTTTATGTAGTCAAATACTTCAGGTTGACATACAAAATATCCTGCATTTATCCACATATTATCTCCAGCAGGTTTTTCAAGGAAACTTTTTACATTATTTAAATCATCTAAATCTAATGATCCAAATCTTCCTTGAGGTTTATAAGCTGTTACTGTTAATAATTTCCCTGTACTTTTATGAAATTTTACTAGTTCTTCTATATTTACATCTGATACACCATCACCATATGTCAGTAAAAATGGTTCATTTCCAATATATTTCTGAATTCTTTTTATACGTCCACCTGTCATTGTTTCTAATCCAGTATCAACAAGCGTTATTTTCCATGGTTCAGAATTTGTACTATGAACTTCAATATTATTATTTTTTATATCTATTGTAACATCACTGGCATGTAAAAAATAATTAGCAAAATATTCCTTAATTACATATCCTTTATATCCACAACAAATTATAAAATCATTAAATCCATAATGAGAATATATTTTCATTATGTGCCATAATACAGGTTTTCCTCCTATTTCTAACATAGGTTTAGGAATTGAATGAGTTTCCTCACTTAATCTAGTACCAAAGCCTCCCGCCAGTAAAACAACCTTCATTTTAAATAATCTCCTTATCCTTTTATTTTTAATCTTATATTTATAATTTATGGAACTATTTAAATAATATCTAAAACTTTTAAAATAACACTAGTTAAAAAACTAATTATATAATACAATTTAATTTTTTATGAATTATAATTATTCTATACTATCTAAACTATATCATAATAGGAAGAATTTACTATAAATAATACAAGAATAATAATAAATATAATTTTAAAATATTCCAATTTTTTAAATTTTTTACTATCTAAATAATTTAAAAATTTAAACGAAACAATATAATAAATTATCAAATAAAGTAATATAAAATAACGCCATTCTACATGAAACAACAGTTGTGGCACAATAAATAAAATAACTAGACAACTTCCTGTTATTAACTCCTTTTTAGAAAAAAATTCTTTTTTAAGCTTTTCATTAAAAATAAAGAAAAAACCTGTAGATATTAAAAAGAAGTTTAAGAATGTAAATACATAAAAATCAGAATTTGAAGTATACGTATAATCTGGATATGCTTCTGATGTCTTTATATTTAAAGCTAAAAATAATTTTTTGGTTGTCATTACTATAGTATCTATAGGATTTAAAATAAAAGCTGAAAATCCTTGTTTAAAAGAAACTTTGTTTTCCATATCATTTACAAAATGCCTTTTTATTTTTTGTGCTGTTACATCTGAAAGAGCATACGGCCAACCAGAAAAAGCATTTGTTAAAGTCCCATCCATTATCTCATCTTTTAAAGTTTCATCTTTTTTTGACCAACTTCCCTTTTTATCATATGAAAATAAACCAATATGCCCATTTGCATAATTTAATCCTATTTGTGGAATAGAGGTAATAAATACTCCTATAAAAAAGAGATAGAAAAAAGTATTTTTAATTTTATATTTATCTTTTTTAACGATTTTACAAATATTATTGATAATAAATAAAATGACTACAAAATATAAACCTAATATGTAGTTACCCCTACTTAAATTACTTATTGCTAGACAAACTCCTGAAAAAAAAGCCGTAATTTTTTTTAGATTTCTTATATATTTAAAAAAGAGCAAAAGTGAATAAAGTAAAAATGTTACAGCTAATAAATCAACTAATACTGCATAATACATCCCTTTCCAAAATATTGAGAATATTAAAAAAAGAAAGAAAATTTGATAATTTTTAACTTTTTTGTTATTTAGAGTATAATAAAGTTCAGGAATAATATACCCTAATAACAATGCTGTCCATATATTATTTAGCATAAAAAATAACCAAAAAGCATTAATTTTTAATACTTTTGCTATTAATTGAGCTATTCCTGGAAGTACAAAAGACATATATCCTCTAAAACTAAATATTTCTTTTACAATTTTTTGAAAATTTCCATCACTTAAGTACTTTCCCATTCTCCAATAATATTTTTGATCTGTAAAAGGAGGAATTCCATCTTCAAAAAATATTTTATTAGGTAGTGTATTAGTCAAAATTTTTAATAATACATAAGTACTTATTAAAATATATATAAAAATAACCATTTTTTTAGGATTATAATCTCTTAAAAATTGATATTTAGAAAATTTTTTTAATATATATTGCAAAAAATTTAAAATTAAAAATATTAAAAATCCTAACACTAGATGAGAAATTAAAGTATAAACAAATAAAGTTTTACTCTCTTTAAAAGGAAAATAATCTATTATTTCTCCTTCCTTATTTTCAGAAATATCTAGTATTTTAAAATTTTTTCCAAATTCTATAAGTATTTTTTTACTGATTCCAATATTATAAAATGATATCTTTGCATTAGGAGCTTTCTTCATATTTATATTAATTTTATTATTAGAATCTTTAAAATAAATTGCTTCTAGTGTATAGCCATATTCTCCTTTTTTTATATATCCAAATCCACTTGAATTTTCTTTTAAATTTTTATTTTCTAAAAAAGAATCTTTTAAATTATAAAATTTTTTACTTTCTTCTTTTTCAAGAATTATTATATAATCATTATCTTTGTTTTCTTTTTTATCGAAAGATGATATTGTTATTTCTGCATTAGGTAATATACTAAATACAAATTCATTAACATGACTAAACATTGAAAATGATAATAAATAAGAAAATAAAAATATATAAAGATATATTTGATACTTACTTTTTATATTTTTCACAAATTTTTCTTTATTAATTTTTCTAAAAAAATTATTGAATATAATTCTCATCCTCCTTAGAAAATCTAAATTTTTCGAATACGATTAAACATAATATTTTATAAATTAAAAATACTAGAATTATATAGAATATATAATAAATAAAAATAATTTTACTTTTTTTGAATGGATAAAATTCTAATATTTCTCCTTTAGGAGTTTTTCCTAAATTTATAATTTCCGTTTTTTTTCCTAAATTTATTTCTACCTTGTCTGTGCTAATATTGTAAAAAGATATTTTTGACGACAGTGATTTTTTTATTTTAACTTCTACTATTGTATCATTGTCTTTTATCCATAAAGCATCTTGACTATACCCGTATTTGCCTTTGGGAATAATTTCAATATTCTTATTATTTTTATCAAAAATAAAATCTGAACCTTCTGTTAATATAACTAAATCTTTTTTATTTTCATCTAAATTTCTAATTTCTAAATTGTTTTCAGGAAATAAATTTTCTAAAAGCTTTGTAGGTTTATTATAAAAAAATAAAGTAAACAACATTGATAATCCAAACAAGAAAAAATTTATTTTTTTCATTTTTAACCTCTTTCGTCTAATTCAATTTTTCTAATGTCTTTATTAATATTCAAAGTAATTCCCTTTTTTATTTCTATTATTTTAAGGCTTTTTATTTTAAATCCTTCTCCTATTATTTCTATTTCTTTTACCTCTTCTGGTATAGTAATTAAAGAAGAATTATCTATTTGAATATTATTGATTGGATTTTTTTTTCCTTTGTCTAAAATTATTATAAATTTATCTAATTTAAAATCTTTTTCAAATTCTAGTATAAATAATTTACTCTTTCTAGGAATGCCATATACTTTTTTAAAACCATAATATTTAGAAAAATATACATTAGTGAAAATATTTGGATCTAAAAAAAATAATTCATATGCTTTATGTGAATAATCCATTTTGTTTAATATATTTTCATTTTCATAAAAAACAACCTCTTTAAATTCCTTATCAATATAATGTCTAATTAAATCTTTCTTTTCATTCTCTAAACTTCTCACTGTTACAAAATAATATGGAATTATATTAAAAAAAATACAAACCATCATAATATGTGAAAGAATTAAAGAAAAATGATAAAATTTCTTATTATCTATAAATAATACTTTAAGAAAATAATAAATAGAAAGAATTAAGAAATAAAATGGAACTAAATAAGCTCTAGGTTCTATTTTTGGCATAATAAGAGTTTGTAAACATAATGTTATAATTGAAATTATAATTAAATCTAACGGAACATATCTTTTTCTCTTTTCATATAAATAATATTTTATAATATACAATAATAATGTTATTATCAAGATTTTAAAAATTAATATTACATATTCTGCTTTAAAAAATTGAATGTACTTGTCAGTTAAAGATACCATATTCTTTTGAGTTTCAAAATAAAGAAATCTTTTAAAATTCCCTGGTGCAAATACCTCAATTACAGAACCTGTCCATAAACTAACTAAAAGTATACAATAATTTATCTTTTTTTGTTTCCATATTTTATATAATAAAAATATATTAGCAAAAATTACAACAATTTCATTTGTTAAACCTATTAATATACAAAAAACTATTGTTTTTATAAAAAAATCTCCTTTTTCAAAGACTTTTTTTATATGATTCATATACAAAATTAAAAAAAGTAATATCCAAGAATAACTAATACTTGAAGTCAATTCTATATAATTTTGTGTAAATACTGGTATTAAAAACCAATTCAGTAAAAAAAGGACCAAATAATCAATATTAGAATACTTTATTTCTTCATTATCCTTTTTCAATAGTAAAAAAGATTTTTTAAATATCATTATAAACACTAACGCATTAACAATCGCATAAGGAACCTTACCAAAGAATAAAAACAAATTTCCTAAAAAATTAGGAATTATTCTTCCGCTCCAAGTCATATACATAATGAATGTTGAATAAATTACATCAAAGATATTGCCTATACGGTATGCTGTTTTATATATAAAACTATTTACATAATCATCTCCACTAAAAGGAAATATAAAACTCATAAAAAACATTAAAAGAAAAATAGCTATTAAAGCATATTTTTCTCTCAACATTTTTACAAATTTATTTACCAACAAACTCTATCACCTTATCTGCAATATACTTAACATCTTCTTTTGTTAACCATAAATGTAGAGGTAATGTTAAAATTCTTTCAGATATTCTATGAGCATTAGGACATTTTCCTTTATCATAAGAATACATTGCATATTCTGTATTATCTCTGTAATGAACTCCTGGATAGATGTCATTTTGTTGTAAGAATTCTAATAATCCATCTCTATCATCTACTTCAATTTCATAGATATGGAAAGAACACTCATCTGCATTAGGTGCATTTATTATATTTATTTTATTATTTCCTTCAAAGAATTTGTTGTATTCTTTTACTAATTCTCTTCTATAAGCATTTGTTTCATCTAAATATTTTAATTCAACTAATCCAATTGCCGCCATTATAGAGTTTCCATGGTCTTTATATCCTAAATATTCTACATCATATTTCCATTTATATGTTCCTTTATCTCCACTTCTTGCATAAGTATCTTTATTTATACCTAACCAAGTCAATTTTCTACAAATTTTATCATACTCATCATTTGCAAAACAAATCATACCACTATCTGCTGTAGGTAAATTTTTAACAGCTTGATAAGAATAAACTGCTACATCAACACCATCCCATGTTCCTGGAACAATTCCATCTACTCTAGTTCCTGACATATGAGCAGCATCAAGAATTAATTTAAGATTTTTTTCTTTACATATTTCTATAATTTCTTTTAATTTTCCTACTCTTCCTCCATAACCAACAAAAATTACTGCTTTCGTTCTTTCGTTTATTTTTCTTTTAACATCTTCAGGATCTAAACATAAATATTCATCAACATCTGCAAATCTTGGAACCATTTTTTCATATAGTATAGCGTGATTTGTTGAAACAAAAGTTATAGGAGTTGTTATTATTTCATCTCCATCTTTCCATCCATTTTCCCTTTTTAATATTTCCACTGCAAGATGTAATCCAACAGTTGCTGAATTTAAGAAATGGGCATTTTTATGTCCTGTATATTCTTTCCACTTATTTTCAAATTCAACTGTCTTGAATCCCATTCCTGTCCATCCAATTTCCAGACATTCTCTAATTTCATTTAAACATTCTTCCACGTGATATTTTGGTTTTAATACTTGTATTGCCATTTTTATTTTCCTTTCTTTTTCTTAATTTTTTATTTCAAATATTATTTTGGTAACTCATCTTTTGTAAAATAGCACTCATGCCAATATCTCATAAACATACCTTTTTTCCAATTTGATAAATCTATTTCTTTTCCAAATAGATAGTTGTCTAGCATCGCTTCAATAGAATTATATCCGTAATAAGCTCTTACACATTCTGTTGAAGAAAATCTTGTGTTAAGTTCAAATGGTATAGCTTTTCCATTTACAAGTCTTAATTGAACATTCAGTGCTCCTTCTGGCTTTAATGCTTCTGCAATTTTCTCTGATACTTCTATACTTTCTTTATTATCATCAATTTCTCCATAATAGGACATACCAAAATCCAATTGTCTAACCATTGGTATTGTTCCTACAACTTTTCCATTTTTATCACAGAAAGTCTCTACTGTATATTCAATATCACTATCTAAGAACTCCTGTAATATAATTTCATCTGAAGAAGCAAATTTATATTTAAACAGATCTTCTTCTTTTTCTATTTTAAATATATTTCTTGAAGCAGATGCTGTTCTTGGTTTCATGAATAAAGGATAACCTACTTTATCTACTAATTTTTGATAGTCATCAAAAAGTGCTGTTTCTGGAAAAGGTAGATTATGCTTTTTAAAAAATTCATAAGTTTTTAGTTTGTCAGTACCTATATCAACAACTTCAAGTCTTGACAGAAAAACAATTGCTCCACTTTCTTTTTTAATTCTCTCAGCATTACTTGATAAAGCATATATTTCATGTTCCGTACCTGAAAATATTCCTTTTATATTATTTTCCTTACATATTTCTATTATCTTATCAATATAGTCAGGTGACTTTGCTGTCGGAACTATATATCTTCCTTTTACTCTGTCAGATAAAAAATATCCTGCTCCCATCGGTTCACTGTTTGTTACAAAAATGTCAACTATGTCTTTGTATTTAGATGACATCAATAGAGCTTTTATCAAACTCTGTCCCATAGTGCTCCCAGCACCTGTAAATAAAACACTAAAATTTCCCATTGCTCATTCCTCTTTCTTCTATTATTTTTTTTAATCCTTCTTTAATATTTATGCTGTAATTGAAACCTAATTTTTTCAGTTTTTCCACATTTAAAACTACTTTGCTAGTATCTTCATTTTCAGCTTCAATATAATCAAGCCCTATTCTATTTTGACATAAATTTAAAACAATATCAACAATTTTTTTTACACTTGTTCCCTCTCCTGTACCGAGATTATAAATTCCACTTAAATTATTTTCATATATAAATTCAATTCCACGTATAACATCATCAATATAAATATAGTCTCTTTCCCTTTCTCCCTTTCCGTATAATTTAATATTTTCTTTATTTTCTACATTTGAAATAATTGCTTTAATAAGATTACCGTGATTCTGTCCAGGACCATATACATCAGCAATACGGATAATACAACATTTTTTTTCTAATGTATACATGGCTAATTTTTCACCTATGTATTTAGAAATTCCATATTTGTTATTAATATCAGGACTTAATCTATCCTCTTCTAAGAATGGAACATTCTTAATTTTTGTTCCATATACGTTGTTAGTTGATGCAAAAATAAATTTCTCTATCTGTATTTCTTCACAAGATTTAATTAAATTGCTCATAGCTTCTATATTATCATAGATAGCACTATTTTCATTATTCATACTCCATCCTAAATGGATTATTTTCTTTATATTATTTTCTTTCAAAAAATTTAAGGTATCTCCATAATTTAAAAGATTTAAATCTTCAATTCCAATTGAATAAACATTACTATTCTTTTTTCTTAATTGTTGCACTAACTTTTTTCCTATGTATCCTGTTCCACCAGTAATTAATAAACTCATAAATTTTCCTCCTTAAATCTTCTCTTATTAAATATGTGGCTATAGATTTTAATTCAGGATATTGGTTTATCTTTAAATATGTTTTAAGTGAATTGTATTTCACTCTGTATAGTTTAAATCTAATGGTTTGTTCTTCAATATCCAATATAACAAATGAAGAATCTGTTTGATTATCCCTTTGTTGACCAACACTACCAACATTGACAAATACTCTATCATCTTGTTCTAATGAAAATTCTGTAGTTTTTTTAATAAATGTATCTTTAACTTCACCATTTCTCAAAAGAGTAATTCTTGGCCTATGCGTATGTCCATAAAAAACTATTTTTTCATTTTTATATTCAGTTAAAATATCTTCTAATTTATTAAGATATTTTAAATATCCATATTCCCCAAAACATGAATGTATAAAAACGCATTTTCCGATTCGAATATAATTTTTAAATTTCTCTACTTCATTCTGGTTTATGTTAATATTGTTCTTTTGCCAAAGTGTAGATATTTTTCCATTTCCACTGCAGGAACTTGAATCTACCAAATCACAATACATTGCATCATGATTCCCCATAACAAAATCACAATTTTTATCTTTTAATATTTCATAACACTTTTCAGAATCAACACCATATCCAACAATATCACCTAAAAAAACTATTTTATCTATATTAGTTTTAGAAAGTATTTTCAATACTTTAGTTAATCCTTCTAAATTCCCATGAATATCTGATAAAACCGCTATTTTCATAAAATCAAATCATCTCCATCATTTAAATTTATATATCCACCTCCCTTAAAAATTAAAACAAAAAATTAAGGAAAAAATCAAATCTAAACAATATAATTCTAGCTTTATTCTTACTATTTCAAAAAAACTAACTTCAGTTATTTTTATCTATGCTAAAACTGTATAGATTTTATTTGTTCTAAAAGGCCTAATAAGGTTTCTTACTATCCTATTATTAGAATATTTATAATTTTCTTCATATATTGAAATTTTATCTGTACTATTTTTATAATGAAAGTTAAAAGATATATAAAATTTTTTACCCATTGCATTTTCTATATGTCCTGTATAAAAATTATAAAATACATTATCTGTAATCTGCTCTAAAGATATAGTGTCCTGATGTATTTGATTATTTTCATTATCATATATTTGTATATCACAAGTTCCATGAATTACTTTATTATGTGTACCAAAAATCATTTTTATTGTTGAAAATTCTTCTTTGTCTGCAATAAAATAAGCTTTAAGACTTTTATTTATTTTCTTAGTTGCAATTATATCTTCCTCTGCACCATCTACAACATGATTACTAGTTGCTTTAATATTCATTTTTCCTGAAAAATGTGCTAATCTTTCTAGACGCTCTGAATAAACTTCAAAATCTACCTTAGAAGTATTTTTAAAGATAGCTTGTATAAGCTCATCTAAACATTTTGCCGAATATCGCTCTTTACAATAATCCCTTGCTACTTTTACCATATCTGTACGTCTTTCATCATCTAACAGTTCTTTAATAGCTTCTGTCCAATATTTAGCTTGATTAGAAGCTAGTAAATATGGCATAGGATCATTTTCTGAGTCTTTTACATTATAAGGTGCTTCATCTGTTGTAACTAGTGCAGCTCCCAATAATGAAGCTGTTACTAATGCATTCTTTGTTTTATTTACATTATTACTACTATATTTTGCAGGATGAATTAATATATGAATATTTTCATTGCCTAATTTATTAATTAACTGGTCATAAGATAAAGTTATTTCATACCATATAATAGAAAACTCAACTTTATTCTCATAAAAAAAAGTTTCCAGATTTTTATTTTTTGGCAGATATAGTATTACATCCACATCTTTTTTTACATTATTTAAAATTTCAATCAACATTTCCTTAAAATCATTAATTCTCCAAGCTCCACCTGTAAATGCTATTCTAAGTTGATTTTTTTCAATAGTAGATATTTTCTTTTCTAATCCATCAAGATATATAGGATTTAACAAATAATTATTTTTATTATATTTTTTTTCTTTATAAGTCTTATAAAAATGATTTGAAGTAAATATCAAACCATAAAAATGTTTTGCAGCTTTTCTAAAGCTATTTTCAGTTATATTTAAATTAAACGCTTTTTCCTTTGCCAGCACTAAAAAATCGTCATCCCACAAAAGATATACCGGTATTTTTGCATATTCTAGTTTCTTTAATAAAGAACTATTCATATCTGTTTCTCTAACTAAAATAACAGCTCTAGCTTTTGCTATATTTTTATCTGTACATACATAACTGAACATACTTTGACTTTGAGCATTAGAATTTCTATTAAAGATCAATGTACTTGAGGCACTAATAAAATTATTACAGTGTACAATTATATTATCTTTAAAAAAATCTCTTTTTTCATTATTTTCTTTAGATGAAGAAATCCAATATTTATCTTTAAAAGAATCATATAACTTTTCTAATTCTATAATAAAATTATAACTGGAATTTTCTTCTCTTGAAAATATATTTATTTCTTCATACTTATCTAAAAGTAATTTTTTTTCTCTATCAGGTTGTTTAAAATATTCATTTACGATTGATGAATTTAGTAAATATTCATTTCCATTAGATAACTTTCGATTTTTTTTATATTCTTTAGCAAATAATACTCCTGTTTCTATTAAGTATAATTTTCTTTTAATCCTCGTAATGAAATCCCAACCATTTGCATCCATTAGTGATACATGTGGATCTAAATATCCCACAGTTTCAAGAATATCCCTTTTAAATATAATTGATATATGTCTAATAAAATCATTACTTTCTAAATTATCTAAATTTTTTTCATCATAATACACTGTAGTAGCTTTTGCATCATTTACATCAGAAGACAATAGTACTCTTCCATAAGAAACCTCTGCATTTTCTTTTTCCATTTTTTTCAAACTTCTCTCATAAGCACTTGGGTATAGAACGCAGTTATCAAATAAAAATCCGATATATTTTCCCCTTGCAACTTTTAAAGCTTCATATGTAGAAATTACTGGAAGTCCCATATTTTTTTTATGACGAATACATGATATACGTGCATCCTCTTCCATGAACCTATCAATTTGCTCAGAAGTTCCATCTGTATTTCCATCATCAATTATTATGAGTTCAGTATTCTTAAAAGTTTGTTCTATATATGAGGTAACTGCCTTTTTAAAAAAATTACCTTTACTTTTCCCATAAGTTGGCATTAATATAGAAAGTTTAGGTGAACTATTGTTATAATCTTTAGACGGTAGCCAGATAGAGTTATCTCCAATAATATCTTTTACTTTTACATCCATTATAAATAACTTCTCCTTACACTGTTTTTAAATAATAATCTACAACATCTGTGGGAGTTCCAAATTTTAAAATTTCTCCTCTTTTTAATAAAATCGCCTTATTACAAAATTTTATGGCACTCTCCATGGAATGAGTTACTAATACTAATATTTTTGCAGATTTCATCATTTCATTAATTCTTTTATTTGCTTTATCTACAAACCCGGCATCTCCTGCAGCAAGAACTTCATCTAACAGTAAAATATCTGGATCTACAGAAGTAGAAACAGAAAAAGCAAGTCTTATAAACATTCCTGAAGAATAGTATCTTACAGGAATATCTAAATATTCTCCTAATTCTGAAAACTCTGCTATTTCTTGAACTTTAGGTTCTATTTCTTTTGGAGTTAATCCTAACATAATTCCTCTTAAACGAATATTTTCCCATCCAGAAGCATCCATATCAAATCCAGTTGCCATTTCAAACATAGTTGCTACATTTCCTGATACATCCAACTTTCCTTTACTTATAGGATAAATTTCCGACATCACTTTTAACAGAGAACTCTTTCCAGCACCATTTGGTCCTATAATAGCTAGTCTGTCTCCATCATGAAGTTCTAGTGTAACTTCATTTAATGCTCTTATAATTCCCTCTCCACTCATTTCTGAAAACTTACTTTCAGACTTATTTCCCAATACTAAATCTTTAAATTTTATGTCTTTTTTTACTTTATAATTAAGACATACTTTATCCATTATTATATGACTCATAAACACTCCTAAAATCTATATACTATATTTCGTCCAATCTTTTTAGTTACATATATACTTATTAAAAAGATAGACAATGAGATCATTATTGCAATACCCCATATAAAAATTTTTATCTCTGTTGCTCCTAACATAGACTGTCTAACTATATCCATCATATAGTATATAGGATTAAACTTATATATACCTGAAAATCCTCTTTTATCCATCAATTCTGGAGAATAAATTAAAGGTGTTATATAAAATAAAATCTGTAATAATATTGACTGCAAATAAGCATAATCCCTAATATATAAATTTATCAATGCAACTATATTGGCTACTCCCCAACAGAAAATAAAAATTATTATAGAGCTTGGAATATACAAAAGCATATTAAAATTAAAAGCATCGGGCTTAATTAATGCATATACTATAAAAAATGCAATACTCATAAATAAATAATTTACAAATGCAACTAAAACCATTCGTAATGGAAATATTTCTGTATGAATTTTAGTTTGAGTAATAAAACCTTCTGCAGCAATATATGAACTTGTTCCTGAATCAATGGCTCCACTAATAAAAAGCCATGGTGTTAAACCAGAAAACAAATAAGGAACAAAAGCTATTAAAGGTATTCCAAATACAATTGAATACACAAGCCCTATTACCCCAACCATACTCAATGGAGTAATCATAGACCAGGCAACTCCTAAAAATGACTTTCTATACTTACTAAACACATCTCTGACAACTAACATTTGCAAGACATGTCGACTCTTTTTTATATTTTCAAAATATTGTAACATATCATTCCTTTCATTAATTAGCTGGAGGTAAAATTGTTACCATTCCTTTATCTTTTTTTATTATAAATTTTGTATCTGAACAATACATCTTTCCATTTTCTTTAACTATAATATTAACTTTATAATTTCCATTTTGAACCATTATTGCTGAAAATTTAGCATAATATCCGACATCCAAGTATTCTTTTGTATTCTGTCCTGATAAAAACAAGCTTAGTACGTCAGGTCTCTGCATTAATTGACTTTTTATTATATAGTTATTTTTTCCATTTACTGACTCTAAAAATATTGAAATTTCTCTATTCTTAATTTCCTGTTTTAATTCTTTAAATGCAAATCCGGCAATTTCTATAATTTCCCTATAAGAATTTTCTCTTAACTCGAATTTATCTATATTATATGTAACAGGTATTTTTTCATTAAAATTAATTTTAGAATGTTTTTCAATATAAGACTCATCTAGTTCATGAAAATGTTTACTTAAAAAAGCTGGACCCATACAAATCCATGAAAAAAAAGCCGTTAATATTATAATAAAAATTATTATTTTCCCTTTATTTCTTTTTTGCATAATTTAACTTCCTTCTCAAATAATTTAAAGTTTTATAAGGTACTTTTTTACCACCTATCCATAAATACTTAATTCCAAATACACTAAATCCATTAATTATTCTCATAATAAAATAATTTTTACTTATATCTATTTTTTTCTCTAAATACCAACTCCTATTTTTTATCTCTATTTCTCTTTTTTTCTCTATCTCGGGAATACATTTTAAAACCTCTGACATTATATACTCATAAGAAAATTTTTCTTCTACAATTTTCATAGCATTACTATAAATTTTATTTCGAAGTTCTTTAGAGAGAATAAGTTTTTCTATTATTTCTAACCATGAATTTATTTCATTTTTTGCCAACATTCCATTAAACTCATGATTCACTATAATTTTATATGGTTCTACATCAGAATAGACTCCCACCATACCATTACAGGTATAATCTAAAAATTTATTATAATATTTGCATGAATTAAAATCAGATTCCCCTAATGGAGCTAAACCTATATCAATTTCATTTTTTCTGACAAATTCATAATATTCCTGAATATCATCAAAATACTCAATAATTTTAATATTAGAGTACTGTTTAATCTTTTTTGGCTTTACTCCTATGATATAAATACATACTCTATTTATATATTTTTCTGCAATACTATTTATAGCAGGTGCTAGCATATTATCAATCATATAGACATGATCTACACTTCCAGCAAAACATATTTTTGTCAGAGAGTTATCACTTTCTATGTTTTCTTTTAAATCTTTCTTCTGAAATTTATGAATATTAATAGGAATATCAATTACATAACTTCTATCAAAATAAGAGCTATATTTCTTTTTTATATTAAAATTAGATGTCCACAAAATATCACTGTCTTTCATTATACTAGTCATATTCTCCCGTATATGAACACTTTCGTAAAATGGTGAAACACTTGAGTATTTCGGTATATTAAATAAATCATCATCTAAATAATAAATTATTAAACGATTATACAACTTTGATAATTTTACTATATCTTTATCAAAATCAGTAGCTCCTCTAACACAAATAATAATGTCGGCATTTATTATGTCTTTACTTTTTACCTTACGTGTTTCCTTAAAAGTAAATTCCACATCTATTTTATCACTGATATATTCAAATATATTATTAACACCTAAAACAACAGATGGTATTTTTTCTTCACAAAAAGACAATATTTTTATCAAACTAACTCACTCCTAATGATTATTATTAACATATTTTAGAACTCTTAGAAATATAATTAATTTATTTAAATAATAAAAACATTCTCTTTTTTTTATTCATTTTAAAATTAAAACTTTTATAAAGACGACTCAATTTAGGTCTGCTAATATCTGTTACCTCTAAATAATCATCTATTTTCATTATTTTTTCTTTATTTATATTTTCTATATATTTGTTTCTTATTTCTAGTATCAATTCCCTATCTTCATTATTAAAATATTTCTTTTTTAAAATTTTCTTTACTATACTATAGTTAGCACCTATTTTATTATTATCATGTTGTCTATATTTCATTAAACTTTGATTTAAAAAAATTCTTTTACCTAGAAATTCTGCTAATAAATGAAGATATCGATCATGCAATGTTACTTTTGAAGAAAATGGCAAAGCAAGATTAACTAACTTTCTATTTACTAGAGCTGTTGAACCTTGGACAATATAATTAAAAAAAACTATATCAAATTCCTTATCCTCTGCACAGTTACTTATAAATTTCTCTTTTTTTATATTTAACTCTTTATCACAAATAAAAGAATTTGAGTGTATTAATAAAGGTTTTTCCATGTCTTCAGAAGATAAATTAGTAATAATTTCTATATATTTTTCTATTCTATTTTCTATCCAATAATCATCTTGATCAGAAAACATAATAAAATCTTCTAGTGAATTGGCCATTAATTCCTCAAAATTTCTAACAAAACCTAAATTGCCTTTTTTATCCCTTAATAATCTAATTCTAGAATCTTTTTTTTCATATTCTTCTATAATTGAAACTGTATTATCTTTTGAATTATCATCTCTTACTAGCAATATCCAGTTTTTATATGTTTGATTAATAATAGAATCTATCTGCTCTCTAATATATGTTTCTCCGTTATACGTAGCCATTAATATTTCTATTTTAGGGGTCATTTTTTACTCCAATACTTTTATTTTATCAAATTTACTAGATACTTTCCATATTCTGTCTTCATCATAGGTTCTGCAAGTTTCTGCAACTGCTCCTTACTTATCCATTCTTTAGCATAAGCAATTTCCTCTATACAGGCAATGTAGAATCCCTGTCTTTTCTGTATTGCTTCTACATAAGTTGCAGCTTCAAGCAACGCATCATGAGTTCCTGTATCAAGCCAAGCCACTCCTCTTCCTAAGTTTTTCACATTTAATTTTCCTTCAGAAAGATACATTTCATTAACAGTTGTTATTTCTATTTCTCTTCTTGCTGAAGGTTTTACATTTTTAGCCTTTTCCACAACTGTATTGTCATAGAAATATAGTCCCGGTATTGCGTAATTTGATTTAGGATTTTCAGGTTTTTCCTCAAGTGAAATTGCCTTTCCGGTTTCATCAAATTCAACTACTCCATAAGCTCTAGAATCTTTTACAGGATATCCAAATATCGCTGCTCCATTTTCAATCTTTGACATTTCCTCCAGAAGCCCTGTAAATCCACTTCCATAAAATATATTATCCCCCAGTATAAGGGCTACGTTGTCATCTCCTATAAATTCTTCCCCTATTATGAAGGCTTCTGCAAGACCGTTTGGTTTTTTCTGAATTTTGTATTCAAGTTTTAAACCCAGTTCACTACCATCCTTTAGTAATTCCTTAAAAACTGGTAAATCCCTTTCTGTTGAAATTATAAGTATTTCTCTTATATTTGCCAGCATAAGTACTGATAAAGGATAATAAATCATCGGTTTATCATACACAGGCAAAATCTGTTTTGAAATTGACACTGTGAGAGGATAAAGTCTTGTGCCTTTTCCTCCTGCAAGAATAATCCCCTTCATAATTCCTCCTGATATTTTAAATTTACTTATTCCTATTTTCCCTTACCAAAGATAACTGTTTTGGCAGTCTTCATTATAGTCAGTACATCCAGTATCAAATCCTGATGTTTTAAATAGTACAGGTCATACTCCAGTTTTCTTTTTGCGTCTTCCACACTCTCACCATAGGGATACATAACTTGTGCCCATCCTGTTATTCCTGGTTTTATCATATGTCTGAGGTTGTAATAAGGTATCTTTTCCTTGTATTCCTCCACAAGAAGATCCCATTCAGGTCTTGGACCGACAAAGCTCATTGTCCCCTTCATGATGCAGAAAAGCTGAGGAAGTTCATCAATTCTTGTTTTTCTCATAATTTTTCCAAATCTTGTTATTCTGTCATCATTGTCTAAAGTGTATTTAGGATACTTTTTTTCATCATGTATTTTCATGCTCCTGAATTTATATATTTTAAATTTCTTACCATTTTCTCCTATACGTACCTGTTTAAATATAATAGGACCTCTAGACTCAATTTTTATTATTATTGCGGCAATTAATGCAATAGGACTCGCAAGAAACATCAGTATAGCCGCAATTATTAAATCAAGTCCTCTTTTTATATTTCTCTGACTTTCATTATTCAATATATCAAAACCGTTTGATTCAAGTAGCCATTCTTCATTAATCTGGTCAATATCTATTTTTTTCTGGATACTTTCGTTAAATTCCTTATAGCTCAATACCTTTAATCCGTTTATTTTCAAATCAAACAGCCTTTTCAGATAAACTGCAAACGACGGATCCTTTATATCTTTAACTATTACCAGCATGTTTATTTTCTTTTCCTCTATAATTTTTTCCATTTCATCATATCTGCCAAGAAGATATTTAGTTGCCCTGCTTTTATTATTGGAAATATATCCGACATAGTTATAGTCCAGATCATTGAGTAAATCTTCCTGAACATTGTTCACAATATGGTTTGAACCAAATATGAGGACATTGTTTTTCTTTATATATTTTAAGCACGTCAATCTTCTAAATATAGTCTGAAATAAAAAGATTACCAAAAAAATTAAAAATATATCCCAATCCTTCAAAAACAGAAATATTATGGTAGAAAAGACAAAGTCTATACCAAAATTTATAAATACATCCTTTAATCTGAATCTTTCCGCATAAAAATCCAGCTGTCCAAAAACAAAATTTACAAATATAAAGATTATGAATAAGAAGTTTGTTAAATACTTTATCGTATAGTCATATTTTTTTAGCAGAAAACTATAAAGTACAAATAAAATCAATATATAAAATATCTTTATCCCATTCTTTTTTTTTAATCCCATAAACGCCTCTTTTCAAAAGAAACTATTCTAAATTATAATTGTTTTATTATATCATTTTTTTATGTTATTTACAACACTATTGAGAATCAAAATATTACATTTGTTTTAATAAAGAATGAATCTCCAGATACCATTCCTATATTTTTTCAATTAATTTTTTCAGATATTCCTTCGCTTTATCCTTCAACTCAGGATGTCTCAGCCCAAATTCCACATTTGCTATAAACATTCCTAACTTATCTCCTGTATCATATCTCAATCCGTCAAAATTATATGCATACAGCTTATTCCCTGAATTCTTCATTTTAAGTATGGCATCTGTAAGCTGTATTTCTCCACCTTTTC
>ERZ773073.278-NODE-278-length-28808-cov-5.235215_pt1 | contig 28808 bp, 22 predicted proteins | sample MGYA00580616_ERZ773073 | MGnify/ENA primary metagenome ERZ773073 (study PRJEB29015, sample SAMEA2737960) | human oral metagenome | biome: human oral; feature: human-associated habitat; material: dental | place: China | collected 2131 ...
CAGGTTTAGCAGAAGTAGCACCTAGCTGGTAGGTAGTGACTGCTAAAGCTACGAGATAGGTAAGGAAGGGTCTCATGCCAAAGTGGATTAGATGGAAGGAATATGCAGTGAATGGGTATTAGTAACGGAGAGAAAGTCGCTAGACTAGTCGGAAGCTCTTACGATGTATCGGAGAAGCACCTAGCCGTCGGATAGCTTCCCGATGGGTGGGCGTCGGATAGCCCTTATGCTTGGCTAGATCATAACCAGGATATTCCATATCTAGCATACCCATCAATTCATCTCGGTGGGTCTTAGCTAGGATTGACGCAGCTGCGATGGCCGTGTACTTAGCATCACCCTTCACGATACAAGCATGCTCAATCCCTGGATAGGGATCAAAGCGATTGCCATCAATAAGCAGGAAGTCTGGACGAAAAACCAACTGATCTATCGCCCGATGCATAGCTAGGAATGAAGCATGGAGGATATTGATCTGATCGATCTCTTGCGGAGAGACGACACCGATACCCCATGCAAGGGACTCCGCCTCAATGATAGGACGAAGCTCCTCACGCTGATGTTCGGTGAGTTGCTTGGAGTCCGTCAGCAAGGGATGATAGAAACTCTCCGGCAGGATTACCGCAGCTGCGACGACGGGACCCGCTAAGCATCCTCGACCGGCCTCATCACAGCCACACTCGAGGTCAGCACCTTGACGAAAGCAAGCAAGTAATGCTTCGTGAGTCTTCATACTCCTCGGTACTTAGCGAAGCATAGCGACAGCCTTGCGAAGACCGATAAAGAAGCGCTCGACCTCATCCTCCGTGTTGTAAAGCCCAAAGGAAGCACGCGCCACGGCTGTTTGTCCGTAAGAAGCGAGCAAGGGCTCTGCACAATGATGCCCTGTACGTATAGCGATACCTTGATGATCCAATAGCGTGCCAAGGTCAAAGGGATGCACCCCTGGAATGCTGAATGAGAGAATCCCTCCCTTATGCTCTGCCTCGCCGAGGATCAAGCTATCGGGATAGTCAGCCTTGAGTCGCTCCGTCGCCAACTTAAGCAAATGATCCTCATGGCTAGCGATTGCCTCCAATCCCAAAGACTCTACGAAGTCCAAGGCTACGGCAAAGGCCGTCGAACCTACGTAATCAGGTGTCCCAGCTTCGAACTTAAAGGGCAGAGTGTTGTAGGTCGTCTTCTCAAAAGTCACCTTCTCAATCATCTCTCCTCCCCCCATGTAAGGTGGCATCTTAGCCAACACCTCAGGTTTCCCATAGAGAGCACCGATCCCCGTCGGGCCATAGACCTTGTGAGCACTAAAGGCATAGAAGTCGGCGTCCAACGTAGCGACATCAACAGGCGTATGTGCAATCGCTTGAGCTCCGTCCAAGAGCACCAAAGCCCCTACCTCATGTGCCAGACGTACGACCTCGGCCACTGGATTGATCGTACCCAACACATTACTAACATGAGCTACAGAAACGATACGGGTACGCGGGCTCAGGAGCGAACGATAGGCCTCCATATCTAGCTCCCCTGCCTGAGTCAGGGGGATGACACGAAGAGTAGCCCCACGACGCTGACAGAGGAGCTGCCAAGGGACGATGTTCGAATGATGCTCCATCGTGCTAATAAGGATCTCATCTCCCTCTTGCACGAAGGCTTCACCAGCACTGAAAGCAACTAAGTTAATGGCTTCAGTCGTTCCACGCGTGAAGATCAGCCCCTCAGCACTAGGCGCACCGATAAATCGGGCGACCCGACGACGAGCCTCCTCATGATGCTCTGTCGCCAATTGGCTAAGATAGTGAACGCCACGGTGGACGTTAGCATTAGCCGAACGATAAGCCCGCTCGATAGCTTCTAGAACCACTAGGGGCTTTTGCGTAGTGGCTGCATTATCTAGGTAAATGAGATCTTTCCCGTGAACCTGCTCCGTGAGGATCGGGAATGCTCGTCTTATATCTTCTACTGAATACATTGATCGATTTTTTGCGCCTAAGTGCGCAGACACAAAAATACGCAATAAGCCTCGTAAACGACCTATCTTTCCCCACTAAAGAGCATCCCTACTCCTCTCGATTCTCCACAGTCACCTAAGTAAACCTAGACATTTACTCTTTCAAAGCATAGCCTTTGCCTCTGTAAAGCTTATGCTTTACCTCCCGAAACATCTACCTTAATTTCCCAGCTCCCATGATCTGGCTTGGGGAACTATGAAGTCCTAGCTTAAGATTCCCTATCGAACTACCTATAAAGAAGCAGCACCCCCAAGAGGATGTATCCTCTTGGGGGTGCTACACTTTTGCCTTTGTAAGGGCGGAGATTAGAGACTCGTAGTCGTCAGATTAGTAAAGCCAACCAGCGGATCTTGACCTACAGAGAATCCATAACCAGGGAGAGTGGCCGAAGTAAGAGCTGGCTTATGGAGCTTATTGAGGAGCTCCTTAACAGCCTCCTTATCCAAGCCGACCAAACGCAAGCTCTTAACGGAAAGCACACCTCTAATCGCACTGAAAACACCAGGAGCCTTGACTCCCTCAACATTGAGATTAGTGATCGTGACATCCTGTGTGGTAAGATCCCTCAGCGCAGGGTTAGCCGTGAGCGTGAGGTCAAATGCTTGACCAGCCGTAGGACGGTTGATTCCTAAAACCGCAAGTTTGGGGCTATTAGGGAACGACATCGATGTAAATCTCGGAGAATGGAAGACAGCATACTCTAGAGCTGGGAGCTTCGACAGATCTAGATCTTCATTAGAGAAGGGAGAGCGTGTAACGATACGGGCAATCTTATTGTCATCAGCAAGCTTCACCTTCTTAATATCAGAGTTTCTATTAGGATCCCCCAAGGTAAGAGATGTCAACTCCTTCAGTGACGTTAAGTCAAGGTCAGAGATGCTGTACCCAGAGAGAACAAGACTCTTTAGTCCAGTGAGGCTAGACAGGTCGACCTTCAAAGTCTTACCTGCACTAGTAGTTGCACTAGCAAAAGAGAACGATTCCACCCATGGCATAGCCCCCTTATTGATAAGGATCTCATCAACACCATTACTTAGGATCGCCAACGTAGCAGGCACTTCCTTCAGGCCAATAAAGCCATTACTCCCGACAGTATAGCTGACTTTATTGATCTTGATAATCGTTCCGGCAGTACTCTTTAGCAGAACGGGAGCATCACTCTTAGCCGTAGCATTGACATCCACCTGGAGAGGACCCGAAGGAGGAGTACCTGGATTAGGAGTAGGATTGACAGGATTAGTGGGATTGACTATGGGTGCATCACTCTTGCTCTTACAAGAGATAACAGATAGAGAAAGGGTAGCTAGCAAAGCTAGCGCAAGATGTTTCTTATTCATATGCGATGATATTATTAATTCCAGTACTCATTCAATACTTATTAATACTTCAATGCAAAGATAGATAAAAGTTTTCATTAGTATTAAATTACCTTAGGCTTCACTGAGACTAGCCAGATAAATGAAGAGCTAGAGGATACAATTAGGGAGGCAAGCCTGTTACGACAGCTAGCCTCCCTAATCCTTAGTTCATAGTCGCTAGAAAGCATCTAGCAAAAGAGAGCTTGACTACTTTGTCTTCAGCACGAATGCCAGCTCAATATCATCATTGATGAAGTTATCTCCTAACCCTGAGAAGAAATTTTTCGAGCCATACTTAACATTCCAATCTGTACGATTGATCGTGAAGTGCTTACTTGTAATCGTATAGGCTCCTGTGGCTTCATCTCGCACAGCAGACTCAAGAGGAATAGAGATATTCTTGGTGACATTCTTGATCGTCAAGTTACCCTTGATTTCCTTAGCTGAAGCTAGCTCTAATCCACTAGCAGGAACATCCGTAAGCTCAAAGGTCACTTCAGGATACTTATCCGACTCAAAGAAATCCTCACCTAAGAGATGGGCACGTAGCTTATCTCCTCCCTCTTCGGGCTTGATATCCTCAACAACTAAGCCATCCAAGCGAATAGACACACGACCAGCATGGAGCACTCCATCCTTGAGGTCAAGAGTTCCGAAGCTCACAGGAAGCTTCCCGAAATGTTCACCTCCAGGCTTAAATCCTTTCCAGGAAAGATAGGAGCTCGCGCTATCTACAGACAGCATACGAGCACTATCTAGCTGACTTACTTCAGCAGCGTCTGTTGCACTGACATTATTCTGACCTTGATTACCTGAGCAAGCGATAGTCATAAGGCTTAGCATACCGATGCTAGCCATAAGAAGACTCTTCTTCATACTATGTTTCTTTTGATTCTAATTTTTACTTAACATTAAAACGACAAAACGATCGCTTTAGTTCAATCTGCCTCTCGAGAGATAAAGTATATAGCAAAGAAAAGAGCAGACACTAGGCTCTTCAACCTAATGCCTGCTCTCTATGAGAATAGCGTACGAGCTAACTAGGAAATATCCTAGTGAGCAGAGGTGCTATCAGCAGCTGCTGGAGCGATGATGTCAAGAAGTTCGATTTCGAAGACAAGTGTGCTCAGAGGCTCGATCTTGTCCCCTGCATGGCGTGCACCATAGGCAAGCTCCTGAGGGATGACGACCTTAACCTTTTCGCCCACCTTCATTAGCTGGAGCATTTCTGTCCAACCCTTGATGACGCCGTCTACACGGAATTCGGCAGGGGTCTTGGATTCATCGAAGAGCGTGCCATCAACGAGTGTACCCTTATAGTTCACCTTAACCATATCGGTAGCCTTAGGCGTAGCCCCAGTACCTTCCTTGATGACCTGATAAGCAAGGCCTGAAGCCGTAGTCTTCACACCTGCTTCCTTCTTGAAGTTAGCGATGAAGGCTTCACCCTTCTGCTTATTTTCCTTGTACTGCTCTGCCATCTGCTTCTGCATCTCTGCTTCTGCCTTCTCTTGCTGAGCTAGCTGCTGCTTCATATAGTACGCTTGAGCGATCTGCATAAGGCTATCTGCCTGCTTAGCACGACCAGCAGAGTCGAGCTTGAGAGCCTGCTTGAAGCCATCGAGGAAGATATTCTTCTTTAGGACGGTGTCATCCTTCATGCGCATAGCAGCCTGGATACCCTGCATCTGACCTACGTAGTACCAGAGCTTAGCAGAATCGCTATTGAAGCCCTCTTCAAAGCCCTTGAAGAAAGCAGCAGAGTCGATCTTCTCACCCTGAGCCTGGGCATTCTTGATAGCATTGATGATGTCGTTAGCCTGGGAAAAACCCGTAGCGAAGGATACAGAGTCTGCTTCAGACTTGAGGGCAGCACCGCCCTTAGAGCAGGAGTAGACACCGAAGGCTACGGCTGAAGCAGCCAGTAGCATAGCGAGCTTTTTCATTGTAATTCTCTTATTGTTATTGATTGATTGTGACTATTTCTTACGCTTAGCACTACCCTTCTTAGCGGGAGTAGACTTGGCGGATGTGGGAGAGGTAGACTTTGCTTCTTCGAGGGAAGGAGCTTCCTGATGAGGCTTAATATCGATCAGCTCGACTTCGAAGAGGAGTGGCGCACCTGGAGGGATAACTCCCCCTGCTCCACGATCACCATAAGCAAGACCAGCAGGGATGACAAACTCATACTTTGAGCCCTTTGTCATGAGACAAATCCCCTCCGTCCAGCCTGCGATGACCTGTGATAGCGGGAAGACAGCTGGCTCTCCACGCTTGTAGGAGCTATCAAACTCCTTACCATCGAGTAGGCGACCGACATAATTGACCACGACCGTATCCTGAGGAGTAGGACGTGCATCTAGCGTAGCCTTGAGGACGCGGTACTGTAGACCACTCTCTGTGACCTTCACGCCTTCTCGTTGGCGATTTTTAGCAAGTAGCGAATCAGCCTCAGCAGTGCGCTTGGCTTGCTCCTTCTGCTGCAGTGAGGAAGCGTAAGTCTCAAAGATACTGCGTGCTTGGCTAGAGCTAATCTTCCCCTTTCGCTGAAGGAAAGCATCCGAAAATCCAGCCAAGATTTGCTCTCGACTCAAGCTATCCCCTGGGATAGAACTCACCACACGCTGGAAGGCTTCACTGTTAAGCACTCCAAACGAATAGGCTACAGAATCCTGAGCCGTCATCGTCACAGCCTTAGACTTTAGGCGAGGAGAGCAAGAGGCAAAAGTCAGGAGAGCTAGCCCTCCCAGCGACAGAGTTAGGAGATGAATCTTCTTCACTACTTCCCTACGATAGAGATGAGTTCGATGATGAAGATCAGTGTGCTTCCAGGCTGGATCATCTCGCCGGCACCACGATCTCCGTAAGCAAGGTCTGCTGGGATCGTCACCTTCCACTTAGAGCCTACGGGCATGAGTTGTAGGATCTCCGTCCAGCCCTTGATGACCCCCTGGAGAGGGAAGGTAGCTGTCTGTCCACGATCCATCGAGCTATCGAAGACCTGACCATTGATGAGCGTACCGTGATAGTGGCACTCTACCGTGTCCGTAAGACTAGGCTTCGGGCCATTACCCTCGCGTAAGATCTCGTACTGGAGTCCGCTAGGTAGCGTGACGACACCCTTCTTGTGACCATTGATCTTAAGGAACTCCTCACCAGCAGCTTGGTTCTGCTCGACAGCCTTACGGCGAACTTCCTGAAAATACTCATTGATGACCACCTTGGCCTCTTCGTAAGTCATCTTAGGCTCCCCTTCTTCAAGGACATCACGTACGCCTGAGAGGAAGTCTTCTAGGTTGATTTCTTCGAAGCCCGATGCTCGAAAGTTCTGGCCGATGCTAAGGCCGAGGGCATAACTTACTTTATTCATCTAGATTGATACTTATCATTCTCTTTGGAATGCTAACTCTACCGCTGACCACCGATATTAGAAAGTGGCAGAAGACAAGTAGCATATATCAAGGGACAAAGTTAAGTAATTTTTCACCTACCAAGCAATCTCTTTCCACAGAGGTAGAAGTCTCTGAATTAGCAAGCTCACAGAAGGTGAGAGTCTGCACTACGAAAAAGGATAAAAAGCCCAGGGATAGCCTTTACTTATCCCGTCTCTTCCAGCCCCAAAGGAAGCCCTCTCACTCCGCAAAGGATAGCTCATCAAGCACCGTATATAAAGGAAGGCATTCGCCCATCTATCACCCGTCCAAGAGAAAGATAGACCTCTCTCCTTGCTAAGATTAACCTCTTCTTAAGCAAAGGTTGACCTCCATCCGAGCCAAGGTAAACCTCTAAGCAACGAGTCCTCAATTCAACATTCCGTAGTTCCATCCTTAGCTTCCGTAAGAGATGCACGTAGTCTATGCCTAAGACCAACATCGATCTAATCCGAGATAAGGCATCCAGATCCATCTCATGTATCATCCTTCTCAAAGAGGCCTCAACTTGGGATCATAAAGAAACAGTTTTAATAAACATTTTCTATCTTTGAGCAGTCAAGGTGGTTGTTTTCCACCATAGTTCTAGCACTATTTATCAACAAAGCAGTATGTTCAAGAAAGTACTCACAGCTGCTCTCCTCTTCGCCGGCATAGCAGGAGCAGCACAAGCACAGGAAGTCTTCGGCAAGGGAGACAAGGCACTTAACATCGGTATCGGTCTTGGTTCTACCATCTCTGGCACGACCATCCCCCCCATCACCGCAAGCCTTGACTTTGGTGTAGCAGACCGTCTTATCAATGGTAACAACGGATCTATCTCTGTCGGGGGTCTTCTCTGCTATACGGGATCGTTCAACGACTACGCTACGACGCACTATGGTATTATCGGTGCACGTGGTGCATTCCACTATCAGTTCGTAGACAAGCTCGACACTTATGCAGGTCTTCTCCTTGAGTATCGCCATGCACGCGTCAACTGGAAGAGCGACATCATCAGTGGCAGTGCAGGCTCTTCTGGAATCGCTCTCGGAGGTTACCTCGGTGCACGCTATTTCTTTACTCCTAAGGTCGGTGCCTTCGCTGAGCTTGGCTTCTCCAATGCTTACGCTGACGTTGGTGTAACCTTCAAGCTCTAAGGCCTCCGTCCTCAGCGACGAAGTATCAAGCTAAGTGGCGAGATTTCCCTTGCGGGAAATCTCGCCACTACTTTTCTAGATAGCAGATAGATCTGGACAGCACCAAGGCTTAAGCAAGCTAGGAGATTGAGACAGCATCTGACTGCTAGCAGATAAACGAACGGAGGCGCAAGTGAAAGTTCTTCACTTGCGCCTCCTTAGCTTAAGTCGCTTGACTTAAAGCGGGCTTAGAGGTTAGGGTTCACCTTTGACCATTCAGCGACTGGTGGGATAACCCCTAGAGAGATGACCTCATCACGCATAACAACGAGGTGCTCATAGCTTTTCTTGAGTGCTGCGATCTCTGCTTCGGTACCCTTTAGTTCGTGGCTGTAGTGGACGCCATCCTTATCGAGGACAGTTTCCATACCCATCACTACGTGATCCATCCCGGGGAGGTTGACATAGCACCCTGCAGGCCAACGGAAAGGAGCGCCTCCCATAGCTGCACGAATCATCTCGATCGAGACATAGGCTGGGCTCTGGAACGAAGAGCGACCACGAAGCTTAATGATATTCGCTCCACCCTTAGTCACACGGGTCTTGATCTCTTCCCATGTCGCTTCAGGAAGCTTGTCCGTACCGATAAGTTCGGATAGAGGCTTACCCGCAATCGTTGCTCCACTAGAGAAGACAGCCATAGCTTCACCATGACCACCATAAGTACGTGCTCCGACGACTTCGCTCTGAGCGACACCGAAGTGCTTAGCTAGTTCGCTCTGCAGACGAGTAGAGTCAAGAGCAGCGAGCGTAGTTACCTGCTCGGGACGAAGCCCTGAATGCAGGAGAGTCACGAGTCCCGTGATATCAGCGGGGTTGAAAATGATGACGACATGGCGAACATCTGGGCAATAAGCCTTGATGTCCTTACCTAGCTGAGCAGCGATCTCAGCGTTACCCTTAAGTAGATCCTCACGGGTCATACCATCCTTACGAGGTGCGCCACCAGAGGATACGATGTACTTGGCTCCCGAAAGAGCTTCCTTGATATCAGAGGTGAAGGTAAGGTTCAGACCTTCGAAACCACAGTGACGGATCTCTTCAGCGACACCTTCGAGCCCTGTTGGGAAGGGGTCATAGAGACAGATATTGGGGGTGAGTGCCATCATGGCAGCAGTCTGAGCCATGTTGGATCCGATCATACCAGCTGCGCCGATGATCGTTAGCTTGTCTTGAGTGAGAAAGCTCATACGTAACTTGTGTATTTGAGATTAGTGATGTGAATTCTCTGTAGCAAATGTACTCTTTTTCCGCTTACGCTGTGGAGTGAATAGCTCCTGTAGAGAGTCGAATCGGCGCTGGAACATGAATCCCAAGCCCTGAGTCGTCAGCGACTGGCGGAGGTACTGATACATATTATTGTAGTGGCTATAGCCCTTCAGACGTAGTGTTCCCGAGGCATTAAGCTTATACTCTAGATCAAACTCACCAATATATTTCCCCGATAGGAAGGGATTATCATGGTAGCCAACGTTACCATTAATCAAGAGACGATCCCCCAGCCAGCTACTAGAGAAGAGCAGTTCGATATCTGTATCCTCAAAGGCCGTATTATTTGTACGGAAGTTTGTCCCCAGCTGGACAGAGCGAGAGAAACTGCCGAGCACACGATTCAGCTGGTCAGAGAGCGTCGAGGCAGCGAAAGAGGTTAGGCTATTTGACACAGCGACTGTATTCCGGCGATTCTCTGGTGTGTAGAATTTCCCCAATGCCATTAGGTAGAGGAACTGCCGATTACGCTCATCCTCCGTAGAGAGCAGGGATTGTACTCGACGCTCTAGCTCGGGCTCTGCTCCGGAGAGTTCGATCCCCAGCGTAATATCAGGCTTCGAGATAACTCCACCTAGATGGATAAGGCAATTCACAGGCATCGTCGTCCGCTGAGCTAAAGTAGATAGCCCGGCATCTAGGTCAGCAATATTTGCTGTTAAGGCATGCACTGCTCTTAGATCAATAAGGGCTGCTAGCGGATCACCACGGAAGTCCAAACGTCCTCCCTCAAGTAGTGTGAAGCGTTTGCGAGTAAGCTCTTCGAAGTTGAAGATGTAGGTTCCTTCTCGTAGCGATAGCGTCCCATAGGTCGTAGGAGCACCAAAGTGAGGGACGTCGATCGTGAGATTCCCCTCACAGCGAGCTGTCACCTCATTCGGGATCGTCTGTGATCCCAAGCGAAGAGCTAGGCGAGCATCCGGAGTCACACGCAAAGCGAGATGCATGGTTAGCTCGGTCTCGGCATCCTTGCGTACCTCGGCAGACGATGAGACTGTCGTCACCAAGCTATCAGGCTGCTCATCACGAAGCGACTTGAAGGAGAAGAGACGCTCCTCCTTACGCACTCCCGTGGCATTGAAGTCTAGTGTCAGGTTAGTCCCTGCATCACTACGCAGATCGACATCAAAGAGTAGCTTCGGGAGCTTCCCCTTTAGCTTTGCCGTCCCTGAGCCATAAGCCTTACCAAAGAAGGGTAAGCTCTGCTTCGTCGTAGTCTCGAGCACCTTCATTCCTCGAAGTTCGCTGGCCGTAATGTCTAGGTCGAACTGATCGAAGAAGCGATGACGAATCACGCCGTCCAGCACTCCCTGATGCCCTTCGTCATCCATAACGGGGATTTTGTCAAAGCGAATAGAAGTTGGGGTAAAGGATAGACGATGAGAGAAGCGGTAGCTCGTCCCCAGAAGTCTTACTCCGATAATGCCGTCAGTGACGTCAGCATCTCCCTCGATCGTCACTCCCTCCTCGAAGACACCAAATAGACGTACCTGCCCAGTAGCTCGACCATCTACTCGATCAAAGAGCGTATCCATAAAGGGCGCCACAAAGCCAGCCTGGAGCGTATCCGCATCGAAGTGAAGATCAATCCCAGCTCCATTGGCAGGGCGGATATAGCCCGAGACATCCGCATGTCCGCCTTGAGGCTGATCGACCTTGGCGGAGAGAAGGATGCGACCATCACCACTATCAAAGCTAAGATCAGCCTGAAGATGCCCTGCATCTACCCCCTTAACGAAGAGGGAAGGAGACGTCACGGCTGCTGATGCCAGGACCTTGCCTGCCAGAAGGCGAGCCTGACCTTGACCAGTAAGCTCTGTATCGACAAGGTCAAAGCCAACACCGATAGCACTTAGGATATAGCGAAGGTTAATCTTCTTCAGAGCTACATTAAGGTGATCTTCGGGACGAGGCGTGAGTGCCCCACTGACGCTGACTCGTCGCTCTGCTGAGGCTAGATCTAAGCCTTGGACATGGAGTGCTCCACCAGCATAGGAGACCTGTGCTGGAGCGATCTGCCAGCGGTCATTGAGAATGCGAACCTCAGAGGGAGAGAGGTTCAAGACGACACCTACCCCCTTACGATGACCTGTCTCTGTGAAGTGAGGCGATAGGCGAGCTCCCAGACGTAGGTAGCCATTAGCACGCTCCAAGCTATCTCGTCCTAGCCCGATCTCGGCATGGATACTATCGGGAGAGGTATGAGCCTGCAGGTTGATGCCTCGCACCTCAGTACCGCTAGCTAGCTGGAGGTCACCACGCACCTGTAGCTCTCCATCCGAGAAGGCTAGCTGAGCCGCATGCAAGCGGTTGCCTTGGAGGCGAAGACTAGGGGCATCAGCTTCTAGATGCAGTGCATGAGCGCTACCTATATAATTAGCACGTAGATCGACGCCCTGCTCCAGCCCCAAAGGAAGGTGTAGGACTTGCTGCCAAGACTCCGGCAGTCGATGGAGCTGGAGAGCTAGCTCCCAGTCCGATCGGGACTGCCCCTGCTCCTTGGTCATCGTAGCTGGAGCTAGCGAAGGATAGTGGTGGTAGAGTGTTTTCTTTAGATCTGGGAGGAGCTGAGCTATGGTAAAATGCCCACTCAGCTGTGTCGTCACGTAGGGCGATCGCAGGCTAAGTATCCGCCCAGTCTCAGGTGATCCAGAGAAACGCAGGGTGAGATTCTCTAGATTCAGCGAGCGATCGACAGACTCCAAGGAAGCGTGATCCAGGACAAGCTCCCCCTGCCCTCGATCAATGTCAAACGAACTCAGACGAAGACGAGCACCTAAGGCTAACCGTTGGCTACCTAGCTGAGGGACAAAGCGCCACTGAGCACCATCTAAGTGACGAAGCTGCACCTCCAGAGCCATATCGGTAAGCCCCTTAGCCGAGAGGGAGGTCTGAGCGCGAGCCTGAAGCATCAAGCCTGGATCTCCGACTTCGAGCTCGAGCTGATGGCGCTTAGCGCCTACTGGGGTGAGCTTTGCCGAGAGATTACGTAGGCGAGCGCCATCATATTCGACCCAGGGAAGCTGGAGCGAAGCTGTCCCCTGCCAATCCTCAAGCTGACCTGTCGCATTCTTCAGATCGAGATCTAGCTGGGAGGAGAGATGCCCTAGAGGGAGATAACTCGCTGCTATCCAAGGGGAGATGTCAAAGTCCCGGGTTAAGAGCCTCCCCTGTACTCCCGAGAGACGATGCCCCTCGAGAGAGGCTCGTAGCTCATAGTCCCAGCGCCCCTGATCCATCGAGAGCTTGCCCTGGCTAGTAATTCCCGTAGCAGGTACGTAGTCGGCTTGCCCTTGGTAGGCGATCTTGCTTGAGCGCTGTAGCTCGGAGATGACAGAGGTAAGTGATGCGGGGAGGGCTGACTGTAGCTCGGAGAGGAGAGTGCTCCTCAGAGCCACCTCCAGAGCTGGTACTTTCAGTTGCTTTACCTTGCCCAGACCATCCCAGACCACACGAGCCTGCCCCTCGACGAAGAGACGCTCTGACTGACGAAGGCTTAGCTCCAGCTGTCCATCGTGCTTCCCCTCTCGGCAATAGCTAGCCTGTAGGTGTAGCGGAACCTGCATCTTCCCAAGGGCGGGATGTAGGAAGGCTAGATCTTGGGGAGCAATATCTGAAGCTCCGACCTCTAGCTCCTGAATGAGCTCTAGCCCTTTTCCCTTCAGATTGAGCTTCGTCAGCGGAAGCGAGACAGAGCTAGAGGGTAGAGTAAGCTGGAGGTTGGAGAGAGTAAGTTGCTGCTCCATCAGCTCAACCTGTGCTGTCAGCGAGCTCAGACGAAGACCAAAGCTGGAGTCAAAGCTAAGCTCATCGATCGCTCCGCCTATATACTTAGGAGCGAAGCGTAGGCGTCGGATACGGGTCGATAGCTGTGTCAGGGAGATAGGCTTGCGTCCAGGCTCTAGAAGGCTTAGGCGCATGTCTCGGATGATGATGCTATTGATATCTACTGGCAAGGATTTCTTCGAAGAAGACGGCTTGCTCAGGTGGTCAATGGTATGCTGGATGTTGAGACGCCCCGTCTTCGGATCCCGAATAAGCGTCAATTGCGCCTTGAAAAGTCGAGCTGAGGTGATACGAAGCTCTTGGTCCCAGAGAAGATCAAGCAGGGATAGCCCCCCGACCAAGCGGTCTGCGACGAGCATAGGCCGATGTAGGCTATCACGAACCAAGACCTGATGTACCTCGAGGTCAGTCCATCCCGTCAGATCGACACGCTTGAGCTCGACAGGAGTATCGAAGACTTGAGTGAGGAGATCAGCCGTCTTCCCGGCCGCCGTACGCTGTACCGCAGGAATACGAAAGAGCAAAAGAGGGAGGAGGTAGAAGAAGACGACGAACGTGGCTACGATCCATGCCACGATCTTCAAACTCCTCAGGAAGTACCGATTGGTCTGCCAATAGCGCATACGCTTGCTCTGCTTCTCTACCTTATATATAATGTGTCGGGAAGGGGGATCTTCCCCACACCTTAAGAACGCCGTTCTTCTCAAAAACGTACTTGCAAAGATACGACATATCTCCCTTCCTTCAAGGGAAGTGTCTACCTCTTCATTAAATGGCGTATTCCTTCAAAATCACGATCCTCAGCCTCCACTCATAGGATGCTCTAACCAACGAAGAAATGAAGATCAACCTCTTCTCTCAAGAACGTCTACCTTAGACGAAGGAGAGGTAGATCTTAGCCGGAAGAAAGATAGACCTTAGTCCAAGCCAAGGCCGACTTGCCCCTCCAGCAAGGCAACTCCACCCTTCACATAAGCCCTATCAATGAAGGTCAGAAGCCCGCTGGCGAGCTGGGCTGAGAAGGGTACTAAATGACCTATTTACGAGCCTCTCAGGGGCTATTCTGCTATGCTTCCTCATCCGATCAACTAGCTGGCAAACTAACGAGGCTTTCTGAAGAATTTGTATCTTTGAGGGGAATAAGACGTAAGTACAGCGTAAGTATCACCATAGATATACGTCCTAGTTCAGTCCACACATAGTTCGAAACGACATGCCGAAGCAACGGGGCTTCATGCCCTTTGTCTTTTACTTCCTTATGTTACTGCTCTCGGTAGCTGCCCTCTGGGGCATCCTCTCCCTAGGGGAGGAGCTTACCCCCGAAGCGCTCCGACCTGTCAGCCAAGGAGAGATCACCCTCCACACAGCATGGATTGACTTCCAGCAGAGTGTCTCTCACCATGTCCACTCGACCATCGGGCTTTTACTCGTACAGATCCTCGTGATCTTACTAGCAGCCCGGTTCATGGGCTGGCTCTTCCGTAAGCTTCGTCAGCCAGCAGTCATCGGAGAAATCATCGCAGGGATACTCCTTGGCCCCTCCCTCTTCGGTAAAATATCTCCTGAGCTATTCACCTCCCTCTTCCCCACGGAGAGCCTATCCAACATCCAGCTCTTAAGTAACTTCGGGCTTATCCTCTTCATGTTTGCCGTGGGGATGGAGCTCCGCCTAGGAGACATACAGAAGCGACTCAAGAGTAGCCTGATCATCAGCCATGCAGGGATCTTTATTCCCTTTATCCTCTCCCTGCCGTTAAGCTACGCCATCTATACCGATCAGGCAGCTTCCTATACAGATTTCACCCCATTTGCTCTATTCATCGGCATCGCGATGAGCATCACGGCCTTCCCCGTGCTCGCTCGTATCATCCAGGAAAACAATCTTCTTCGCACCAACCTCGGCAGGCTCTCCCTCTCGACAGCTGCAGCTGGCGACATATCAGCCTGGCTCATGCTCGCGGCGATCATCGCCATCTCTCAGAGTGGAAGCATACTGAGCACGGGGTATAATCTCCTCTTCCTCATCGGTTATCTACTGGTGATGTTTGGGATCATCCGTCCTCTCTTCCGAGTAGCAGGTAAGGTGTACAACAATACGGAGGTCATTAGCCACGGACTCGTCGGCGTCATCTTCATCCTACTCCTACTCTCCTCCTACATTACAGAGCTATTAAGCATGCATGCCCTCTTCGGTGCCTTCATGCTAGGCCTGGTCATGCCCGAGGATATCTCCTTTAGAAAGATCGTCACCGACAAGGTCGAGGACGTCTCTCTCCTACTCTTCCTCCCCCTCTTCTTTGTCTCTAGTGGACTTCAGACAGAGCTAGGGCTCATCGACAGCCCTGAGATGTGGAGCCTACTCGGGCTATTCACCCTCGTCGCTGTGGTCGGCAAGGTCGGAGGGACCTACTTTGCGGCTCGTATCTCTGGTGAAAGCCCTAAGTCGAGCATCTATCTAGGTGCCCTGATGAATACCCGAGGCCTCATGGAGCTAGTCGTCCTCGGCATCGGCTACGAGATGAAGATCCTTCCTCCTACGATCTATACCGTGCTAGTCCTCATGACTGTCATCACCACCGTCATGACGATGCCGATGATTCATGCGATCAATGCGATCATTCGCCTACATGAAAGTCGTCGTGATCGTATCGAAGGGCTTGACAAACAGTCTGGGATAAAGGTGTTACTCTCCTTCGGTCGTCCCAGCTCAGGAGCAACCCTCCTTCGGATGACCAACCAGCTCCTTCGTCGTGGGGAGGCTCATCCCCAGGTGACCGCCCTACATATCACGACCGACAAGGATATCAATACGATCGAGGCTGATAGCTATTTTCAGGCGAGCTTTGCTCCCATTCTCCAAGAAGCAAACACCTTGGAGCAGCCCTTGACGACCGATTATCTTGTCGCCGATGAGGTCGAGGGCACCATACTTAGCAAGCTCTCCGACGAACGCTATAACCTACTCATCGTAGGGACAGGTGTTCGCCTATCCTCGGAAGAAGAAGATCAGGCAGCACACGCAGCTCGTCAGCAGATTAGTCGTAGGATGGGAGCCTTCTCGGTACACACGACTGAGAGCTTACTATCCATCCACAGCATGCTACGAGATAAGATGACCTACTTCGTGAAGCAAGCTCCTTGTTCGGTAGGTATCCTCCTTAGTCGTGCCTTTGACTCGCCGAAGCAAATCCTACTCTATGTGATGACCCAGGAAGAGCTTCGCCTCCTGCCCTACGCTCGTACGATGGCGGAGAATAATCAAGCGCACCTTCGCATCTTAGCACCTGCCTCCATCACGAGTGAAAGCCTTCGACTGCATTCTGAAGAGGAACGTATCAGCAACTTATCATCTCCTCTACCCGAGGGAGACGACTTAGTTATCGTCAGCTACAATCACTGGCTAGAGACATTCGACAAGCATGAAGAGCTCATAGCTCAGCTTCCCTCGACACTTATCCTTGCATTAAAATAGTACATACGTACTCCCGTATACACAGAAGACTATGACTAAACTAACCTCAAACGACCCTTGGCTTAAGCCCTACGAAGAGCGAATCCGTCGACGCATGGAGTTTACCTATGCACGAGAGCGATCAATCACCCAAGGGGGCGATGTACCCCTCGAGCAGTTTGCAGATGGGCATCTCTACTATGGACTACATAAGGACAGCAAGGGATGCTGGGTGCTACGTGAATTCCTCCCTGGTGCACAGAGTGTACATCTCATTGGCTCTTTCAATAACTGGCAGACGATGTCAGTATGGAAGCTCAAGCGCATCGATGACTACGGGAATTGGGAGATCAAGATCTCAGAAAAGATGCTCCAGCATGGTGATCTCTATCGCCTCTTTGTCCACTGGGGACACGGAGGAGGAGAGCGTATCCCCGCTTGGGCTACACGTGTCGTACAAGATAGCTCTACCGGAATCTTTAGCGCACAGGTATGGGATCCCGAGCAATCCTATACCTTCCGTCATGCTCGCCCAGCCAAGAAGGCCACTGAACCTCTACTTATCTATGAGTGTCATATCGGGATGTCTTCAGAGGAAGGACGAGTGAGTACCTACCGAGAATTTCAGGAACAGGTTCTTCCTCGCATCGTAGACCTTGGTTACAATGCTATCCAGATCATGGCTGTCCAGGAGCATCCCTATTATGGTTCGTTCGGCTATCACGTATCTAGCTTCTTTGCACCCAGCAGTCGCTTTGGTACTCCCGATGAGCTAAAGGAGCTCATCGATACAGCGCATGGACTCGGGCTCAAGGTCATCATGGATCTCGTACATAGTCATGCTGTCCGTAATGAGGTAGAGGGGCTAGCTTGCTACGATGGCTCTCGTACGCTCTTCTTCCATGAAGGACCACGTGGAGATCATCCCGCTTGGGATTCGCTCTGCTTCGACTATGGGCGTAATAATGTCATGCACTTCCTTCTCTCCAACTGTAAGTACTGGCTAGAGAACTTCAACTTCGATGGCTTCCGCTTCGATGGTGTGTCATCTATGCTCTACTATAATCATGGACTAGGAGAGAACTTCACCTCCTATGCTGACTACTTTAATGGTCTGCAAGATGCTGACGCTATGGCCTACCTAACCCTAGCCAACAAGCTCATTCATCAGATCTACCCTGACGCGATCACCATCGCCGAAGAAGTCAGTGGCATGCCAGGGCTAGCTTCTCCCATTGAAGATGGAGGCTTCGGCTTTGACTATCGTCTAGCTATGAATATCCCTGACTTCTGGACAAAGCTGATTTCAGAGCGCCCTGATGAAGAATGGAGTCCTGGGGCTATTTGGCATGAGCTAACCAATCGTCGCGAAGAAGAGAAAACGATTAGCTACGTCGAAAGTCACGACCAAGCTCTCGTCGGGGATAAGACTGTCATCTTCCGATTGGCAGATGCAGCGATGTATTGGCACATGAGTCATTCGACACGCACCTTAGAGGTCGACCGAGCTGTTGCTCTCCATAAGCTGATCCGCTTAGTTACGGCAAGTACCATCAATGGAGGATACCTCACCTTCATGGGCAATGAGTTTGGCCATCCTGAATGGATTGACTTCCCTCGAGAAGGGAACGATTGGTCTTACCACTACGCTCGTCGCCAATGGAGTCTTGCAGATAATCCAGACCTGCTCTATCACGATCTACAAGCCTTCGACAAGGCCATGGTTCAGCTTCTTGAAGACCAGTCTGAATTTGCTGATCTCCCTCTCTCTCTACGTCATTGCCACGAAGGTGAGCAGGTGTTAGCATTCAGTCGTGGAGATCTCCTATTTGTCTTCAACTTCCATCCTACAGCTTCATATACAGACTATCGTATCACTGCTCCCAAGGGTAGTTATCACATCATCCTAGACAGTGACGAGACGACCTTTGGAGGATTCGGGCTTGTAGATGATAGCATCAAGCACCAGACACTCCCAGCTAATAGCGAGGAGGAACTTCCACAGGAGCTAGAGCATCTTTCGCTCTATCTCCCATCTCGTACCGCCCTCGTACTACGTCGCAAGTAAGCTTATGCATAGGAGACTCCCCTGCAGGAGAGCCGCCACTAATCCACATATCTAAGATGAGTATTGATACTAAGAACGTCGCCATCTTTGCGGGCTCAGCCTCGCTCGACTTGGCGACCAAGATCGCCGAAGGACTAGGTCTACGCCTAGGGGATATGCAAGTAGAGCACTTCGCTGATGGCGAGTTCTCCGTCTACTACAAGGATAGCATCCGTGGTAAGGATGTTTTCCTCGTTCAGTCAACTTATCCTTCGTCGGATAATATCATGGAGCTACTCCTGATGATCGATGCAGCAAAGCGTGCCTCAGCACACTATATCGCCGCGGTCATTCCCTATTTTGGTTGGGCTCGTCAGGATCGTAAGGATAAGCCTCGTGTCTCGATCGGAGCTAAGCTCATGGCTGACCTTCTAAGCACTGCAGGTGTCACTCGCCTAATCACGATGGATCTTCATGCTGATCAAATCCAAGGCTTCTTCAATGTCCCAGTAGACCACCTTTATGCTTCTACCGTCTTCGTTGACTACCTCCGCAAGACATCTAATCTTGATCGTACGGTGATCGCTACTCCTGACGTCGGTGGAGCAAAGCGTGCGAACTCTTATGCCAAGTTCCTCGGAGTCCCTATGGTCATCTGCCATAAGAGCCGTGCCAAAGCTAACGAAGTTGCAGAGATGACTATCATCGGAGATGTCGAAGGCAAGGACGTCATCCTTGTAGATGATATCGTTGATACAGCCGGTACCATCTGTAAAGCTGCAGATCTGATGGTAAAGAATGGAGCTCGAAGTGTACGAGCGATCGCCAGCCATGCTGTCCTCAGCGATCCAGCGACAGAGCGCATTGATGCCTCTTCGCTCTCAGAGATCATCTTCACGGACTCTATCCCCCTACGCAAGCATTCAGATAAGATTCGCGTCGTCTCGACAGCCAGCGTCTTTGCAGAAGCTATTAAGCGTGTGATCAATCACGAATCTATCAGCATCCTTTACTCGCTCTAACTAGGAGGAAGCACTCCTCTTATCTCTTCGCCCCTGCCTGGATGGTTTCACGAAGGCAGGGGCGAAACTCTATCCTGTATACTCTCATCATCTCTCCTCATACTCACTCATGAAGAAGATCATCGTCTTGGTTGCTATTGCCTTGGGTATTGCTTACTGGCTCAAGCCTCAGCTAAAGAATTTCCTTTCCACAGGCTCCCTCTCGGCATCCACACCCGATACAGTCTACCATAAGCAGGAGACATCTCCTAGCTACCATACAGACGGAGACGTTGCAGATGAGATCATCAATGGAGACACTACCCTCCTTGAGTTACCTCGCCTAGCTGGAGGCAATAAGAACTATTTCCTCACTCACCGAGCTGGGGGGAGAGTTAACTATTCGATGGAGTATAATGTAACCAAGCTACACACCCGTTGGGTTGCCTTCTCCTTTGATCGAGAGACTGCCCAAGACCGTGTGCCTCGAACGGATGCTTGGGGATGGGATCCTAAGCTACCCGCAGTCTATGATACTTCTAACTTCTTCCGTCGCAGTGGCTATAGCCGAGGACATCTGGTAGCATCCGAAGACCGTACCTTCAGTAAGGAGGCAAATGAACAGACCTTCTACTATAGCAACATGAGTCCTCAGCTACAGGCCCACAATGCAGGTATCTGGCATCGTCTAGAGCATCGTGTGCAGAGCTGGGGGAGAGACCGCTCTTTCTGTGACATCCTGTACGTGGCTAAGGGGGGAACGATCCGAGAGGATCAGATCCTGCCCGAGCGATTAAAAGGCAAGATGGTCATCCCTCAATACTACTGGATGGCACTCTTAATGAAGCGAGGTAAATCATACCATTCCCTAGCTTTCCTCACCGAGCATAAGGTCTACCCGAAGGGAGCGAGGATCGATGAACTAACCCTCTCGGTACGTGAGCTAGAGCAATTCACGGGATTAGACTTCTTCCATCATCTCCCTGATGAGATCGAGCGAGCAGTCGAGACGGAGTCCCCTCAGAGTCGTCAGTCTCGTCAACTCTGGTGGAAGCAATAGCGAGCGACTTCCCCCCTACTCCTATTCTTAGGGAGAAGGTAAGTCGATAAAAAGGTATAAGTTTTCCCTCTCAAACGTATATGCTCCATCCAGATTAGGTATAGCTCTCCTCCCCTGGGATTTGCTTAATACCTAGAGAGGTAGTACCTTTACATTGTACCTCCTATAAGGTACTGTACATCAGTCTAACTCTAATCTACTTCAACCCAATGATCGAACTCATAGGATCTAATGCGGGCTTAGTTTGGAACGCCCTCGATAAGCTCGGCAAGATGGATATTAAGGCGCTCAAGAAGGCTACAAAGCTGCGCTCTGACAAGGAACTCTATGCGGCTATCGGCTGGCTTGCCAAAGAAGGAAAGCTCCATTTTGATGAGTCGGGTGATGAAGTTGCCCTTGAGCTAATCTACTAGTAAGAACTTCTTCCTGCAGGTCACCGCTATGACAAACGTGATAGCGGTGACCTGCTTGTTTCTATTCCTTTCCTATGTCCGACACCTCCATTTCTACAGTCTCCTCTATCAAGGCACATCGCAACTCTAGTCTGGAGCTACTACGCATCCTATCGATGTTTCTAGTCCTGCTACTTCATGCGAACTTCACGACTTTTGGCTTCCCCTCGGTAGCAGAAGCAAGGTCAAATCCTCTCCCCTCCTTCCTCCAGCTCTCCGCCGAAGCTCTCTGTATCGTAGCAGTCAACACTTATATCCTAATATCTGGATACTTCGGCATACGCATGCAAGGGAAGGGGCTAGCGAACCTACTCTTCCAGTCCTCGTTCTATAGTGCTTCGGCCTATCTACTTTTCCTTGTCATATCAGGATACTTTACGGCCTTCAAGCTCTCGACCTTACTCACGCAGTGTATGCCTCTTCTCAAGGCAGGAGGATGGTTCTTACCCTCCTACGTAGGGCTTATGCTCCTCAGCCCTCTCCTCGAGCGTGCCTTAGCTCAACTGAAGACGCGTGAACTAGGGTGCTACCTACTTCTCTACTACGTCCTACATACGATTTGGGTCTTCTTCTTCAAGACGATGGACGGAAATGATGGCTACTCGATCTTCTCTTTCATCGGGATCTATCTCCTCGGAGCCTATCTCAAGCGAACAAAAGTCCACTGGAGCAAGATCCTTCGCTGGAAATTCCTCTCTGGCTATATTAGCATCAGTCTCTTCTCAGCACTACTATTCCTTGGGATTAGCATCATCACGGGGATCACTCTAGAGCAGGCTGCTCTGCCCTATTGGTTTATGAGCTATGCCTCTCCTTTAGTGATCGCTTCGGCAGTGTGCCTCTTCCTGTTTTTCGCAAGTCGGGACTTCCACTCCAAGTGGATCAATGCGATCGCAGGTTCGACACTAGCTGTCTATCTACTCCACTGCCATGATGGGCTCTTCCCTCTTTACCGAGAGTACATCTGGCAGCTCCACTTTAACAAGCCTATTTGGCTCTTCCTCCTTGAGCTCTTAGCTTTCATTGTAGCAGTCTTCGGGGTGAGCATCTTGATAGACCAACTACGTTTAGTGCTATGGAAGTATCAAGTCCTCCCTCTCTATCTCCGAATTGAAACTGCCGTCAAACGACGCTTCTCATAAAAGAGACGCCATACCCACAACTTCCAGCTACTCCATAAAAATCCCAGGACTCTACCTCTGATAAAGGTAGAGCCCTGGGATTTTAATCAAGGCACTATATAGCTACTCAGGCTTAGTCACGGCCTCCACGATCCCGTCGGCAAAGCGGATCGAGATCGGTGTCTCTGCCGTAAGATGCGAGCGACGAGTGATGATCCCCTGCTTCGTAGAGACGATACTGAACCCACGCTGAAGGATGTTATCCGGATGAGCTAAGCGAATGGCTTGCTCCTGGTGCTCTAGATTTGACTGCTGGCGCTCCTGCTGGCGAGAGGTCGCTAAACGTAGAGAGAGAAGCAGATGAGAGAGCTCTAGTCTCCTACGCTGGAGCAAGTGCTGACATAGCAATGGAAGTCGCTGCAGCGAAAGCGTAGTCCGATGACGAGCCTGCTCAAGATAAGTATGTACCGACAGAGTAAGTTGGCTTTGGTAAGCACGCTGGTTACGCTGAGCTTGCTCTAGTCGTGCACGCGCGACAAGAGGCAGTCGGGAGGCAAGCTGATGAAGCCAATGACTTCTCCCTAGGGAAAGGGATTGTAAAAGATGAGGGAGCGTACGTAAATGCTCTTCTACTAAGGCTAACTCCGAGGCTAACCCCTCGATGAGGTAGGTAGCGACGGCCGTTGGGGTCTTAAGCGAAGTGTGAGCGATCATATCCAGCACAGATAGATCTCGCTCATGACCAATGCCCGTAATCACGGGGAGAGGATACTGGGCTACTCCTTCACAGAGAGCATAGTCGTCAAAGGCACGTAGCTCGCTGACTGCACCCCCGCCACGGATGATCACGACGGCATCGAAAGCCTCTTCATGCCGAAGGATACGCTCCAGAGCTGCAAGGATAGAAGACGTCGTTTGCTCCCCCTGCATCTGTGCTCTGAAGAGTGCGGTATAGCAGATGACTCCATAGGCATTGTGCTGAAGCTGACGCATGAAATCCTCGTAGCCCGCAGCCGTCGAAGAAGAGATGATCGCCAGGCGCTGTAAGGGGCGAGGTAGTTCATGCTCCTTGTTCAGAGACCAGAGACCAGCTCGCTTAAGTCGATTGATTGTCTCTTGTCTTAGCCGAGCGATCTCCCCTAGAGAATAGTTCGGATCAATATCAATGATATTGAGGCTCAGTCCATACTGCGGATGAAAGGCCACCGATACTAAACACAGGATACTCATCCCCGAGGCAAGCGCACCGACACCACTGCGTACGAAAGACTGCTCGATCGCTTGGTAGGTACTCGACCAGATCGTCGCTCGCACCCGAGCGGTGACCTCCCCCTGCTCTCCCTTCTCTAGGAGCTCGAGGTAGCCATGTCCTATCCCACCAGCACGGCGCAGATCGCTAACCTCCGCCCTGACCCAATAGCGATCAGGGAAGGAATGCTCTAGGCATCGACGTACCGAGCCTAGTAGTTCGCTAAGTGAAAAGGAGCGCACCTCTGCCATCTTATCCTAAGCTTATGGAGAAGATGTCAACTACTGAGGGAGCTGGTCGGGAATATGAATGCTACGATCGAAGCTGACATCGAGTGAGATGAGTGTCTCCGTAGCCGCTACCCCTGGGGTACTCTGGATGATCCCGTTGACGATACGCATCAAGTCGTTGTTATCGATGGCGTAGAGCTTAATGAGCATCGTATAAGGCCCTGTGGTGAAGTGGCACTCGACGATCTCTGGGACTTCAGCGAAGCGTGCAGCGACCTCCTTGTATAGGGAGCCACGCTCGAGCGTGACACCTACATAAGTACAAGTGCTGTAGCCGATCTTCTTGGGATCTACATGGTAGCGTAGCGAAGTAAGTACACCATTCTCGATCATTCGGGTTAGACGCTGATTGACAGAGGAGCGAGAGCTATTCTCTCCCTCTGCCACATCTCGGAGGGGGACACGAGCATTAGTCGTCAAGCGGCGAAGGATCTTGAGGTCAAGGTCGTTAAGTTTCTTCATATGCACGAACTTACGTATGTTCTAAAATAACATTCTAGTACAAATTTACTAAAAATGCCCCGAACGCTTGGATCATCTACTCTTGGAATATGGCAGAATGTCAGCATCACTCTTCCCCCACCTTAACCAGTGCCCCAGGATGGCTAATGCTAGCCTGTACTCCTAGGGGCATCAGTAGTAATACAAAAGGGGCATCAGTAGTGCCCCTCCAGAGGCATCAGTAGTGCCACCTCAGGGGCAACAGTAGTGCCTACTAGTTGGATACAGAGATCACTCCTCCGAGTCCTCTCTTGATCCCCTTTTCTTTCTTCTCTCTTAGGACGCATTCTTGACGCTTAGTTGCAGAACATCAGCGATTATATGTACCTTTGAAGTACATACAAGATACATATCATTTAATCAACCTATTCATATGGACTTGATTCAAGACATCATTGACCGGGCGAAGGCTAATCCCCAGCATATCGTCTTCCCCGAAGGTACCGAAGAAAGAACACTCAAGGCGGCTGATCGCCTACTCCGTGACGGCGTAGTACGCCTAACGCTCATCGGAGATCCCTACGCCATCCGCTCTCGTGCACACGACCTGGGTCTTCGCCATATCGATAAGGCAGAGCTCCTTGACCCTAAGAAACACCCTAAGAAGCAAGAGTACACTGAGCTACTACTAGAACTACGCCGTAAGAAAGGTCTCACCGAAGAGCAGGCAGCGATCCTTGTCGAAGACCCTCTCTATCTGGGATGTCTGATGATCAAGGCTGGAGATGCTGACGGAGAGCTCGCAGGTGCGATCAATGCTACTGGCGATGTCCTTCGCCCTGCTCTACAGATCGTGAAGACCACACCAGGGATCAGCTGTGTCAGTGGAGTCTTCCTGATGTTCCTCCCTCATGGCGACTATGGCGATAATGGGCTACTCCTCTTCGCTGACTGCGCAGTCATGCCTACTCCTACAGCCGAAGAGCTTGCCCAGATCGCTATCTCCTCTGCTGAGTCTGCACGAGCTATCGCTGGCATTGAGCCACGCATCGCCATGCTCAGCTTCTCCACCAAGGGAAGTGCTCACCACGAAGCTGTCGACAAGGTCATCGAAGCTACCCGCATCGCCAAGGAAATGGCTCCCGACCTCCAGCTCGATGGAGAAATGCAGCTCGATGCCGCCCTCGTCAGCAAGGTAGCCACCCTCAAGGCTCCAGGAAGTCCTGTGGCAGGAAAGGCTAACGTACTCGTCTTCCCCTCCCTCGAAGCAGGAAACATCGGCTACAAGCTCGTACAGCGCCTCGCTGGCGCCGAAGCTGTCGGTCCTATCCTCCAGGGAATGGCTGCACCCGTCAATGACCTAAGCCGTGGCGCTTCTGTCGACGATATCTATAAGATGGCCGCCATCACAGCCAATCAATCTATTGCCCTCAAAGCCCACAAGTAAACGCTGACACTAGCATGAAAATCCTCGTCCTCAACTGCGGGAGCTCCTCGCTAAAGTTTGCTCTCATCGAGCTTCCTACTTACAAGGTCCTAACCTCTGGGAACGAAGAGCGCATCGGTATCGCTGACTCCTTCATCACCTTCCGAGCACCTGATGGGAAGAAGATCGAGCGTCACGTCGACATCCCCAACCATACTCGTGGTGTAGAGATCATCCTCGACATCCTGAAGGAAGAAGAGTTTGGCTACATCCGCTCCTTCGATGAGATCGACGCCATCGGACACCGCCTTGTCCATGGTGGAGAACGCTTTGCTCAGAGCGTCCGCATCACTCCAGAAGTCATCGAGAAGCTGAAGGAATGTACTCCTCTTGCTCCCCTGCACAACCCAGCGAACATCCTCGGGATCGAAGCTGTCACCCGCGTCTTACCTCAGACACCTCAGGTCGGAGTCTTCGACACAGCCTTCCATCAGTCGATGCCAGAGCACGCCTACATGTACGCTCTCCCCTACGACTTCTATGAGAAGTACCACATCCGTCGCTACGGCTTCCATGGCACGAGTCATGACTATGTCAGCGAAAAGGGAGCTGAGATCGCAGGCCTAGATCGCTCACAGTCCAAGATCGTGACTGCCCATATCGGCAGTGGTGCATCGATGGCTGCTATCCTCAATGGGAAGAGCATCGATACCTCGATGGGACTTACTCCTAACGAAGGTCTGATGATGGGTACACGTGCTGGAGACATCGATAGTGGAGTCATTGACTTCCTGCTCGCCAAGAAGGACTACGATCCTGCCTTCATCGCTCCTTACCTTAAGAAGGCTGAGGAGGGTAAGTCACACCTCGATCTCGAGGACGTCACATTCCTACTGACGAAGAAGAGTGGTCTGCAAGGTATCAGCACGCAGGGCTCTGACATGCGTGACGTGTCGAAGGCTGCAGAGAGCGGTTCACACCGTGATAAGCTCGCCATAGCTATGCACAGCTACCGAGTCAAGAAGTACGTCGGGGCTTATGCCGCCGCCCTAGGTGGTCTTGACTTGCTTGTCTTTACGGCTGGCGTAGGAGAAAACCGTGCTGCACTGCGTACAGACGTCTGTCAGGGACTGGAGTTCCTCGGTATCAAGATCGATGAGACACTCAATAGCCAGGCAGTCGGAGGCAAGAGCATGATCATCAGCGCAGCTGATAGCCGTGTCAAGGTAGCCGTCGTCGCAACTGACGAAGAGTACATGATCGCTCGTGATACGTACACAATCCTAAGCAAGTAAAGCTACTTGATGCCAAGAGCGCCGATGCAGATCCTCAGATCTACATCGGCGCTCTTCTTTACCAGCTACTGGTGTTCCTAAAATATTTAAGTTGAAAAATCGATTGATCTAGCCTTACTCTTAGTATTTCTTAGCAACTACATTCAAGGACTACTCAACAAAGGATCAATACATAAAGCCATATAATACAAATACTTGATCATCAACGAATCCTTCCAGAAGCTAGTCTCACCCATCATCACATAATCCCTATAGGACTTACTCTCAAGCAAAGCCTAGGAATCTAGGGAGTATTACTATCTTTGTTTCGTGATCATTTAGAGGAGTACCTCTAGACGCAACATAATGACAAGAGCAGACATATAAGTGCAAATACACTCAACTATCATCAAACATATTAACACAGCAGAACTATGAACGACTCCGCTATCTTCACTCTCATCGAAGAGGAACGCCAACGACAGCTCAAGGGCATTGAGCTCATTGCCTCTGAGAACTTCGTCAGTGAAGAAGTCATGAAGGCTATGGGTAGCTGCATGACTAATAAGTATGCAGAAGGCTATCCAGGTAAGCGCTACTATGGTGGTTGTGAAGTCGTCGACAAGTCAGAGCAACTGGCTATCGATCGCATCAAGCAACTCTTCGACGCTGAATGGGCTAACGTACAGCCTCACTCAGGAGCACAGGCTAACATGGCTGTCCTGCTCGCTTGTCTTAATCCTGGCGACACCTTTATGGGACTCAACCTCGCACACGGAGGACACCTCTCTCATGGATCGCCTGTCAATAGCTCGGGACTCCTCTATCATGCGATCGACTATAACGTCTGTGAGGATACAGGTCGTGTAGATTATGACCAGATGGAGCAGCGTGCTCTGGAGCACAAGCCCAAGCTCATCATCGCCGGGGGATCAGCCTACTCTCGTGAATGGGACTATAAGCGTATCCGTGCTATCGCCGATAAGATCGGAGCGATCTTCCTCGTAGATATGGCACATCCTGCAGGACTTATCGCAGCAGGACTTCTTGAGAATCCCGTGAAGTATGCTCATATCGTCACTTCCACGACCCATAAGACTCTTCGTGGTCCACGTGGCGGTATCATCCTTATGGGGAAAGACTTTGATAACCCTTGGGGTAAGAAGACTCCTAAGGGTGAGATCAAGAAGATGTCTGCTCTCCTTGACTCGGCAGTCTTCCCTGGGGTACAAGGCGGTCCACTAGAGCATGTCATCGCAGCTAAGGCAGTAGCCTTCTATGAAGCCCTCCAGCCCTCATTCAAAGAATATGGCCGTCAGGTCAAGAAGAATGCACAAGCAATGGCCGATGCCTTCGTGCGCCGTGGCTATGGTGTCGTCTCGGGAGGTACAGACAACCACTGTATGCTGATCGACCTGCGAAGCAAGTTCCCTGACTTAACCGGTAAGGTCGCCGAGAAGGCTCTTGTAGCAGCAGATATCACGGTCAATAAGAATATGGTGCCATTCGATAGCCGCTCAGCCTTCCAGACCTCTGGGATTCGTGTTGGGACGCCTGCTATCACGACACGTGGGGTTAAGGAGGATAAGATGGACTACATCGTTACCCTCATTGATCGCGTGCTCTCAGCTCCCGAAGATGAAGCTGTCATCGCAGCTGTCCGTAAGGAAGTCAACGAAATGATGGCCAACTACCCCATATTCGCCTACTAGAACAATCTTAACACTACTGATAAACACAGATAGCCTGAAGTGTCAAATTGGCACTTCAGGCTATCTATCTTATATTTGTAAGAGTTTGCTCTCTTCTGCCTATTTAGAAGTATGATAGCAAGCACCCATTATTTCAACTCACACATCTCTATGAAGAAGTTATTCATCGGCATGACTTGCCTTCTTGGTCTCTCCGTAAGTGGCCAAGCAATGCAGTCTTCGGCACAGCGGATTACTGCTGTGCGTGGTTCGGTGC
>ERZ773073.280-NODE-280-length-28767-cov-10.577076_pt1 | contig 28767 bp, 28 predicted proteins | sample MGYA00580616_ERZ773073 | MGnify/ENA primary metagenome ERZ773073 (study PRJEB29015, sample SAMEA2737960) | human oral metagenome | biome: human oral; feature: human-associated habitat; material: dental | place: China | collected 2131 ...
CGGCCGGCGCAAGTGGCGCGGCTGGGGCTACCGGTGCTACGGGTGCGGCCGGCGCCAGTGGTGCTGGTGCCTCTGGTGCTGCTGCGGGTGCCGGGGCGGCGGCTGGGCCTGCGGCCGTGGTCATGGTCGGGGCGGAGGCCGCCCACAAGGGTGTCCAGGTTGCCCGGTCGACTGGTAATGCAGCCGCCGCCAGTGGCGGTCCGTCGGGAGGTGGTGCCTGATGAGCGTTCAGGCGCAGCAGGCTCAGCAGGAGCCCAAGGTTCCCCTTTACACGGGGTGGAGGCCCAATACCTCGGTTGGGCTGTTCGGCCTGACCACTATCCAGTCGCTGGTCATGCTCGCGGCGATCGGGGTCGTGGTCGTCGTCGAGCTGACGGCCGGGGTGCTTAAGGCGGCGGTGCTGGGGGCGCTACTGGCACTGACCGTGGTCATCGTGTCGAGGCGTGACAAGCACGGACTGTGCATCTTGGACAGGATCGAGGAGAGAGCGAGGTTTCAGGTGGAGAAGAGACGCCGCAGGAACGTGTTCAGGGGCGGTGCCCTGAGCGTGGCGAAGAGATCGAGTGGCAAGCTGGAGCCTCCTGGCTACCTGGGCAGGCTCAGGCTGGTGGATGCTCAGGACGCGTGGCGCCGGCCGTTCACGATGGTGCGTCACCCTGGTGGTCAGCTCACGGTGGTGATGGCTCTGGCCCCGAGTGGTGCAGGCCTGGTGGATCAGGAGGAGATCAACAAGAAGGTCGCTCTGTGGGGCGAGCACATCAAGGACGTTGCCAAGGAGACCGGGGTCGTGGCCACGACGCTGACGGTGGAGTCCTCCCCGGACCCGGGTTCCCGGCTGCGGCGCGAGGTGCTGTCACGTCGGTCGCCCAGCTCCCCGGACCTGGCTCAGCGCGTCATGGACCAGGTGGTCGACGGCGCCGCTGGTATGGGGATCAAGGTGAGTACCTGGCTGACGATGACCTTCGATCCGAGAGCCATGGCCGGCGGTCGTGGGTCGAAGAACGAGAAGCGGGCGATCAGGGACCTGGAGACGCGGCTGCCTGGGCTGTACAACCAGATCATGGAGACCTCCTCCAGCGCGGTCCACCTGATGACCGGTAGCGAGGTCATCCGGATGGTCAGGGAGGCCTACGATCCTGCCTCCGCCGTGGTCTTCGAGCAGGCGGCCGACAGGGGCGAGGTGGTCGACCTGGGTTGGGGTGACGCCGGGCCGGTGAGCCACAACGTGCAGAGGGAGTACTTCGTGCACGACAGTGGCCTGTCGTGCGTGTGGGTGGTCTCGCGCCCGCCGCAGGGTTACGTGCAGTCCAATGTTCTCGAGCGCGTGCTCACTCCCAGCCGGGACGTGGAGCGCAAGCGCTTCACGGCGATCTACACGCCTTTGGACGTGGCCAAGGCCCCTGACGTGGTCGAGCGGGACGTCGACAAGACGCAGAACGCCGTCAAGCTCGAGGGGCAGCGCCCCAAGCAGCGTACCCAGAACCGTGCCAGCCAGGCGTTGAAGACCGCCCAGCAGGAGGCGCGTGGGGCTGCGGTGGTGGATTTCTCGTTCATCATCACGGCGACAGTGTCCGCAGGTCCGGACGAGTTCGAGCGCCTGGCGGTGGCGAAGGCGGCGATGGAGTCCTCGTCGGCCTCCTCCCATCTGCTGGAGCGGGAGGCGTTCGGGGCGATGGACTCGGCGTTTGTCATGGGGCTTCCTCTGGGGATGCTGCCTGACCAGCAGAAGCTGAACGTGAGGCTGTGACGATGGCGCGAAGCAGGCAACGAAACGGATCCCTCCAGACTGGCGTGTCCAGGTCCCAGCGGGTGGCGAAGGCTTGGCGCTACGTGGGTCCCGGCAGCGGCGTGGGCGGTGGACGGCCCAGTGTCAGGCCGTGGCGAGGCACGTCGGACGAGATCTGCGGGATGTGGCCGCTGATCCAGGCCGGCGCGCCTCCGGAGATTGGCGCACCGATGGGGCCGCTGCTCAAGCAGGCCGGCTTCTTGTGCGCTGACAACATCTCCTGGTTCCGCAGGGGGTTGATCAGTGCACCGTCGGCCATGGTTCTGGCTCTCAACGGGGTGGGGAAGTCATCCCTGGTGCGTCGCATCATCCTGGGTACCGCCGACGAGGGGGTGCACTCGATGATCCTGGGTGATATCAAGCCCGACTATGTCAAGCTGATCACTCGTCTGGGTGGGCAGGTGATCACCATCGGTCACGGCAAGGGAGGCATCAACCCTCTGGATGCCGGGGACGTCGAGGGCGCCGCCAGGCTCCTGGGCAGCTTCCCCGCCGAGCGTGCGGCGCTGCTGAAGAGCGCGCACCAGCGCAAGAAGCAGATGGTGCTAACGCTGATGCATATTCAGCGGGGCCGCTTCCCTGGTGACCGGGAGCAGACGCTGATCGATGAGGCGATCACGCTGCTGGAGGCCGGTGGCGGCAGACCAGCGCTGGCGGACCTGCTGGAGGTGGTGCGCAGGGCACCGCGCGAGCTGCGTGACGTCGCGCTCGACCGGGACAGCCTGGACCGTTACCGGCAGCTGACCGAGGAGCTGGAGGTCACGCTCCAGGCCCTTCTTCGCGGATCCATGGGTGAGATCTTCGCTGCCCGCCAGACCACGCCGATGATGATGGACCGTAGCGTTGTCTTCGATGTCTCGAGTCTTCAGAGCGACGCCAACGAGCTGCAGGCGGCAGTGCTCCTGGCCTGCTGGGGCTACGGCTTCGCCACGGTGGAGATCGCGCAAACCTTAGCGGATGTCGGTGTGATGCCCCGGCAGTTCTACAGCCTGATCATGGACGAGATCTGGCGCACGCTTCAGGTCTCGCCGGGGATGGTGGATCGTATCCAGGCCTTGACCAGGTTGAACCGGACCGTGGGCATCGGGCAGCTAATGGTCTCCCACTCGATGGCGGACTTCAACACGCTGCCCACCGAGGAGGACCGGATCAAGGCGACTGGGCTGGTCGAGCGTTCCAAGCTGCTGTTCCTGGGCGGGCTGCCGCGTAAGGAGATGCCTCTGCTGGAGGGGGTGATGCCCTTCAGCCAGGAGGAGAAGGACATGATGATCTCGTGGGGCGCCCAGGGAACCTACGACCAGTTCTCCCAGACGGTCACGCCGCCGGCGGGGATGGGCAAGTTCCTGCTGAAGTTCTCAGACTCGCCGGGATACGCGTTCAGCCTTCAGCTGTCTCCTGAGGAGCTGGAGCTCTCGGAGGACTCGAACTCGAGGTGGGACCGAGCCGTCGCGGCGGCCTCGTCCGTGGAGAAGGCCGTGTGATGAGTCTGGGCGAGGAGATGCGCACCTGGAAACCGTCAACGGTGCTGACGTTCTGGGGCATGGTGGTCGGCACCTGGGCTGGCGTGTCACTGACTCTTGGGGTGCGGGTCTGGTCGTGGGCCACCGGCACCCCCGCCCCGGGCAACCCCATTGATCTGGTGGGAGCGATCGCACGTGGCCAGCTGGTGGCCACGACGGGCATGTGGGTGTGCGTGGGTGTGGCTGGTGCCCTCGTCCTCGCCGTGGTACTGCTTCCCCGCTTGGCTCGAGCCGGTGGCGGACGCCGCGAGAGGGGGGACGAGGCGGCCCGCCGTACGGGGCGTAGGCGCGACACCAGGGGCATCAACGAGAAGTCCGTTCGTGCCAAGGCCAAGCGCCTGGTAAAGACCGATATCGACGCCTTCGGGCTCCCGATTGGTAAGGCAGTCAACGACCGGCGCAGTCTGTGGTCGTCCTTTGAGGACGTGTGCACGGTGATCGCGGGGCCTCGTGCCGGTAAGACGACGTGCTGGGTTGTCTCACGCATCCTGTGGGCCCCGGGGCTGGTGGTGGCCACGTCCAACAAGCGTGATGTCCTTGATGAGACCCGGCAGGCCAGGGGTCGGCGCGGGAACGTGTGGGTCTTTGACCCGCAGTCGATCGCGCTGGAGCCGCAGGTCTTCTGGTGGGACATCCTGTCCTACGTCACCAACGCGACCAAGGCCCTGGCCCTGTCCCAGATCTTCATCGACACCACCCGGGACTCACGGGCACAGACCAACGCCTACTTCGATCAGGCCTCGAAGAACCTGGTCGCGGCGCTCCTGCTGGCGGCCGCACGGGGAAGGAACAAGTCTCTGCGCGACGTCTACCGGTGGGTGACGAACCCGGCTGGGAGGGAGCCGCTGGTCATCCTGCGTGAGTCGGGTGAGCAGATGATGGCCCTGGCTTTGGAGGAGGCCATGAACCTGGTGGCGGAGACCCGCTCGGGCGTGTACGGGGGCGCGGCCACGACGCTGTCCTTCGTCTTCAACGAGGAAGCGCTTCGGTGGGTGACTCCCCAGCCGCATCTGCCGGCCCTTGACCTGAGGTCCATGGTGCGCTCCACGGACACCCTCTACTGCCTGTCCCAGGAGGGGCCGGGCGACGCTGGCCCGATCGTGACGGCGCTGACGGTGGCCGTCACCGAGGCGGCCGTCGACCTGGCCCGCTCCCAGCCTGACGGGCGCATGCCCATCCCGGCGCTCATCGAGCTCGATGAGGCCGCCAACGTGTGCCGTTGGGGGCAGCTGCCCAACATGTACTCGCACTTCGGCAGCCGGGGGATCTTGGTGGACACGGTCCTCCAGTCGTGGGCGCAGGGTGAGGGTGCCTGGGGCAAGGAGGGGATCATGAAGATCTGGAGCGCCTCCAACGTCAAGGTCTACGGAGGCTCGGACAACGAGAACGACTACCTGGCCGGCCTGGAGAGGATCATCGGCGCCTACTGGCAGCACTCCAGGCAGACCACCTACTCCGCTGGTCAGGGGACGTCGACCACGACTGGGATGGATGCCCAGCAGCGCCAGATCGCCACGGTCGCTGACCTGGGCGCCCTGCCGGCGGGGCGGGCGTGGGTGCTCTCCTCAGGAAACCAGCCGGTCCTGGTGGCCACCGTGCCGTACTGGGAGCAGAAGCAGCTCAGCGGCCAGACCAGCTGGGTCAAGAGACTGCTAGGGGCTAAGAGCAACACCGTCGCGCCGCACGTGGTCGGTGACAACGTCCTGACGGCTACCGCGGCTGTCCAGGCGCCCCAGCAGCAGTTGGCCGAGGCGTCAGAAGCCAATCCATGGGTGAAAGCACAGAGAGGCAGGTAGGTAGAAGATGGAAGAGATCAACCGGCAGGTGGGCCAGGAGGTCCGCACGGCCTTTCAGACCAGCATCCAGATCGCCCGGTTCTTCGCCGATATCCAGCGCAGGGTCCTCGAGCACGCGCGCCGTGAGTCGTGGGAGCAGGAGCGTCTGATCCGCCAGACGATCAATGACCAGCGGCGCCTGGCCGACCCGGTCCTACGGCAGGGTCTGGACGAGCGTTTCTGGGACAAGGCCCAGCCGAAGGACGCCGCCTACGTGTGGGGGGTGGCCGAGAGGTTCAAGAGAGTCGACCCGTTGGCGGCTCAGGCGGCGGATCGGTGCCGCAGGGAGGCGTTCGAGCGGTGGAACATCGACCTGGATGCCCCATCCAGGCCGGTGACGCCAGGTGAGGTCGACGACGCCACGCTCGCTGAGGTCGCCCCCGTCGTCGAGGGCGAGGAGAACCGGGATCTGCGAGCCGACCTGGCCGCCTCAGCGCAAGCGGCCTCCCAGGAGGCTGAGAATGTGACCGGGCAGGTCTCCACCGACCCCGAGCAGCTGCTCGCAGCTGAGGAGCAGACCGCCTGGGAGTGGGCCCAGCGCCACTACGACGTCGAGTCTCTCTACCCCGGCATCGATGAGGCGGCTCGGCGCCAGGAGGCCCATGTCCTGTACTCCTGCCTGGCCGCCGAAGGCTACGACCTCGATCACCCGCCGGCCCTGGACCAGCTGGACGGGGAGCTGGATGAGGCCTACGCGATCGAGACGTCTGTCGGGGCGGGTAGCGACTTCACCGCGCAGACCGGCATCGGCGCCTACGACTTCGAGCGCCGGGTTGGCTCCCACGACCACGCCGTGGCTCAGCGGGCCTGGGACGCTGAGCGTCAGGGACGCTACCCCGACCTGCGGGCATGGCGAGAGAGCATCGTTCTGCGGGGCTCGGAGGCCGTCCGTGAGGTCAACCGCGTCCAGCTGGCCGACGCCCCTGGCCGTCGTGGTACCTACACTGAGCTGGCCAGGCGCGCAGCCGCCGGGGAGGCGGAGCGGGCCGGTATGCGCCCCGAGGAGTACCTCGACTACCTGGGCGCCCACCAGCGCCGCTCTGTGGTGTCGACGCGCGGCCAGATGGATGAGCAGCGGGCCGCAGGCATGGGGCGGATGGCGGCCTACCGCATCGCCTACGCCCGCGAGGCCGCCGCCAGGTGGCCCGGTCGGGGCCGCGGCCAGGACCAGGGTCGGAAGAGTACTCAGGACCAGGCCAGCCGGTCCCGGCAGGCGACGCCGGCTGAGACGGACAGGGGCCAGCAGGTCGACCAGGGGCGGTCTGCTGCGGCCAGTGGGACCGGCGCCGACCTGGAGGCCCGGGCCAGGGCGAGCTGGGCTCAGGCCGACGCCGATGATGCCAGGGCTGCCCAGGCCGATGCCCAGCGCCGCGCTCAGGAGGCCCAAGCCGATGCCCAGCGCGCTCGCCAGGACCGTGACGGGCAGGCCACCGGCATGGCGGACACCGTCGGTGAGGTGGTCACGCCGCTAGCCGTGGCCGGAACAGCCGCCGTCACGGCCACGGCTGTGTGGGACTCGCCTGAGGCGCGCGCCGTGTGGGCCGATGCTCATCTCGCTAACGGGCATGATCCCCAGGTCGTCAGGGCGGCTGTGGCCGGCGACCGGGCGCTGCACGAGCCCGCCCACAGGGCCACCGCGCCGTCAAAGGCGCCCTCGACCGAGGGACGCCGGCCCAAGAGCATCGAGGCGCACTCACGCACGCAGAAGCAGCACATGTGACGGTCACCCGTCCCTGCTGCCGGCGGCGCCGGGTGATGTAGTCACCTTCGTGGGGTGAACACGTCCACCGGCGCCGCTTCCACGGGCATACCGTCCGGGTGCTCGGGCTCAGCGTGCCCCTCTCTTGGCGAGCAGCCGTAGAACGGTCCCTCCGGGCCAGTGACCTCCCGCATGAGGGAGTAGAAGTAGTAGGTCTTCCACTTCACCAGCCAGCAGGGGCCGTCGTTGACGCGCATGTGCTCCCACGACTGCCACAGCCCCATAAAGATCTCGACGGCCTCGGCGTGGTACCACCACATCGGGCACCAGTGCGTCCCGTGCTGCGTGACTGGACGGTTGTAGACGCTGGCGATGTAGTCCTCGACGAACTCCGCGACCGTCTGGTACTGAAGAGGCGGGTTCTCAGCGGCGTCGGCTGTGCTTTCTGCGTGCGTGTGTGTACTCATACCTTCTCCGTTGCGTGTGCGCGCACAGGAACGCCCCTGGTCTACCGGGATCTACTGGCGCCGGCCCTGCCTTCGCACAGGATCGTGCTGCCTGGGCGGCGCCTGCTCGGGCGTGCCAGTGGCACGCTGCCTGGCGGGCGCCGTCGGGGGCGTCGGCGAGAGCGCGTTCTGGTAGATCCTGCGTACGCGCTCAATGTCTCGTCCGCTGACGGCATCCGAGCCTGCCGTGGCGGCCTGGGTGGTATCAGCCTGGCCCCGGCTGTCGGGGCTGCTGGGGACAGGCTGCGGTGGCGGTGGTGCAGCGCGTCGCGGCGTGCCACCGGCCGGCATCGCCAGGGCGACCACGTTACGAATCCGCTCGATCTGGGTCGAACTCATCCCGTGCGCCCCCTGCTCGCCGCTGCTCGCCGCAGCGCTGGTCTGGGCTCCTGCGGTGACGAGCTCTCGCTGCCGCACACTCTCCTCTGGCTCGCTGTGAGCAGCGGCTGCTGGGTGGTGGCCGGTCTGCACCTCACCGGCTGTGCCCGCCAGTGCCTGGTAGGCGGCCTCTGCGCGCAGCTGCTCGATGTCGCTCACCATCGTGGGGGTGGAGATCGCCTCCAGGGCCGCGCGTGAACTGGCAAGCATCTCGGCGGCCGTGCGCGCTTGCCTGGCGGCGATATAGCAGTCGGCCAGAGCCTCCACCAGCGCCAGCGCCTGGGCCACCAGGATGACGGGGTCGGCGTGCTTGTTGATCACGGCTGACAGAGCCAGCCGTGCACCCAGGGACACAACCTCGCTCACTCCGGAAGCCGGCGCCGGCCGCCGGTGCGTCTGACACGCCCGTCCTGCGGTGCGCGCCGCGCGCGTGAGCGTCTCGATCGCACGCGGGTCGGTAGCGGCCAGGGCGTGTGCGCTCAGCAGGCCGGCGACATCGCGGGTGGCGTCAGCCAGTGCAACCGGGTCAGTGACGTCGATGCCGCGCAGCGCCTGCGCGTAGGTGTCCAGGGCCTGCACTCGTGCGGCCATCTCGGCGCGCGAGGACACATGCGAGGGCGGCATACCCTGCCAGGCCTGACGCCATGCGTCAACGGCCTGCTGCGCCGACACCGGAGTGTCGGGCCAGCGTGAGCGCAGACGCGGAAGCGACAGGTCGCGCGCGAGTTTGTAGCCGCCGTACCACTGGGTGCGCTGACCCGCTTTAGGGTGCAGCCCCACCCAGTAGCCCGTCACAACGTCCTGGGTTCCCTGGGCGAAACGCGGCCGGGCCTTGACGCCCAGCTCACGCAGCCGGATCAGGAAGTCGAGCTCGCTGGTGGAGGCCACCGCAGCCGCGCGTACGCGCTGCTCAAGGATCTCCCGGTTGGTGCGCGTACGCCCCCGCCTGTTCGCAGCGCGCAGGTCCGCTGTGGAGTCCGCACGCGCACCGCGCGCGTGCTCTCTGGCCTCGATGACGTACAGGCCGTACTTGTGCTCGAGCCGGTTGGCGACCTTCCTCGCTTTGATCTGGTCCTGGTACCGGTTCCACTTGGTTCCGTCCTCGCGCACGATGTTGGCCATGATGTGGATGTGGTCGCCACCGTTCTTGGCTGATCCGTGGTGGACGGCGACCCACCGGCACGGCGCCTTGCCGTCCTTGCCGGTGAATCCCATCTCATCCATGAAGTCCTGGACGATCATCCGCCATTTCTCGTCGCCCTGAGCCGCCTCCTCAGGCTTGAGCGACAGGGAGCAGTGCCAGATGTGATTGGGTACCGGCCCCTTGATGACCTCACGCACGCCAGGCTCACCGGTCTTCTCATCGACCTTCTCTTTATTGAACTCGCGCCGGCTGCCCATGGGCTTGACACCGGTCTCGTTCATGAACTGGTCCACGAAACCAGCGATCTCGTACCCCTGCGCCGGGCTCAGCTCATCCCACGAGCCCCACCTGCGCATGATCACCTCTGAGCCGGCCACCAAGTGCGGGTTCTCGTGCTCGTTGGCCCGCCCCGGACCAACGAGGTAGTTCATCAACCCGAAACTCGAGGCACCATCACTGATCGCCGTGATCACCGTCGCACCTCCAGCAGCATCGCATTGATCTCATCGTGCAACCGGTGAATCTCGTCCACCACTGCCGGGAAGTCCGCAGGCACTTCACTGGTCGTGTTCGCATGGAAAGCGATCTGGTTCAGATTCGTCGTCACCCCCACGAGCTTGCGCCGGTAGTCACGCAGCAGCTCCAGCAACTCATTACCACCACGAGCAGATAAGCCTGCTCCGTTACCCAGGCTGACCGGGTGCAGTGCCGCATCCACCAAGATCGACGACAACGACCGACCACTCACCTCCGCCTGCGCCTCCAGTAACACACGCTCTTCCTTCGTGAGGTACACCGTCACACGCTCACGCTGCCGACCACCCCGACTACGCGCACTACGACGACGATCAAGACGACGCGACTCGCGCGCTACGACACCCGTGTCGTCGGCGGTGCCCGGCACCGCAACCACCCCCAATCAACGCCCAGCGCAGCGACCCGAAGGGATCACACGACAAGTGTGCCCAGCGCAGCGACGGATGTCCAGCGCAAATCTACTTAGCACCTGTGCTAAGTACTATCTTGCTCCGCGTAAGCGGTACCAGGCCTGTGGTTACGTTTCTGCGATTACGAAATGTCGCTGACGTTACCGGTCCGCCAAGGTGAGCACGCGTCAATGATCAATGGGTGTTAGGCGGCGTACGGAAGGTGAGCGGCTACGGACACCGGCCGCCGTGCCCATTGATTCCCGACGCTTCCCGGCCCCGGGACCTGGTCACCAACAACGTGGCGTGAGGCTGAGCGGGTGGCTGGGTTCTGGTCTGGTCCGGTTGGGCGTCGAGCGCCTGGGGGCGCTCGACGTGCGGCAGTCGCCTGGGGGAGCCGGCTCACCCGGCAGCGAGACCAGACAGGTGCACGCGCGTGCACGTACTGCGCCAGGAGAGGCTGTCTGGGTGTGTGCGCCCACGTTCTACGAGTGGGGTAGGAGCCCGGCGGCAGGCGCCGGGCCCACCCGAACTCGTAAGGGGGACACACATGAGCATCGACCCGATGGCTGCGCTGCTTCAGGACAACAACGACCGCATCTCAGCGGCTGAACGTCTCTCGCACGCGCACGCCGCGCTGCTCGACTCTATCGAGAACTACCGCAGCGCATGGAAGGACGCACGAGAGGCCGGCTGGGCGATCACGGACCTCGAGCGAAAGGCCGGGCTGATCAACCCGGTCAAGCTGCCGAGACCCAAGCGCACGACGCCGGCCGAGACCAACGGCACACGTGTCAGCAACGAGCCGCTGAGCTGACCGCCGCACGAGCAAGACGCAAGAAATGAGCTGCTTTGAAAGGTAGAGACATGACACCCGCACACGCCGCCACCAACACAGCGCCGCTGCACGCCACCGTCGAGCTGCACGCCACCGGCCGCGGAACCTTACGCATGAACGGCAAGATCCGCCCCATCGTCGCACCCGACATCGACACCGCCCGGCACAACGTCATCGACCTCGTGGCACAGCGCGCCCAGGAGCACGGCACGCCCGTCATCCTGCACGCTGACGATCCAGACGGCGCCTTCGCCGTCACCGTCAGCGTCGACGGCACCGTCACCGAGTCCGTCGACGCACCCGCGCCACAGCCGGACGACGACAACCACGCTGCTGCAACCCACCCCACCAACGACGCCGGCGCCGACAACGACAGCTCACACCGCTCCCCCGTTCACCTCGTCGCACCACCGCCCCCGACACAGCCGCGAACCACGAACGGCCCGTCTCCGATGTCGGCAAGCACACCGCCCGAAGTCGACCTACGCACCGCGGCTGGTCCCCAGCTCGTTCAGGCACCCCCAACGCAGCAGACACCGCACCCGGACGAGCACGCGCCTGTGTCCACACCGACTCCCGCGCCGGTGGTGCCGACGTCGATGAGCACCTCTTTGCTGCCCGCCTCCGACGGTGCGCAGGAACGCACCATGACCCCGGCCGAGGTCAAGGCCCAGGCCCAGCAGGCCTCTCTGCTCGACGCCACCAGCAACGAGGCACCCGCACGCGACGGCGTGCGCGGCGTCCTCAACGGCCTCGGACTGCGGCTCGGTCCCTCCAGGGTCGAGCAGCGCGTGCGCGCCGACGTCGCCGCCGTCGCCCAGCACTGGCCCCGCCCGCTCGCCATCGCCGTCATCAACGGCAAGGGCGGCGCCAGCAAGACACCCACCACGATCCTGCTGGCCGCGACCTTCGCCCGCTACGGCGGCGCCGGAGTCGTCGCCTGGGACAACAACCCTTCCTGGGGCACTCTCGGTTGGCGCACACAGAGGGGCCCGCACGAGGCCACCATCGAGGACCTCCTGCCCGTCGTCGAGGACCTCCTCGGGCGAGACGCCCTAGCCGCCTCCATGGCCCGCTACACACATCATCAACCGATCGACCGCTACGACGTCCTGCGCTCCAGACCCAAGTTCCTATCGACGGCCCAGCCCGTCGACGCCACCACCGTGAACTCCGTCCACCGCGTACTCGCTAAGTACTACAGGGTGATCTTCATCGACTCCGGAAACGATGAGTCAGCGGAGCAGTGGCAGGCCATGATCCGCAAGGCCGACGCCATCGTCGTGCCCACGACGACGCGTCCCGAGCATGCCGAGTCCGCACGCATGCTCCTGGCCGGGCTCGCCGCCGCCGACCCGCACTGCGCCAACCTGGCCAGCAACGCGCTCGTCGTCGTCTCCCAGGCCTCCCGAGCCGAGGCCGCACCAAACGAGGGCGTCGAAGTCTTCAGCAAGATGACCCGCGCCGCCGTCGGCATCCCCTACGACCCGGCCATGACGGCCTCCCCGCTCCTGCTGGACTCCCTGGCACCGGCGACGCGGCGGGCCTGGCTCGCCGCCGGCGCCGCCCTGACCGGCGCCTTCACCACCAACTAACCCCGACAAGCAGTGCAACGGTTGCGGGGCTGCACCCACCAAAGTGGGTGCAGCCCCGCAACCGTCTCCTGCGTGCGTGTCACAGGCGCACGGCGTTGGGCATAAGCCCCTCATGGCGCACCTTCGTCTCCTTAACGGTCTGGCCGAAGGTAGGCGCCTCGATCATCTGGTCCCCGCCCAGGAACATCGCTACGTGATAGATGCTCGGCTGACTGCCGTCATCGGACCAGAACAGCAGGTCCCCGGGCTGGGCCTGGTCCACAGGCACCTGAGTGCCCTGCCCGTACTGCTGACGTGAGTCGTGCGGCAGGCTCACACCCGCCGCCTCCCACGCGAGCTTCGTCAGCCCCGAGCAGTCCAGGCCGCTGCCGGACTCGCCTCCCCACACGTATGGCACACCCAGGTACTGGCGCGCCGCCGCGATCGCCGCCTGACCACCCGCACTGCCACCGCCCCCACCCACTGCCCGTGCGGCCGTGTACTTCGCCGCCAGCTCCATGATCTTGGGCACGTAGCTCTGGGTCTCCTTGTACGGCGGGATACCGCCAGCGGCGTCGACGGCACCCATACCGGCGTTGTATGCGGCCAGGGCCAGCTGAGCCACGTCACCTTTCAACTTACCGGCGCTGATACGCTCCTTGACCTCACTAGCCAGGGAGCACATGTAGGCGCCCTGGGAATAGATCGCGTCCTGGGGGTTGTTGATCTCGGCCTTGCCGTCCCCGTCTCCGTCCTTACCGGCGCTGGCCCACGTCGCTGGCATGAACTGGGTCATGCCTTGAGCACCTGCCTCGGACGCTGCGTTCGGGTTCCAGTTGGACTCCGCCTCGATCTGAGCGGCGATCAGCGGCGGGGTGATCTCCGGGCAGATCGAGCCGGCCCTGAGCACAACACCTTGGTACTCGCCAGGCACGTTCGCCACTCCCTGAGCGGCACCCTTGACCTTGTCCTTCTTGTCGCTGTCATTGTCACCGCTCATCATCAGCGGCATCGTCACCAGCAGTACCGGGATCAGCAGGATGACAAGTGACTTGTGCTTCACCGTGTCTCACCCCGTACCTGGAACTGCTGATCGATCCTGCTCTCGGAGGGCCTGGACGCTGGCGGTTGGCTGGCCCCTGTGGGGGCCGGCGCCGTCGGCGGTGTCGGTGACATCGCCTGGGCCGCGATCGCACGGATCTTGGCCGGGTTGAAGCCCGCGATACGCTCGTCGCCGAACTCGACCACTGGGGCGCTGCGCAGCCCCTCGGCCCTGAACTGCTCGACAAGGTCCGGCCGAGTCGTCAGGTCGACTTCCTGGTAGGCAGCACCAGCCTTGTCCAACTCGCGCCTCGTCATCGTGCACCCCGGGCAGTCCGGCTTGGTGTAGACCGTCAGCTCTGGCGCCTCCACCTGGACCTGGGATGCGTCCTGTCCTCGCTCGGTGGCAGGCGTTGGGGTTGCCATACTGAGGGCGTCCGTGGTGGTGTCGGGCCAGGTGGCCCTGACTTGGTCCATCATCTCGGTGGTCGTCATCGTGGACTTGCCTGCGGCGGTGGTTACCGTGACCTGCCCCGGGCTGGTGGTGGTGACGCGGCAGTCCATGCCGTTGCCGCTCATCTCGAGCAGCCGCCCAGTGGCGCCGGCCTCGAAAGGGTCCCCCGGGCTGATCTCGAAAACCGAGACGCGGGCGTCGCCGCCGGTCAGGGTCGCCTGGGCCTGCGCCCAGCGCTCCAGGGCGGAGGCCTCCTCGTTGGCCCAGCCCTGGGCGCCGGCGGTCCGTGCGATGGCCCAGGTGCGGGCGGTGTGCTCGTCGGCGTCGCGCAGGACCGCGGAGTCGATGTCCCACCTGGCCTGCTCCTCGCTAACCGGGGTGGCGGCCTCGTAGCGCTCGGCGTCGCTCAGCGGTGTGGGGTCTACCCATGGGCCCACAGTTCCGGGCTCCACAATCTGTCGGTCGACGACCTCCAGCAAGGGACTGTCCGGTTCGACGGGGACGCCGATCGTGATGGGGCGGTGTGAGGCGTCCATGGCCTGGGCCCTGACCCAGGCCACGCCCCGGTCCAGGTCGAAGCTGGTGGACGCGGTCTCGCGGGCGGCGTCCGGCAGCAGAGAGTCGACCCTCATCAGGTGCGTCCGCAGGTCGTTGAAAATGTTGGTGGCCGGCCGGCGCGGAGCTGCCGCGTCACGGGCTGCTACCAGGCCCTCATGGACGCTGCTCGCGGCGGTGTCGAACTCCTCCTGGGGCATCCCGAGAAGCGCTGCTGCCGCCTGAGCATCGGTCATCCGTGTCCACGGCAGGTCCTCCTCAGCTGGCTCCAGCTCTCCGCTGCGCAGCTGCTGCACGGTCGACCCGCCGGCGCGGATCACGAACTCGTCGCCGTCAAGTGAGAAGGACACGGCCTGCTCGCCGTAGATGCTCGACGGCTCCAGAGCTGCTCTCTGTGTGCGGACCAGTACGCTGGCAGAGCCAGTCCGGTTGACGATGGGATCCTCGACTACTAGCCCCTGGTCCCGGAACGCTGCCGTGCGGGGATGCACCTGACTCCAGGCGGTGAATCCAGGGTCCCGTCTCGCGTCCCTGACGGCGTGGGAGAGCAGCTGGCGGGCGTGCTCATCAGTCAGACTGCCGGTGGTGGGGGCGCCCTCGAGTTGGAACCACGCCTTCTGGCCGGTCTCCTCGATCATGAGCTCCCCACGCATGCCCTGGGTAAGCACGTCATCTGGGGTGAAGTCCGGCTCCACCGTGATCTGGGCCGTGACGGTGCGCCGGGTCGGGCTGAAGGCGACCTCCATCTCCTCGGCGTCCAGTCCCGCCGGAGTGGTGATCGCATCAAGGCGCTCCAGGAGCCGGCTTGCGGCCTCCGCGTCCTGCCTGTAGTTGTCCCAGTCCTGGGACAGTGCCTGATTCAGGTCGTCAAGCGCCACCGTGCGCTCGGGTCGACCACGGACGCTGTAGGCGACCGCCTGCGCCTGGTCGTCCCAGGCGGCCACGACGTCGACGTCCGGCGCTGCGGGGCCGGGCCCGCGCCACTCGACCCCAGGCCCCAGGCTGCCGGGGTCCTGGAGTCCCTCGATCACCTGGCGCGCGGCCGCGGGCAGGTCCTCGGTGGCCGCGTAGACCACTCCTGACGGCAGGTACTCGACCGGCAGTGTCTGTCCTGGTGAGCTGATGCTGTACTCGCTCATGCGTGTGTCCCCCTTGTTGCGAGCTCGGGTGGGCCCGGCGCCTGCCGCCGGGCTCCTACCCACTCGTAGAACGTGGGCGCACGCTGCTCAGACAAGCAGCGGTGCCAGCACAAGTCCTTGTGCTGGCACCGGGGGGGGGTGTGGTGGTCAGTCCTGGTCTGGGTGGTCAGCGTTGGCCGTGTGGATCAGGTTGTAGGAGCTGGTGGCGCGGTCTCGTAGCTGGATGTTCAGGCGCTTCATGCACTTGATGATGTCGTCGGCGTCGACGTCGTGCAGGAGGACCTTCACTACGGGGATGCCGTTGTGCTGGGCTGCGATCTTCTCCCAGTCCTCGGCCTGGGTGACCTCGTGCTTGATCCGGTCAGCGGCGTACACGTAGATGTTCCAGCTGGGGTCCTTACCGTGGCTGTATGCATCCAGGTCGATGGCGAGGATCTGCCACCTACCGTCATCGAGGCCTGCCAGCTCGTATAGGTCGCCGCTGGTATTGATCATGCTGTCCTCGGCGCATGAGGTACCTGGCCAGTCGGGGTACGTTGTGCGGGCGTCAGGGACTGTGGTTGGTTCGGTAGATCTGATGTCCATGGAGGCAACCATGGCACATAACAGTGACGCAAGTAACGGCTGTTAAAGCACTGTAACTCAGGGTTCACGGGGACGGTCTTGACGAGTCGGGACTTGATCTCATGGCTACGATGTGAGTCATGGACCGTACTGAGCAGCTGGCAACGATCTTGGCGGTGACGCGGGTGAAGAGTCGTCGCCTTACGCAGCCTGACCGGGTTCAGAGGCTTCTGCTGACTGGTGACCCTGCTGCGGTGCTGGGTGAGATCGCTGACTTGACGCTGTTCGATGATCCGGTGCTGGAGCGGGCTCGTGACGATGTCGAGCTGTGGCTTGAGCGCGGGTACGGGATGGTGAGTGTCCTGGATGAGGAGTACCCGGCCAGGTTGCGTGATGTGCGTGAGGCGCCGGCGATCCTCTACTACGAGGGGGATCTACGGAGCACTGACCAGGGCGTGTGCGTGGTTGGGTCAAGGCAGGCCGATGAGGCGTCTCTTGAAGTTGCTTCCTATGTGTCTCGGGCGCTGGTGGAGGCGGGGTTGACCGTCGTCTCGGGACTTGCTGCGGGGATTGATGCTGCGGCTCACACCAGCGCCTTGGAGGCTGGTGGGCGTACGGTCGCGGTGATGGGGACTGGTCTGGAGCGGACCTATCCGAGGCAGAACGCTGAGCTGCGTCGAAGGATCGTTGGTGATGGTGGGCTGGTGATCACCCAGTTTGAGCCGGGGGCGACGGTGACTCGTGCGAGTTTCCCGATGCGTAACGCGGTGATGAGTGGTTACGGGATCACGACCTTTGTTGTGGTGGCCTCGGAGCACTCTGGGACGCGTACTCAGGCGAGGAATGCTGTTAAGCACGGTCGTGGGGTCATCCTCAGTCGTCGGGTTGCCAGGGAGACGTCCTGGGGGCAGGAGATGGCGAACAGCGGTGAGGCGCTTGTCGCTGAGGGGACAGCGGACATCCTGAAGCATGTTCGTGCTCTTCAGACCGAGCGAGCCCTAGCAGAGGATCTACTACGGGAGCTCGCCTCACTATGAGCGGTCGCCCCCTGTCTAGTTACTTCCACTCAGCAGCGCTGCCGCATCAGTTTCGGGACAGGGTGTGTCAGCTCTGTCGGGCGCCTGTCAATGGGTACGAGTACTGCTACCAGTGCAACACTGCATCTGACGCCATGCGCCCTGACGCCGTAGGCTTCGTCAGCTACGCGATCAGTGGTCGTCAGGCGGGATGGGATATGCACGGTTACAAAGGGGAACCGACTTCGGCCCAGGCGGTCAGCAACGTTCAGCTGCTCCTGGAGCACGGCCTGCAGCATCTGCCATGCGTCAGCCGGATCGTAGGCACAGACGTGGAGGCGGTGGCGGTTATGCCGAGTCGCACCCACTATCAATTCGGGATGCCCAGCCAGCTGCAAAAGCTGTGCGCACGCAGCCTGCCCGTGGATCTGCAGACCGTTGAGATTCAGCCAGCCGCGGGATCGATATCGGACCGGAAAAAGCAACCTACCAACTTTGTTGCCCCTGTCCCGATCGGGTGGTCGCATGTGCTTCTCATTGATGACGCCTGGGTCAGTGGCGGGACCGTGATGTCCGCTGTAGGCGCTCTACGTGCCGCTGGCGCTGCCAAGGTGTCGTCGCTGGTTCTGGCTCGTTGGCTTGATCCAGATTATAAGGCGACCAAGTCGCTGATCCGTGAGGTAGCTCAAGCAGGCGGTTGGAGTCCCCCGCAGCGGGTGTGCCCGTTCACGCGGGACGGAGTCTGCCCCAGAGTGCGCTAGATGGTGGCAGCGTCGGCGCGGCGCTGGATGGCGTTGGGCGTGGGTGTTAGGGCGCTTAGGGCGGTGCGCTGCTGGTCGGTATCAACAGCTAGATACCGTCCGGTAGTGGCTAAGGATTCGTGGCGCATGAGGCTTTGGACGACTCGGCTGTCGGTGCCTGCACGCAGGAGGCTGGTGGCGAAGAAGTGCCTGAGCTGATGGGCTGTAGCTGGGGCGTCGGCGCGGCCGAACGCGTCGCTGATGACTCTGCTGACGGTCTTGGCCTGTACGGGCGCGGACGGGTCTCGGGGTGAGGGGAACCAGAGGCCACGACGGGGGTAGTAGCTGGCTTGTTGGAGGATGAGTTGGTGGGCGGGGAGGGTGTCGTTGCGGCCTCCTTTGCCGGTGATGGTGATGGTGCCGGCGACGGGGCTGATGTCCTCTCCACGGATCTTGGCGATCTCGTGGACGCGCATGCCGGCGTAGGCTCCGAGGATGATCTTGGTTCGGGTGTCCTGTCGGAGTGGGAGTGCGAGGACGGCGTCGAGCTGGGTGTCGGTGACCGGTCTGGGGTGGCCGGCCGGGGTCCTGGGTCTGGGGACGCGGGTGGTGGGGTCGTCGACGCGGTGGTCGGACTGGACGAGCCACGTGCTCCAGGCCCGCAGCACCGTGAAGTAGGCGTTCTTGGTGGCTGCGCTGGGGAGCGTGGCGAGCCAGGTGCTGATGGTCTGTGGGGTGAGTGCTGCGGGGTCGGTGCCGGTAGCGGCAGTGATCTGCCTGATGACACGGATTCGTTCGGTGATGGTGCGCGCAGACAGGCCTTGCCCCTGCATGGATGCCTCCCACGCCTCGACCAGGAGGGTGGGGGCGTCGGTGTCGCTGACAATTCTTAAGGACGTTGCCACCTCTTAATGATTGATCCCTCGAGCCGGTTCCCGCTGCGAAGAGAGAGGAGGGGCGCTATAGGGGCTTGCGTGTGCGAGCTCCAGACGCACCCTCGTCTTTGCCTGTCTGTCGTGCCCTACTGGGGTTGGCGGCCTCGGGGTATCTGTCCGGCGGGTGTTGGGGGTAGGGGCTGTCCGCCGTTGAGGCGTTCCTCGGCTTCGGTGACGCCGGCCTCGATGAAGTCGGTCATCAGCTCGTTGTAGGAGCGGTAGGGGGTGTATGGCTGGGCGCTCTCTAGGCGCCATACGGAGCGCGCTCTGCCTGCGAGCTCGATTGGGACACGGATGGTGATCTTCTTGAGGACAGGAGCGTCGGTGCCGCCGGCTCCACCATTATTGCCAGCATTGCCTCTATTGCCGGCATTGCTGGCAATAGAGGCTTGGCCAACGGTCAGCGCTGCGGGGTCTGGACCGGTCGCTTTTGGGATAGAGACTGCTCGTCGGCGGGGCTGTGGCTTCACCTGACTGCCTCCTTGCCCTGGTTAGTGAGGACGTGGCGAGCTACGGCTTCAATGGCGGCGACGTAGGCGGGCGCCTCGCGTCGGGGTACTGGGACGCGGTTGGTGGCTGCGACTGCCACCACTTCGCGTTCGGGTAGGGGGTGGTCGATGATGGCGCGGCCGTAGGTGTTGTGGAGCTCTTGGCGCCATACGGCGCGGTCAAGGCGATCGTTTCGCCACCGGTTGATGAGGATGCCTGCGGTGGTGAGGTCTGGGTTGTAGTAGCGCTGGACGGTGCTGATGGTGGTGGTGAGCTCGGCGACGCCGTCGACGGATGATGCGCGCGGCTCGGTGACGATGAGGACGTGCGTGGCGGCGGCGAGCGCATTGAGGGTCAGCGCCCCCAGCGATGGTGGGCAGTCGATGATGACGGCGTCGTAGTCGTCGATGGCGCCGTCCATGGCGGTGCGTAGGTGGAACTCGCGCCCGGGGGCTGTGTCGGCCTCGCGTGAGGCGAGCTCGCGCTGTGCGGGGATGACGTCGATACCGGGCCAGGCGGGGCCGGCAGGGTGGACGGCGGCGGCTAGGGCGCCGGCGCCTGCCTGGCCGGTAGCCACGGCGGCGAGGACGTCGAGGAGGGTTCGGCTCTCAACGGGGTCGAGCTCGACGTCGAGGATGCTGGTGGCGTTGGCCTGTGGATCGGCGTCGATGACGAGGACTCGGTGGCTGGCGCGAGCCAAGGCGTCGGCCAGGTTGATGGTGGTGGCGGTCTTCCCTACGCCACCCTTCTGGTTGGCGACAGCGACAATGGGAATATTCATAGTTGGTGATTCCTGCCTGCGGGGTGCTTGTAGGTGTACATATCTGACTAACTGGTCACCTCAACGACGGACACCTGGGACATATCAGTGAGGTTATCGAGGATTTGGTGGACTTCGGCACCGGTGAGCTCGTCCTTGTCGGTGAGTGCCTTCTCAATGGCGGCGATGGCGTCCTGGCGTTTGGCCAGGAGCTGTTTGTCGATTTCGATGGCATGGGTGATGAGGTCGCTGGGGTTGAGTAGTCCGGTGTAGCCGTTGGGGGTCCAGGCGGCTGCGGTGAGTGTGACGGCTTGGCGTTGGGCTTTGTCGATGTCGTTGCTGGAACCGGCGTTGAGGATGCCGTCAAGGGCGTCCTGGGCGGCGCCGGCGACGGCGATCTGGAGGCGCACCCACATGGTGTGTGCAGGTCCGGCGGACGGGATTGGCGGGAAGGACTCGACGCTCCCGCCTACATGGCCTTTCTGGTGGATGTCGGCGGACATGACGGTTCCACCTAGGGCGTGTGTGATGACAGCGTGGGCGGCTTCGTGGCGGCGTCGCTGCTGGATGGAGATGTCTTCGTCGAGCTCGCGCTGGTTCCAGAGTGGCTCCAGTCGTTTGACGGCGTCCTTGGTGGACTCACCCTTGCTCTTGTGGATCTCTGCCCAGCGTTCCAAGTCACTTATGGCTGCGACTCCTAGGCGAGCCATTCCGGCAGTGCCTATTGGGGCTACTGAGTACGCAGTAGACGCGCCATGGTCTCCCACCGCCATTGCTGCGCAGTTCCAGATGATGCCGCCGAGCAGCACGGTCGCAGCGAGGAAGATGATTCCTGCCGCCTGCCGGTGCGGGGAGGCGGACAGAGTTCTCTCTAGGAACCGCATCAAACTGGCGGAGTTGTAGGTAAGTACGCCTAGGAGGATGACGGCGGAAATCGCTCGACACAGGTATTTGAGCATGGTTGTATTCCGTTCTAGGTAGGCAGCTACGTGAGAGCTAGTTTTGAACACAGGTTCTGGATACCGCGGCGTCGGCATGTCGCTAGCGACTCGACTGACGTCCTAAATCGGTCACTTCTGAACGCCTCCATTAGTCAGATATTGTCTTTGAGGATGATCTGTTCCTTGTCGACGAACTCCTCGGGTGCTGGGGGTTCGACCCGGAAGGAGCGGCAGGCGGTGATGAGTTTCAGGAGGTCCTCGTACTCGTCGCCGAGCTCCTTGGTTAATTGGCCTAAGTCTTTTTCGTCACTGCGAAGGTTGGCGATTTCGTGCTCGATTGCGAGATCGAGAAGCACCTTCTGCCTGAAGGTGAGTGTTATGGTTTCGAACGTCATACTGCTTCTCCGATCTTTCTACTTCATCTGTTGACTATCGGTCAGTTCTGGACGGGCGTTGACACGCCCATCGCATTCGGAATTACAGTGACTCCTCCCCTACTCAGGAGCCGGCGTAGTAAGCAGCTAGATTCTTCCGAACCGTCTTCTCCCTGGGAGATTGCGGAGAATTCACCCCTACGGCGCATGCTGGGCGCTCGCTAACTACCTCAGCAATAGTCCCCTTGAGAATTTCGTTCAGCATCTCCCACTCGGTGGCGTCAACACCGACAAAGTCTGTAGCGCCGACATTGATGATGATTGCACCGTCCTGGTAGGCGACAAACTCGGGGTGAATTTCTTGCAGCCTAGCGGCCCATCGTGCTGCCGCGATAGTCATAGAGCTTCCTGCGGGCGGGGTGAGGGTAGAGAGCTCGTCGAGGCTGCGGCCGCCGCTAGCATTGCGGATAGCCACATACAGGTCCTCGCTTCTTCCTTTGTCAAGGCCAGTCAGGCGGATTTCGATGCGATCGTCGACCTTGGCTGCTCGTGAGATGTTCATGATCGTGTTTCCTCTTCTGTGTGTAGATGTCTAGACGTTTGAGTCGATGATGTAAATAACGGTCAGTTTAGGACGTTGTGAACTTTTGAAGTTTCACGCGTTGATTTCCCTATCAGCCTTCAACTGCGCCCCCTACTATCGTCCACCTGCTCTGTAACCACATTAGCCCCAGAACCACTACTGCATAGAATGACGACGCCTGTCACAATAAAGAATGCCCCTGGCGCGATAGAGTCGATAACTAGTCCATGCAGGCGAACTGTCGCCACAACAGTAATTCCCGAAAGGAAAAGCGCCCAAGCCGAACGCAAGTTCAGGATATCTCCGAAAAACCGGATAGCGAGAAAGTGAGCTACGGCAACAGTGACACCACCGAGAAGCATCGACATGATCACATGTGTTTTGAAGTTATCGCCTTCAAGGTCAGCAGTTGTAGTGAATACCGCATAAACGGTGTCTGTGAACAAGCACCAAACTATCAAGTTTGTCACAGCAACGATAGTCAATACTTTAACTAGAGTGAGCTTTCTTTGGTGCTTACTTCCTTTAATTCGGTTTAGCATGTTCGAGATTCCTTTCTCGCTCTTTATCGGTCACTTTTGAACACTGCTGACGCCGTCGACATCAGTTCGTGGAGTGAAAGTCGTCATTGCATTTATCGTAAAATGGTCTCGGCGTCGCGACTTTTAGAACGGGGGCTCGTCACCGAAGGAGGTGGAGCCGCCCGTGGCCCACGGGTCGTCCGCGGCGCCGCCGGCAGGGGCGTTGTACCCGGACTGGCCCTGGCCGCCGAAGCCGCCACCGCCGTTGTAGCCGCCCTGCTGGGGACCGCCCTGGTTGTATCCGCCCTGACCGCCCTGGTTGCCGCCGAAGCCACCACCCTGGGGGCCGCCCTGGCCGCCACCGAAGCCACCCTGGCCGCCGCCGCGCGGCTGGCGGGTGACCTGGGCCTTGGCGTAGCGCAGGGAGGGGCCGATCTCATCGACCTGCATCTCCACGACCGTGCGGTTCTCGCCCTCACGGGTGGTGTAGGAGCGCTGGACCAGCCGGCCCTGGACGATGACGCGCGTGCCCTTGGTCAGCGACTCGGCGATGCTCTCGGCCATCTGTCGCCATGCTTGGCAGGGCATGAATAGGGTTTCGGCGTTCTTCCACTCGCCGGCCTGGCGGTCGAAGGTGCGTGGTGTGGAGGCGACGGTGAAGGAGGTCACTGCTGCCCCGGAGGGTGTGAAGCGGAGCTCGGGGTCTGCGGTGAGGTTCCCGATGATGGTGATGATGGTGTCTCCGGCCATGAGGCTGGTCCTTTCCTGAGTGATTGTGGGTCGTTTAGAGGAAGTCGTAGATGGTGGTCTGCTGGCTGTCGTTAGGGCCGGTGAGCTCTTTGAGGGCGCCGTGGTGGTCCTCGCGGGCACAGCAGCAGCGAGCGTCGTGCTGGACGCTGGCCTCCCAGAGTTGCCAGCTCTCAGTGCCGCCAAGGGTGGGGACCTTTTCGTCGGCGGTGGTGATCCAGCCAGCGTTAACGTTGCTGAGGCTGGCTGCCCACTGGGCATTGGCCGGGTCGTTGTGGGCGCATGCTGTGTGGTTGCCGGATGCGCAGTGGCCGCATGGTCCGTACTCGCATGGACACATGACTAGTACTGCTGGTGTGGATCTGTAGGTCTTGCGCATGGTCGGGGTCCATGCGTGTTGGCGTACCCATGCGGCTTCTAAGGCAGTCATGCCGCGCATGGTGTCGCCTCGGGTGCTGGGGGCTCGACCTGGACGGCGACGACGTCGGCGACCAGTCGTAGGAGGTTCTGGTAGTCCTCTAGGAACGCGCTTGTTGATGGGTCTGCGCCTGGGTTGCTCACCCTGCGTTTGAGGTCCTTGACCTGCTCCTCGATTGCGATGACGAGCTGCACCTGTTGGAGAAGGGTCAGTTGGATGGTCTGGAGGGGCATTGGTGTCTCCTATCGTGAGGTTCGGTGGTTGCCGTCATTGCTGGCATTGCCAGCAAACAGGGGAGGCTGACCTCTCGGGAGGGGGTATTTCCGCGTCATTGCGGGGTTCTCGCTAGGGTGGAGGCCATGCCTCATCGGAGCACTCCCCTGCTGCTGCTATTGCCGGCATTGCCAGCAATCGTGCTATTGCTGGCAATAGCGGCGCATCGGGCCAGCCAGTTGCGGATGAGGACGTCAGCGTGCTCGAGCCAGACCCTGACGGGCCTACGGACTTTTAATCCGAAGGTCGTGGGTTCGAGCCCCACAGGGGGTACTGCCGCTTTCACGCTAGCGCCCGCTTTCAGAAGGTTGCGGGTCACCAGCCCCTCTCACGCACCGCCCTGCTCGGCCACCCTGAAGGGCGCAGCACGGCAAGGCAGGAACAGGACCGAAGGTCTTCACACTGGCTCCGCCACAGCTCCTGAAAGCACCCGCGCCTTGCACAAGACACGCTGAACGGCGCAGTCGGCAGAGGACCACACCTTCTCTCTACGACGAATTCACTCACCACACCACAGCCAGAACACAAGAGATCAAACTAAGCGATATGACAGACCTTTCAATCAAGATGACCTTGAACGGGCAACCCCTGACACGGGAGTGGATCGCGTCCAAGGAGTTGGAGCGCACTCACCACGTCGTACGAGAAATGGCGGACCTGGGGGCGGAGTTCACCTACAGGGGCCAACCGATCTCGTCGGAGGATCTGTTGGCACTGCCGTTTGAGTCCGCAAAAGAAGCACTGATCGAAACCAAGCTGACACTCGGGAAGAACAGCATCCTCAAGCTTTACGAATCAAAGCTGGCCGAGTCGGATGAGATGTGGCGTTCAATTGTAGCGAACACCGTGAAGGGGCGGAACCTGCAGCCCGCCTACGTTGAGGTGGATGCGGACGGTCTGGCCCTGGGGGACTTCCTGGCCTTCAACCAGTCCCTGAACAAGATGACCGATCCGGCACTGCCATTCAAGATCCACCCTGAGCACTTCGTGTTTGCCGGTATCCATGGCGGACAGGAAGTCATGGAGATGGTCGGCCAGTACGGCGAGCCCACTTACCAGAAGCTCTTTATCCACCCTGGTGCAGAAAAACCGACACCACTGGACGACGACACGAAAATGGCGATGGTCGGCGACGGCGTTCTCATGTCAGACCAGACAGTCGACATGAAAATGTACGGCATGCACCAGTTCAAGATGAAAAAAGGCGGCTTGCGCATCAAGCTCGAAGTATTCTTCCCTGAGACGGCACCGGAAGAGATGATTCTGGGCCACCAAGAGCACCTGGCCGTCGAGTTCTACAACTCTCTCACTTTCGCCTATCAAGCAAAATCCTTCAAGGGCAAAATACTAAACACGATCCTCAAGTTCAAGAAGTTCAACTAACTCAGTTTACAATCATCTCCAGATAGCCGGATGCGAGCACGGATCACGTAGCCACAACGACAATCCGGGTCTCACGGCTGAGTCTTACGGACCGCGGACTACTCCGGAGACTCAAAGCCGACGAGTAAGGCATAACCTCGAGGATACAAGAACACACCCCACAGCCTCCCCTAACCTCGGTCGCCTCCACTGATGGCGACACCACCATTCTCCGATTCCGCCATCTGAAGGCTTAGGCGATACTGCTCAGCCTCCGGTTCCTCAGTAAACTCCAGGAGATTGCCGGCCACCTCCGAGAGTACATCACGCACCTCAGCAGGAGAAGCATAAAAGAACTCTCGACGGGTGTTAACGCGGTTGACCCGCTTATGCGCGAATCTTCGATGCAGATCAGCCTCCACCGTGACTGCATCCTCAGAGAAGAACAATGCGTGGACATCAAACCCAAACGGAACGGACGCATCTCCAAGCTCCCGGACGCGATCCATTGGCTCAAGTCGACGCGTCATGCCAATCTTAACCATTCGATCACCGAACGCCCCAACATTGGAGATAACATAAACATAACCTGCACGAATATTAGCAGCACGAAAATCGACTTTTTCGATCTCCCTGTCGAGCCCCTCAAGCTGGGACCTAATTTCGTCCGCCTCACCTACTCGCCCCTGCTCTACAAGAGACTGAAGCACGTGCTGATAGTGCTCACGCTCCTTGTCGAGTTTCGATCGACGCTGGGCAAGCTCCTGCTGAGCCTTGCGCTCTTCACGCAGCCTCGCCCTCTCCTCCCGCTCCGCCTCTTTTTCGGCCTTCTTAGCATTCTGATACCTGAGAGATAAATCGAGTTCCTCGAGACGAAGCGTATGGTATCTACCATCTATCCTCAGGTTGATGAGCGACCCAAGGCGTTCCACCTGGTCGCGAGTACGCTCCAGCCGCTTACGAGCCGCCTCACCATTACCAGCCTTAACAGTGAGGACACAATTCTCAACCTCCGCATTGTAGGCACGCAACATCATTTTCGACATATCAGCAACGAATTTACGCCCCTTGCTGGCTGAATTATTAAAAGTGAAGTTGTCGGCAGCCCTGATCGCAGACTTGTTTCTAATCATTTCTTTGACCTGAGAGCGCACATCCGATAGGCGACCACCAAGCTCCAAAGAAGACTCAGCAGGATGCCTATAGTTCGTTAGCCCACTATCGACCATCATGACAGCATCCGAAAGATGCATATCAAGCTGCGCGAGCTGCCGCCTACGATCATCAATTGCAATGGCTACTTCGCGAGCATCACGCTCAAGAGCACGGAGATTCTCCTCAGCTGAAGTTGCCTGCTGAGCAAGTTCCAACTTCTGCCGCTCCAGAGCAGCCTGCAGCTCAACCTGCTCACCCCTCATCTGCGCAGAAACTTCCTGCATTTTGACGATATCCCCACCTCCAGCCCGATCAAGCAATGCCCGGAGTTCCCCAATTGACGCTAGAGCTGCGTTATACTGTTGCTCTCCGACACTGAGTTGCTGTTCAAGAGTTTGAATCCTCCGCTTTTTGTCCCCAAACACAATAAGACCTCTTTGTCCACAGGGAAAATAGGGCAGAACGAAGACTACTACTTCAACCTATCGACAATGTCAACACAGAGATCACAGTTAGGCAACTCTTGCAACCCAACCTCCGAAGCAGTTATTTTCCACTTGCGGCATCGTCGAGCACGCGCCCGACGTAGCGGCCGAACTTCTCGGTGATGCTGCCATGGTCGTCGTCGGGCCATTCGCTCCAGGTGTGGCCGAAGCCCGCCGAGCGGTAGTAGGCCAGGCTGTTGCGGGCATGCCCGCTGCCATCGAATCCTTCGAGGCTGTTGGCAGGCACGTCGCGCGTCCCGGTGACCCAGTTCAGCCAGAGCCGTTCCTTGGCGCCTGAGGAGAAGGCCGCTTTCTCTTCGGGCGCGTCGCCGCCCCCGAAGAGCAGGAAGCCCCCACCCGCCATGCGTTCGGCGTAGGCCGGGAAGAACCACTGGCTGATGAACTCCGAGCCGCCGGAGTAGCCCACGAGCCAGACCCGATCCGTGGTGGCGCCGCACTCGGCAACCACGTAGTCGAGCGCCTGCTCCAGGTAGTGGACCTTGCCGTCCTGATCCTCCAGCCACCAGGTCCCGTCGTCTCCGGGAGCGCGCACCGAGACCACGTCGTACCCGCGAGCGCTCGCCGCCTCGACGACTCCCCCGGCGCCGGCCAGGCCGCCGCGGGACCTCTCGTCCTGGTCCTGGTTCCCCTGGCTGTGGAAGGACTGCCCGTCGCCGTCGAGGTAGACGACCAGTCCGACCGGCGCTCCCGTGGTCGCGTAGAAGATGCAGTCGGAGGTCTCGTCCTCATCATCGGTGTAGGAGAACGCGGCGGGAACCGACAGGTCGCCCGACGTCGGCCGCAGGCTCGGCGCAGCGCCGGCCCCGCGCGAGCGCAGGTGCGGCGGAGTCGAGTGCGTTGTCGCTCGCTTCGGTCCCCGAGAGGCGCAGCCGGCCAGGATGAGGCCCGCCATCGCGCCGGTCAGGGCTCGCCGCGAAAGGTGCGCCACCACGCTCTCCACCCACCTTCCCGATCGCCGTCAGCCACTCGACGGTAGCACCGGCATCCCGGTTCCGCTCGGCCGGAGCTGAGGCTGAACCGCCGCACCACCGGCGCCACTCGCCAAGGCGGGTAGAAACTCAGCGCGGGAGCGCGGCGTCGGACACGACCCAGTTGCGTCCAACCTTCCTGCCGGGCAGGCGCCCGGAGGTGATGCGGTCGCGCACCGCCTGCGGAGTGATCCCGAGCCGGACGGCGGCCTCGGACACGCCCACGAACTCGACGTCGTCGATCTTCAGGCTCTCGCGGCGGTCCCACATTCTGGTGGGGATGACCTCGATCCCCACCAGGTCGCCGACCTGCGCCGCCAGGGCGGTGGCTGTGGCCACGGCCTGGGTCAGCGTGTGGGCGGGCAGGGTGATGACTGCATTGAGAGCCCCGGGGCATGCGGGTGCGTCCCCGACGGCGGGGTGGTAGGAGGCGAAGGCCTCCATGACGTCGTCGATGTCGTCATTCTCAGTGGCGGGCTTGTTCGCGTGAATCGTGAGCGTGGCGTTGTAGTCCACAGTTCCCCTAGGTGCTTTGCTTACACCAAGATCATTTCACCCGAACTTGGTTTGCCGCAAGTCTTCAGGCAGGACTGCCTTGACCGCCCTTGGCCCCGCGACCGCGGCCTCCACGTCCACGGGAGCCACCACTGCGGCCACCCCGACCGCCCTGACCACCCTTGGCCCCGCGGCCGGACCGGCCGCGCCCCGCTTCACCGTGGCCGTGCCCCGGACGCCCGGTGGAGGCCCGACCGCTGGGGCTGCCGCCCTTGATGGCCACACCCTCGGGCATGTCCTCCAGCGCGACGGCCTCGGCGACCTGCCCCACGAGGGCGGACACGGCGTCGTCGTCGGGACGGATGCGCTCGATGTCCGCGCGGATCCGCGCCTTCTTGAGCAGGACCTGCACATCGTGCTTCTGCTCAGGCAGGACCAGGGTGATGACGCTGCCGGCGGCCCCGGCGCGCGCGGTGCGGCCCGAGCGGTGCAGGTAGGCCTTGTGCTCGGCGGGCGGGTCGACGT
>ERZ773073.281-NODE-281-length-28744-cov-41.167312_pt1 | contig 28744 bp, 29 predicted proteins | sample MGYA00580616_ERZ773073 | MGnify/ENA primary metagenome ERZ773073 (study PRJEB29015, sample SAMEA2737960) | human oral metagenome | biome: human oral; feature: human-associated habitat; material: dental | place: China | collected 2131 ...
TAATAGGAAAGATAGAAGGAAGACAAAAGACTGTTCCAGATGGAAGTGAAAAAGGCTTAGAAAGTTTAGGAAGACCAACAAATGATTATTTTAAAAATCAGTATAGTAAGAATGATAAAGTCATAGGAATAGTAAGTGATGGAAAAGATTATTCTAATGTTAATTTTGGTGAACATGTTGGGGATGGAAGAGGTTTTGCAGAGTTTAAAGAAGCTCTTAAATATGGAGCATCAGATCGAAATATTGTAAATCATCTTCAAGTTACAGATGGTGGGAAAATATTTGATGAACAAGAAAATAAAATTGAAAAAATTCTAGTTGATGAAAAAAATAATATTTCATCAGAAAAAGTACATGAAGAATTAAGAAAAATGGCAACTATAGGAGGAACAGGACACAATTATAGTTCATATGAAGGAATTTATGCAATTGATGATCCAAATCTAAGAAAAAAATTTATTGATAAAGATAATAATCTTAATCTTGCACTATTTGATCCTAAAGGCTGGAATGAAATAAAAAAAAGTGAAAGCTATAAAAATGCTGTTAATAATTTAAAACAAAAAGCAATAAAATATTATGAAGAAAATAAGTTAAAAAGTAAAGAAGAAATTGAAAAAAAGAGAAGTGTATCAGAAACTGTAAAATTTGCTGGCTTATTTGATCCTGATAAAAGTGAAATTGAGTATGCTTTAGGAAATTCAACAATAGTTGGAAGTATTGTTATGCGAAGAGGAAAGCCATATTTGAAGTATAATTTATCAGATAAATTTGAAGATATAACAGGGCTTAATAAAGGACCATTAGAAATAGAATGGGGTCAACCTTATGACATGATTGGACCAACAAAATTGGTACCATTGTATGATAAGAAATGAGATGGTAAAAAATGAAAAAGATAATTTTTTTAGAAGGAGTTTTGTTATTTTTTATATATTTTCTTTTAAATAGTTTTCCAACTTATGAAATGAATACTCTAAGACTAAGAGAAGATATACTTATTGAAAGAGATGCTGGAAGTATTAATGATTATAAAAGTATATTTTTAATTCATACAAAAGACAGAGGAATTATAGCTATAAAAGAAATTAAAAAAATTGATAATAATTGGGTTGGACATATTTATCCATTAGACAATTTAATAAAGAATAGCAATACATTCAGAAGTATTTTAAATTTATATGGTGATAAAGATAGAATTAAAAAGTTATATAAAGAAAAAGAGAAATATTTTATTATTTTTCCAAATAAAGAAGTCTATGGGCTTTCATTAGAAGAAGTTAAAAATCAACTTGAGATTGAAAAAATAGATTTAATAGATATAAATAAATTTATGAATAAAAATGGTGAAGAAAAAGCATTAACTATTCGTTATAAGATATATCTTGATAAAATAGCCAATTATAATAATTATGATAAACAATTTGAATCAAATGAGATTAAAAAAGTCTTTATATTTAAGGGTATAATAATTTTATTTTTAATTTCAACATTTTTTATTAATATAGTTTATTTTACTAAATGCTATTTAAAAAAAGAAAATTCCTTAGGTGACAAAGATTTATCAATTGGAGATAAAATAGTAACAACTTTTATAGTTTTATTCTTAGATTTTCTAGTTTTAATTTTTTGTATATTCTCAAGTTGGTATAAAAACTATGTATTAGAAAATTATATAGGACTATTATTCGTTTTTCATCTTATATTTAAGAATATATTTATCTCTTTTTCTTTTTCAAAAGAAAATAAAATAAAAAAAATTTTAGGAAATTTTTTTATCTCAAGAATTTTACTATATTTATTTCCGATATTAAGTACCATTTTACTCTCAAATATAAAATTTAAAATATCAAGTATTTTTTACTTTTTATTTTATATTTATTCAATAATAATTGTATACTTAGAATTAATAAAAAAAGCGGGTTTTTATAAAGGAAATTATTATTTTTCATATTATTTTATATATCAAATAATTTACATTTTATTATTATTTTGGCTATATATAACTTTTTCATTTTAAAGATAAATTAAAATTAGAAAAATTAATTAAAAAACAGATTTTATAGGTAATCTAAAATATTTTAGGTTATCTATTTTTCTAAAAATACTAAATTTATCTATAACAATGTAGAAAATATTACTAAAAAAGCTGTTGAATTAAATAACTATTCTTCATCTAGTAGTAAAAGTAGTGGAGTATCAGCAGGAGTAAATGTTGGTTATGGAAGAAAGGTCTTAACAGATAATGCTTCTGTAAGTGTATCATCTTCTAAATCAAATATGAATTCAAATGGAACTAGTTATCAAAATGGACTATTTGTAAATGTAGATGAAGAACATAACAATACAAAAAATATGACTCTTTCTGGTTTTAACCAAGAAGGAGGAAAAGTTACTGGTAATATACAAAATCTAACTATTGAAAGTAAACAAAATACATCTACAACAACAGGAAGTACAAAAGGTGGAAGTATAGGTTTTGCACCAAATGGAATGCCAACTTCAATAAGTGCAAACTATTCACAAACAAATGGAGAAAGAAAATATGTAGATGACCCTACAACTTTCATAATAGGAGATGGAAGTAATTTAAAAGTAGGTAAAGTTGAAAATACTGCCTCAGCGATAGGAACAAGTGGGAATGGAAAACTATCAATAGATGAATATGTAGGACATAACTTAGAAAATAAGGATAAGACAACTACAAAAGGTGGTTCAGTATCATTATCGCAAAGTAGTATACCAATAAGTGGAGTGGGGGTAAACTATGCGAATAGAGATTTAGAATCAGTAACAAAAAATACTGTTGTAGGAAATGTAGAGATAGGAAAATCTTCTGGAGATGAAATAAATAAAGATTTGGATACTATGACAGAAGTAACCAAAGATAAAGATACAAAGACAAATGTATTTGTAGAATCACAAACAATAAGGTATGCAGTAAATCCTGAATCATTTAAAGAAGATTTACAAAAGGCTAAAAATGAAATACATGATATTTATCATGCAGTAGATAGTACAGTAAATCCAAAAGGAAAAGAAAGTAGAAATGTACTACAACAATTAGCAGAAACAAGACAAGCTAAAACAATATATAATGTGGTAGATTCAAGATTACAAATAGCAGAAAATCAAGAAGATATAGCAAAAGCCTTTGAAGGAGTATCAGAAGATTTAGGTTATAAGGTAAAGGTAATCTATACAGACCCAAGTAAATCTCCACAATTAATAGGTACAGATAAAGATGGAAATACCTGTATAAAAGATGGAACAGCCTATGTGGATAAAGCTACAGGAGTAAACTATATTTTAATAAATAGTGAATCTCCAGCTAATAGAACTAAGGCAGGAGTAATAGGAACAATAGCAGAAGAACAAAGTCATATAATAGGAAAGATAGAAGGAAGACAAAAGACTGTTCCAGATGGAAGTGAAAAAGGCTTAGAAAGTTTAGGAAGACCAACAAATGATTACTTTAAAAATCAATATAGTAAGAATGATAAAGCCATAGGATTAAAAAGTGATGGAAAAGATTATTCTAATGTTGATTTTGGAGAACATGTTGGAGATAAAGAAATTGTAAATATTTTTAAAGCAACTGATGCAAAATACATAACAAAAGAGGAAAAAAAGAATGCAGAAAAAATATTAGAAAAAGAATATGGTAAAAAATATGAAGTTAATTGGGAACAATATGATGATATAAATGGTTTTAATTATAGAAGAAAAATAAACTATTTAGTCTATCAAGCTGAAAATAGAATAAATGATTTGTCAGAAATAGAAAAAGGGAACTTTGAAACTGTTCCAGAAGATGAATCTGTTTTACATAATTTTATTAATACTAAAGATGGTAAAAAAATTATTATAAGTGATTCATTAAGAAATATTAAAAAAGTTGATTATGAAACTGGAAAAGAAGTTGTTATATCGGCAAATGGGCAGATAGTAAAAGATTATATTAATCAAGGAACTTCAAATTATTATACTTATGGATTTGATGAACCTAAACTTGATGAAGGAAAATTTGATAAAAAACTTCATGGACTATCTGATGTAGTAAACTATATATCTGATGGAACAGGGGTTCAAGATAAAACCACTACACTAGAAAGAATAGATATGAGTATTTTAGGGTGGTTAGTTTCAGCAAATTATGATGGTTTAAAAAAATGGGCTGTTATGAATAATTATAATACAATCGGTTATAAGGAGTATTTTAAATATAGGATATATAAATTTAATATAGATTCTTATAAAAATCCACGTAGAAATATGTATAAATAATAATAGATGTGAAAATTTATATAAATACTTTAAGATAATGGTGATAGTTTATGAAAAAAGTACTAATAACATTAACAATATTTTTTTTGATATTTTTTTTAAATATGTGTATAAGATATATTCCTGAAAATCATTATATATTAGTAAGTGATAATCAAGCATCAGAAGAAGAAAAAAATATATACAAGTCTTTAAGTCTAAAAAGTATTAGATTATCTGAAGAGCAATCTCTTTTATTTGAATTTTATGATGACTTAAAAAATGATTTAGATTTAATAAAAGTAGAGATATTTTATGAGCACAAAATTATAGGTATCATAAATATAAATAAAAAAATAAGTAGTTTAGAAAATTCTTGGAAAGTAGATAAAATAACTAGTAAAGAATGTAAATTAAAAGAAGATTTTTCTAAAATTATGGGAAAAGACTATAAAAAATATGATATAACTTATCCAAATAGAAATTTTGAGCTTATTATTTATTTAAAAAATTTAAATACAAAAGAAATTTTTAAAATAAAGAAAAATTTTTCTCTTTATTTTAGAAAAAAAGGCTTTGAATTTTTTATTTTAAGTGCATAAAGAAAAATAAAAACTGTTGTAACTTTATTTTTTATAAAAGATACAACAGTTTTTGTAAAAAAATATAAAAGTACAAAGATAGGATACAAGTTTCTATAAAAGGCAGAAGTTCTATTAAAGGAAACTATGACAAATGGAAAAATAGTTTCTATTATAGATAATGGACTTACACGTCAAGGAAATCAAAGCTATGCAATCTTTATTGATGCTAAGTGTCTATTTAGTAAAGTCAATAAACCCATAGGAGGATTATTATGGATATGATTAAAGACTTTTTATATTCAGAAATGAGTATAGAGGTGCTTTATAAAGAAGTTATATTTTTTATAAATTCAGATGAAATTCAAAAAGGCGAATTTGAAGGGAATCAATATATTTTAAAGAAGATAGATAAAGAAAATTTCATATTATATGCAGAGTATGAGGATAAAGAAGGAGCAGTAAAAGATATGTCAGGAACAGCCCAATTTATCCATAAAGACAAGTTAATTGAAATAATTGAAAAATATAGAAAAGAAAATGAGGAATTTTAAGATAAGTCAAAAAATATTAAAAAATATTAAAGGAGAAAAAGTTATGGATGTGATTACAGATTTTCTACGATCAGAAATTGACACCAAAGAACATTATGGAAAAATTATTCATTTTATAACTTCATATGAAATCAGAAAAGGGAAATTTAAAGGAAATAAATATATTATAGAGAAGATTAATAGAGATAGTTTTATGTTATATATTGAATATCAAGATATACAAGGTAAAATAATATACACCCCTTCAATTGTTTCTATTATTTCTCAAAATAGGTTAATTGAATTTATTTAGGAATATATATAAAATTGAGATACTTTAAAACTATTGTGTCAGTAGAAAAAATTTCTTTTTATTACTATTATTAATAGTGGAAAATAGCTATTTGATGAAATGGGGTTAGAACAATGAGAAAATTTATATAATTTTATTATCTTTAGCTATTTTCTTTTTGACAAAAATTCCAAGATGTGAAAATACTCTATTACAATTAAATGAAAATACTAAAATAGAGAGAGATTATCCTACATTTAATGATGATATAGCCCTTTTTTATTTAAAATCAACTAATCTAAAATATATTATATATGTAAAAGGATTAAAAAAATTAGATAATATATGGGTAGGAAATGCTTATAGTTATAAGGAAGCTTATGAAAAAAATTCTGGTTTTAAATGGCTAGAAGATGATTCAAAGAACTTTAACCTTGAATACAATAGAGAGCAAAAAGAAATAGAATATAATAAAAGTACAGGTTATTTTATTATTGATGATAAAAAGGAAACATACGGACTTTCAGAAGAAGAAGCAAAAAAATATTAAATATTCCATCTTTAAATTTAAAAAATCCTGAAAAGTATATAAACAAAAATGGTGAAAGACTTCGTTTAACTAAATTAAATCAAGATTTATTTGGAGAGATTTTTAATATTTCTATTAGTTATGAATCAGATAAATTTGAAAAAGGAAATCCTGAAACAACTTCACAACTAAACAAAGTAATTTTCACAAGAAATATAATAATTGTGTACTTGGGTATTAATTTAATTTTATGTTTAATTTTTCTTTTCAAAAAAAATATAAAAAATATTGAAAAATATCTAAAAATTAAAGAAAAAAGGATATGGATTTTATATAAACTGGATTTTTTTACATTATTTGTCTATTGTTTTTTATGTCTATTTTCTAAATTAAATAAAGTAATAGAATTAAATATATTTGTATTTTATTATATTGTTATAAAAAATTTTCTATTTTATTATTATTTAAAATTAAGAAAAGAGAAATTTAAAAAATTAATTGTAATAAGTTATCTCATTTTAATTTTAATATTAGTTTCTGAAATTTTTATTAAAAGTTTTAAAATAAATAGCGTTTTTTATTATTTATTTTATCTTTTTTCAATTTTTTATTTTCCTATCTTATCATTAAGAAAAAAAGAAAATTTAAAAGGCATAGTATTAATCAATTCTCTATATTTAGTTACACAACTTATTTATCTTGCCATTGTTTTTTTATGGCTATATCTTATATTTTGATTGTATACTAAATAGTGTTGATGGAAAATTTTTTCTATCTTCACTATTTTTTATTTAAAAAATATTTATTCTGTTTTAAAGAAATTCTTAAGTATTTACATTTAAAAAAAAATAGTATACAATTAAAAAACATATGTAATTTTATTTAAAAAAATAAATTTTTAAGAACTTTATGATATAATAAGCTGATATAGAATGAAAATTATGTGGAGGGTAAAAAATGAAAATAGCCTTAGATGCTATGAGTGGAGATTTTGCTCCAATATCAACTGTGAAAGGTGCTATTGAAGCTTTACAAGAGATTGAGGGACTACAAGTAATTCTAGTTGGAAAGGAAAGTATCATAAAGGAAGAATTAAAAAAATATAAGTATGATACAAATAGAATTGAAATTAAAAATGCTGATGAAGTTATAGTAATGACAGATGATCCTGTAAAAGCTGTGAGAGAGAAAAAAGATTCATCTATGAATGTCTGTATAGATTTAGTCAAAGAAAAACTAGCTCAAGCTTCAGTTTCATGTGGAAACACAGGTGCTCTTTTAGCAAGTAGTCAGTTAAAATTAAAAAGAATAAAAGGAGTTTTAAGGCCAGCAATAGCAGTTTTATTTCCTAACAAAAAGGATAGTGGAACTTTATTTTTGGACTTAGGTGCTAACTCTGATTCTAAACCAGAATTTTTAAATCAATTTGCTACAATGGGTTCAAAATATATGGAAATATTTTCAGGTAAAAAAAATCCAAAAGTGGCACTTTTAAATATTGGTGAAGAAGAAACTAAAGGTAATGAACTTACAAGGGAAACATATGCCTTATTAAAAGAAAATAAAGATATAGATTTTTATGGAAATATAGAAAGTACAAAAATTATGGACGGAGATGTTGATGTAGTTGTAACTGATGGTTACACAGGAAATATATTACTTAAAACATCAGAAGGTATAGGGAAATTTATATTCCATATAGTTAAAGAATCTATAATGGAAAGTTGGATTTCAAAATTAGGAGCTCTTTTAGTTAAAGGAGCTATGAAAAAAGTTAAAAAGAAAACTGAAGCTTCTGAATATGGAGGAGCAATATTTTTAGGGCTAAGTGAACTTTCATTAAAAGCTCATGGAAACTCTGATAGTAGAGCTATAAAAAATGCTTTAAAAGTTGCTAGTAAATTTATTGAATTGAATTTTATTGAAGAACTTAGAAAGACAATGGAGGTAGAATAATGCAAAGCATTGGAATAAAAGGAATTGGATATTATGTACCAGAAAATGTGTTTACAAATTTTGATTTTGAAAAAATTATAGACACAAGTGATGAATGGATAAGAACAAGAACTGGTATAGTAGAAAGAAGATTTGCTTCAAAAGACCAAGCAACTTCTGATTTAGCTCGTGAAGCAGCTTTAAAAGCAATAGAAAATGCTAAAATTAAAAAAGAAGACGTAGATATGATAATTTTAGCTACAGTTACTCCTGATTATATAGCACAGGGAGCAGCTTGTATAGTACAAAATAAATTAGGATTAACATCAATACCTTGTTTTGACTTAAATGCAGCTTGTACAGGTTTTATATATGGTTTAGAAGTTGCATATTCATTAGTAAAGTCAGGATTATATAAAAATGTACTTGTAATAGGAGCTGAAACTTTATCAAGAATAATAGATATGCAAAATAGAAATACTTGTGTACTATTTGGAGATGGAGCAGCAGCAGCTATTGTGGGACAAGTTGAAGAAGGATATGGTTTCTTAGGACTTTCAATAGGAGCAGAAGGTGAAGATGATATGATACTTAAAGTTCCTGCTGGTGGAAGTAAAAAACCTAATGATGAAGAAACAATAAAAAATAGAGAAAATTTCGTTATAATGAAGGGACAAGATGTATTTAAGTTTGCAGTTAGCACTTTACCAAAGGTAACATTAGATGCATTAGAAAAAGCTAAATTAGATGTAAATGATTTATCTATGGTATTCCCACATCAAGCAAATTTAAGAATTATAGAATCAGCAGCAAAAAGAATGAAGTTTCCATTAGAAAAATTCTATATGAATTTAAGTAGATATGGAAATACTTCATCTGCCTCAGTTGGAATTGCATTAGGAGAAGCAATAGAAAAAGGACTTGTTAAAAAAGGGGATAACATTGCTTTAACTGGTTTTGGTGGAGGATTAACTTACGGTTCAGCTATTATAAAATGGGCTTATTAGTTTATATAAAATAAAAATAAAATCCTAAGGGGAGGTAAAAATGGGAAAAATTGCTTTTGTTTATCCAGGACAAGGTACACAATATGTTGGAATGGGTAAAGAATTATATGAAAATAATAGTAAAGCAAAAGAATTATTTGATAAAATTTTTAGTTCTTTAGATATTAACTTAAAAGAAGTTATGTTTGAAGGACCAGAAGATTTATTGAAGAGAACAGATTATACCCAACCTGCAATAGTTAGTTTAAGTTTAGTTTTAACTGAACTTTTAAAAGAAAAAGGGATAGAAGCTGATTATGTTGCAGGACATTCTGTTGGAGAATTTGCAGCTTTTGGTGGAGCAAATTATCTTTCAATAGAAGATGCAGTAAAACTTGTTGCAGCAAGAGGAAGAATAATGAGAGAGGTTGCTGAAAAAGTAAATGGAAGTATGGCAGCTGTTCTTGGTATGGATGCAGAAAAAATAAAAGAAGTTTTAAAATCAGTTGATGGAGTGGTTGAAGCAGTAAACTTTAATGAACCTAATCAAACAGTTATTGCTGGGGAAAAAGAAGCAGTAGAAAAGGCATGTGTAGTTTTAAAAGAAGCAGGAGCTAAAAGAGCAATGCCACTTGCAGTATCTGGACCTTTCCATTCATCACTTATGAAGGAAGCTGGAGAACAATTAAAAGAAGAAGCAAAAAATTATACTTTTAATGTAGGAAAAGTAAAAATAGTAGCAAATACAACTGCTGAACTTTTAGAAAGTGATTCAGAAGTAAAAGATGAAATTTATAGACAAAGTTTTGGACCTGTAAAATGGGTAGATACTATTAATAAATTAAAAGAATTAGGTGTTACAAAGATTTATGAAATAGGACCTGGAAAAGTTTTATCAGGACTTATCAAAAAAATTGATAAAGAAATAGAAGTAGAAAATATTGAGTTAATATAGTCATAAAAAAAAGTTGGATAATATACTAAAATAGTGTATAATAAATATAGTTTAATAAGTTTAAGGAGGAGAATATGTTAGACAAAGTAAAAGAAATTATAGTTGAACAATTAGGAGTGGATGCTGATCAAGTTAAACCTGAATCAAATTTCGTAGATGATTTAGGAGCAGATTCTTTAGATACTGTTGAATTAATAATGTCTTTTGAAGAAGAATTTGGAGTAGAAATTCCAGATACTGAAGCAGAAAAAATTAAAACTGTACAAGATGTTATAAACTACATAGAAGCAAATAAAAAATAATTATGTTCCATTAGGAATAAAAATTACGGGGTATATTTATTTATATCCCGTTTTCTTTACATAAATAAAAAATAGGGTAGAGGTGAAAAATGAAAAGAGTTGTTGTAACGGGATTAGGACTTATTTCTTCATTAGGAATAGGTTTAGAAGAAAGTTGGAAAAAACTTATAGATGGTGAAACAGGAATAGATTTAATAACTTCTTATGATACAACAGACCAGCCAGTTAGAATAGCTGGGGAAGTTAAAGGTTTTGAACCAACTGATTATGGAATAGAAAAAAAAGAAGTTAAAAAATTAGCAAGAAATACTCAATTTGCTTTAGCTGCTACAAAAATGGCACTAGAAGATGCTAATTTAAAAATAGATGAAACTAATGCAGATGATGTAGGAGTTATTGTATCAGCTGGTGTTGGTGGAATCGAAGTAATGGAAGAACAATATGGAGCTATGTTGACAAAAGGATACAAAAGAATTTCTCCTTTTACAATTCCTGCTATGATAGAAAATATGGCAGCAGGAAACATAGCTATATACTATGGAGCAAAAGGACCTAACAGATCAATAGTTACTGCTTGTGCATCAGGAACTCACTCAATAGGAGATGGTTTTGATTTAATTCGTCATGGTAGAGCAAAAGCTATGATAGTTGGAGGAACAGAAGCAAGTGTAACTCAATTCTGTATCAATTCATTTGCTAATATGAAAGCTCTTTCAACTAGAAATGAAACTCCTAAAACAGCTTCAAGACCATTTTCAAAAGATAGAGATGGTTTTGTAATGGGAGAAGGAGCAGGAATCTTAATATTAGAAGAATTAGAAAGTGCTCTAGCAAGAGGAGCAAAAATATATGCAGAAATGGTGGGATATGGAGATACTTCTGATGCAAACCATATCACTGCACCAATTGAAACAGGAGAAGGAGCTACAAAAGCTATGAGAGCTGCATTAAAAGATGCAAATATTCCTCTTGAAGATGTAACATATATAAATGCTCATGGAACTTCAACTCCTACAAATGATGTTGTAGAAACAAGAGCAATAAAAGCATTGTTTGGAGATAAGGCAAAAGATTTATACATATCTTCTACAAAAGGAGCAACTGGACATGTATTAGGTGGAGCTGGAGGAGTTGAAGGAGTAATTATTGCAAAAACAATAGCAGAAGGAATTATACCTCCTACAATCAATTTACATGAAACAGAAGAAGAATGTGATTTAAACTATGTACCTAACAAAGCTATAAAAGCTGATGTAAAAGTAGCAATGTCTAACTCACTAGGTTTTGGTGGACATAATGCTGTTATAGTTATGAAAAAATTTGAAAAATAAAGAAGAGGAAAAGAGATGAAGAATCTATTAGATTTAGAACATAAACTAAACTATTACTTCAATGATAGAAACTTATTGAAAAATGCTCTTCTTCATAAATCACTTGGTAACGAAAGAAAAGAATATAAAAATCAAAATAATGAAAGACTAGAACTGCTGGGAGATGCAGTTCTAGATCTTATTGTTGCTGAATATTTATATAAAAATTATAAAAGTGCTTCAGAAGGGACAATAGCAAAATTAAAAGCTATGATAGTTAGTGAGCCAATACTTGCAAAAATTTCTCGTCAAATAGGAGTTGGAAAATTCCTTATGTTGAGCAGAGGAGAAGTGATGTCAGGTGGAAGAAATAGAGAATCTATCTTAGCTGATTCATTTGAAGCTATACTAGGTGCAGTCTATATAGACTCTAATTTAGATGAAGCTAGAGTTTTTGCACTAAGTCATATAAAACAGTATATAGACCATATAGAAGAAAATGAAGATATTTTAGACTTTAAAAGTATTTTGCAAGAATATGTACAAAAAGAATTTAGAACAGTTCCAACTTATGAACTGGTAGCAGAAAGAGGACCTGACCATATGAAAGAATTTGAAATTCAAGTAATTGTTGGCAACTATAAAGAAAAAGCAGTTGCAAGAAATAAAAAGAAAGCAGAACAATTATCTGCAAAGGCATTATGTATAAAGTTGGGAGTAAAATACCATGAAGCATTATAATATTCCAGTGTTTATAAGTCATTTTGGTTGTCCTAATGCTTGTGTGTTTTGTAACCAAAAGAAGATTAATGGAAGAGAAACAGATGTTAGTTTAGATGATTTAAGAAATATTATAGATAGCTATTTAAAAACTCTTCCAAAAAATTCCATTAAGCAGGTGGCATTTTTTGGTGGAACTTTTACAGGTATATCTATGAACTTACAAAAAGAATATTTGGAAGTTGTAAAAAAATATATAGATAATAATGATGTTGAAGGAGTTAGAATATCAACAAGACCGGAGTGTATAGATGATGAAATTTTAACTCAATTAAAAAAATATGGGGTTAAAACTATTGAATTAGGAATACAATCTTTAGATGATAAGGTTTTGAGAGCCACTGGTAGAAATTATACTTATGATATAGTTAAGAGATCTTGTGATTTAATAAAAAGTTATGGATTTGAGTTAGGTGTCCAACTTATGATAGGTTTACCTAAATCAAATTTTAAAAGTGACTTACAATCTGCTATAAAAAGTTTAGACTTAAATCCTGATATAGCAAGAATATACCCAACTCTTGTAATAAAGGGAACAGAACTTGAATTTATGTATAAGAAAAATCTATATCAATCTTTAAGTATAGAGGAAGCAGTAGATAGAACAGTTCCTATTTATTCGTTATTGGAGCTTAAAAATATAAATGTAATTAGGGTTGGGCTTCAACCTGCTGAGGACTTAACAGCTGATGGAGTAATAATATCAGGACCATTTCATCCAGCATTTAGAGATTTAGTAGAAAATAAAATATATTTTAATTTTTTATCTAAGATTTATGAAAAAGAGAAAAAACTGGATATAGAAGTAAATGAAAGAAATGTATCAAAAATTGTGGGACAGAAAGCTATAAATAAAAAAACTTTCTATCCCAATTTTAAAATATTGATAAATAATAATTTAAGTTTAGATGAGTTAATGATAAATTCTAAAAAATATACTAGAAAAGAGATATTAGAGGGAGAATTTAATGAAAAAATATCTGATTTTATCTAAAAGTACATATGAAATGAAACTTGCTTTACTTGAAGATAATAAATTAGATGTAATGTATATAGAAAGAAATAATCAAAAAGAAATCACAGGAAATATCTACAAGGGAAAGGTTGTAGATATTTTAAATAATGGTGAGCTTATTTTTGTAGATATTGGTTTAGAGAAAAATGCTTTATTATCCTTTGAAAATAAGAAGAATATTCCTAAACTTAATATAGATGATAAGTTAATTGTGGAGATTGAAACTGAGCCAAGAGATGAAAAAGGAGCAAAACTAATCCTTGATTATTCAATAAATGGAGAAAATTTAGTCTTATTGCCAAAATCAAAAAATCTTTCTATATCTAAGAAAATAAAAGACATTGAAGAAGTTAATAGATTAAAAAATATATTTTTAAATATAGATAATGGTTTAATACTTAGGACTGATTCTGAAGGAAAATCAGAAGAAAGTTTATTAGAAGAATATAAAGCTTTAAAAAATATTGAAAATAAGATAAATAAAGAGTTTGAAAAGATAAATATAGGTTTACTTTATGATGTAAATAGTATCTTAAAAAAGGTATTAACTTTATTTGATGATAGTATAGAAGAATTTATTATTGATGATAAGAATATTTTTGAAGAAATAAAAGTCTTATTAGAAGAAGCAGGAAAAAAAGATTTAATAAAAAAGTTAAGAAAATATTTTAAAGATGAAGAAATTTTTGAATATTATAATATAAATTCACAGATAGAAAGAGCCTTAGATAGAAAGGTTTATTTAGACAGTGGAGCATATATTATAATTGAAAAAACAGAGGCTTTAATTAGCATAGATGTAAATACAGGACAAAATACTGGAAATAAAACTTCACAAGAACTAATTTTTCAAACAAACTTAGAGGCTACAAAGGAAATAGCAAGACAAATAAAATTAAGAAATTTAGCTGGAATAATTATTGTAGATTTTATAGATATGAAAAAAAATTTTGATAGAAAAAGAATTTTAGAAGAATTTAAGAGATATTTAAGTGAAGACAGAGTTGAAATAAATTCTGTTGAATATACAAATTTAGGTTTAATACAATTTACAAGAAAAAGACAGGGAAAAGAGTTGGCATTGTATTATAGAGAAAAGTGCCTATACTGTGAGGGCACAGGATATTTTTTGTCAAAAGATAGAATAATTTTAAATCTTTTAGAAGATTTAAGCAGTCAAATAAAAAGTCAAGATATAAAAAAAATTTTAGTTAAAACTAAGAAAGATGTAATAAAAGAGCTTAATAAATATATAGACAATAATAAAATTGAATATATAGAGGATAACAATTTCTACAAGATAGGTTATAAGATGGAATTATATAATTAAAATAATTTTTAGAAGGAAGAGAAAATGATAAAAAAGATAATATTTTTTCTAGTTTTTAGTGTTGTTTCATTAGCACAACAAATTGAATTAAAAAGTATTGAAAAAACAATAATTACTAATGGACAAAATTACACAACTACATTATCACAAAACTATGATGAAAAAGATAAAAAATTAGAAATTTTATATATTGAAAAAGGTGATTATCCATTTGGTACTAAAGAAATTATCCAGTTTGATGCAGAAGGTAACAAGGAACTAAGTAAAGAGAAATTTAAATATAATATTTCAACAGGAAATTGGAATAAGGATTATAAGTCTGTTACAACTTATGAAAAAAATAAAAAAATAGAAGAGACTTATATGGCTGAAGAAAATAAGTGGACTGAATATATGAAGTATGAAAAAGAAAATACAAATGATTCAGAAACTTTTATTATTTATAATTTTAAAAATAAAAAGTGGAATCCTTCTACTAAAACATATACTTTATTAAATAAAAATAAAAAAGATAATATTATTGAACTTTATACTTGGAATAAAAATAATAAGAAGTGGGAGTTAGAAGCAAAAACAGAGTACACTTATAATCAAGAAGGGGAATTAGAAGAAACAGTTATTTATAAAAAAGAGGATAACTGGGTAGCAAAACAAAAATTAAAATATTATACTGATAATAAAGGAAATCAAATTTATTCTGATTTATTTTTAGAAAATGGAGAATGGATAGAACAAGATAAAACTGTCACAGAGTTTGATAAAGTAAATAATAAAAAGGTTGCGATTACTCAACAACTAAATAAAGAAACAAAACAATTAGAAAATACTCGTCGTTTTATTCAAACATATAAAAATGATATGGTAGAACAAGAAGTTCAATATTCTTGGGATAAAGATGAGAAAAAATGGTATAAAAATTATGAGCAAATTTATTTCTATAATGAAAATAAGGAGTTAATTCGTCAACAAGCTTTTTTTAATGATGGTTCAGGAGTACAGTTTACATATAAGTTTGATAAAAATGGAAATAATATTGAGATTTTAACAGAGAATTTAAATACTAAAACAAAATTATGGAAAAATTATGAGAAAACTGAATATTTGTATGATTTATCAATTGAAAAAGATGAGGTAATTGATAGAGGACATATAATTGATGAGAAGGAAGATAGTGTCAATCTAATTTTAGAAAAGAAATACTATCTTTATGATGGCAAAAAATGGATACTTACAAAAAAAACTAAATACTTATATGATAAAAAATAAATTTTTAATGGAGAGTAAGGATGAAAATAGGTGTATATGCTGGGAGTTTTGACCCTATTACAAAGGGACATCAAGATATAATAGAAAGAGCATTAAAAATTGTAGATAAATTAATAGTTGTTGTTATGAATAATCCTAAGAAAAATTATTGGTTTAATTTAGATGAAAGAAAAAATCTAATAAGTAAAATCTTTGAGAGTTCTGAAAACATAAAAGTTGATGAACATGCTGGTTTGCTTGTTGATTTTATGGCTAAAAACTCTTGTGGTATTCTTATAAAAGGTTTAAGAGATGTAAAAGATTTTTCTGAGGAAATGACTTATTCTTTTGCAAATAAAAAACTTTCAAATGGTGAAGTAGATACAATTTTCATACCAACATCAGAAAAATATACCTATGTAAGTTCAACTTTTGTTAAGGAGTTAGCTTTCTATAATCAAAGTTTAACTGGTTATGTGGATGATAAAGTTATAGATGATATTTTAAATAGAGCTAAGGAATATAGAGGATAATTATGGCTAAGGGGACTGTATATTATTGTTCAGAGTGTGGATATAAAAGTGCAAAATGGGCTGGAAAATGTCCAGAATGTGGAGCTTGGTCGAGCTTTGAAGAAGTTGATGAGCTACCAAAAGATGTGAAAAAAGCAACAGCTTCAATTTCAGTTGCCAGCAGAAGCTCTGATATAAAAGTTTATGAATTTAAAGATGTAGAATATACAAGTGAAGATAGATATAAAACAAAGTATGAAGAATTTGATAGATTACTTGGTGGAGGACTTTTAAAAGGAGAAGTAGTTTTAGTAACTGGGAACCCAGGAATTGGAAAATCTACTTTACTTTTACAAGTTGCTAATTCGTATAAAGATTATGGAGATGTTTTATATATCTCTGGTGAGGAATCTCCTGCACAAATAAAGAATAGAGGAGAAAGATTAAAAATATTTGGAGAGGGCATATATATTATGGCTGAAATGGATATTTTAAATATATATGAATATGTTGTAACTAAAAAACCAAAAGTTGTGGTTGTAGATTCTATACAAACATTGTATAATTCTAGTATGGATTCCATATCTGGTACACCAACACAAATTAGAGAATGTACTTTAAAAATTATAGAAATGGCTAAAAAATATAATATTTCATTCTTTATAGTTGGACATATTACAAAAGATGGTAAGGTTGCAGGACCAAAATTACTTGAACATATGGTTGATGCTGTATTTAACTTTGAAGGTGATGAAGGGCTTTATTATAGAATACTTAGAAGTGTAAAAAATAGATTTGGTTCAACTAATGAAATTGCAGTATTTAGTATGGAAGAAAATGGAATGAAAGAAATAAAAAATTCTTCAGAATATTTTTTAAGTGAAAGAGAAGAAAAAAATATAGGAAGTATGGTTGTACCAATTTTAGAAGGAACAAAAGTTTTTCTTTTAGAAGTGCAATCCCTCATAACAGATAGTGGAATTGGAATACCTAAAAGAGTTGTTCAAGGTTATGATAGAAATAGAATTCAAATTTTAACTGCGATAGCAGAAAAAAAATTATATATTCCACTTAGTATGAAAGATTTATTTGTAAATGTTCCAGGAGGATTAGGAATAGAAGATCCGGCAGCTGATTTGGCAGTGTTAATGTCTATTCTATCTGTCCATAAAGGTTTTTCTATAAGTCAAAAGATAGCTGCAATAGGAGAACTTGGATTAAGAGGAGAAATAAGAAAAGTATTTTTCTTAGAAAGAAGATTAAAAGAACTTGAAAAATTAGGTTTTACAGGAGTTTATGTTCCAGAGTCAAATAGAAAAGAAATTGAAAAAAAGAAATATAAGTTGAAGATAATATATTTAAAGAATTTAGATGAACTATTGGAAAGGATGAATAAGAATGACTAAACAAGATTTGATGGATATAATAGTTAAAGTTGCACCTGGGAGTCCTTTAAGAGAGGGAATAGATTACATTTTAGATGCAGGTATAGGTGCTTTAATAATAATAGGTTATGATGATGAAGTTGAAATGGTTAGAGATGGAGGATTTTTAATAGACTGTGATTATACGCCTGAAAGAATTTTTGAGTTATCTAAAATGGATGGAGCAATAATTTTAAATGATGATTGTTCAAAAATCTTGTATGCCAATGTTCATGTACAACCAGATAATTCATATTCTACAACAGAAAGTGGAACAAGACATAGAACTGCTGAAAGAGCTGCTAAGCATTTAAAAAGAGAAGTTGTAGCAATATCTGAAAGAAAGAAGAATGTTACTTTATATAAAGGAAATTTAAAATATAGACTTAAAAACTTTGATGAATTAAATATTGAAGTTGGGCAAGTTTTAAAAACTCTTGAGAGCTATAGACATGTTTTAAACCGTTCACTTGATAGTTTAACAATTCTTGAGTTAGATGATTTAGTAACAGTTCTTGATGTTGCTAATACTTTACAAAGATTTGAAATGGTAAGAAGAATTAGTGAAGAAATAACAAGATATCTTTTAGAATTAGGTACAAGAGGAAGATTGGTAAATATGCAAGTTTCAGAACTTATTTGGGACTTAGATGAAGAAGAAGAAAGTTTCTTGAAAGACTATATTGATAATGAAAGAGATACAGATAGTGTAAGAAGATATTTACACTCTTTATCTGACTCTGAATTATTAGAAGTTGAAAATGTAGTTGTTGCGTTAGGATATAGTAAATCTACAAGTGTTTTAGATAATAAGATAGCTGCAAAGGGTTATAGAGTTCTTGAAAAAATAAGTAAATTAACAAAAAAAGATATAGAAAAAATAGTAAATACATATAGAGATATATCTGAAATTCAAGAAGTAACTGATGAAGATTTATCTGCTATAAAAATAAGTAAATTTAAAATCAAAGCTTTAAGGGCAGGAATTAATAGATTAAAATTTACAATAGAAATGCAAAGATAAGAGAACTTGTTGCAAGTAAATTGCAACAGTTTTTTTATATAGGAGGATAGTAAGAATGAAAGAATTAGAAGATTTTCAAAAGGAATATATGATTTTTGTTAGAGGTGGCAAATATAAAAAGAAAGTTTTTAATTTAGAGGTGTGTAAATACCCAGTTACACAATCTATGTGGGAAAATATAATGGGATATAATCCATCAAGATTTAAAGGAGCTAATAAACCAGTAGAAATTGTTAACTGGTGGGAAATGTTAAAATTTTGTAATAAATTAAGTGAAAAATATAATTTAAAACCAGTCTATGATTTAAGTCAAGAAGAAAAAGGAATTTTAAAAATTATTCATTTAGATGGAGAAATAGTTGAAGAAGATAAATCAGATTTTAAAAATACAGAAGGTTTTAGATTACCAACAGAAGCTGAATGGGAATGGTTTGCAAGGGGAGGGCAAAAAGCTATTGATGAAGGAACATTTGATTATAAATATTCAGGAAGTAATAATATAGATGAAGTAGCTTGGTATTATGAAAATTCAGGAGCTAAGAATGAAGAAGGAGCAACTCAAAATGTAGGTTTGAAAGAAGTAAATCAGTTAGGACTTTATGATTGTAGTGGAAATGTTTGGGAATGGTGTTATGATATGCCAGATGATGAAAGTATAGAAGATGGTATTGTATATAGAAAATTAAAAGGAGGGGCTTGGATTAGTAATTTAGAATTATGTCAGAATTTTTTTTGTACTAGTGAAAATGCAATATTTGAAGATATTGATATAGGGTTTCGTATTGTTAGAACAATTCACTAGACAATTTCTAAAAAATATTATAAAATGAACTCTATTATTTTAAATTTTTTGGAGGGAATTAAATGAATAGTATTGGTAATGTTGGCAAAAAAACTTTGCTTTCTTTGACAATACCAATATTTTTAGAATTGTTATTAGTAACAGTTGTAGGAAATATTGATACAATTATGCTTGGTTATTACAGTGATGAAGCAGTAGGAGCAATAGGTGGAATAACACAACTACTTAATATTCAAAATGTAATATTCAGCTTTATAAATATGGCAACAGCAATTTTAACTGCACAATTTTTAGGAGCAAAGGATTATAAAAGAGTTAAACAAGTTATAAGTGTTTCACTAGTTCTCAATATTCTTTTAGGGTTTGTTTTAGGAGGAGTATATTTATTTTTTTGGAAAGGTTTACTTCAAAAGATGAATCTTCCAGAAGAACTTGTAGGAATAGGAAAATATTATTTTCAAATGGTTGGAGGACTTTGTGTATTTCAAGGGATAATTCTATCTTGTGGGGCTATACTTAAAAGCCATGGTAGAGCAACAGAAACATTAATTATTAATGTTGGAGTAAATATTTTAAATATTTTGGGTAATGCTTTATTTATTTTTGGTTGGTTAGGTATGCCAGTTTTAGGACCAACAGGAGTTGGAATTTCAACAGTTATCTCAAGAGGAATTGGTTGTGTTGTAGCATTCTATATGATGTGTAAATATTGTAATTTTACGTTTAGAAAAAAACATATAAAACCTTTCCCATTTAAAATAGTGAAAAATATTTTATCAATAGGTTTCCCAACTGCTGGTGAACACCTTGCTTGGAATGTAGGACAACTTATGGTAGTTGCTATGGTAAATACTATGGGTACAACTATTATAACAGCTCGTACATATCTTATGTTGATAAGTAGCTTTATTATGACTTTATCAATAGCACTAGGACAAGGTACAGCTATTCAAGTTGGACATTTAGTTGGTGCTGGAGAAATAAAAGAAGTCTATAATAAATGTTTAAAGAGTGTGAAGATAGCTTTTGTATTTGCTTTTGTTACAACTTCAGTAGTTTGTCTTTTAAGAAAACCAATTATGAATATTTTTACAACTAATCCAGATATTTTAGAAGCCTCATTAAAAATATTTCCTTTGATGATTATATTAGAAATGGGTAGAGTATTTAATATAGTTATAATAAATTCACTTCATGCAGCAGGAGATATTAAATTTCCTATGTTTATAGGAATAAGTTTTGTATTTACAATTGCAGTTCTATTTTCATATATATTAGGAATTTCTCTTGGATGGGGACTTGCTGGAATATGGATAGCAAATGCTATGGATGAGTGGATTAGAGGGCTTGCAATGTACTTCAGATGGAAGAGTAAAAAATGGCAAAATAAAAGTTTTGTATAGTTATTGACAAGTTGACAAAAATAGTATAAAATAAGTGCTAACAAAAAAACCATAAAGAGAGATGGAGGGACAGGCCCTAGGAAGTCTCAGCAACCTACAACAGTGTGGTGCTAATGCCTGAGCGATGGAAGAAAAAACAAAGCTAAGAAAAAAAGACTTCCTAAGCTAATAAAAGCTTAGGATTTTTTTATAAGAAAGGGGAATTATGAAAATAGCAGATATTTACAAAAGTAAAAATTTAACAACATCATTTGAGGTATTTCCTCCTAATGAAAAAGTTGGTTTGGAAGAAGTGTATAATTGCCTAGATGTATTATCCTTAGAAAAACCTGATTATATAAGTGTTACTTATGGTGCAGGTGGGAATACAAAAGGAAGAACAGTTGAGATTGCTAATAGAATAAAGAGTCAAAATGGAGTAGAATCTGTTGCACACTTTACTTGTATTGGATCTAAAAAAGAAGAAATAGATAGAGTACTAGAAGATTTAGAAAGAAATAATATTGAAAATATCTTAGCTTTAAGAGGAGACTATCCTGTTGATAGAGAGTTAGAACCAGGAGATTTTAATTATGCTAAGGATTTAATAAATTATATTCATGAAAAGAAGGGAGATAAATTTTCAATAGGTGCTGCATATTATGTTGAGGGACATAGAGAAACTAATGATTTATTAGATTTATTTCATTTAAAGGAAAAAGTTGATGCAGGAGTAGATTTTTTAATTTCACAAATATTTTTAGATAATGAATTCTTTTATTCATTTAGAGATAAATTAGAAAAATTACAAATCAATGTGCCATTAGTTGCAGGAATTATGCCAGTAACAAATGCTAAACAAATAAAGAAAATTACTTCTTTATGTTCTTGCACTATACCTAAAAAGTTTTTAAAGATTTTAGAAAAATATGAAGACAATCCTTTGGCATTAAAAGAAGCAGGACTTGCTTATGCAATAGAACAAGTAGTAGATTTAGTCGCTTCTGATATCAATGGTATACATTTATACACAATGAATAAACCAGAAACTGCTAAAAAAATAATAGATGCAACAGGAATAATAAGAAAATAAAACAAATTTTAAATTTGTTTTATTTTCTCAACAAAAAATTAAGTATGAATTGGAATTAGAAATGAGGAAAATAATGTTTGAGTTTGAAAAAGAATTAAGAGAAAGAATATTAGTTTTAGATGGGGCAATGGGAACAGTTTTACAAAAATATGAATTAACACCAGAAGATTTTAATGGAGCAAAAGGTTGTTATGAAATATTAAATGAAACTAGACCTGACATAATTTTTGAAGTACATAAAAAATATATTGAAGCTGGAGCAGATATAATTGAAACTAATAGTTTTAACTGTAATGCAATATCTTTAAAGGATTATCATTTAGAAGATAAAGTTTATGATTTAGCAAAAAAATCAGCAGAAATTGCAAGAGATGCAGTTAAAGAAAGTGGAAAGAAAGTTTATGTATTTGGTTCAATAGGACCTACAAATAAGAGTTTATCTTTTCCAGTAGGAGATGTACCTTATAAAAGAGCAGTTAGCTTTGATGAAATGAAAGAGGTTATAAAAGTTCAAGTTGCAGGACTTATAGATGGTGGAGTTGATGGAATTTTACTAGAAACTATTTTTGATGGTTTAACAGCAAAGGCTGCACTCCTTGCAACAGAAGAAGTTTTTGAAGAAAAAAATATAAAATTACCTATTTCAATTTCAGCTACTGTAAATAGACAAGGAAAACTATTAACTGGGCAAAGTATGGAATCTTTAATAGTAGCTTTAGACAGAGATTCTGTAACTTCATTTGGATTCAACTGTTCATTTGGAGCTAAGGATTTAGTTCCACTTGTTATAAAAATAAAAGAATTGACAACAAAGTTTGTATCATTGCATGCAAATGCAGGTTTACCTAATCAAAATGGAGATTATGTTGAAACTGCACAAAAGATGAGAGATGATTTATTACCTCTTATAGAAAATCAAGCTATAAATATTTTAGGTGGTTGTTGTGGAACAAGTTATGACCATATAAGAGCAATAGCAGAATTAGTAAAAGGACAAAAACCAAGAGTTCTACCAAAAGAAAATTTATTAGAAACTTGTTTATCTGGAAATGAAATATATAACTTCAATGATAAATTTACTTGTGTTGGAGAAAGAAATAATATATCTGGTTCAAAATTGTTTAGAACTATGATAGAAGAACATAACTATTTAAAAGCACTAGAAGTTGCAAGACAACAAATAGATGCAGGAGCAAAAGTTTTAGATATAAATGTTGATGATGGAATTTTAGATTCTGTTGAAGAAATGAAAAACTTTTTAAGAGTTTTACAAAATGATAGCTTTATTGCAAAAGTTCCTATTATGATAGATTCATCAGATTTTGCTGTTATTGAAGAAGGGCTTAAAAATACTTCTGGTAAGGCAATAGTAAACTCTATCAGTTTAAAAGAAGGTACAGAAGAATTTTTAAGAAAAGCTAAAATTATTAGAAAATATGGTGCTTCAATAGTTGTAATGGCATTTGATGAAAAAGGACAAGGAGTCAGTGCTGAAAGAAAGATTGAAATATGTCAAAGAGCTTATGATTTATTAAAAAGTATAGGAGTTAAAAATTCTGATATAGTATTTGACCCTAATATTTTAAGTGTTGGAACAGGACAAGAAGCAGACCGTTATCATGCAAGAGAATTTATAAAGACTGTTGACTACATACATAACAATTTAAAGGGTTGTGGAGTAGTTGGTGGATTGAGTAACTTATCTTTTGCTTTTAGAGGAAATAATGTTTTAAGAGCAGCATTCCATCATATATTCTTAGAAGAAGCAGTACCTAGAGGATTTAATTTCGCTATTTTAAACCCAAAAGAAAAAGCACCTCAATGGACAGATGAAGAAAGAGAAAAAATCAAATCTTTCATATTTGGTGATAGTACAGATATGGAAGCCTTACTTTCATTGAATCTGGTTAAGAGAAAAGAAGATACACAAATATTTGCAGAAACTCCTGAAGATAAAATTAGAAAAGCATTAATTCAAGGTGGAAGTGAATCTTTACGAGAAGTTATAGGAGATTTATTAAAAAAATATAAGGCACTTGAAATCTTAGAGAATATATTGATGTCTGCAATGCAAGAAATAGGAAGACTATTTGAACAAGGAGAATTATATTTACCACAACTTATTCGTTCAGCTTCTGTTATGAATAATTGTGTTGATATTTTGACTCCATATTTAGAAAAAGTAGATAAGACTTCATCAAAAGGTAAAATTTTAATGGCAACTGTTGATGGAGATGTACATGATATAGGTAAAAATATAGTTGGAACAGTTCTAGAATGTAATGGTTATGAAGTTATAGATTTAGGAGTTATGGTTCCAAGAGAAAAAATTGTAGAAACTGCAAAGGAAATAAATGCAGATGTTGTAACTTTAAGTGGACTTATAAGTCCTTCTTTAAAAGAAATGGAAAGAGTTGCAGATTTATTCCAAAAAGTTGGAATGCAAGTTCCAGTTTTAATTGCAGGAGCAGCAACTTCTAAATTACATACTGGGTTAAAAGTTCTACCTAATTATGATTATTCTCTACATGTTACTGATGCTATGGATACAATAACAGTAGTATCGCAATTGCTTTCTACAAAAAGAAAGGATTTTCTTGAAACAAAGCAAACTCAACTTCGTAAGATAGCTAAGAGATATATGGATAATAATAGTGATCAACCAGAGGAGAAAAAGGTTTTACCAGAAGTTAAAAAGACAGTTAGTTATATTCCTAAGGTTTTAGGAAAACAATTTTTATCTTTACCTGTTGAAATATTTAAAGATACTTTAAAATGGGATATTGCTTTGTATGCATTAAGAGTTAGAAATACTCCTGAAGAGGAAAAAACTTTAAATGATTTAAAGAAAATCTATGAAAAATTAATAGAAGAAAAAGTTGAATTTAGAGCAGCTTATGGATATTTTAGATGTAAAAAGACTGAAACATTTTTAGAAATGGAAGGAATGACTTTTGAAGTTTCTCCAAATCTTGCACAATACATAGAAAAAGAAGATTATGTTGGCGGTTTTGTAATTTCAGTAGGAAGTAAAATATTTAAAGACGATAAATATTTAGGTTTACTTGAAACTTTATTATGTAATGCAATAGCAGAAACAGCTTCTGAATATATGGAAACAAGAGTAACAGAGGATATAGTTCCAACATTCTTAAGACCAGCAGTTGGATATCCAATTTTACCAGACCATTCATTGAAAAAAGTTGTATTTGATTTAATTGATGGTGAAAGAACAGGAGCAAAACTAAGTCCTGCTTTTGCTATGAGTCCATTAAGTACAGTTTGTGGTTTTTATTTATGTAATGATAATGCTAAATATTAATTTTCATATATAAATAAATATGTTATAATAAATAATTGAGGTGAAATTATGAAAAAAATATTAGCATTTATTAGTTTGTTATTTTTAATGGTGGCTTGTTCTTCAACAGAAAAAGTTGTAAGCAGCGGTAGTAGTAGCAGTAGAGGGAGTAGTGTTTCAAGAAATCAAACAACAGTAAGAAATATTGGAAAATTCCAAGTTGATTCTAGCACTTATATTTCAAGAGGAAAAGAGGAGAGAATAAAATTTATAATTCTGCATTACACTGCACTAGATAATGTTGGTTCTATAAGAGAATTGACAGGTGGAGTAAGTGCTCATTTTTTAGTGTTAGATGAAGATGATAATAAAATATATAGTTTAGTTCCACTAGAACAAAGAGCTTGGCATGCAGGAGCAAGTGCATTTAGAGGAAGAACAAATATAAATGACACTTCTGTTGGTATTGAAATAGTGAACGATGGAATAGCAAAGGAGTATAGAGGAGATTCTAATCCATATCATCCTTATGATCACTATGTTGATTATAAGCCAATTCAAATAGAAAAGGTTGCACAAATTATTAAATATGTTGCAGAAAAATATAATGTTCCTGCAAGAAATATAATTGCACATTCTGATATTGCACCAAGTAGAAAGAAAGACCCAGGAGCAAAGTTTCCTTGGAAAGAATTATATGATAAATATAATATAGGTGCTTGGTATGATGAAGCAGATAAACAAGAATTTATGGATGAAGAAAAATTTAAAGCTACTTCAATTATAGAAATAAAAGATGAGCTAAGAAAATATGGTTATGAAATAAATAGACTAGATGAATGGGATAAAGGAAGTAAAGATGTGGTTTATGCTTTCCAACTACACTTTAATCCTAAAAATGCAACAGGAGAAATGGATTTAGAAACTTTTGCGATTTTAAAAGCATTAAATAAAAAATATCCTGATTAAAAAGGTGATTTTTATGACAGAAAAAGAAATTGAATTATCTATGGATAAGGCTTTAAAAAAGCTTCCTTTTGAAATTAAAAAAATAAAATTTGTTTTAGCTGTGATAAAGTTTTTTAAAAGGAAATAGTCTATGGATATGATTAAATTAATATCTGTAAATAATGATAAATTGAAAAATGAAGCATTGAATGTTTATCTAAAAAATGACTATTATTTTAGTAAAATATCAGATAATCTTCCAAATATCTCTGCTGTTGAGGAGGATATAAAAGCTATTCCTAATGGAGTTCAAAAAAATCAAAAGAATTATAGATTAATTTCTTTTAATAATGAAATATTAGGACTAGTTGATTATTTAACTGATTATCCAGAAAAAGAAATATAAAATAATATTGGGTTGCAAGTTGTAACCCAATTTTTTATAATATAGAAAAAGCTATAAAAAGGAATTGATAAAAATGAAAGGACTAGAAGATTTTCAAAACGAATATATGATAAAAGTTAAAGGTGGAAAATACAAGCCCTCTTTTGAAGATATGGAAAAAATAGTTTTTGATATAGAGGTATCTAAATATCTTGTAACAAAAAAGATGTGGTTCGATGTAATGGGAACTATTTCTTTAGAAGCTAAGGGAGAGAATGAACCTGCTGAGAATATCACTTGGTGGAAAGCATTAGAATTTTGTAACAAGTTAAGTGAAAAATATAGTTTAGAACCTGTCTATGATTTAAGTAAAAGTAAGCAAGGACTATTAACAATAAAAGAATTAAAAGGAAAAACTGTCAATCCTAAAATGGCAAACTTTAAAAATACAGAAGGTTTTAGATTGCCTACTGAAATTGAATGGGAATGGTTTTGTAGAGGTGGAGAAGTTGCCATAGAACAAGGAACTTTTGACTATAAATACTCAGGAAGTGACAATATAGATGAAGTAGCTTGGTATATTGAGAATTCTAATTATTTTATACAGGATGTAGGATTAAAAAAGCCAAATCAGTTAGGACTTTTTGATTGTAGTGGTAATATATGGGAATGGTGTTATGACACAGAAGAGATGGAAAATATAAAATCTTTAAATTTTAATTTTGATCCTTCAAGTGCATATAGAAGACTTAGAGGAGGAGCATGGCTTCATACAGCTGAAAGTTGTACTACTCTTTATCGGACTTTTGAAGTTGCTGCTTATATTGTAATGAATACTGGCTTTCGTATTGTTAGAACAATTTAATATTAACTATATAAAACTTTGGAGGGAAATATGTTAGAAGAAAAATTATTAAAGAAAATAAAAACAATTAATGAAAATTTTATAAATTTAGGTTTTGATTTAGAAGAAGATTTTATTGAACTTGTTACTCAAAGAGAAGATATTAAAGATAGAATAGAAAATACTAAATATAAAAAGATGACTTTTTCAAAAGATGAAGAAGCTAATTCATATATTTTAAATTTAGAAGATTGTCAAATAAGTTTTGATATTATTGAGGGCGAAGATGAAGAAGGACCTTGGTTTGAAGTGGAATGCAATATAATTTTCTTTTAAAGGAGATTAATAAATGGAACTAATAATTTTAACTAATATTTCTATAATATTAAGTTTATATTTAATATTGATATTTATAAATAAATTAGAAGAAGAAAAAGAGTTAAGTTTAAAAACAATAATAGTTACTGTTGTCATTATATTATTTATAGTAAATTGTATTTATTATTTAGTTGAGCATAAATCAAGTCTTTTATTTCATTTAAATATTTTTATTATAGTAGCATATATTATCTTAATAATTACAGGTTTATTTCTAACAATCTCTAAGAGTAAAACTTCTTACTTAAAGTTTATTTTATTTGGAATTTTATTTTTAATAGTATCTATTTATACAATAATGACAATGGCAGTAGGAGCAATGCCCGTTTAATAAGTGAAGTGTACATATTATGGAGATAGAAATTAAAAAGAAAATTAATACAGGGGCTATAAAATTTCAATAGAAGAAGCAATAAGAGTAGTAAGAAGAATAGAAGAATTTTTGGAAAAACAAAAAATATATTCTTAAATGAGGTAGGATAAATGAAAAATAAAGAGATAGAGCTAAAAAAATTTGAAGGTGAATATATGATAAAGGTTAAAGGTGGAAAATATAAGCCATCTTTTGCAAATGAATTAAAGGAAGTTTTTG